>Ga0306899_1000070_pt1 | contig 60996 bp, 72 predicted proteins | sample AntRauMFilla3764_FD_190407 | JGI IMG/M metagenome (GOLD analysis project Ga0306899, IMG submission 190407) | Saline lake microbial communities from Rauer Islands, Antarctica - Metagenome Filla 3 #764 (v2) (version 2) | ecosystem: Environmental > Aquatic > Non-marine Saline and Alkaline > Saline ... | reverse complement strand
CATACTGGCAGGGCCGAGCGGACGGGGCAAAACAGCGTCGCCGGAGAGCGGCGGCGGCGGGGTAATCTACGCCCGCAGACCTGTGGGAAAATTGGGGTTATAAGGTTGGGGAGCCAACATATCTGCAGTCCAATGAACCCCTCCAGTCGCGACACATCGGCGTTGACGAACGATTCCACGAACGACGGGCCACGGTACGGCGAGATAGCGACGTGTGAACTGTGCGAGAAAGAGCGCCACTGCACCGACCGGTGTGGGATGTTGACCTGCCGGACCTGTCAGGCCGACTTTCTCCCCTGAGCCGGCGTGGTTCCGTGCGAGTATTTACACTGGTGGCTGTACGCTCGTCCCGATATTCGCCACTCCGGGGTGGCGAATTACGTCAGTCTGGTACAGCCACCAGTATTAGGCGGTTCCGGACCCAAGCGCCGGTATGTGCTTCGACCGCCTGCGCGACGAGGAGACCGTCGAGGCCAGCCTCCCCGCGGTGCTGGCTGCGGAGTGGCGCTGTGCGCTGCGAAACGGCGCGATGGCAGCCGCCATCGTCGTCGCGGTCCTGCTCGTCGACGGGACGGCGGTGGGACTGGTCCTCGGGAGCGCCGCCGGGGCCATCGTCCTCGGAACGGTGCTCCACCAGATCGTCCTGCTCACCGGGTGGGGCGTCCTGCGAGCCAGAGCGCGCTGGCGTGGCGACCGGGCCGGAACGGCGACGTAACTCCACGGTAGTACCGACAGGCGGTCAGCGAGCTACCGGAACGTCCGATTCTGCACCGCATTTCTGTACGAATCAGTCGCGGTTACACCCGGCGGGTGCGTCCGCGAAAGACGGATTTAAACCGCCCCGTCCCGCCCTTCAGTATGATATGCGATTGCATGAATACCAGGCGAAACAGGTCTTCGCCGACGCGGGCGTCCCGACACCCGCGTCGTCGCTGGCCACGACAGTCGACGAGGCCGTCGACGCGGCCGAAGAGATCGGCTATCCCGTCGCTATCAAGGCGCAAGTACACGTCGGCGGCCGCGGGAAGGCTGGCGGCATCAAACTCGTCGAGGACGCCGAGGAGGCCCGCGAGGCGGCCGACGCCATCCTCGGGATGGACCTCAAGGGGTTCCACGTCTCGAAAGTGCTCGTCGAGGCGGCCGTCGACTTCGTCAACGAACTGTACGTCGGCGTGACGATGGACCGCGGCGAGGGCCGCCCCGTCGCCATGGTGTCGACGAAAGGCGGCGTCGACATCGAGTCGGTCGCCGAGGAGACGCCCGAGGCCATCGCCCGCGAACACATCGACCCGGCCTTCGGGATGCACCCGTTCCAGGCCCGGAAGGCCGTCTACGACGCCGGCGTCGACCGCGAGGTCGCCAACGACGTGGCCCGTGTGTTGACGACGCTGTACCAGCTCTGGGACGACCGCGACGGCGCGGACGTCGAGGTCAACCCCCTGATGATCACCAGCGACGGCGACGTTGTCGCGGCCGACGCCGTGATGAACATCGACGGTGACGCCCTGTTCCGCCAGCCCGAACTCCAGGAGATGGGCGAGGAAGCCGCCGAGGGCGACGAGCTCGAACAGAAAGCCGACGAGTACGGCTTCGACTACGTCCGGCTGGAGGGTAACGTCGGCATCATCGGCAACGGCGCCGGCCTCGTGATGACGACGCTGGACCTCGTGGACTACTACGGCGGCGAGCCGGCGAACTTCCTCGACGTCGGTGGCGGCGCGAAGGCCGACCGCATCGCCAACGCGCTCGATATGGTGTTCTCGGACGACAACGTGGATTCGGTCGTCTTCAACATCTTCGGCGGTATCACCCGCGGTGACGAGGTGGCAAACGGCATCAACCAGGCCCTAGAGCAGTTCGACGAGATTCCCAAGCCAGTCACGGTGCGACTGGCCGGGACCAACGCCAAAGAGGGCATGGAGATTCTGAACGAGGACCTCGTCACGGTCGAACACACGCTGGAGGACGCCGTCCAGCGGGCGGTCAGCTACGCGGAGGAGGAAGAAGAATAATGTCCGTTCTAGTCGACGAAGACACACGCGTCGTTGTACAGGGTATCACGGGCGGCGAGGGCAAGTTCCACACCGAGCAGATGCTCGACTACGGGACCAACGTCGTCGCCGGCGCAGTGCCGGGACGGGGCGGCCAGGAAGTCGCCGGCGTCCCCGTCTACGACACCGTCCACCAGGCCGTTCGCGAGGAGGACGCCAACGCCTCCGTCGTGTTCGTCCCGCCGGCCTTCGCCGGTGACGCCTGCTTCGAGGCGCTGGACGCCGACGGGCTGGACCTCGTCGTCGCCATCACCGAGGGCATCCCGACCCAGGACATGGCCCGGGTCTACCGGAAGCTCCAGGAGACCGACACGCATCTGGTCGGCCCGAACTGTCCCGGCCTCATCACGCCGGGGGTCGCCAAGCTCGGCATCCTGCCAGGCAATATCTTCTCGTCCGGTAACGTCGGCCTTGTGTCACGCTCTGGCACGCTTACGTACCAGGTCGTCGACAACCTCACCGAGCGCGGGCTCGGTCAGTCGACCGCCATCGGCATCGGCGGCGACCCCATCATCGGAACGGACTTCATCGACGCTCTCGAGCTGTTCGAGGCCGACCCCGACACCCACGTCGTCGCGATGTGTGGCGAAATCGGCGGCGAGGACGAGGAGGAAGCGGCCCGCTACATCGGCGAGCACATGGACACGCCCGTCGTCGGCTTCATCGCCGGCCGGACCGCCCCGCCGGGCAAGCGCATGGGCCACGCCGGCGCCATCGTCTCCGGTTCGGGGACCGGCACCGCCGAGTCCAAGATCTCCGCGCTGGAGAACAACGGTGTCGCCGTCGGCGACACGCCGAACGAGGTAGCCGAACACGTAGAAGACCTCCTGTAGGTCTGCGGCGCCCGCTGGCCGGTCTTGGCCGGCCAGCAAGCGGAGCCGCAGACGTACTCCTGTAAAGACGCGGCGCTCCAGACGGATTGCTGTGAAGCCTCGGCGCCCGCTGGCCGGGGTTATCCGGTAACTACGCGGACCTAATGTCTGCATGATATATACGGCCGACGCCTTCTTTACCTAGCTTTTCGAACTGTAATCGAATGAGTGAACGGGCTCCCGAGCGGCGGGTTGTAGTCACAGGGACCGAATCCGGCAGTAGCACGGGGTTGCCGGCGGCACTGGCCGAGCGTTCCTCGACCACCGTCGTCACAGTCGATGCCGACGGCCTGTCCGGCGAGCTGGCCGCCGCGGACGCCCTGGTCGTGGTCGATGACCCACCGGCGAGCGACGGCGTAGCGACGTTCCGGCGCGTTCGCGGGGACGAGTGGACGCTCCCGGTCGTGCTCGTCAGTGACGCCGTCGACCCGGGTCGCGTCGAGACGGCGCTCTCGGCCGGCGTGACCGAGTATCTCTCGGGGTGGTCGGACGACCGAGCAGCGGAGCTGGCGGCTCGCATCGAGGCCCACGTCAGGACCCCGGCCCTGGACGGCGTCGTCCAGGCGGACCGCTGGAAGACCATCGTCGGGGCGCTCGCTCACGACGCCAGGAACCCGCTGAACGTCGTCACCGGCCGGCTCGAACTGCTCGACGTCGACGAGACACACGGCGACGCTATCGAACGCTCCGTCGGGCGGGTGGAGTCGCTGCTGGCGGAGCTGTCGACCGTCGCGAGCGTCGCCGGTCCCATCGAGGGGACCGAACCGGTCGATCTGGCCGAGATGGCCGAGCGGGTGTGGCGCGAGGTCGGCGGTTCGACCGACCGACTCCGTGTCGAGACGACCGCGACCGTCCAGGCGGACCCGGACTGTCTGGACTGCGTCCTCGAACGCCTCTTCGAGAACGCAGTCCGCCACGCCGGGGCGGACGCCACCGTCACCGTGGGCGACACCGAGACGGGGTTCTACGTGGCCGACGACGGCCCGGGCATCCCGGCCGAGGACCGACAGCGCGTCTTCGAGCAGGGGTACGGCACGACCCGCGAGGGGGAGGGATACGGCCTGTTCGTGGCCGAGAGCGTCGCGGCGGCTCACGGCTGGGACCTCGTCGCCGGCGAGAGCGAGGCCGGCGGCGCCAGATTCGAGGTCCGTAGCAGGTAGGTACGGACGCCTGAAGTCCCGTCCCGGTACACCGGTCCGTCGGTAGGGTCACCGAACCGTCTCACGCTGGCCCGATAGACCGTGATTGCCGGTGTCGGAATTAGTAGAAAACCGCCCAGAACAGGCCGTTTTTGACGGTCCGTGACGCCGTTGTGAACGTTCCGGTGTAGCTATAAGGGCGGAATATGAACATTCGGATATGCCCCACACCTGCCGGAACTGCAAGCGGACATTCGGGACCGAACTCGAACTCGAACTCCATCTCGACACCTGCTCGGCGGGTCAGCTGTACTGTGACGAGTGTGGCGGACGGTTCACCGAGCGAGCGGCGACGGAGGACGGGTGGCACTATCGCTGCCCGAACGAAGACTGCGACGGGAGCGGAATCGACGACGACATTCACCAGGTATCTGACGCGCGAGTCGCGAAACAGTAGTTCTCGACGAGTCGCTGGCGCTCACTGACACTCACCGTCCAGCCCAGCGGCGGCCGAACCGATACCGGCACACGCCCGCCGGCAGACGGGCACGTAGCCGACAGCGGCCAGCGGGAGCTCGAAGCCGACGACGCTTCCGGCAGGGTGGGTCTCGACGAAGTGGCCGGTCGCGGGGACGCGAGCGACACGCCACGTCCACCGGTAGTTCTCACACGACAAGATCTCGAAGAGGAGCCAGACGGCCCCGAGCACACGGACCCGCCCGCGGCTTCCGGCACTGACGTAGCGGTCGGGCGACTCGACCGCGGTCCGTCGAACGGAGTGAGACGAACCACGTCGATCTGTAAGTTCGACGGCGGTGATAGACGGGCCCCAGTCGGGCCACCGTTGCGTATCGGTCAGCACGTCCCAGACGGCGTCGACCGATGCGTCGACAGCCAGTCTGAGGACGAGGCGACGGCCATCCGGCGTCCGTTCGACGGCGTAGTCGGTGTCGCCTACAGCGAGTGGCATTATCAGAACGGATAGAACGGTACCAAAGTATAGGTTAGTTCGGGCATAACCGCCGGCCAGATGATAGACGCCCGCGACCTTCGCAAGGAGTACGGCGATTTCGTCGCTGTCGAGGGGAGCACCTTCTCCGTGGACCAGGGGGAAGTGTTCGGGGTCATCGGTCCCAACGGGGCCGGGAAGACGACCACCCTCAAGATGCTCGCCGGCCTGCTGGAACCGACGGGTGGCACCGCCGAGATCGCCGGCATGGACACCGAGACGACGGAGATGCGCCAGCAACTTGGCTTTCTCCCCGAGGAGTCACCGCTGTACGAGGAGATGACGCCCATCTCGTATCTGAAATTCTTCGCGGACCTCTACGACGTGTCCGGCGACGTCGCCCAGCGGCGGATGCACGAGACCCTCGACGAGCTCCAGCTGGAACACAAGGAACGCAAGCTGGGCGACATGTCCAAGGGGATGAAACGCAAGGTGGCCATCGCCCGATCGCTCATCAACGACCCCGACGTGCTCATCTACGACGAGCCCGCCAGCGGGCTGGACCCGCTGACGACGAACTACGTCATCGAGTTCACCGAGCAGCTAGCGGCGGAGGGCAAGACCATCGTCTTCTCGGCGCACAACCTCTTTCACGTCGAGTCCATCTGTGACCGCGTCGCCATCATGAACGAGGGGCAAATCGTCGCTCGGGGCGACCTGGACGAACTGCAGGCGGAGTACGGCGAGACGCGCTATCACGTCTACACGACGGTCGAGGTGCCCGACGCCGTCCGGGAGAACGGTAACTTCCGGACACAGGTCGACAGCATGGACGCCGTCGAGGCGACACGGACCGCCGCGGAGGACGCTGGCGGCCAGGTCGTCGATATTCGCACCGAAGAGTCGAGCCTCGAAGAAGTGTTCCTCAACGTCGCCGAGGCAGGTACGCGGGGAACACGCTACGTCGGGGAGGACGGCGAGTAGATGCGACCGGCGAAGCTGCTGCGGGTCGCGAAGTGGGAGGTGACGAAGAACGCCGGCGGCGTCGACAAGCGGACGCTCGTCGTGATGGCGCTGGCCGTCCTCGCGATGGGCGCGGTCGCGGCCGTCGCCGTCAGTGGCGGCGGGCCGGGGCTGGACGCGGACATCTACCGCGTCGGGGTCGACGAGTCGAACCCCTACCACCAGGTCGCAAGCGAAGACCCGAGCTTCAGAGTCCAGGCGCCCGACCGCGAGGCGTTCGAGCGAGGTGATCAGGACCTCACGTTCTACAGTGCGAACCGGCTCAGCCGTCCACAGACCGAGAAGCAGTCGGCGGCCCTCGAGGCGCTCCGGAGCAGCACCGAATCGTACAACGACCGGACGATGGCCCGCGCCGACAACCAGACAGCGGCGTTCCCGGTGACCGTCACACTGGTCTATCAGGAGCAAAACGGGACCAGCACGCTGGACACCAGCACTGGCGGGGGCGATACGACCGCCGACGACGGGAACGGAAGCGATGGACCGTCGGCCGGCGGGAACGGAACCGACGGACAGACATCGGATGGGGCGACGGCGACCGGCGGTGGGTCCGGTGGCTCCGCCGGTGACGGAGGCAGTGACGGGAACACGGGTGGCGGGGAAGCCGCGGCCGCTGGCGGCGGGGCGAACCTCGGCGGCATCGGCGCCCAGCTGACCGGCGACGTCGAGAGCGGCACGCCCGGCGACATCTCGCCCCCCTTCCCGTTCGAGTCGCTCGTGCTCGCCTTCCTCTACATCGTCCCGATGAACTTCGTCATTCAGGCCTACGGCTCCTCGATGCTCTCCGAACGGCTGAACCGGCGGGGCGAACTGCTGCTCGTGACGCCGGCCTCGCGCGGGGATATCATCGGCGGGAAGACGCTCCCGTACTTCCTCGGCGCGATGGGTGTCGCGACGGCTATCACCGCCCTGTTGCGGTTCTCTGGTATCGCCCCCAGCGGGAGCCTCGTCGCGGTGGCCGCAGTCCTGCCAATCGCGTTGCTCTTCCTCGCAGCGACGTTCTGTGGCGCGATGTTCGCGCGGTCGTTCAAGGAACTCACCTTCGTCACCGTCACCATCACGGTGACGCTGACCTCCTACGCGTTCGTCCCGGCCATCTTCACCGACGTGACGCCCATCGCGCTCATCTCGCCGCTTACCCTGGTCGTGATGGACCTCACGGGCCGCTCTATCTCCCTGGGCGCGTTCGCCTTCTCGACGCTTCCACCGCTGTTTACCGCGCTCGTCCTGTTCGGGCTGGGCGCCGGGCTCTACCGCGAAGAGGACATGTTCACCCAGCGGTCGATTCCGCTGAAAGTCCTCGACGCGCTGGCGGGCCGAATCAAGAGCCGCAAGAGCGCGCTGAAGATGAGCGCCATCCTGATCCCCTTTGTCATCGTCGCCGAGCTGGGCGCCATCGCGTTCCTGTTCGTCCTCGATTCGGTGTCGCTGAACGTCTTCGGGACGAACCAGTCGCTGGGCATCGTGCTCGTGCTGGGCGTCGTCGCCGTCGTCGAGGAACTGGGCAAGAGCCTCCACCTCTACGCCGGCTACGCCCACGCTCGCTACGAGCGGACACTGCGGTCGGCTATCGGACTCGGGGCGCTCTCGGGCCTGGGCTTTTTCCTCGCCGAGAAGGGGCTGCTCATCGTCCGGCTGTCGGACCTAGAAGAGCTGCCTATCGGCGACGCCGCGACCCTGGGTGCGACCCCGCCGGCCGGCGTCCCGCTGTGGGCCGTGGCCCTGCTCTTCCTCTTCGCTCCGCTGGCCTTGCACGCGGTGACTGCGGCCATCTCCTCGGTCGGCGCCCGGCGGGGCCGCTGGGCGTACGTCGCCGGCGTCGGGGTGGCCGTCGTGGTTCACTTCGCCTACAACCTCACGGTGGTGAGCGCCCTTGCGTGACGACCGCCCCTGGTATCGGGACCCGCGAATCGTGGTCGCCCGCCGGGACGTGCGCTCGCTCTCCCGCGAGAAGACCATCGTGCTGGCACTGCTCATCCAGCTGTTCGTGGCCGGCTTCTCCTCCTTTCTCGTGGTGGGCCTTACCTCGCTGTACGACCCCGGCTCCGTCTCGGCCGGCGAGGTCGAGATGGCGGTCACCGGCGACGCCCGCGACGAGCTGCTGGCGGCTGGCGCCGAGCACGAGAGCGCAGCGATGACGGAGTTCAACGATTCGAGGGAGGCCCAGCTCGCCTTCGAGGAACGGCGTGTCGACGCCCTGCTGAACGCCAGTTACGTCGAGTCGAGCGACGGGCCGGGACGGAAGATATCGGTCACCGCTCGCATCCCGGAGGGGTCGCTTCGCTCGACGCTCATCGTCGTCAACGTCCGGCGGGTGCTTGAGACGCTGGAGCGCCAGGAACGGTTCGAACGGGCCGACTCGCTCGAGGAGGACCCGGTCCCGCTACCGCCCCAGGTCAGCGCCAGCCCGTACTTCGGGTTCACCTACACGGTGTTGATTCCGCTCCTGCTCTTTCTCCCGGCGTTCATCAGCGGCTCGGTCGCCGTCGACACCATCACCGAGGAGATGGAGCGGGGCACCCTCGAACTGCTCCGCGTGGCGCCGGTCAGCCTGCTCGACATCGTCGACGGAAAGGCACTGGGGATGGCGCTGCTGGCGCCCGCCCAGTCGCTGCTGTGGATTCTGCTGCTGTCTGTCAACGGCATCCGCGTGGCGAACGTCGCCGTCATCTTGCTGTTCGTCACGGCCGTGGCGGCGCTGGTCGTCACCATCGGTGTCGTGCTCGGCGTGGCGACCGGGAAACGACGGCCGGCACAGCTGCTGTACTCCGTGCTAACGCTCGTGGTGTTCGGTGCGGCCGTGGTGTTGCCCGAACACCCGGCGACGACGGTCGCCAAACTCGCCGTCGACAGCCCGACGCTGTCGACCTACGCGACGGTCGTCGGGACGCTGGCAGTGGCTATCCTGGCCTACGCCGCCGCCCGGAAGTACGTCGGCAGCGTCGACGCCAGCGCGTTCTGAGGCGGCCAACTTATTTCACGCCGTCGGTCGTTGCACGGATGTGTTATCCCGACCGAGACTCCGCCCAGGAACCGAATCCGACGTCCTGCACCGGCGGGCCGCTGCCGTCGTCCTCGACGTCGGGCTCTGGCTCCTGGTCAGTTCCGTCCCCGTCGTCGCCGACCTGCTGGTGTACACCAGCGAGTCGCCGACATCGCTGCGTTCAATCTCCTACGGCGGCCTGGTGTTCCTGCTCTACCTGGCGATCACGCAGGGTGCGACCGGCCAGACTGTCGGGAAGTATCTGCTCGGAGTCGGCGTCGGGGACACCGACGGCGGCCCCTGTTCGTGGCGTCAGGCAGCCGGCCGCTCGGTGCTCTTACTGGTCGATATCGCGTTGCTTGGCCTGCCAGCGGTCGTCTCGATGGCGCTGTCCGATAGCCGCCAGCGCGTCGGTGACCGCGCCGCCGGCACCGTCGTCGTCCGGGCCGAGCGGTAGCGACCTGCCCCTCGCCAGCGCGGGGCTACACCTTCGTCACTGTAGCGTAGCGCCCCCGTACCCGTCACGAGATTGTGACGTGTTTATATCAGTCGTGCTTAATACCTCGCAGAGCCTACGAGAGGTATGTACGAGGTCCCGTTCGAGACAGATATCGACAGGACGTTCGCCGACAGCGTGGTCAGCGCCGCCCGGACGAGCCTCGGAGACACGCTCCGGAGCGTCGTCTACTTCACCCCCGGAGCGATGGACGTCCTCTACGTCAGACAGGACCTCTACGCGTCGCGCCAGCGGGCCGTCGAGGCCAAGGCCAGACTCGTGGAGTTCGAGCGGGTCGGGTTCGCGGAAGCACCGGTCCGGACCGCGCTGTCGGCTCCGAACGTCGACGATAGCATCGGCGCGTACGACTTCACAGTTCGGGTCCACGGCGAGGGGTTCGTGGTTCGGGTGCTGGCCGACGACGACGGCGTGCTCCTGACGACCGACGACATGGACATCGAGGCCTTCGAGGAGGCGGCCGTCGCTATCCGGCGGTTCCTCACCGAGTCGTAGTCACGGCACGCCGACGTGCTGGTGTCGCCGGAGGAGGTAGAGCGGCGCCAGCACGACCGTCAGCGGCGGCAGAATCATCCAGTAGTACCAGCCCGACGGCTCCCAGTCGGACACGGCGGTGACGTAGCGCCGGTCGCGGTGGACCCACAGCGGCGAGCCCAGCAGCAACGCGAGCCCGACGACGGCGGTCGGGACCATCACTGGCGCCAGCGTCGCCGGGTCCGGCGGGAGCAGGGCCGATGCGACCCCCTGTACGAGCATGATGGCGACGATGCCGCCGATGGGGAGCCACCAGCGCGACGGTGGCAGGGTCTCGCCTTCGGTCGCTGCGCTGGTCACGGAATCCGGCCCCCCGCGCTACCGGGCTGGTCGGTCCCGGCCTGTTCGTGTGTGTGATGGAAAAAGCGGATATGCGGTTCGCCACCGTCGCCGACCGGTTCGAGACAGACCCGCTGGTAGCGGTCGTTGTCGCGCATATTCACCATCAGCCCCTCGTCGTGGACCGACACCGACTCGAAGGGCGCGCCACAGACCGGACAGATGACCGGCTCCGTAGGGCCGTCGGTTTCGGTCGCACTGTCGCTGTCGCCACCGCTGCCGGTCACGCCGTGACCTCCGCAGCGATTCCCTGCATCCGTTCGAACTCGTCGTCGTCGTAGGCGATGAGTGTGACGTCGGTGAGTGATTCGGGCTCGAAGGCGGCAATCTCCTCGCAGATGATGCGTCCACCCTCCTCGAAGTCGAACCCGGCGATACCACAGCCGAGCGCCGGCAGGACGACCGACCCACAGCCGAGCGCGTCGGCTTCCGCCAGGGTGTTTCTGGTCGCCGCCCGGATGCTCTCCGCTGTCGACTCGCCGGCGGCGGGCATCGCTGCCGCGTGGATAACGTAGGCGGCGTCCAGATCGTACGCGTCCGTCGTCGCGACCTCGCCGAGCTCGACCGGCCCCTTGGCGACGGCCTCGTCGTCGATACCGGACCCCGCCGCCCGCTTGAGCGCCCCGGCGACGCCGGACCCCATCCGGAGGTCGGTGTTCGCCGCGTTGACCAGCGCGTCGGCCGACTGGGCCGCGATGTCACCCTGAATCGCGTCGAACTCCATGTGAGTGCCTGTGACCGGGGGCGACAAAGGCTTACTGGGACGTGGTGACGCCTCTCACGCCAGTTCGATAGCTGCCCGGTCCCAAGCGAGCGTATGGATCTCTTGGGTATGACGTGGCGGGACGTTTGCTTTCTGCACTGGCCGGTCGAGCCAGGCGTCGTCGCACGGACCCTTCCCGACGGGCTGACCGTCGATATCAAGAACGGTCAGGCCTGGCTCGGCGTCGTCCCCTTCGAGATGGCCGACATCAGGCCGCGAGGGAGCCCCATCGGGCGCTCATTCGGCGAGCTGAACCTCCGGACCTACGTCACCGACGGCGAGACGCCGGGCGTCTACTTCTACAACCTCGACGCCGACGACCGCCTCAGCGTCGCGCTGGCCCGCCGGCTGTTCGAACTGCCGTACTACCGCGCGTCGATGGAGTTGGGTCGGACCGCCGACGGTGTCCGGTTCCAGAGTCGGCGGACCGACGACCGCGCGCCGGCGGCCGACTTCGACGCGACCTACGGCCCCGCCGACGGGGCCGATACCCGCGAGCCGGCACCGCGGTCGCTGGAGTCCTTCCTCGTCTCGCGCTACCGGTTCTACGTCGCCGACGACGCGGGCGGGATTTACTTCGCCGACATCGACCACGACCCGTGGCCGCTGCAGGACGGCACCGCCGAGGTGCGGGAGAACGGTCTCTTCGAGGCCAACGGGTTCGACCACCCGCTGGGCGACCCGGTGGTGTACTACAGCCCCGGTATCGACGTGACCGCTGGACGGCTGCGGCGGCTGTGAACGCGGCACCGGCACTACACTCAAGACGCCCGAGTCCTGAGAGCCGGTGTGTCGAGGAAGCCGCTCACGGTCCAGGTCGCGGACGTCTGTTTCTGTCACTGGCCGGTCGACCCCGGGGCCCTAGAACGGGCGATACCCGACTGGCTCAGCGTCGAGCGAGCGGCCGGCGACGCCTGGATAACCGCCATCCACCACACCGTCACCGGGGTCTCGGCCTTCGGCGTCGACGTGGGGAATCCGGCTCAGTCGGTCACGGTTCGGACGTACGTCACGGGCCCCGACGGCCAGCGGGGGCTGTATTTTTTCGCGGCCTTTACCACCGACCCCATCGCCAGCGCCGCCGGCCCCATCCTCCGGCTGAACTACCGCGACGGGCAGGTGACTCGGCGTGACGCCGACGGCGACCACCGGACCGAGCGGACGCTGGACGTGGACGGTCGGCGAACGCTCACGGTGCGGTACACGCCCGGCGACGAGCCCGCGTCGACGGCGCCGCCCGACTCGCTCCCGGCCTTCTTCGTCGAGCGGTTCCGCGTTTTCGGAGACGGGCCGCTCGGGTCGAAGTTCGTCGGCCACGTCGGTCACGAGCCCTGGGAACTGGGTCCCGTCGAGGCGACGGTCGAAGGGGACCTGCTGTCGGTACTGGCGCTGCCCGACGCCATCGGTGACCCGCTGGTCCACTACAGCCCCGGGAACGACCTCGGCGTCTCCCCGTTCCGGCCGCTGTGGCTGGACTGATACTGGTGGCTGTACGTTCGTAAAGACGTTCGCCACCCCGAGGTGGCGAATTACGTCAGTTTGTTACAGCCACCCCCGAACCTACAACAGGGAGCCAGCCGTTTGCAGCGCCCATGGACGGACTCTCCCGAGCGAGTCGCATCGCGGGCGTGGTCGCGGTGCTCGTCGCGGCGGTCGGTATCGCCGGTGCGATGCTGGCCTCACCCGCCTTCGCCGTCACCGGGAACGCCCTCTCGGACCTCGGCCAGCCCGGCAACCGCGCAGCGACGCCGGTGACGACGCTGCTGTTCGACGGCGGGCTGGTACTGGCCGGCGTGGTGGGGCTCCCGTTCGGCGCGACACTCTGGCGCGAGCGCACACACTCCCTCGAGGGAATCGCCGCCGCGCCGTTTACCGTCGCACTGCTCGGGATGGTCGGCGTCGGGCTGTTCCCGGCCGGGCGCCCGCTCCACGTCCCGGCCGCGCTGACGCTGTATCTCGCCTCGATGGTCGCGATGACGGTTCACGGCGTGGGCACCGCACTGGCCGGACGGCGACGCAGAGGCGCCCTCTCGCTCTCGCTCGCCGGGGTCCACGTCGCCGGCTGGTGGTGGTGGGCCGCCAGCGGCCCAGTGTTGCGGCCCGGACTGGCCGTCCCCGAACTGCTGGGCGCGGGCGTCTTCGCGATATGGGTGCTGCAGACGGCCGGGTGGCCGTTCCGGGACGAGACGCCAGTATCAAACGCGGCAACCGGGCCGAACAGCTAAAGGGGCGACTGGCCGGTAGGTCGGGATATGCCAGCTATCGAGACGACGGACCTGACCCGGCGCTTCGGCGAGGTGACGGCGCTGTCGGGGCTCACCCTCTCCGTCGACGAGGGCGCCCTCTTCGGACTGCTGGGCCCCAACGGCTCCGGGAAGACGACGACCATCGAACTCCTGACCGGCCAGCGCGACCCCTCCAGTGGGACGGCCACAGTCGTCGGCCACGACCCGGTCACGGAGCCGATGGCGGTCAAGCGGGCCATCGGCGTCCTGCCCGAGCGGGAAGACCCCCCGAGTTTCCTGACGCCCAGAGAGTATCTCACCTTCGTCGGTGAGGTGCGAAGTTTGACCGACACGGACGACCGTATCGAGACCTGGGCCGACCGCCTGGAGTTTTCGGGCGTGCTGGACGCGCTGGCGACCGGCCTCTCCGAGGGGGAGCGCCAGCGGGTGATGCTCGCCGCCGCGTTCCTCCACGACCCCGACCTGGTGTTCATCGACGAACCGCTCGTCAATCTGGACCCCATCATGCAGGAACAGGTCAAGTCGGTGCTCGCCGACTACTGCGAGCGGGGCAACACGCTCTTTCTCTCGACCCACTACGTCGACGTCGCCGCCGAGCTCTGCACCCACGTCGGCATCGTCGAGGGCGGCGAACTGGTCGCCGAGTGTGACCCCCGCGAGATGAGCGAGGACGAACTGCTGGAGTACTTCATCGCCGAGGTGGGCGGGGACGGCGACGGCAGCGGGGTGGAGGTACGGGCATGACGTGGACGGGAGTGCGAGTATGACGGTGCGGGAGGGTCGGACGTGACGGGGACGCTGTTCCGGTGGATGGTCCGCGAGGAGTGGCGCCTCCACAGCCACCTCTTCGGCGGGGCCCGCTTCGCGGCGTTCCCGCTCGTCGTGGCCGCCCTCACGGCGGTCGGGACGTGGCTGCTCCCGATGACCGGGACACCGATGGCGACCGTCGCGGGCGGGCTGGTCGCGCTCGTGGCCTTCTTCGGCCTGCAGGTCGGGACCATCGGGCTCGTCGGTCGGGACGCCCTGCGGGACGTGCTCGGCGAGATGACGCTGCTGGTCTTCTCCGCGCGCACCCTCCCGCTGTCGTGGCGCCGGCTACTCGCCACCTTCCTGCTGAAAGACGTCTGTTACTACACCGGGTTCGTCCTCACACCCGCGGTGCTGGGCTACGGCGCCGTAGCTATCGCCGCCGGAACCGCCCCGGTCAGCGTCGCGCTGCTGTGGCTCGCCGTCGTCGCGGCCTTCGCCTTCGGCGCCGCCCTGTCGCTCGCGCTCGTCGCCGTCGCGACCCGGAGCAGGCTGGCCTTCGCAGGTGGACTCGCCGGCGGGACCCTGACGGTCGTCGGACTCGGCCTCGACCCCGTCGCCTACACGCCCTACGCCCTCTATGCCGACCCGTCGGTGGCCGCAGCCGTCCGGGGCGTCGTCCCGACGCTCGCGCTCGCGGCGGTCGGCGTCGCGCTGTTCGAGCCGGTCGACGACGCCGGGTCGGCCCGCCACCGGACGACCGAGCGGCTCTTTACCGGCGTCTCGGACCCCCTGACCAGACAGTCGCTGCTGTCGGTCGCGCGCTCTTCGGGCTCGGTCGGCAAGGTCGTCTTCTCGATGGGCGTGCTCTTTGCCGTCACGGCACTGCTGCTCGGCCGGATTACGGCCGCGACCGGTATCCGCCCACAGCCCGGCGTCGCGTTCGGGACGTTGCTGGGGCTTGGCGCCTTCACGACCTACAGCTGGTTCACGCAGTTCGACTCCCCGCGGGCGTATCTCCGCTATCCGGTGGCCTACGCCGACGTGTTCGCGGGGACCCTGCGGGCGTATCTGGTCCTCTCGCTGTCGGCCGCGGCGGCCTACCTGGCCGTGGCGACGCTGTGGTACCCCGCCGCCGCGCTCGCGGTCGGTGCGCTCGTGGTCCCCGGGGTCGCCGTCTACGTCTTCGGCGTCGCGGCGTATCTCACCGGACTGTCGCCGAACGAACTGCTGTTCGATACGGCGCTGTTCGCGCTCTTTGGCGCCGCGCTGGCCGCGCTTGCGGTCCCGTTACTCGTGGCCGCGCTGGTCGTCTCGGTCGCACCGGTCGCCGCCGTCGGCGGCGCGATTGGGCTGTCGGCCCTGGCCGGCGTCGTCGGCTGGTGGCTGACCGGGCGGGCCGGTCCCCGCTGGGAGGGACGACTCCGGGAGTGATGACGACGAGCCGACAGTATTCCGTAGGTACAAGTGTCGAAGCGTGTTCGAATGGGGTAGACGAGTAGATTACATGGCCGAGGGAACTATCAGAACCCTGGTGGTCGACGACAGCGAGTTCTTCGCGGATATGACGGCGGAGACGTTGACCCAGGAACACGACATGGACGCGGTCTCGGTCCACAGCGGCACCGCCGCCGCCGAGCGCCTCGCCGACGAGGAGTTCGACTGCGTCGTCAGCGACTACGAGATGCCCGAGATGAACGGGCTGGAACTGCTAGCCACGGTTCGGGAGGCGGACCCGTCGCTGCCTTTCATCCTCCTGACTGGACGGGGTGACGAGGAGACCGCGAGCAAGGCGATACGGGCCGGCGTGGCCGACTACCTGCTGAAACTGGAGGTCGTCGAGGACAAGCAGTACGGCCGGCTGGCCAACCGCATCGAGAGCGTCGTCGAACAGGACCGAACGCGCAAGAAGTTCGAGTCGCTGGTCGCCAACTCGCCGGACGGTATCGCCCACATCACCCCCAAAGGGGTGGTACTGTCGGCCAACCACTCGCTGGCCGACCGGCTCGGAACGACCCCCGCGGCGCTGGCCGGCGAGCGCCTGATCGACGTGATGGACACCGAAATCGCCCGCCGCCGGATCGCCGCGGTCCGTGAGGCCATCGACGAGGGCGAGACGGTCGAGACGACGGACGCGCTCGACGGCCGCCACTACCAGAACCAGTTCGTCCCCGTCGAGAGCCACCGCGAGCGCGCCACCGCCCAGCTCGTCTCCCGTGACGTGACCGAGCGCGTCGAGCGCGAGCGGGAACTGGAACGGCAAAACGAGCGGTTAGAGGAGTTCGCGAGCGTCGTCAGCCACGACCTCCGGAACCCGCTGAACGTCGCCTCGAGCGCCCTGGAGCTGCTCGATGTCGACGACGACCAGACCGAACTGGTCGAGAAGATAGCGCGGTCCCACGACCGGATGGGCGATATCATCGAGGACGTGTTGACGCTGGCTCGCGAGGGGCGGGCCGTCGACGAACCCGAGTGGGTCGCTATCCAGTCGCTGGTCGAGGAGGCCTGGGCGGACGTCGAGACCGACGACGCGGCGCTCTCGGTGGCGGTGCGCGGCGAGATGGAAGCCGACCCCACCCGGGCGCGTGACCTCTTTGCGAACCTCTTTCGCAACAGCGTCGAGCACAACGACGCCCCCGTGACGGTGACCGTCGGCAGCCTCGAGGACGGCTTCTTCGTGGCCGACGACGGGCGCGGCGTCGAGGACGGCGAGGTGTTCGAGATGGGGCACTCGACGGCCGACGACGGGACCGGCATCGGGCTGGCCATCGTCGCCCAGATCGCCGACGCCCACGGCTGGGGGCTCGACCTGACCGACGACGCTGGCGGCGCCCGCTTCGAGCTGTCCGGCGTCCCGACGCGGGACTGATACTGGTGGCTGTACGTTCGTACCGATATTCGCCACCCCGGGGTGGCGAACTACGTCAGTGTGGTACAGCCACAGTATGAGGGGCTTTTCACTGCTGACTCCATATCGGTGGCCATGACAGTTCGGGGCGTCCTGCTGGACCTCGACGGAACGGTGTATCACGACGACAACCCGCTACCCGGGGCTCCCGAGGCGGTCGACCGCCTGCGCGAGCGGGAGCTGTCCATCTCGTTTTTCTCGAACAACCCGCTCCACGGCGGCCAGGAGTACGTCGAGCGTCTGCAGTCCCTGGGCATCGACGCCCGCCCCGGCGAGGCCTGCTCGTCGGCCGTGGTCACCCGCGAGTACGTCGACGACCACCACGCCGGGGACGAGGTGTTCGTCATCGGCTCGGCCTCGATTCGCGAGCGTATCGGCCGCGGCCGGGCGACAGTCGTCGGGGAGCCCCACGACGCAGACGTGTTGCTCGCCTCCTGGACCGACGAGTTCCACTACGACGACATGATCGATGCGCTCCGTGCGCTGGACGCCGGGACCGTCTACCTCGGGACGGACCCGGACCCGACGTTCCCCGGGCCCGAGGGCTATCCGGTGCCCGGCACGGGTGCGATACTCCGGGCCATCACGGGCGTCACGGAACGGGAGCCCGACCGCGTGCTGGGCAAGCCCTCCGACGTGGCCATCGAAGCGGCCCTCGACCGACTGGACCACGACCCCGGAGACATCCTCGTCGTCGGCGACCGCCTGGAGACCGACATCCTCCTGGGCGAGCGGGCGGGGATGGAGACCGCGCTCGTGATGACGGGCGTGACAGACGACGAGAAACTGGCAGCAAGCGACGTGAAACCCGACCACGTCCTGGACTCGCTGGCCGACGTGGACAGTGTCCTGTCGTAGCCTCGGCCGCCAAAAGCCGGTGGTCCGCACCGCCCGAGTCACCGGTCGAGCGGACCAGCAGCCTCAACCGCTGTCGGACCGAACGAGACCACTCGTGGCCTCGAACCGTCTGGCCCCCAGTAAACTCCAAACAACGGGAAAGTGTCCGGATGTCGAACGCTTTATTGGCTGGGTTGTGCAACGGATAAGACAACCAATGGCCGACAAAGCCGAACTCCGCGAGCAGTTCACCGAGGCGTTTCAGGACGCAGACTACCCCATCGCCAGCCCGATGGACCTCGTGCCGGCCCTGCCGGCCGGCCCGTCGACGAAGTTCGAGTCGGGCGACTTCTCCATGACGGCGATGGAACTCAACACCAAGCTCAACGGGGAGTTCCCCTACGAGACGGTCGACGATTTCGTCGACGACGTGATGGACTCACTGGAGTCCCAGGACCTCATCTAGGCGCGACGGCCAGTACCGCTATCGTGAGCGCGATACCGACCCCCAGCAGCGCGTAGTTCGCCAGCGTGTTGTCCGCCCGGCAGACGCCGAACGTGTAGTGTCGGTCCGAGACGGGCCAGAACGGCGTGATGCCCATCGGCGTGATGACGTCCGCGAGCAGGTGGGAGACGATGGCGGTCGTACCGACAGCGAACCCGACGGCGGCGTACTCGAGGGCCGTCCCGACACCGGCGTCGCTCCCGAGCACCCAGCCGACCCCACCGAGTGTCGCACCCACGGCCAGAGCGAATCCCAGCGTGTGTGTGACCCCGCGGTGTGCCACGCCGGGCAGTCGCTGGTCCACGTCCGGGAGCGACGCGAGCGCCAGCGAGACACCGCCGCCGACGACGGCGAGCGTGGGCCGACCGGCGAGCAGCAAAGCGAGTCCCAGCGGGGCGTAGACGACGAGTGCGGCCCCCTGATGGCCCAGGCGGTACATATCCAGCCCTTGGCCCCGATGGTTTCTAAACTGTCGGTCCGTATCGGTGGCGAGGCTTATGTGGCCGGCCCAGCAAGTAGGGCCATGTTACTGCCGTCGGTCGTCGAGACGCTCATCGCGACCTTCGGACCGTTCCTCATCCCCGCGACCCTGTTCGTACTGGGCGCTATCGGCTACCTGTTCCTCTATCTGGTGACCCGCGCCCGCCGCGAGACCTACGTCGACGACCGGTCCTGACCACCGAGGCCCGGTCGGAGACGGCAGTGGCGACTGCTTGGGTAGTACCGAAAATTTGTTTTGAAGCAGTACGTTTTTCAGTTAGACGAGTCTAAAAACGGCCATGTTGAGCGCGAAGATGGAGGACTACCTGAAGGCAATCTACCGGCTCGAACGGGAGGGCGAGCCGCCCGTAGCGACGTCCACCATCGCCGAGACCCTGGAGGTGACCCCGCCGACCGCGACGAGCATGGTCGAGAAGCTCGCCGACCGCGAACTCGTCGAGCGCGAGAAGTACAAGGGCGTCACCCTCACCCCCGAGGGCGAGACGGTCGCACTGGAGGTCATCCGCCACCACCGACTGCTGGAGACCTTCCTCACCGAAGAACTGGGCTACGACTGGTCGGAGGTCCACGAGGAGGCCGAGATACTCGAACACCACATCAGCGAGGAGTTCGAGCGCCGCGTCGCCGCTGCGCTCGACGACCCCAAAATCGACCCCCACGGCGACCCGATTCCCAGCGATACGCTCGACCCCATCGACGACATCCCGGCCTCGGCGCTGGCCGACCACGGCGAGGGGACCCGCCTGCTGGTCGCCCGCGTCCGTGACCGCGACCCCGAGGAGCTGACGTATCTCGACGGGGCCGGTATCCGGCCGGGCGTCGAACTCGTCGTCGAGGAGGTCGCCCCCATAGGGATGGTGACGGTGCGACTGGACAGCGGCGAGACGGTCTCGTTACCCGACCACATCGCCGACGCCATCCAGGTTCGCAACCCCGACGAGGCCGCCGAAGAGGTGAGCGAGGTGTGAGCGAGGTCACGTGGCTCGGCGTCGTCGCCATCGCCGCCGGCGCCCAGCTCGCCGTCCTCCCCGGCGAGAAGGTCCAGTTCATCATCGCTGGGCTCTCCACGCGATTCCACCCGGCGATGGTCGTCGCCGCGGCCGGGACCGCCTTCGCCGGCTGGACGGCACTCGAAATCTGGCTCGGCAGCGCGGTCACCGAGCTGTTGCCGGGCATCTACCTCGACGCGATGACCGCCGCGCTCTTTGTCCTCTTTGCCTACCTGCTCGTTCGGACGGCGCCCGCCAGCGACGCCGCCGACCAGGAGGCCGCGACGGGTGTGTTGACCGACGGCGGCGAACTGGACGTACGCGTGCCGGTCGTGGACTGGCAGGTCCCGAACAAGCTCGGGGGCTTCCTCCCCATCTTCGCGATGATGGCTTTCGGCGAGTTCGGCGACAAGACCCAGCTCATCACCATCTCGCTGGCCGCCCAGTACCCCGCCTTCGGGACGGCTATCTGGACCGGCGAGATGCTCGCTATCGTTCCGGTGAGCATCGCCAACGCGCTCTTTTTCCACACGTTCTCGCATCGCTTCGACCTGCGGAAAGCGCACTTCGTCGGCGCCGGCCTGTTTGGCTTTTTCGCCGCCGACTTCGCGCTGAAGGTCGCCGTCGGGGTCTCGCTGTGGGAGAACGTCGTCACTGCGGTGGCGAGCGCGCTGCCGTTCTGAGTTTCGGATCGAAATACGAGACGGGGTCTCGCTTTCGGCTCGAAAGTTCACGGCCGCCACAGCTTACCGAACACAGGGACAAACCGCATCAACGGGCAGGCCCTACTGGTCCCCAAGATGACCGACCGAACGATACGCCTGGCGTTGACGGGGATGAGCTGTGCGAACTGCTCGGGGACCATCGAGGACCGCGTGGGCTCACTGGACGGAGTGTCGTCGGTCGACGCGAACTACGCCACCGACGAGGGGAGCGTCACCTACGACCCCGAGCAGGTGTCGCTGTCCGATATCGTCGACGCCGTCCACGACGCCGGCTACGGCGTCGACACCGAGACGGCGACGATCGGTATCACGGACATGACGTGTTCGAACTGCGCACAGACGAACACTGAGGCGCTCGAGGCTGTCGAGGGTGTCGTCTCCGCGGACGTCAACTACGCCACCGACGAGGCACAGGTCACCTATCTCCCGTCGGTCACCTCGCTGTCGGAGCTCTACGACGCCGTCGAGGAGGCCGGGTACTCGCCGGTCCGGGAGGACGAGAGCGGCGAGGACGGCGAGGAGATATCCCGCGACGACGCCCGGAACGAGGAGGTTCGCAAACAGCGCCGCCTCACCCTCTTTGGCGCCGCACTCTCCGTGCCGCTGCTCGTGTTCATGGCCGACCACCTGCTCTCGCTGGGGCTGTTCGAGGCGACCCTGCTTGGGGTACCCCTCGGCTGGGTCCAGTTCGCCCTCGCGACTCCGGTCCAGTTCGTGCTCGGCAAGCCGTTCTTCGAGAACGCCTACAAGGCCCTGGTGAAGAACCGCCGGGCCAACATGGACGTGCTCATCGCGCTGGGCTCGTCGACGGCCTACGGCTACTCCGTCGTCGCCCTGCTCGATATCATCGCGAGCACGGGACTGTACTTCGATACGGCCGCGTTCATCCTGGTGTTCATCACGCTTGGTAACTTCCTGGAGGCCCGCTCGAAATCCCAGGCCGGCGCGGCCATCCGGGAACTACTGGAGATGGAGGCCGACACCGCGACGGTCGTCCGTGGGGACGGGACCGAGGACGAGATACCCCTCGACGAGGTCGCCGTCGGCGACCGGCTGAAGGTCCGCCCCGGCGAGAAGATTCCGACGGACGGCGTGGTTCGTGACGGCGGCAGCGCCGTCGACGAGTCCATGGTCACGGGCGAGTCGGTCCCCGTCGAGAAGGGCGAGGGCGACGAAGTCATCGGTGCGACGGTCAACCAGAACGGCGTCCTCGAGGTCGAAGCGACGAAGGTCGGCTCGGAGACGGCGCTCCAGCAGATCGTCGAGCGCGTCAAAACCGCCCAATCGCGCCAGCCAGACATCCAGAACGTCGCCGACCGCATCTCGGCGTACTTCGTCCCGATGGTCATCGCCAACGCCGTCCTCTGGGCGGTCGTCTGGGCACTGTTCCCCGACGCTCTCGCCGGCTTCGTCGCGACGCTGCCAATCTGGGGACTGGCCGCCGGCGGGCCCGCCGCCGTCGGCGTCACCGAGTTCGCCGTCGTCGTCTTCGCCTCGGCAGTGCTCATCGCCTGTCCCTGTGCGCTGGGGCTGGCGACGCCCGCCGCGACGATGGTCGGGACCACTATCGGCGCGCGCAACGGCGTCCTGTTCAAGGGCGGTGACGTACTGGAGACGGTTCGGGATATCGACACCGTGGTCTTCGATAAGACCGGGACGCTGACCGAGGGTGCGATGGAGCTCACCGACGTCGAGGTGGTCGGCCCGGACTCGGACGGCGTTTCGGAGGAGAACGCTGTCGCGGATGGTGGTGCCCTCGAAGAGCGCCCCGAACTCACCGAGGATTTCCTCCTCGAACTCGCCGCCAGCGCCGAAATCGGGAGCGAACACCCCCTCGCGAAGGCCATCGTCGAGGGCGCCCGCGAGCGCGGCGTCGAGTTCGACGACGCCGAGGCGTTCGAGAACGTCCCCGGCCAGGGGGTTCGAGCGACGACCGAACACGGCGAGGTGCTGGTCGGGAACCGCAAGCTCCTGCGGGACAACGGCGTCGACACCGAGCCCGCCGAGGAGCGCATGGACGCCCTGGAGCGGGAGGGGAAGACCGCGATGCTGGTGGCGCTCGCGGACGGTCGGCCGGGCGAGGCCGACCGGTCGCGAGCAGAAAGTCAGCCGGGCGAGGCCGACCGGTCGCGAGCAGAAAGTCAGCCGGGCGAGGCCGACCGGTCGCGAGCAGAAAGTCAGCCGGGCGAGGCCGACCGGTCGCATGGCCCGGAGTTCAGTCTCGTCGGCGTCGTCGCCGACGCGGACACGGTCAAAGAGAGCGCGAAGCGCGCCGTTTCCGACCTTCGCGAGCGCGGGCTCGACGTGTGGATGATTACCGGCGACAACGACCGGACCGCCCGCGCCGTCGCCGAGCAGGTCGGTATCGACCCCGAGAACGTCCAGGCCGAGGTTCTCCCCGAGGAGAAGGCCGCCGCAGTCGAGGAGATTCAGTCGGACGGGAGCCGGGCGATGATGGTCGGCGACGGCGTCAACGACGCCCCCGCGCTGGCGACGGCGACGGTGGGGTGTGCCATCGGCTCGGGCACCGACGTAGCCATCGAAGCCGCCGACGTGACCCTGTTACGGGACGACCCCGCCGACGTGCTGAAGGCCATCCGGGTCTCCGAGGCCAGCCTCCGGAAGATAAAGCAGAACCTCTTCTGGGCGCTTGGGTACAACACGGTGATGATTCCGCTGGCCTCGCTCGGCTTGCTCCAGCCCGCGCTGGCCGCCGGGGCGATGGCCGCCTCCTCGGTGTCGGTGCTGGCAAACAGCCTCGCCTTCCGCCGCTACACGCCCGACGAGGACTACGAACTGCTGGGCTCGCTGCGGCCGTGAGGCCTTCCAGTACGTTCATCTGCCCGGAACCCTGAACGCCGGTAGTGAGCGAGTCGCAACCGGCCGCGGGGAGACAGTCGTCGCAGGGCCGCCAGCCCTCGGGTCCGGGCGTCCGCCTGCGGGCGCTGTGGCGGGCCCTCGTGGTCGCCTGGCAGTTCGTCCCCTTCCTCTGGGCGTGGGCCCGCGACCGCAAGCGGTTCCTGTTTTTCGGCCGCTCTCGGGAGGTCACGAGCGAGCAGCGGACTGACCGAGCGCGCCGGCTCAAGACTACCTTCGTCGACCTGGGGCCGGCCTTCGTCAAGCTGGGCCAGATGCTGTCGACGCGACCGGACGCCCTCCCGGCGGAGTACATCGAGGTGCTCTCGGAACTACAGGACAAGGTCCCGCCCGAACCGTGGGGAGCCATCGAGCCCCTGCTGGAAGCAGAGCTGGGCGCCCCCGTCGAGGAGCGCTTCGACGAATTCGACACGAACCCTATCAGCGGCGCGTCGCTGGGCCAGGTGTACGAAGCGACCGTCGACGGCGACCGCGTCGCCGTGAAGGTACTGCGGCCGGGCATCCGCGAGCGCGTGGAATCGGACCTGCGCGTGCTGGAGACGCTGACGCCGGTGCTGGCCCGCGGCGCGGAACCGGCCCAGGCCTACACGCTCGAGAATCTGAGCGAGGAGTTCGCGGCCACAATCCGTGAGGAGATGGACTACGCCCACGAGGCCCGGATGCTCCGGGAGATCGGCGCGAGCTTCGCCGACCGCGACGACGTGGCCATCCCCGAGGTCGTCCCGGGTCACTCCACTGACCGCGTGGTGACGATGACGTATCTCGACGGGGTGAAGATAGACGACGTGGCCCGTATCGACGAGCTGGGCGTCGACCGCGAGGAGCTCGTCCAGCGGCTCGAAGAGGTGTACATCCAGATGATCGTCGAGGACGGCCGCTTCCACGCCGACCCACACCCCGGTAATCTCGCGGTGCAGGCCGACGGGACGCTCGTCTTCTACGACTTCGGGATGACCGGCCGGCTCGGTCCCCGGACCCGCGAGCAGCTGATGGAGTTCTACGTCGGGCTGGCCAGCGACGACGTCGAGCGGGTGATGGACGCCTTCGTCGCGATGGGCGCGCTGGACCCGGCGGCGAACCGCGAGGTGATGGCCGAGGCGTTCGAGATCGTCATCGAGCAGTTCCGCGGCGAGGACATCTCGGAGTACCGGGTCGAGCAGCTCGTCGGCCAGTTCGAGAGCCAGCTCTACGAGTTCCCGATGCGGCTGCCACAGGACCTGGCGCTCGTGGTGCGCGTGACCACGGTGCTAGAGGGGGTCTGTCGCACGCTCGACCCCGACTTCGACTTCATCGAGATAATCACCGACTACGTGATGGAACAGGGCGGGGCCGACGCCGGGGCGGCGATCCGCGAGGAGATTCAGGCGACCGTCACCCGCGGTGCCCGGTCGCTCGTGACGACGGCGCCCCGCGCCGAGCGAGCGCTCGACATCGCCCAGCGCGGGGAGCTGACACTGGAGACCGTTCTCAGGGACGGCGACGGTCTCGCCCGGCAGATGGCCCAGCGGCTGCTGCTCGGGTTCGTCGCCGCGGCCGGGATTCCGGTCGCCGCGTTCTTCTACGTCGACGCGACGTTGCCCTCGACGGCGCTGGCGCTGGGCGTGACCGGGGTCTCGCTGGCCGTTCTGGCCTGGTCGTTCCGTCGTCGCGGCGGGCGCAGTCTCGGGACGCCGCAGTTCACGCGCCACGAGATGCGACAGCGAGACGGCGGGGAGTGATCAGACCAGTAGCTGGACGTCGGCGTCGGCCATGTGCTGGAGCGCCGTCGCCGCGCCGACGTCGGTGGTGACCCCGTCGTAGAACGCCGCGTGGTCGTAGTCGAACAGCTCCGTGGTCATCTCGCAGGCCTGGAGGTCCACGCCCATCTCGAGGCTCGTCTCGACGAGTTCCGCGATAGTCGCGGTGCCGTTGTCGGCTATCTCGCGGTTCATGTACCACGTCGCCAGGGCGTCGCCGCCGGGGAGGGCACCGAGGAGGTTCGGCATCGGCATACTGGGGTTCCCGACGGCGCTGACACGGAGGTCCCGCGACCGTTCCTCGTGGAGGATGTCGAGCCCCCAGAAGGTGTGAAAGACGGTCACGTCCCAGCCGAAAGCCGCGGCGGTACTGGCGAGGATGAGCGGCGGGTAGGCCATGTCCAGTGACCCCTGCGTCGCGATGATGGTCATCGACTTCGGGCCGTCGTCAGGAACTGTGTCGACGGCGGCTTCGAGCGCCTCGATGCGCTCCTCCAGGGCGGCGATATCCGGCTCTGTGGTCGGCTCTTCGGGAGCGTCCGCAGTGGCGGATTCGCTGCTCATTCGTCCACACGCTCCACGAAGTGGTGGTAGACTGTCTGTCCGTTCTCGGTGGACTCCGTCTGGGCCAGCAGCGAGACGGTCTCGAGCGAGCCCGCCCAGCCGTCGATATCGCTGACGGAACCGGAGTCGGTCGCGAGCACTTCCAGTACGTCCCCCACGGCCATGTCGTCGACGGCCTGCTTCGTTCGCACGACCGGCATCGGGCAGGACTCGCCGGTCACGTCGATGGTCTCGGTCACGTCGTCTGGTGTCGTGTCGGTTGTCATTGTATTGTAGCTAGCTTGCAATACTTGGTTGGTCGTAATAAGTCTGTTGGGTCGGTCGAAACTACTATCGAGGTAATTTGGCCATTTAGGGCCGACATAGCAGTTTAGAAGGAATTCGGGCCAATCCCGGCATTTCGTAAGTTGTGCAAAACTCCCGCAACACTTTTCAGTGCCACCGAGCTAGGTGGGGTACAGAATGAGCGACAAACCGTTCCCGATACCCGACGACGTCGCGAGCATCGAGCCGGACGACCTCTACGAGCGCCTGGACGCCGGTGACTCTTTCGGCGTGGTCGACACACGCGCGCCGGCCGACGTCGACGACTGGCGCATCGACGGCGACAGCGTCGTCTTCGCGAACGTGCCGTACTACCAGTTCCTCGACGGTGTCCCCGAGAGCGCGCTCGAGGAGCTCCCCGAGGCCCGCCCGCTGTACACCGTCTGTGCGAAGGGGCTGTCGAGCAAGTTCGTCGCGGACGTCCTCGACGAGGCTGGCGTCGACGACGTGGTCGCAGTCGAAGACGGGATGGAGGGCTGGGAGAGAGTCCTCGCCAGCACCGAGCTCTCGGCCGACACCGACGCGACGGTGGTCCAGTTCTACCGTCCGTCCTCGGGCTGTCTCTCCTATCTCGTCGTCAGCGACGGCGAGGCAATCGTCGTGGACCCGCTGCAGGCCTTCGCCGAGGAGTACGTCGCCGCGGCCGAGGAACGCGGCGCCGAACTGGTCGCTGCCCTGGACACGCACGTCCACGCCGACCACATCAGCGGCGTCCGGACGCTGGCGGCGGAGTATGGCATCGACGCGGTCGTTCCCGACGCGGCCGACGAACGCGGCATCGAGTACGACGAGGCCTACGACACCATCGCCGACGAGGAGACGATTACCGTGGGCGACGTCGCGGTCGAGGCGGTCCACTCGCCCGGCCACACGAGCGGGATGACCTCCTACCTCGTCGACGACGCGGTCCTCCTGACCGGCGACGGCCTCTTCGTCGAGAGCGTCGCCCGGCCGGACCTCGAAGACGGTGACGAGGGCGCGCCCGAGGCCGCCCGACAGCTCTACGACACGCTGCAGGACCGGATTCTCGCCTTACCCGAGACGACGCTGGTCGCGCCGGGCCACGTCAGCGACAGCGCTGAGCAGGCGGCCGACGGTAGCTTCACCGACACCCTCGGTTCGATCGCCGCGGCGATGCCCGCGCTCTCTCGTGACAGGGAGTCGTTCGTCGAGTTCGTCCTCGCCGATATGCCGCCGCGACCCGACAACTACGAGGCCATAATCGCGACGAACCTCGGCCAGCAGCCCCTGGACGACGACACCGCCGCCGAACTGGAGCGTGGCCCGAACAACTGCGCCGCGACCACCGACGCGACGACGGGGCAGTAGATGCTCGCCGAAACGCTGCTGCCGAACGGCTGGGTCCACTACCTGCTGGGCGGACTGTTCATCGGCCTCGGGACCGTCATCATCTACGCGACGACCGGCATCACCGCGGGCGCGAGCACGTTCCTCGAGTCCACGCTGTCGTACGTCTCGAAGCAGTCGCGGTTCCAGCAGTTCCGTTTCACCTCGACCCGTGACTGGCGCGTGGTGTTCACGCTGGGCATCGTGCTCGGCGGCGCTATCTACGGGCTCGCGTTCGGCGAGTTCGGCTGGACCACGGAGGTCCAGTGGTGGCGCTTGCTGTTCGGCGGCGTCCTCGTCGGCGTCGGCACCAGGCTCGGCAAGGGCTGTACCTCCGGCCACGGCGTCTGTGGCGTGGGGTCGCTCTCGGAGACCTCGCTGTTGAACGTCGCCACGTTCGTCGGCATCGCTATCGGGACCGCACAGGTCGTCATGGCCCTGGGGGTGAGCCCGTAATGGCGGAGACGCGAGCCGACGGCGGCCGCCACCCGCTGTTCATGCCTGCGATACTGCTGGGCGGCGTCGTCTTCGGCCTCGGGCTCGGGCTGAGCGGGATGTACCGCCCGGAGGTCGTGCTGCGGTTCCTCCAGCTCTCGGACATGGGACTCCTGCTCGTGATGGGCGGGGCCAGTGTCGTCGCCGGGACGGCCTTCGCCGTCCTGTCACGGACGGGTCGGTCGGCGCCCCTCACCGGAACCCAGTTCCGCAAGCGCGTGAAGTCGATGGACCGCAACGTCGTCCTGGGCGGCGGCATCTTCGGTGTCGGCTGGGGTATCTCGGGCATCTGTCCCGGCGCGGCCTACGCCAGCCTCGGCGTCGGCAACGTCACCATCCTCTACGCGCTCGTCGGGATGTTCGCCGGAGCCTACCTCCAGGGGTACGTCCGGTCGACGGCCGAGAGCGCGGCCACAGCCACGGAGGAGCCGGCGTGAGCGACACCACTTTTCCCCACAGCGACCGGAGGACGAGCTAATGCCGGCAGCCATCCGCACCCAGCTCGAAGAAGACGTCCAGTGTGACTACCTGCTCGACTGTTTCCACGGCCTGACCGAGCTCGACCGCACCTGTTTCGAGCAGCTGGTCGCGAGTAGCGAGGCGCTGACGGTCGACGACCTCGCGGACCGGGTCGACCGCGACCGGACGACGGCCTACCGCTCTGTCCAGCGGCTGCTGGAGGCGGACCTCGTCGAACAGCGCCAGGTCAGCGGCGACGGGAGCAGCTACCACCACGTCTACGAGCCCCGCGACCCCGACGACATCGCCGACCAGATGCAGCGGGAACTCAACGACTACTACGCGAAGATGGGCCAGCTCATCCACGAGTTCAGGGATAAATTCGGTGAGAAGTCGGGATGAGCGACGAGAGTGAGACCCGTGACGGGGCCGCCGTCCCGTTCGACCCGAGCGGCGAGCGCGAACGGCGCCTCGGTGAGGGGCTCTTCGAGCGAGACATGGGCCCGAGTTCCTCGATGGCCCACCTCTACCGGGGGGAGGTCCACCGGATGACCCGCTGGCGCGAGCGGCTCGACCGGACGACCAACTGGGCCGTGACCGTCATCGCTGCCATCCTCACGTGGGCGTTCTCGGACCCGACGAACCCCCACTATCTGGTGCTCGTCGGGCTCGTGACTCTGGGCGTCTTCCTGGGTATCGAGGCCCACCGCTACCGCGGGTTCGACGTCTGGCGCTCGCGTGTCCGGCTCATCCAGGAGAACGTCTGGGCGCCGGGACTGGACCCCAGCCGGGACGTCACCGACCGCGACTGGCGTCGGAAGCTGAGCGACGACTACCGCCAGCCGACGGTGAAGATTCCCTTCGAGGAGGCGCTGGCTCACCGACTGCGTCGGGTGTATCTCGCGCTCTTCACCGTCGTGAACGCCGCGTGGGTCATCCGTGTGACTGCCTTCGGGGGGGCAGCCGACTGGCCGGCGAGCGCGGCCATCGGGATGGTGCCCGGCGTCCTCGTCACGGCGGCCGTGGCGCTCGTCTACCTCGCCGGCGTCGTCATCACGCTCCGGCCCCGCCAGTGGCACTCCCGGTCCGAGCTTCGCACCGAGCGAATCGACGACTGGGAACAGCCCTAGAGTTCGCCCTCGCGGGCCATCGCCCGAATCTCGTCGGCCCGGTCCCGAATCGCGGTCCACTCCTCGTCGCTCTTGTTGTCGACGTGACTGTACATCAGTCCCATACGGTGGTTCGACCGGAGCGCGTCCTCGTTGCGGTCCAGAAAGTCCCAGTACAGCGCGTTGAACGGGCAGGCCCCCTCGCCGGTGGTCTTGGTCTTGTAGTAGGGACAGCCCGAACAGTAGTCGCTCATCTTGTCGACGTAGTTCGCCGACGACGCGTACGGTTTCGTCGCGAAGACGCCGGCGCCGTACAGCCCCATCTCGACGACGTTCGGCGTCGTCACCCAGTGGAACGCGTCGACGTAGCCGGCGTGGAACCAGCGGTTCAACTGTGCGGGCTCCACGCCGTAGATGAGCCCGAAATTCGCGAGTATCATCAGCCGCTCGATGTGGTGGGAGTAGCCCCGCTTCCGGACCCCATCGACCACGTCCGAGAGACAGGCCATGTCGGTGTCGCCGGTCCAGTACAGCTCCGGCAGCGCCGCGTCGGCGTCCAGCTGGTTCGCCGTCGCGAGGTCGGGCATCTCCCGGCGGTAGACGTGCCGGAGGAACTCCCGCCAGCCCAGCACCTGTCGGACGAACCCCTCGACGCTGTTGAGCGGCGCCGAACCGTTCTCGTAGGCCTCGATAGCCCGCTCGATGACCTCCTCGGGCAGGAGCAAGCCGAGATTCAGCGACGTCGACAGCAGGCTGTGGCTCATCGCCCACTCCTCGCCGCGCATGGCGTCCTGATACGGCCCGAACTCCGCCAGCCGGTGGGTGACGAAGTGGTCCAGCGCCCGCACCGCCTGGCGTCGGGTGACGGGCCAGCGGAAGGGTTCGGGGTCGGCCCAGTCACCGCCGTAGGGTGGGTCGTCGTAGCCGCCAGCGAAGGTCTCCCTGGCCCACGCCGCGGTCTCGTGGACGGTCTCACCGTACTCGAAGCTGGGCGGGTCGGCAGGTTCCCAGTCGTCGGGCGGGGTCTCGCGGTTCTGGTCGTCGTAGTTCCACTCGCCGCCGACGGGCTCGCCACCCTCCATCAGATACCCCGTCTCCCGTCGCATGAACCGATAGAACTCCTCGTGACGATACCCTCCCTCACCGGCCCACTCGTCGAACTGGTCGGGCGAACAGCAAAAGCGCTCGTCGGGGACGAACTCGACGGTCCCGCCGGCCTCGGCGACGAGTGATTCGATGCGCTTTCGGGCACCGTCGGCCTGTGGCGCCGTCGTCACCAAGTGGTCGTCGGGGTGGGCCTCGAAGTGAGCCGCCAGCCCCTCGGCGAACGTCTCGACCTGCCGATAGTGGACGGGTCGACCCGCCTCCCGCACCGCGTCCCTGAACTGCCGCATCGCCGCAAACACCAGCGTCAGCTTGTGCGGGTGGTAGGGCAGTTTGCGGGCGAACGATTCGGCCTCGACGAGTAGCAGTGGGTCGTCCGGCCGGCGGGCCATGGGCCCCCGATGCCGGACCAGGTGGTCACCCCGGAGCCACACCGTCATAGCTGACACCTCGCATACTCTCGCTTCCCGTCGGGCCCTCATGAACCCACGTCCGAACTACGTAGGTATCCGAGGACTCGTTCAGAATGAGTGCCGTTTTCACACTGCACGTAGCAACGGAATATATGACAGGTAATCCGAACCGGCGGGCGTTCCTGGGAGCCACAGCGGTCACGACTGCGGGGCTCCTGGCCGGGTGTGGCGGCTCGGGCGGCGGGGTGCCGTCCGCGACCGGGAGTCCACAGAACACGGTCGACCAGTACCTCAACGAGACCGACAACTACGACGGGACGATTCAGGACGAGACCGGCAGCGACGCCGTCACCGTCGACGTCGGCGCCGACGGCAACGGCGGCGCCTTCGCGTTCGCACCGCCGGCCGTCCGCGTCGCCTCGGGCACGACCGTCACATGGGTCTGGACCGGCAACGGCAACGCTCACAACGTCGTCCACGAAAGGGGGGACTTCGAGAGCGACCAGACCGCCGAGGAAGGCTACGAGTTCGAGTACACCTTCGAGTCGGCCGGAACCTACCCCTACTACTGTGCCCCGCATCTCGGGTTCGATATGCGCGGTGTGGTGGTCGTCGAATAGCGTCGCTCGAACGGCCGTGGCGTTAGTGAGCAAACGCGAAGTCGTTCGACAGAGCTGGTATCGGCGGTGAATGCGTCTGAACACAAGGGCTTTTTTACGCTTCATAGGAAGGGTGCCCAAATGACCCCGAACATCAGTCGGCGGACGATACTCGGCGCCACAGGAGCAACGTCCCTGGGGTTGCTGGCCGGGTGTGTCGGTCCCGACCTCGGTTTGCCCTCCAGAAGCAAAAAAGAGAAGATCGACGCCTACCTCAGCGAGACCGACAACTACGGCGGGACGATTCAGGACGCGACCGGCAACGACAGCGTGAAAATCGGCGTCGGTGTCCAGGGCAACGGCCGTCATTTCGCGTTCGGGCCACCGGCCGTCCGAGTCTCCTCGGGCACCACCGTCACGTGGGTCTTGGCCGAAGGCAAGGGCCACGACGTCGTCCACCTGGAAGACGAGTTCGAGAGCGGCCCGTTGCGGAAGTCAGAGCCCGAGTTCGAGTACACGTTTACTTCGTCCGGACTCTATCTGTATCATTGTGGTCTTCACGACCGGTTTGATATGAAAGGTGCCATCGTCGTCGAGTAGCGAGTCTCAGGGCAGGCCGCTCTCGTACCACAGTCACCCCCATTGGCTCGCTCATCTTCCGGTCCCTGATTAGAATCCCGCACGTTCCGCGATCTGTCTCGCTTCGCTCGACACGATAGCGGGCGTGGCGGGAGTGAGCAAACGCTACGCGTTTGCGAACTACGCCACGGCCGCGAACGAGCGCAGCGAGTGAGCGGGCGTGGCGGGATTCGAACCCGCGCTCTAGGGGTTAGGAACCCCTCACCCTCGTCCACTAGGCCACACGCCCCGATAGAAAAGAATCGCGGTCAGTTGCTGCTGGATTCGGTCGTCTTCTCTTCGGTCGTTTCGGTCGCCGTCTCAGTCGTCGAATCGGTAGCTGAATCGCTCGCGGTGTCGCTTTCGGCATCCGTCGCCGAGTCGCTCGGGGTCGCACCCTCGCGCATCTCTTCGAGTTCCTGTTCGACTTCTTCGCGGCCTTTCTGGAACTCGCCCATGGCCTCACCGGTCGAGCGAGCGAGTTTCGGAATCTTGTTGGCACCGAACAGGAGGACGGCGATGAGGAGGATAACGAGCAGCTCCACCCCGCCGGGCACACCCGGGAACAGTGGTACGATGGTCCCTGACATTGTGATGGGAAATTACGTGGTTGCTATTATAGTCTTTTTGTCTGTCCCCGAATTCCTGAACAGTCTCGAAACGGCGCAAAATAGCCAATATCGGCGTTTCGACTGCTACTAATGGTCCCCGATATCAACCTTTTGTCGGGGCGCCGTAGTCACGCCGCGTTACTGCTGGACGAGCCGGGCGGTGACGTCGTCGAGCCAGTCGGGGACTTCGAGGTCGGCGAGCGCGCCGTCGCGCCAGGTCGTCACGACCTCGGTCTCGCCCCCGCGCGTGAGGTCTATCTGCCACTTGCGGCCGTCTTCGGCGGTGATGTTGAACCGGGCGCCGCCGTTTGCCAGCGTGGAGACGTGTTCGACCGTCACTTCGATACCGGTGTAGACCTCCATCGTGTCGGGCATGACTCGTCCTATGTCCCGCCCGGTATTTAAATGAACGCGCGACCGACGACGACGGACCACCGAACTCATCTGTCTCGAACCCGCAGCCAGCGATATGATTTCAGTCGGCGACGAGGCCCCGGAGTTCACCGCACCGCTCGCGAACGGCGACGTAGCCGAGATGACCCTCTCCGAGGCCGTCGCTGACGGCCCGGTCGTGCTGGCCTTCTTCCCGGGCGCGTTCACGAGCGTCTGCAGCCACGAGATGGAGTCGTTCGACGACCGCCTCGACGAATTCGCCGACGCGGGCGTCACCGTCTACGGCGTGAGCATCGACACGCCCTTCGCCCAGAACGCGTTCCGCGAGGAGCTGGGGCTTTCCTTCGACCTCGTCAGCGACAGCAACCGGGACATCGTCGACGCCTACGGCATCGCGATGGATTTCACCGCGCTGGGCGTCCACAACCTCGCCAAGCGGGCGGTGTTCGTCGTCGACGAGGACCGCACCGTGACCTACGCCTGGGTCAGCGACTACCCCGGTGTCGAACCCGACTACGACGAGGTGGTCGAAGCCGTCCAAGACGCCTGAAAGCCCGGGTTTTTCTCACTGGGCGCACTGATCGGTGATATGAGCGAGAGTGAGAGCGACGAGGGCGGCCGCATCTACGACCCCGACGGCGACCACGCGTTCCCCGACGAGCGGGTCAACGACGTCCTCGAGATGCTGGCCGACGACGAGGAAGTGCAGGCCTATCTCGAAGCCCAGAACGTCAACCCCGTGGCTCGCAAACGTTACAACGACCACGGGACCAAACACATCAGCATCGTCCGGAACCGGGCGCTCTGTCTCTACGACCTGCTCAAACAGGGCGGTGTCGAGTTCAACGGCGCGACCGAACAGGGTCTGGCGGAGGCCGACGAGGCGGTCATCGTCGCGCTCGCGGCGACGCTGCACGACATCGGTCACGTCGTCCACCGCGACGAACACCCCTACTACTCGATTCCGCTCGCCGCCGACCTGCTGGACCGCCTGCTGGAGCCGTACTACGACGTCGCCGAGCAGGTCCGGGTGAAAGGCGAAGTCCTCCACGCCATCCTCTGTCACCACACCGAGGAGAAACCGCTGACACTGGAGGCCGGCGTCGTCCGCGTCGCCGACGCACTGGACATGGAACGGGGTCGCTCGCGCATCCCCTACGAGCGGGGCGGCCGCGGCATCAACACCGTCTCCAGTCAGGCCATCGAGACGGTGACGCTCACCACGGGCGACGACTACCCCGTGCTGGTCGAGATCGAGATGAACAACGCTGCCGGCGTCTATCAGGTCGACAACCTTCTGAAGGCGAAGCTGACCGACTCCGGCCTCGAAGAGTGTATCCGTATCGTAGCGCTCAACAGCCACGAAAACGGCGACAGAATCGTCGAGCGCATCGAGCTCTGAGGCCGATAACCTGTGAGCGACATAACTGTTTAGTAGCGGCAAACCCTATCTGTGTGCATGAGTCTCATACCCCTCGACGAGCCGCGGGGTGGCGGGCCAGCGGCCGGTGACGATGGCCCGGAAGATGCCTCTCTCGTCGATCGCTTCCTGTCCGGAGCGACGGCCGTACTGCTCGCGCTCCCCGGCGTCTCCGCGCTGGTGACCGACGCCGACGGTGACCGGTCCGCGGTGAGGGCCGAGCCCGTCGAGCGCGACGCGTCCGACCGGACCGCGCCGGCGATGCTCTCCAGTGGGTCCGCGGCCCAGGTCGAAGTGGTCAGCACCGAGACTGACGACACCCTCACCGTCGAAGCCGTCGACAACCCCGACGCGACCATCAGTTCCGATACCTGGGAGCCGGTCGAGCGGTAGTCACGACGCGTCTTTTCGCTGCCTCGTTTCATATGGTGTAGCGGTCGCTCTGGACACCGTTCACAGTGAAATGCGGCGGCCGGGAGTGAGCAAAGCCGGTGGCCTTGCGACCATCGAGAGACGCCGATGGGGTCTCTCGGGATTTGAACCCGATGGCGAGACTCGCTTCGCTCGGATTTCCGTGATTCAAATCCCTCTGTTCAGCATTTGCTGCTCACGGTTTGTTCGCAGCAAAATGCGGCGGCCGGGATTTGAACCCGGGCCATGAGCTTGGAAGGCTCAGGTCCTACCACTAGACCACCGCCGCAGACTCGCTTTGCTCGTCTGCGGCGAGGTTCGCAAATCCGTTGGATTTGCTCACCACCGCCGCGCTGTCGCGGCGTGCCGCTGTCCGAGCGTATGAACGGATAGACCCAAGGTCAATAAGGACCTTTCCCTTCGGAACGGACGACGGCGTAGCAGTTGCCGCTGGAGATCTCGAAGGCCTCGGTGGCCAGTCCGCTGTCGTCCAGTTCCCGCTGGAACTCCGCCGGGGCGTAGATGTGGTAGAACCGAGGGACCGTCTCGCCGCCTGGGAGTGTCCAGTCTACGGTCGTGTCGAACCCCTCTGTGGCGTCTTCGGGCGCGTCGAAGCGGTCGTGGGCCGTGCTCCAGACGCTGACGAGAGCGCGGCCGTCAGGCGCGAGGACGCGGGCGAGTTCGTCCAGGCTCGCGCGCCGGTCGGCGGCGGAGGGGAGGTGGTGGAGCGTCGCCACGTAGACGGCGAGGTCGATCGATTCGTCGGAAAGCGGCAAGCGAGCGGCGTCGCCCAGCACCAGCGCGATCCGGTCACCGACGCGCTCGGTGGCCGCGTCGAGGAGCGCCCGGGAGGCGTCCAGCCCGACGACGCGGTCGGCCACGTCGGCGAGCAAGGCGGCGTGGCGACCGTTGCCACAGCCGATATCGAGCGCGGTCTCGCAGACGGGGGCGTCGTCGACGAACGACTCCACCTCTGGCCAGGCGTACTCGCGAGTCTTCGAGAAGTGGGCGCCGATACGCTCGTACGTTCGGCGGACGCCGACCCGGGAACGCTCGTCCATGTGGAGTGGTGGTAGCGGTGGGCGCTTACCGCTTTCCACTCCCGCTCACAGTCGGGCGACGGCCGAGCGTATCGGGTCGATATCCGGCGCGTCGGCGGTCTCGCGCTCCGGCTCGGGGTCGGCCCACGCGAACTGGACCCGACAGCGGCTGTCGACGAGGAAGGCGGCCCGCCGCGTCGACCCGTCGGGTCGCTGGACACCGAACTGGCCGTCGACGCCGGGGTGGTCGACCAGCAGCGGGAACGGGAGCTCCAGGTCGGCGGCGAACGCCCGGTGGTCGGCCAGCTGTCCGGGCGCGACGCCGAGGACGGCGATAGCGTCTGTCAGGTCGGCCCAGTCGGTGTCCCCGAGCGCTTCGAGATACGCGCGGCATCGGGGCTCGAAGTCGGCCGTGTAGAACGCGACGAGCACGGGCGCCCGGGTCGCCGCTGCCGAGAGGCGGTAGGCGCCGGCCGTCTGTCCGTCGGAGCCCTCGAGGTCGAAATCAGGTGCCGGGTCCCCGGCATTGAGCATACCACAACCAAACAGCGCCAGCGAGAAAAGTGGTCCGTCAGTCGGCTATCGTGCCGGCCTCGACTGCTTCGTCGGTCGCTTCCTCCGCCGTGACCGCCGCGTAAACCCCGTAGAGGCCGAGCACGGCCAGGCCGGCCAGTACGAGTCCGGTCCGGAGGACCGGGTCGACCGCCGGCGTCGCGACGACCGCGCCGGCCTCGTTGGTCAGTGGCGCCGCCCCGTAGGGTTTGCCGGCGAGCATCTCGACGATACCCAGGCCGACGATGCCCAGCGCCATGAGTCCGCCGCCCAGTGCCATCGCCGCTTTCTGAATGGTGTCGGTCATATCTTGGTCACCCCATGAGGTATCGGAGTTTCGGGTGTCGCTTCACGAACGCCGTGTTCTCGAGGACGCCGTCCAGCCCGTAGTACCGGCCGGCGCCGACGACCAGGACCGTCACGAACAGCAGCAGGCCCATGAAGTCGCCGTTGACCAGCCCGTTGCCGAAGTCAGCGTTGCCGAGCCAGAACAGGGTCATGAAGATGACCCCGCCCACGGCCGCGAGCCGGGTCAACGCACCGGCTATCAGCGCCAGCCCGATGAGCGTCTCGAAGAGGGGGACGCCGGGTGCGATGAGCCAGGCGAGGTTCTCGCCCATCCAGACCGGGATGGGTCCCAGCGCCGTCCCGGTCATCCCCTTCATGTACATCGGCCCGTAGGTGAAGGCCAGCCCGTCCTCGATGAGCTTGGTCACGCCGGCGTGGAAGAACCACCAGCCGGTCACGAGCCGGAGGAACGCCAGCCAGTACTGCGTCCACGGTCCGTCCAGTGCAACGTCGACGGTGTCGGTCAGGGGAGTGTTTTGGTAGTTCATCGGTGCCTCACAGGTAAACATCCGGCCGGAAATCACATATAAACGGGAGCGTGTTCCCAGCGGGTGGGAACGGATCGCAATCAGCGGGAAAACCGGTCCCGGGGAGCGCTGGGCCGGACGTGGGTCACCGCACCGCGCCCCACCGTGAGGTTCAAACCGCCGTCCGGACTACCTCCGAACGAGATGCCAATCGAGCTTGCGGGTGCCCACACCACGGCGCGCGTGATGGTCGACGACGAGTCGCTGGTGGAGGAGGGGTGTATGCAGCAGATACAGACCCTCATCGACCACCCCGCCTTTACCGAGCCGGTGCGCATCATGCCCGACACCCACTGGGGGGCGGGCGCGCCAATCGGCTTCACGATGCCGCTCGCGGACCGCGTCGTCCCCAACATCGTCGGCGTGGACGTGGGCTGTGGGATGGCGGTGACGAACCTCGGTGCCGAGCTGCCCCTCGCGGACGCCGAGCGTGAGCGCCGGGTCCGCGAGGCCGTTCCGATGGGCCGGTCGGTCCACGACTACGACGACGCCCCCCACCTCGTCGAGGCGTTCCCGTTCGATCGCGCCAACGAGGTGTTCGAGCAGTTCGATCGGGCCTTCGCCGAGCGCTTCGGCGAGCATATCGACCCCATCGAGTTCGACTTCGACGGCTACGACGGCGACTACTTCGACGCGCTCTGTTCTCGTGTGCTGGCCGACCAGCGTCAGGGAGTCGACCACGTCATCAAGAGTGCGGGGACCCTGGGTGGGGGAAACCACTTCGTGGAGTTCGCCCGCGGGCGCGAGTCGGGAGACTACTGGCTCGTCGTCCACAGCGGCTCCCGGTACCTGGGAATGTCCGTCGCCCAGTACTGGCAGTCGACGGCGACGGACCGACGCGCCATCGGCGATATCCGCGCCGAAATTCCCGACGAGTACACCGAGTACCTCAAATTCGACCCCGACACCGTCGAGTCGCGTGACCTCTACACCTGGGTCACCGGCGGGATGGGTGAGTCCTACATCGACAAAGAGCGCCTGCGTCGCGAGCTCGACGGCAGTGACATCGAGGACGCCTTCGACACACTCGGTCGACTCCAGCAGGCCGTCCGGGACGACCTGGGCGACGGCGACGACCGGAACACGGACCTCGACTGGCTGGAGGGACGGGAAGCCCACGGCTACTACGTCGATATGCTCTTTGCCCAGCAGTACGCCCGCTGGAACCGCGAGCTGATGAGCGACGCTATCTGCGATGTGCTGGGCGTCGAGCCGGCCGAGCGCTTCCAGTCGGTCCACAACTACATCGACTTCAGAGACATGACCATTCGGAAGGGCGCGACGCCGGCCCGTGAGGGCCAGCGCCTCGTCGTCCCGTTCAACATGGCCAAGGGGTCGGTCGTCGCCCGCGGCAAGGGCAACGACGAGTGGCACCAGACCGCGCCCCACGGCGCCGGTCGGGTGATGAGCCGCCGGCGGGCCCACGACGTCGTCGACATGGACGAGTTCGCGGCGGCGATGGACGGTATCTACTCCGAGTCGGTCGTCGAGGGGGTCCGCGACGAGGCCCCGATGGCCTACAAGGACGCCGAGCGCATCGCCGCCGCCCTCGAACCCACGGCCGAACTCGTCGAGTGGCTCGACCCGGTTCACAACCTGAAATCGACGGACTGAGTGGTTCCGGTCGGCTCTCCGCGGTATTCATGTTGTCCAGTAGAACTAAGTGAGTGTGTAAAGTACGCTTTACTGTAAAGCGAGCTTTACAACATGACTGCAACTGAATCCCCCGCGACCACACGGCTCTCCAAGCGGCGGACGTACCGGCGACTGATGTACGGCTCGATAGTCGGTGCCGTCGTGCTGACGCTCGTCCTCAGGAACTTCGGCTACCCCTTCGTCGGCGAAGCCGTCTACTGGCTCGGTATCGTGGCGTTCTTCGCAATCTGGACGGGGACAGATGTGCAGGTGATGGACGAGCGCGACTGGGAACTCGAGCGACGTGCGACGTTGAGCGCGTTCCAGATAATCGGTGCCATCGGTGTAGTGGGTGCGTCGGCGCTCAGACTGCTGACCTATCTCACCGAGTACACGATTCCCGCAGAGGTTCAGGGCGCGTTCTACGGGTTCATCGGACTCTTTATTGCCTTCGGCCTGTCCTATCTCTGGCACCGCTCCCGTCTATGAAAAACGAACTCGACGAATACCGGAGTCGCGACGGGCTGAGCCAGGGCGAACTCGCCGAGGCCGTCGGCGTCAGCCGCCAGACCATCAACGCCATCGAGCGCGAGCGCTACGACCCCTCGCTGGAACTTGCCTTCAAGCTCGCAGCGCAGTTCGACTGTGCGGTCGAGGAGCTGTTCGACCCCGCTCTCGACGACGCCGCATAGTTGTTAGATAAACGATATTTGTTTTCGGCCCGTAGGACGGGTATGACCATCCTGGTCGCAGTCGCAGACGACGAGGCCGCGAGCCGCGTCATCGACACGGCCGTCACGCTCGGCGCGGCACTGGACACCCCGCTATACGTCGTCCATCTCGTCGACGACACCGACGCGGACCGGACGGCCGAAAAGATGCGTGACGCCCTGAAAGACCGGCTCGCCGACGAGCCCGTCGAGGCGCGGGTCGCACTGGAGTACGTGGGCCGACACAGCCGGCGCCCCGGCGCCCGTATCGCCCGCGAACTGCTCGAAATCGCCCAGGACGTCGACATCACCCACATCGTCATGGGCCACGAGCCGAAGGGGCTGCGCGGCCGTATCAGGAGTGGCGACGCCGCCGTCGCCGTCGTCAACGAGACGACGGTGCCGGTCACCGTCGTCCCGCGGCTCGACGAGCGCTGACTCAGAGCCCGAGCTCCCGTCCGAGCACCAGCCGCTGAATCTCGCTGGTCCCCTCGCCGATCTCCATCAGCTTCGCGTCGCGGTAGAACCGCTGGGGGGCGTAGTCGGTGAGGTAGCCGTAGCCGCCAAGCACCTGCACGGCCGCCTCGCCCACCTCGCGGGCCGTCTCGCTGGCGTCGAGTTTGGCGAGGGAGGCGATTCTGGTCACATCTTCTCCGTCATCGTACATCGTCGCCGCCTTCTGGGTGAGGAGTCGCGAGCGTTCTATCTTGCGGTCCATCTCGACCAGTTTGTCCCGGACCGCGTCGAACTTCGAGATTGGGCGGTCGAACTGCTCGCGCTCCGTGGCGTAGGACCTTGCGGCCTCGAAGGCCCCCTGGGCCAGCCCCACCGACAGCGCCGCGATGGAGATACGACCGCCGTCCAGCGTCTTTCGGGTCTGGGCCCAGCCGTCGCCTTCCTCGCCCAGCAGCCGGTCGGCCGGGACCCGGCAGTCGTCGAACTGCAGTTCGCAGGTCGGCGAGGCGTTCAGCCCCATCTTTGTCCACTCCGTCGTCACCGTCCAGCCGTCGTCCTCGGGCGAGACGATAAACGTCGAGATACCGTCGTAGCCGGCGTCGGGGTCCGTGACGGCCTTGACGAGGACGGAGCCAGCCACGGAGGCGTTCGTGATGAACTGCTTGATGCCGTCGATGACGTACTCGTCGCCGTCTCTCTCGGCGGTCGTGTCCATGTCGCTGGCGTCACTCCCGCTGCCGGGCTCGGTCAGCGCCCACGCACCGAGGCGCTCGCCCGTCGCGAGCGGTTCCAGCCATCGCGCCCGCTGGGCGTCGGTCCCGAAGTTCTCGATGGGTTTGCTCCCCAGCGAGGTGTGGGCGGCATACGAGAGTCCGACGGCGCCGGAGACCCGCCCCAGTTCCTCGCAGACGACGGCGTACATGAGCGAATCGCCGCCCAGCCCGCCCCAGCGCTCGTCGATGGGGACGCCCATCACGTCGAGCTCTCCGAGCCGCTCGAAAATCTCGGCCGGGAAGCGGTGCTCGTCCTCGATATCCTGTGCGATAGGCGCGATTTCGGCCTCGGCGAACTCCCGCACAGTCGCCCGAACGTGGCGGTGTTCGGTCGGGAGCGTGAACTCCATACCGGGGGTATGTGCCCTGTCGACAAATACCATGTGGGACACAACATCTATCTGCCGGCCTCGCCTCCGTGAAGCCGTGGCGTTCCGACGACTCCTCCGTGGGACGGTCCCGTGGCCGCAACTGGAGGGGGTAGCCCGGGCGGTGCTCTCACGGTACGGCGAGCCCGGCGGCCGCGTCCGGTTTCTGGAGGCCGACAACTGGCTCTCGACGCCGATGGTCGTCGAGGACCGCTGGTTCGTGAAGGTCATCACCCCCCAGAACTCGCTGGTCCACGCGCTCCTCACCACGGGGCGCAACATCGGTGCCTTCTCGTCGGGGACTGCGGGCTTCTTCGAACACTTCGGGACGCCCTACGAGATGGCCGAACACGAGCTGGCGGCGACCGAGCGAATGCGCGAACTCGGCGTCAACGCCCCCGAGCCCATCGAGGCGTTCGAGCACGAGGGGCTGGGCGTCGTCGTCCTGGAGTATCTCACGGAGTTCCGGACGCTCGACGAACTCCCGCCGGAAGCGGTGGGCTGTCACGCCGAGACGGTCTTCGACTTCCTCCATCGGATGCACGAGGCCGGACTCGCCCACGGCGACTTCCGCTCGGAGAACGTCCTCGTCGCCGACGACCACCTGTACTTCATCGACGCCACCAGCGTCCGCGAGGCGGCTATCGCCGACGCCCGGGCCTACGACGTGGCCTGTGCACTGGGCGCCCTGGAGCCCCTGATCGGTGCCCACGCCGCCGTGGGCGCGGCCAGAGAGTATTACACGACCGCGGAGCTACTGGCCGCCGAGGAGTTTCTGGACTTCGTGAACATCCGCCCCGACCACGACTTCGAGGCGACGATACTCCGCGGGGCTATCGAGCGGTGGGCTGACTGAGCGCGGCTCTCGCGAAGCGCGAGAATCGCGTCGTGGCGAGCGGCGAGTGATAGCGAGCCGTGAGCCGCTTACTCCGCGTCGGCCGGCACGTCGAAGTCGTGGAAGTGCTCGCCCTCTTCCTTCGAGAGGATGTCCAGCGCCGCGGCGCCGCCGTCGCCGGCGGAGATGATGGCCTGCCACTCCTGGTCTCGGACCATCGCGCCCGTCGCGTAGGCGTCCGTGACGCTGGTCTCCATCGAGAGGTTGACGTCGACGAGGTCGCCGTCGAAATCACAGCCCAGTGTCTCCGCCAGCGAGCGGTCGGCGCCCGTCGCCAGCACCAGATACGATGCCTCGGCTTCGCCGTCGACCGTGGTGACGACGAAGCCCTCACCGTCCTGCTCGACACCGGTCACTTCGCCCTCGTGAAGGTCGACGCCGAACTCCTCGACCTGCTCTCGGGACACGTCCATGAACTCCGACCCGTCCATCGAGTCGATGCCGAGGTAGTTGAACAGGTGGGCCTTGTGCATCCACGTCTCGTCGGTGTCGTAGACGGCCGTGTCGAGACCGTTCTTCTCTGTGAACAGTGCCGCACTGAGGCCGGCGGGACCGCCGCCGACGACGATTACGTCTGTCATACACCCACCGTACTCGGTCGACACTCAAATGCCTGTTCGACAGTGCAGTATCCGCCACACCCTCGAAGGCGTCTCAGGCCTCCAGCAGTTCCTTCGTCTTCCGGTGTCGGAAGCGGAACATCGGTTCCATCCCGACGAAACCGACCGGCCCGGCGAGTTCGCCCAGCCGCCCGCCGGGCAGCTCGTACTCCACGCGGTCGTGGACGATGGTCGCGAGGTCACCCGCCGCACGGAACTGGTGAGTGTGTTCCCACTCCGGGAACGGCCCCTCTGTCATCACGTCCCGGAACATCGCCTCGTGATCGCGCTCCTCGCGGGCGACGATCTCCGAGACCCATCGTTGACGCGGCCCGACGCCGAACGGCCGTATCGACGAGACGACGGCCGAGCCGGCGGTCAGCTCCGCCGGGTCCGGCTCCCCGTCGGGCCCGCGGGTCTCCTCGACGCGGAGGTTCATCCAGCCGGGAGTCAGGGCCACGAGGCCGTCGGCCGTGGCGTGAAACTCCCAGACGTCCTCCAGGGGCGCCGACACGCGTACCTCGCGCTCGAAAACGGGCATGGTTCACGTTCGGGCGAGCGGAACTAAACTCCAGCGGTCGGCCAGGTGAGGTTGGAGGCTCTGTTTGATTCGTGAGTGAAACTGCTAATAGCCAGAAAGCCCCACCCAGCGCTGTTTGACCAACCGGCTACGGGTGGGACTGAAAGGGGCCGACCGCTCGGGGAAGCACGACGACGCAAGCACCGCAGGCCGAAGGCCGAGGAGCGCAGCGAGTCGCGCGACCCGAGCGGTCGGGGGCTTTCTGGCTATTAGAATCGACTACAGATTGAATCAAGACAACGAGTGCTATGGCCAGATACCGCCTTCCTCGGCGGCGTTGACGACTCGCTCGATGGCGACGACGTACATCGCCGTCCGGAAGCTCGGTGCGTCGGTCCGTTCGTAGGTGTCGACGAGATTGTCGAAGGCGTTCGTGATGATGGTCTCCAGCTCGTCGTTGACGCGCTCTTCGGACCAGTAGAACCGCTGACGGTTCTGCACCCACTCGAAGTAGGAGACGGTGACGCCGCCGGCGTTGGCGAGGATATCGGGGAAAACGGCCACGTCGCGGTCGGTCAACACGTCGTCGGCCCGTGGCGTGAGCGGGCCGTTGGCGGCCTCGACGATGACGTCGGCGGAGACGCTCTGTGCGATCTCGCCGTCGATGGCGTTCTCCAGGGCGGCGGGGACCAGCAGGTCCACGTCCATGGTCAGGAGGTCCTCGTTCGAGTGCTCCTCGGTGGCGCCTTCGAAGCCCGACAGCGACCCCGTCTCGCGCTTGTGGTCTTTCGCCGCGCGGGCGTCGAAGCCGTCGGGGTTGACGACAGCGCCCGAGGAGTCCGAGGCGGCGACGATATTCGCGCCGAGGTCGTCGATGAGCTTCGCGGCGACGGAGCCGGCGTTGCCGTACCCCTGGACGGCGACGGTGGCGTTCTCGATGTCCCTGTCCAGATAGTCGAAGGCCTCCCGCGTGGTGAGCATCACCGACCGACCTGTCGCCTCCACGCGGCCGGCGCTCCCGCCCGACTCGGGCGCCTTCCCGGTGATGACGCCCGGCTCGGTGGTGTTCTCCAGGGTCTCGTAGGTGTCCTTTATCCAGTTCATCTCCCGCTGGCCGGTGTTGACGTCGGGCGCGGGGATGTCCTTGTCCTCGCCGATGAACGGGCGCAGCTCTTTGGCGAACGAGCGGGTGATGCGCTCCATCTCGCTCGCGGAGTACCGACGCGGGTCGATGCGAATACCACCTTTGCCGCCGCCGTACGGGATGCCGACGGCGGCGCACTTGTACACCATCCACCCCGACAGGGCCTTGACCTCGTCGCGCGAAACCTGGGGGTGGTAGCGGATGCCGCCCTTGTAGGGGCCGCGGTCGCCGTTGAACTGCGACCGGAAGGCCTGAAACACCTCGATAGAGCCGTCGTCCATCTCCACCGAGAGACTGGTCTCCAGCACCCGCTCGGGGTATTTGAGCCGCTCCAGAACGTCGGTCGGGTATTCGAGGTAGGCGGCGGCGTCGTCGATCTGCTCCTGCAGGCTCTCGAACGGGTTCACCTCGTCGGACATACCCGACAAATCAGTGAGCGCGGACAAAAGGATGCCGCCGGCCATGGGCGTGGCCGCCCCGCGTGGGTCGCGCGCTCACCCGCCGTAGAACACGTCGTCGGCCCGAATCCGCAGGATGACCCGCTCGCTCTGGATGGGTTGGGGGTACTCCGCTTCGCCCATGTACCGCATGGCGAGTTCGTCGATGTGCTCGCGGGCTCCGTCGGTCGTGACCGCGTCGACTTCGCCGGTGACCGAGAGGAACCGATAGGGGTCGTCGGGGTCGGTCATGCTGACCGACACCGTCGGGTCCCGGTCTACGTTCTTCGCTTTCCGCCGGTGGCGCTCCGTGTTGACGAGCAGGCGGTCGTCGTCGGCGTCGTAGTCGACCCACACCGGCGTCGTGTGGGGCCGCCCATCGGGGAGCATCGTCGTCACGTGTGCGAACGTCGCCGTCTCGAAGAGGTCGTGGTACTGCTCGGGTATCGTCGCCATGTGTCAGCTATCGGGAGGGACGTAGTTAGTGTTGTGGCGGGTCACGACCGGTCGACACCGGCCCGCGCAAGCACACGCTCGGCCTGGCGTATCTGGGGTGTGTCTATCATCTCCCCGTCGAGGACGAAGACGCCGCCCTCGGCCGCGTCGCGGGCAGCGAGCAGTCGCTGTGCCCGGGCGACGCGCTCGGCACTGGGCGTGAACACGCCGTTGAGGACTGGCACCTGCCCGGGATGGACGGCGAGTTTCCCGTCGTAGCCCAGTTCGACGGCCCGCTCGGCCTCCGCCCGGAGCCCGGCGTCGTCGGTGTAGTTCGGGTAGTGGGTGTCGATGGGCGAGATTCCCGCAGCGCGCGCCGCGAGCACGACGTGCTGGCGGGCGTGGTCTAGCTCCCCGCCCGCTGCGGTGCGGGTCGCCCCGACGTCGCCGGCGAGGTCCTCCGCGCCGAAGACGAGCGCCGCGGTGGCGTCGTAGGCGGCGATGGCCTCGGCGTGGAGCACGCCCGCGGCGGACTCGGCGAGTGCGAGTATCGGACAGTCCAGGCCAGCCTCCGAAAGGAGCGTGTCGAGCTGGCGGACGTCCTCGACGCCGCTGGTCTTCGGGAGCATGACCGAGTCCGGTTCGGTCCCGGCGAGCGCGACAGCTACGTCGTCGGCGGCGCCGCGACCTACCGGGTTGACACGGACACAGACCTCCGGGCCGCCCGGGAAGACGTCGGCGAGCGCGTCACGGACCGTCCCGCGAGCCGCCGGCTTCGCGTCGGGGACGACGGCGTCTTCGAGGTCGAAGACGACGACGTCGGCGTCGAAGCCGACCGCCTTCCGCAGCTTCGCGGGGTCGTCACCCGGGGAGAACAGGATGCTTCGGCGGGCCATGGTGGCGTTTCGTCGGCATCGGTGGTAAGTGATGTGTGCCCACACCGCTAAGGGCGGCGACCACCTTTCCCCAGTATGGTCGGGCTGTACTACGAGGAGTTCACCGAGGGCGAGACCATCGAGCACGACCGTCGCCGGACCGTCAGCGAGAGCGACAACCAGCGGTTCTGTGACCTGACGATGAACCAGCAGCCACTCCATCTCGACGCCGAGTTCGCCGCCGAGACGACCTTCGGCGAGCGGGTCGTCAACGGGCTCTACACGATGTCGCTGGCCGTCGGGCTAACGATTCCCGACACCACCGACGGGACTATCGTCGCCAACCTCGGCTACGACGCGGTCGAACATCCCAGTCCGGTGTTCCACGGCGACACCGTCCGGGCCGAGACCACAGTCATCGAGAAACGGCGCACGAGCGACGGCGACCGGGGGGTGGTCACGATGCAGGTCGACGCCTACACTGGCGAGGAGACGCTGGTCTGTACGTTCGAGCGGACCGCACTGGTCGAGCGCGCCGAGCCGAAGGGGCTCTCAGATGCCCACCAGTAGCGCGCCGTTGATGCAGACGGCAGCCACCCACGGGATGGCCAGGCCGAGCGGAATCGTCGGCGCCTGGCGCTCGGGCACCAGCTCGCGGACGACGCCGGCCAGCCCGACCACCCCGATCTTGAGTGCGGCCAGCGCCGCGATGCCGAACGTCTCGATGAGATGCCGGGCGAGCGGGTTCCCCTCGTGGAGCCCGGCCTGAAGCCCGGTCTGTGTCAGGTAGACGTCCGCGACCAGAGCCACCACGACGACGACCCACAGCTCTCGCTCGACGCTCGAAAGCAGGTCGAGCGCGCGACGCCCCCACCGGTCGATGGTCCCGTGACGGACCGTGCGGTCAGATAGCCACATCGTACACCCCGGGCCACCCCCGTCTCGTCCCACCGTGGCCCCGTTAATTCAACGGACAAGTATCTGATAAATAACGGTTCCGGTCCGCCCGACAGGGCCTTTCGCCTGGGGACCGTAGCGTCGGCCGTGATTCCGCCGCTCCGACGCCGCTGTCCGCGGTGTGGCCACCGGGACTGGGCCGCGCGGTTCGCGCTGGGCCGCGAGGACGGTCGGCGGCTCGTTACCTGTCCGGCCTGCGGGCATCGGTTCGAACCGGTCGAGAGGCCGTGGCTGAACTGAGCTACAGAATCGCACCGTGTTTCTTCTCGGGCCGTTGCTTCTCGACGGTCTCGTACAGGTCGAAGCGAGCGGCGAGTTCCGCCCGCAGGTCGCCCGGCGGGACGATCTCGTCGATGACGACCTCGCTGGCCATCCGGTGGACGTCGATGTCCTCGCGGTACTGTTCGCGGAGCTCTTGCTCGCGCTCGGCCCGCTCTTCGGGGTCGTCGATGGCGTCCAGCTTGTTGGCGTAGACCGCGTTGATAGCCGCCTCGGGACCCATGATGGCGACCTCGCCGCTGGGCAGCGCGAGCGTCGCCTCGGGGTCGTAGGCCGGCCCGGACATGGCGTAGATGCCGGCGCCGTAGGCCTTCCGGACGACGACACACTGCTTGGGGACGGTCGCCTCGCTCGTGGCGTAGATCATCTTCTTGCCCGCCTCCAGGATACCCTCCTTCTCCACGCCCGAGCCGGCCATGAACCCGGGGGTGTCACAGAGGTACAGCAGCGGAACGTTGAACGCGTCACACTTCCAGACGAATTCGGCGGCCTTGCGAGCCGAGTCCGGGAAGATGGCCCCGGCGCGATGGGCGGGCTGGCTGGCGACGACCCCGACAGAACGGCCGTCGATGCGGGCGAACCCGGTCAGTATCTCTCTGCCGTATTCGGGCTGGAGCTCGAAGAAGGAGCCGCCGTCGACGACGCGCTCTATGACCCGGTGCATATCGTACCCCCTGTTGGGTTCCTGCGGGATGATGCCGTCGAGTCCCGCCGGCGGCTCCGCGGGGTCGACGGGGTCGGCGCTCGGGGGCTGCTCCTCGCAGTTGTCGGGGAGGTAGCCGACGAGCTGGGCGACCAGTTCGCGGGCGTGCTCCTCGCCGTCGGCCACTAGGTCGGCACTGCCGGAGTGGCGGGCGTGGACGTCCGGCCCGCCCAGTTCCTCGAGGTCTATCTCCTCGCCGGTGACCATCTCGACCATCCGCGGCGAGGCGATAGCCAGCGCGCTCATCCCGCGGACCATCACGGTGAAATCCGAGAACACCGGCGTGTAGGCCGCGCCGGCGATACAGGGCCCGTAGAGGACGCATATCTGGGGGACGACGCCAGAGATTCTGGAGTGGTTGAAGTAGAACTTCCCGATGCCCTCGCGGTTGGCGAAGAAGCCGCGCTGCTGGTCGATGCGACCGCCCGAGGAGTCGACGAGATACAGCGCCGGCCGCCCGGTCTTCAGCGCCCGCTCTTGCAGCCGGATGAACTTCTCGACGCCGTGTTTCGCCACCGAGCCGGCCTTCACCGTGAAGTCGTTGGCGCCGACGTGGAGTTTCCGCCCGTCCAGCCGGCCGGCGCCAGTTATCAGCCCGTCGGCCGGCAGCCGGGTGTCCGGGTCGTACTCGTCGACGTCGGGACTATCCCCGTGCCAGCTATCGAAGTTCGCAAAGCGACCGTCCTCGAAGTCGAGCCCGTCTTCGCCGAACCAGCGTTCGAGGCGGTCCCGGACGAACAGCTTCCCCTGGTCGGCCAGGCGCTCGCGGTACGTCTCGGGGCCGCCGCGTTCGACGTCGGCGATCTCCTCACGGAGACGCCGTTCGCGCTCGGTCGGCCCCGGCTCCCCGGCGGTCTGACCCGGATCGCTCCCGTCCGTCTCCTTGGCCACCGCTACTTCCCGGACCAGCGTCGGCTCGTCGCTGTCACCGACGTACACTTCGACGGTCTCGCCGACGTGTTCGGCCACGGCCGCGGCGATGGCGGCGGCCTCGTCCCGACTGGCCGACGCCGCGATGCGAACCTTCATACCGTGTCACACGTCCGCTGGGGTCATACGGATTGCTGTGCCCAGGTAATTATCATCGGTTGTAATGGTGCCGGGTCATTGATAGTCGATGCCGGGCAACTGGCACGTATGCGAGGGGTCAGTGACGACGACGCGGCGACGACCGCGCGAGGGGTTCGCGCCGGCGGCTGGCTCCTTCTCACTCTCTGCTTGCTTGCGTTTTTCCTCGCTGCCACCGGCTCGGTCACGGCGGCCGGGACACAGACACTGGGTGCGGAGAACGACACCGAACCGCCCACGTGGGAGAACGCGACGAAGGCGGGCCCCGAGGAGATAGCGCTCACCTTCACTGATAACAGCACCATCGACCGGAGCACCATCGCGGCGACCGACTTCACTCTCAGTTCCGGGACCGTCTCTAACGTCTCGGTCGAATCGGCCGACGGTGGCGTGACCGTCCTGTTGCTCCTCGAGGACCGACTGGACGTGAACAACGTCACCGTGAGCTTCGGGGCGTCGGGCGGGATCGCCGACACGGAGGGCAACGAGCTGACGACCGGCACGAAGACCGTGACCGGGATGGACACGGTGGTCCCCGACCTGCGCAGTTTCCACGTGTTACGGGTCAACGACTCCACCGCCGAGGTCCGCGTCGAGGCGAGCGAACCCCTGACGGCGATGGTCCTCACCGTCAGCGGGCCCGCGAACGACCGGCTCACGATGGCGAACTTCACCGCCGTCGACGACGCGAACACGACGTTCGTGACCCGTTACACCGTCCCCGAGCACGGGGCATACAGCTTCGTCCTGGAGCGGGCCGTCGACCGCCACGGCAACCGACGGATACAGACGCGGATGCAGCAGTTTCGCTACGAGGATTCGGCGCCCGACATCGTCTTCGACGGGCCCGAACGGACCACGGTGGACACGCCGGTGAACTTCAGCGCCGCCGAGACGGTCGACGAGGACGGCATCGAGCGCTACCGGTGGCGCATCGACGGCGGGACCGTGCTCTCGGGACCGTCCATCCGGGTGGCCTTCGCGGCAGCCGGGCGCCACGACATCACGCTGGAAGTGACCGACAGCGAGGGCCACACGGGGGTCGAGACCAGAGCGATTCATGTCGAACAGGGCGCGGACAGCCCGGTGACCGTCACCCCGCACAACGGGACCCACGCGAACGCGACCGTGGCGGGGACCGGCCTCGTCCAGCGAGTCCGGGCCGAGAACGGGAGTCTCGTCGGCACGGCACACGTCACCCTCGAACGGCTGGACGGCGCGTTCCCGGTGAACAGGTCGGTGTCGCTCGGATTCCGGGCGACCGACGGTCGTCCGGCCTCGTTCGAGGGCCGGTCGTTCGGCGTCTTCGACGTCGCTCACGACGGCCCCGCGAACCGCGTGAGCGTCAGGTTCAGCGTCGACACCGCGAGCCTCGACCGGACCGGCGTGGCGCCCGGAGACGTCACACTCTACCGGGACGCCGACGGCTGGACGCCGCTTTCCACGTCGGTCGTCAGTCGACTGGACGACCGGGTAGTCTACCAGGCGACAGCTCCGGGGCTCTCGCAGTTCGCCGTGGGGACCGCGCCGGCACGCACGGCCGTGCCGACGTCGGACGGGTCGACGACCGACGCGGGCGATAGCGACCCGTCGACGACCGGCAGCGGGCCGGCGAGCGGGGACCCTGCATCGGAGCCGGTGCCGGTCGCGCGCGCCGACATCACCGTCACCAACGTCACCGTCGACCCGGCGGCACCGAGCCTGGGCGACACCGTCAGTATCAACCTCACCGCGACGAACCGGGGCGCTGCGGACGGGGCGTACCCGTTCAGCGTCCGGCTCAACGACAGCAGCGTCGCTACCCACGAGATATCGGTCCCAGCGGGGGCGACGGTGACACGGAGCTACGAGCAGAACCTCACGACCGAGGGGGAGCTGTCGGTGGCCGGGACGCCCGTCACGAACGTGAGTGCAGCGAGCGGCGGGTCGCTGCTGCCCGGGCCGGTCGCCGGACTGCTGTCGGGGCTACCGAACCCGCTGGCGCTGTGGCCGAGCGGGCTCGTCGGGACGGTTCTGGGAGCGGTCCTCGGGCTCGTCGCGGTCGTCTACAGCATCCTGAAAGCGCTGGCCATCTATCTGGGCTACTGAAAACGAGACGGGTTACCGCTCGACGGACGCTTCGATGCGGTCGACGAGTTCGTCGTTACCCAGATACAGCGGCGTCCGCTCGTGGAGATCGTCGGGTTCGGCCGAAAGCAGCGAGCCGTCACCGTTCGAGGAACGCCCGCCGGCCGACTCGACGATGTAGGCCATCGGGTGGCCCTCGAACTGGAGGCGGAGTTTGCCCTCCGGCCGGGACGAAAGCGCCGGGTAGGCGAAGACGCCGCCGTAGGTGAGCACCTGATTGATGTCGGCGACCATCGCGCCGCCGTAGCGGAGTTTGAGCTCCTCGCGGATGGACTCGGCGACGGGCTCGAACTCGTCGGTCCAGGAGTCGACGCCGCCGCCGAAGCCGAAGACGGTGGGGTCGTCGGGGACGGTGACGTCGTTGTCCACGAGCCGTTTCTCGCCGTCGTCGAGGAGGTACTCGCGGACGCGGTCGTCGCGGGCCACCAGCATCGAGGTGACCGGGCCGTAGATGACAAAGCCCGAGGCGACGAGGTTCCGACCGCTGGTCGGCGGGCGTTCGGTGTAGACGGCGAAGATGGTCCCCATCCCGCTGTTGGGTTCGAGGTTCGAGGAGCCATCGAGCGGGTCGAGGGCGACGTGGAGCCGACCGGTCGAGTCGGTGACGTCCTCGCGCTCCTCGCTGGCGTAACTGGCCACCCCGTCGATGGCGAGTAGCCGCTGCTCGAATATCTCGTCGGCCCGCAGGTCCGCGGCGAGTTGCTCGTCGCCGGTCGGGTTCACCGAGTCGCTATGGCCCCGCTCCGTGAATATCGCCGTCCGGACGTCGGACGTGGTTTCCGCGATGGTGTCGATGACCTGTGCGACCGTGGCGTCGGCGTTCGTGACCGAGGCGTCGAGTGATTCGCTCATTGATTTGTAGTTGTAGTGCCCCGAGAGGGCGGGCGTAGTCGTGGGGAATGCGTCGTATGCTCGTTCAGACGCCCGGCATAAGTATCTTTAGGCTGACACTTACTACAAACCGAGTAAATTTCTTCACACCGGGGTCATCTGTGGGTTATTGAGTTCTATATATGTGGTTCGGAACAATTAGTCAGAATACGTATGCTTTTTCGGGCGGCGCCACGCTTACCCACCGGCCGACCGAACTACACCCATGGATATCGCCGATATCGACACCGTCGGCGTCGTCGGCGCGGGAACGATGGGCAGCGGCATCGCGCAGGTGGCCGCCGTCGCGGGCTACCGCGTCACCCTGTGCGACGTCGAACAGCGACTCCTCGACCACGGCTTCGAGACCATCGAAGAGAGCCTCGAGCGGGTCGTCGACCGCGGCGATCTCGACCGGGCGGCGGTCGACGAGGCCCGGGACCGAATCGAAGGGACGACCGACCTCGACGCGCTGGGCGGGGCCGACCTCGTGGTCGAGGCCGTCACCGAGGCCCTCCCTGTCAAGCAGTCGGTGTTCGCCGACCTCGCCGATATCTGCGACCCGGAGACGGTTCTCGCGACCAACACCAGCACCCTCTCGATAACCAGTATCGGGAGTGTCGTCGACGGCCCGGAGCGGGTCGTCGGGCTCCACTTCATGAACCCGGTGCCGGTGATGGCCGGCGTCGAGGTGGTCGTCGGCGAGCACACGAGCGAGGCGACGGTCGACCTGGCTCACGAGTTCGCCGCCGACCTCGGCAAGGAGACGTGGACGGCTGACGACAGACCCGGCTTCGTCGTCAACCGCGTCCTCATGCCGTGGATAAACGAGGGTATCAGAGCGTACGACGAGGGCGTCGCCGAGAAGGCCGACGTCGATCGGGGCCTTCGCCTGGGGACGAACGTCCCGATGGGGCCGCTCGAACTGGCCGACCACGTCGGCCTGGACGTGGTGCTGGAGGCCAGCGAGACGCTCCACGACGAACTGGGTGACCGCTACAGACCTGCGTACCTGCTGAAACGGAAGGTCGAAGCCGGCGACCTCGGGAAGAAGACCGGCGCCGGCTTTTACGAGTACGACTAGGGTCGGTGCGAGCCAACGAGGACCGGTAAATCGCTGCGAAAATCCCTATCAGTCGTTCCCGCCGCTCGAGTGGGGTGATTCGCCGTATTTGAGCTGGAAGAAGGTGAAGATGAGCGGGATGATGACCGCGAGTCCGGCCCCGAAGCCGACGTAGTGGGGCTGTATCGGAACACCCGCTTCGTGTGGGTCGACCTCGACCGGCCCGCCGCCGCCCGCAGACGCCGTCGGATACTCTTCGCCGACGACGACGGAGCCTTTCATTCCCAGTCCCAGATGGGGGTCACAGTAGTAGTTGAAGATGCCGTCTTCGTCGAACGTGAACTCGTAGTTGACGCCGGAGTTGGCCACTGGCTCGCCCGAGTCCAGCGGGCCGCCACCGTCGGAGACGACGTTGTGGCCGCCGCCTTCGCCCGTCCACTCCCACTGGACCGTCGCGCCGTTGTCGACGCGGACGGCGGGCGGTCCGAAGCCGAAGGCGCCGCCGTTGGCCTGCGTGCCGACCTCCACCGTCACTGAGTCCTGTCCGGTCGCGTCGACGGTGTCGCCCGGTCCGGAGAAGTTGTCCACGTCGTCGAACCAGTCGCCGTAGTCCGGCACCGTTCCTCCCTCGCCACCACCGCCTCCCCCCTCGGTCCCCTCCTGTGCTGCTGCCGTCCCCGACGGCGCTGCGAGGGTTGCGGTACCAGCAGCCCCACCTGCAGACTGCAGGAACGCTCGTCTGTTCATAATAGCTACACGTTAGCTCTCAAACCGCATAAGGGAGACCGTTTCTGGAGTACTTGAGGAAGATGAATTATCTCGGCTGCGGGAGAGGAGTGGTCCACTTCGGAACGCCGGACTATCCGCTTATTACAGACCGGTAGCCGCGGGCGACCCGCTGTCGCTGGCTGCGTCGCAGCCACTCACTCGCCGAGACTCTCGCGCATCCACTCGAACTGCTCGCGGAGTCGGCGCTCGCCGGCGTCGGTCAGCGAGTACTTGTCGGCGATGCCGTCGGTCCGCTGGGCGACGAAGCCGCTGTCGACCATCGCCTCGAGCGCCCCGTAGAAGCTCTTGGGGTCGATGCGCGTGTCGTAGCGGGATTCGAGGCGCGTCTTGAGCCGCTGACCGGTCAGTTCGCCGTCCTCGGCCGCCGAAAGCAGGATACAGATGTCCCGTCGCCGGCCGCTCTGGAGCCACTTCGCCATACCGGCCCGAGGGTCGGCTCCGTCTCGGGCCTTTCGACTCACGTCGCCCCACAGCGATACGTGCCCAGCCGCTCCCGCCGGACGCTCTCCGGCCCGTCGAGGTCGGTCCGTTCGGTCATATGCCACAGTTCCAGCTCTGTCATCCCGGCGTCGTGCGTCCGGTTCCAGCGCGAACAGAGGTGTCGGGCCAGCGACTCGCGCAGCCGCGGCTCGCGCCTGGCGTCGGCGAAGAACTTCCGCCACCGCTCGTTGCGGTGCATATCGGCGACCTCAGGCGGCCGTGACGCGTCGAAGGCATCGCCGGTGATGGCGTTGACGCGCTCGCCCGTCGTGAGGGTCGCCGGGGCGATGACCCACCACGTCGACAGCGGCGGCGAGGGCGCGAACATATCCCAGGAGCGTTCGGTGACCTGCTCTGGCGTCCCCGCTGGCGCAACGACCGCTCCCAGGCCGACGGCGTTGACGACCACCAGCGCCGCGAGACAGAGCGCGGCGACGCCCCGAGCGACCGTCCGCAGGGCGGGCACGCGCTCGGCCAGCACCGTTCTCGGAGACTGCGGCAACCGCCACTGGTGGGGCAGCCGCGCGGCGACGCGGTCCCAGACCCACGCCGGGAGGAGCGCGACCAGCCCGGCGAGCGACACCAGCGGGAAGACGCCCAGCTGCATCGTCGCCAGCATCCCGACGTGGACGGCGGCGAACGCGCCCACGAGCGCCGCCCTGGCACGACCCGTCAGGACTACCAGCAGCGGCGAGCAGACCAGCAGCGCGAGCCAGCCCCAGGCCGCGAGCCGGAGGACCGGCGTCCAGCCGGCGACGACATCTCCGAGGAGGACGGTGAAGTGGTCGAGCTGGAAGGCGTATCGGACCGCCTCCCCCCGGAGCCAGACGTCCGCGCGGAGCTTCACCACCGCGTTGGTCGCGTACACGACGACCACCTGGGCGAGCAGGCCGGCGGTAGCGAGCCCGACGACGGTATCGGTCCCGTCGCCCTCGGGCCCGCTGTCGACCGCCCACCGACTGCCAAGGGGGAGGAACGCGCCCCAGAACAGCAGGCGACGGAGGAGGACGTCCCCGCTGTTGAGCACCACCGGATTGCGGAGCTGGACGGAGACGAGCAGGAGGAGCGAGACGACGACGGCGAGCCGGGTCCGGTAGCCGACCAGCATCGCCACCGCCGCGACCGCCGCGAGGGCGAACAGGCCCAGCTGCACCCAGAGGGCGCCAGAGATGGCGTGCAGCGAGGCGGCGGCGTAGCCGGGCGAGAGCGTGGCGAGGACGGCCCGCGGAAGGACGCCGGTATCGGTGTAGAAGGCGCCGGCGTCGGGGAGCCGGCGCGCGATGTCGACGAGCAGGACCAGCGCCAGAGCGACGCGAAAGGCCGCGAGCGCCCGGCGGTCGATAGCCAGCCGCCGGGCGAGAGCCGCTCGGACTGCGTCGACGCGTTCGCGCATGGTATCCCGAGTCACAGCGGTCCCGGATATAAATCTTCCACCGCCGACCGACAGCTTTCAAGCGGTTCAGTCCTAACGCCCGGCAATGACAGCGACCGAAGCGACGGCCGACGGCATCACGGCCCGGTACACCGAGACCGAGGCGGAGCGACTGCTCACCTTCGAGGGCGCAAGCGGCACCGCCGCTATCGCCCAGAACGTCGAGGGGTACGCGATGCTGAAGGTCCGGCCGACCGCCGACGGGGACGAACTCGAACGCTACTACGGCTTCGACATGGCGCTGGACCACGCCGCCGAACTGCTCGGGGTAGCGGCACACGCCCTCCCCGTCCCCGAGGCAGCCGACGATATGGGGATGTAGGCCGGCGGTGAGCGACCCGCGGCTCCGCCACCGGGGCAAGAGTGAAACCCGATGACGTGGTAGCCGTTGGCATGAGCGTCGAGCAGGAGCAGGCGGAACGCACCATCCGCTGTCTGGTCGCCAAAGTGGGACTAGACGGCCACGACCGGGGGGCCCACGTCATCGCCCGCGCGCTGCGGGACGCGGGGTTCGAGGTCATCTACTCCGGGTTGCACCGGTCGCCCGACGAGGTGGTGCAGGCCGCCGTCCAGGAGGACGTCGACGTCGTCGGCATCTCCATCCTCTCGGGGGCCCACAAGACGCTCGTCCCCAGGATTCTCGACGGGCTCCGTGAGTACGACGCGTTCGACGACCGGCTGGTACTGGTGGGCGGTATCGTCCCCGACGACGACCAGCCCGAGCTGCGCGACCTTGGTGTCGACGAGATATTCGGGCCCGGCGCGTCGATGGAGGAGATGATACGGTACATCCGCGAGCAGGCCCCCGAGCGATGAGCGACCTCGTCGACGAGCTGCTCGCCGGCAAGCACAGCGCGCTCGCCAGGGTGATAACGAAGATAGAGAACCGCTCTGAGGGCTACCGCGAAGTCGTCTCCGCACTCCACGAACACACCGGTGACGCCGAGGTCATCGGTGTCACCGGCAGCCCCGGCGCGGGGAAATCGACGCTCGTGGACAAGGTCGCCGCCCGCCTGCGCGAGGAGGGCCATACCGTCGGCGTCATCGCCATCGACCCCTCGTCGCCGTATTCGGGCGGCGCGGTACTGGGGGACCGCATCCGGATGGCGTCGAACGCCGGCGACATGGACGTGTTCTTCCGTTCGATGTCCGCTCGTGGTTCACTCGGTGGGCTCTCGACCGCGACGACGGACGCCGTCACCGCACTGGACGCCTTCGGGAAGGACTACGTCGTCGTCGAAACCGTGGGTGCGGGACAGAACGAGGTCGACATCGTCCGGACTGCGGATACGGTCGCCGTGCTCGTTCCGCCGGGGAGCGGCGACGACGTCCAGATGCTGAAAGCGGGTATCCTCGAAATCGGCGACGTGTTCGTCGTCAACAAGGCCGACCTCAACGGGGCCGACCGGACCGTCCAGCAGCTGCGTGAGATGCTCCATGGCCGCTCGACGGCGGGCCACCACGGCGCGTCGGGCAACGAGGTGGCCGAGGTCGCCCGGACGGACGACGAGGGCAGGACGGCGACGGCAAACAGCTGGGAGCCGCCTATCGTCGAGACGGTCGCGAACCGGGGCGAGGGGGTCGAGGAGTTCCTCGCGGCACTCGGTGACCACGGCGACTATCTGGACCGCAGCGGCGGGCGCGAACAGCAGGCCCGGGACCGATTCGCCGCCGAGATTCGGACGCTGTTGCGCGAGGACGCCAACGGCCTGCTCGCCGACGAGCTCGACCGACAGGGCGGGCTCGACGCTCACGTCGACGCCGTCATGGCTCGCGAGACGGACCCCTACACTGTCGTCGACGAAGTGCTGGCGCCGCTCCGGGAGTGTCTCTCCGATCGCTGATCTCGAGCGGCTCGACACCCCTGCCCGTTCGATATCCGTCCCAGCTCGGGTACTGTCCCACGCTCACCGATGCTATCCGGCCGGCACTCCCGCAGCGAACGGCGCGACTGCAATATTGGAAAACATTTATACGATATTATTCCGGAGAGACGGGTGTGAAAATACCGTTCTCGGCCCATCTGCATAACCCGGAATACACCGGTGAAAACCGGTGCTGGGCCTGTACAGTCGTCAATCTGATCATCGGTTCGGCGATCAGTTTGGTTGCGGCACGGCGCTCGAGAGAACACGGTGTAATCACCTTCGTGCTATCGCTTGTACTGATATACGCTCGCGGTTATCTCGTCCCCTGGACACCGACGCTGACAAAGAGGTATCTCCCGCCCGAAATACTCGGACTGTTCGGAAAGGAGCCGGCGACGTCCGCTCGGAGTGGACTGGGTGCAATCGATAGCGAGGACGGCGACGGGGGGGTCGACAAAGGCACCGGCGAAACGAGCGAGCAAGCCGGTGAAACGGATGATACAGCCGATTCCGACACTGCCGATTCGCTGGCGGCCGAAGACGATGACCCAGTCACACTTCTCGTAGAGAGTGGTATCTTGCTCCCCTGTGAACAGGAAGACGATCTCTGCCTCGATGACGGCTTTCAGGAGCGCTGGCGAGAAGCGATGGGGAATACGGATTCCGCGTCCATATCCTCGCGAGACGCGGTCACCGTATTCGGTCTCGACGATCGCGCTCAGTACGAGATCAGGAACTACGATGATGCGAAAGTGCTCGAGGCTGACGGGGTCCGGGTGGGCCAGTGGCCGTCGAGAGCTGCGCTTCTCGCGGATATCGCTGCGGCGCAGATTATAGAAACCGAGATCCCTGTCTGGAGCGAGCTGCCACCGCAACAGAAAGGGCAGTTACTGAACGCGTTACGCCTCTTTCTCGAAACGTGTCCGACTGCTGATGGCGACGTCGAACTGGACACAGATATCGTGGAGTCGTGTTGTCGGTCGTACAACGTGGCCACCACCCGGTGTACTGAGACCGGTGAGATCCTGTTCGAGCACCGAGTGGACCAGCTCTGAACACCGCCCGACGGAGACTGCTCCAGCGCGATACTCCAAGCTGTACCGTCCGGCCGAGAGTCGCGATTCCGAGCGCGTGAAGGGACGCCCGTTCCGCTACCGGCCGCGGTGCCACAGTCGGCGGTCAGCCGGTCAAGATTACGATCTCGGGATTGTCCTGTTCATCTTTCAGCTCGCCGCCCCCCGGTGGACGGACGTCTATGGTAAAGGTTCCCCGCCGCTGGTCTGTTCGAAGACTGACGTTCGCAGCCGACTGGAAATCGGGTATCGATACTTCCCCGTTGGGTTGTGTCGTTCTCTGGACGAGATCCCCCACCGCGGTGTCCGGTTCGACGACGACTGTCGCCCCCTCGATACCGTTTCCGTCCGCAGCGCTGACTCGTAGTTCGAGGGTATCTGTGCCCGAAACGTCCATCTTCTGTGCGTTGGTCACTTCGACGCGTATCTCGGACGGTGACGCATCGCTGACACCGCCCAGGCCGTTAAGCAGCAGTGTGAGGCTGGCGGTCCCGAGCACGATAGCGATAACCAACCTGATTGGTAACCCCGCGACAGCTCGCTCGTCGCGAAGAAACGGGTATGTTCCGCCGTTCATTTGCTGCAACGAAAATTCCCACGATATAAAAACGTTGGTTTACCCGGGGGAGCAAGACGCGCTATGGCGGAAGATTTTTTAGCTCTCATTCTCCATATATTTACTGAAGAAATTATAAATAATGGTGGGTGAACCCTTCGGAATGCGCCGGGAGACAGAGACCCTGTCAGCCGGGTCAGCCGGCAAACCTCGGTCGTGGCGAACGGTCGTCGACAGTTTCATCGCCCGGCCCCATCGTACTCCTGACACCCTACAAAAGGTTGCAACGGTGGGAAAGCGAGAGCGTGGTGTCAGGTCCAGACGGACGCTGCCTCAGAGACGGAGCCGTCGCTCGGTGACCGCCGCGGGGCCGATACACGGTCGAGGCAGCCGCGTGGCCAGTCAGCTCGAAAAACCGTAGGCCAAAACGATGCCAATCAGATATGTCGTCGCCGTTGTACTCGTGTCCGTGATTATGGCGATGCTGTTCTCCGGTATCGGCCACGTCGACGGGAAGAACAGCCGGAACGCGATGGAAACGGAAGTATCTGCTATCGAATCGGCAGCCGTTTCCCTCATGGAAGACGAGGAATTGCCACCACCGGGACAGGCGGGACCCAGGCGGGTCCTGACACTCAGCTTTCCGGACGGATCGCTGGGGTACGAATCCGTGGAGCACTTCGAGATTGCCCCTGTCGAGGAAGATTACAGCCGTATCGAGTACCAGCTAGAGTCCGGCGCCACGCACCAGCGGGTTGTCCCGGCGCCCATCGTCGACAAGGACGGTGACAGCCAGTTCGAACTGGATAGCACCGGAGACGGCATAGAGGTCGTTTTGACCCTCGAACCCGATTCGAACGGCGAACCGGTCGTATACATCCAGTTGGCCTAATTTGTTATACTTGCGATAATAAAATTAATTATGGTACAGCCAGATTCCCTGTTATCAGTGCGTCACCGAACAGAATTCGAGGGGTTCTTCGAAACGGAAGCGGGACGGTCCGCCGGCCGCAGACGCGTCTGTCGGTGTCGCGAGCGGGAGGGTCACCTGCGGTACCGAGGTGATATCTACTGGGGTCCGGTTGCCGACCGACCAGCTCGGTCCCGTACTCGGTGTCTATCCGTGACCTCCGTGTCGAGTCTTGGGACCGCTGTCAGTGGACTCTCAGCTCGCCCGTTGGCTGGTAGGCTACGGAGTCGGAACGACACGCAGTGGGGCACTCTCAACCTGCATCGGGCGTACGACTGTACTGGCAGCGTTTCTGTGATGTATACAGGGACCGAGTGTCGGGACCGACAGCCGGCGTCGACT
>Ga0306899_1000068_pt1 | contig 62675 bp, 51 predicted proteins | sample AntRauMFilla3764_FD_190407 | JGI IMG/M metagenome (GOLD analysis project Ga0306899, IMG submission 190407) | Saline lake microbial communities from Rauer Islands, Antarctica - Metagenome Filla 3 #764 (v2) (version 2) | ecosystem: Environmental > Aquatic > Non-marine Saline and Alkaline > Saline ... | reverse complement strand
TGCGCTTTCCACATCGGCCACTCGATGCCTCAACATTTCAGGATCGCCGCCTTCGGCTCTCAGGTTTTCCAATAAGGAAACCAGGTCATCCTTCGTTTTCGGACGGGGGCCAGTCTCAAACAAAATGCCGGTGGACTCCGTAAGACGCTCTGCAAGGGCAGGCCGAAATTCTGAGAAGCTGATAGCCGCCTGCCTGTCTTCCTTGCTCAGCGCGCTTACCGGTTTGTTCTGGATCAAATAAAGCAAACGGCCAGCTTGCGCTTCGGTTTCGCGCGCCTGGAGGTCCATGTTGCGCTCGTATATGCCATCCTGGTCCGCCTCATCCATGAGGGCTTCCGCATCCTCATTCAGCAAAACCATTTCACGCTCAATGGCTTTGCTTTCTTTGATGTAGCTCACCGCATCAAGTGCCACGGTTGACCGTGCATACGGGTCAGTAACGGTTTCCGGTTGTACGTTTTTCTGCACTTCCGGAAGAGACAGGCCTGCCTTTTCCCAGAGCTGGCGGAACTCCGGCCAGATCGGACGCGGCAAACCGAATTTGTTTTGCTGGTTACGCGCGCCCAGTTTCTGGCTGTGCACAACCAGTTCACCTTCGTTACCCGTTCCTTTTTGGCCCGGTGCAACGCTGGTCAGGTTCAGGATAGGCTTGGTGCCATCGGAGGGATTTTCTGTTTTCTGACACACCAGGAAAGACTGGGTTTCTCCGTTATGAGAAACGGTAACCCCGATCCACTCACCAATGTGGTACGCCATATTGGATTCGAAGGCTTGCCGGATCTTGTCGCCGGCAGTCACTTCTTCGCCCTGGCGAACCGCCAGCTCTTCGGAAGTGCGGTACAAGTCTTTCCGGTTCGCCACATGGGCATCGATGCCGTAACGCGTGAAATCAAGGTTTACCGATTCCACAGACAAAAGACCGCCGACATCAATCGCACGGACGCCTTTGGCATCTTCAACAAGCTGCTCGCCATCGGCGTTCAGGCCAACCGGTTTCCATTTTGGTTCAACCGCACCATTGACCGGCTCACCGGTATTGGTTTCAGATTCCCCGTACTTTTCTTTTTCAAATTCTGCGATGGTTTTGTTGAGCTGCTTGACCCGATCGATCAATCGGCTATCCGCTACGCGGCCCTGGCGCTCCATTTGCTCTTGCGCGTTATCGCGCATCTCAATCAGGTCATCCAGAGACGGACCGCTGTTCTGTGAAGCTTCTGCTCGCTTGTTCTGTTCGGCACTCAGGGCATCAAAATGTCCCTTTAATGTCTGGTTACCCTGATCTACAAACGCGGAAAACTCCGGAAGGAGTTCGGCAATCTTATTGTCGCTCAGGCTTTCCAGTCCGGATTCCGGGTGGAATTGGTTATAAAGTTCCTCTGCCCGGTTTCCAAGCAGAAGTTCCACCCGCCCTCTCTGGGTATCCGAAACCCACTGACGGGGAGTGTTGTATCGCGTGGTGTCACGCTGCTCTTTGAGACTGGATTGCCAGCTTACTAAATCGGAAGCCGATGCATCTTTGAATTCGTCAACATAGCGACTCAGGGCTTTCTCAACCGTTTCACGGATAGCCTCTTTATCGTTGCCGGTGCCTTCGATATTTGTAATCTGGCCATCCATGAGCGTTAAGGTAACGAAATCGCCATCTTCTGAAATGTTCATCCCTTCAGGCAGTTCCGCCTGAACAGAATCAATAAATTGGTAAACCTCGCTTTCTTGTTCCTGGCTGGCTTCAGCAGCGCGAAACTGGACATAGCGAGGAAGAGAAATCAGGTGAACCGGAACATCATCGTTCAGGCTTGCCTCTGGAAACGCGGTTTTTAAGGTGCTGTAGATGCCCCGGAAAGAACGCAAGGATTCACCCGTTAAAACAAACAGGTGATCCTTATAAAGGTTGCCCTGAAGGCCGTTGTCGGCCAGTTTTCTAACCGCGTTGGCTAACCGATCTCTAAACCCTTCGATTCGCGCTTTGGAAACTGATACATCTTCATCAGGATTCAGCGGAGCAAGCATTACCAAATGGCGACCCTGGCCATCCTTGGTATGCAGAGCTCGCAATCCAACTTTTGATAGGTCAACCCAAGGGCGGGTAGGGGTAGTTTGATCGGCCATTCTAGTCATCCTTCGTTATTCAGGTACATCGACGTAAAAAAACCGAACAGGCGAACCTGTCCGGTTGGTGAGCCTAATTACAGGCCCTGGCCCTGCATTTGGCTTTCAAGGTCGTCCATGTCGAAATCGGTATCGGCACCCAGGTACTGATCCATATCGTCATCCGACGGCAGAGGTGGCTCATCAGACTCAGGCTCGGGAATCGGCGCTTGCGCGGCAACCGCCTCCTTGCTTGCGCTGGCGGCCGGTGCCGGGCTGGCAGCCGTTGCGGCTGCGGCTGGCTGATTGGCAGCCGGAGTGCTGGTCGTGAAGGAAACCATGTTGCCTTCATCATCACGCGGCCAATGTGGATTCGGTGTCTCGGACAAACCCGCATTCGGTGTCGCCTTAACACCGGGCATACGACCCAGAGATTCCAGATTCACGTTGTTACGCTCACCCTGAGCGATTGAGTAGGAAACGATCGCCAGCGCGTATTCCTGGTTACCCATAATGGGTTCCTGGCGCTGGTTGTCCACGTCAGGACGCGGGAAACGGCGTACCGTCTCTTTGGCCATCTGTTCAACACGGGATGTAACGCGCTCCCCTTTATCGTTCAAAGGACTGCCAAACACATTGATTGAGTAACCAACAATACCCTGAACTGAACCGGAACCTTCCGGAGCTTGGGTTGCCGCATCAACAAACGCTTTAACCGCCTGAGTTTCCATGAAGGCGTCCAGAGCCTCATCGCGGTTCATCGGTACGTAATTACCGGTTTTCTCGTCCTTCTTGATGCTGGGCACGCGCATCTCTGACACGTTTTTCGGGTCAGGATCACGCAGCATAACCATTGGCTGGGCTTTCTCAGGTGCCTCATCAAATGCTTTACCGGCCAACGCCTTCAACTCATCGCCAAAATTCTTGCCAATCGCCAGGGTAACCGCGGCCTTTTCCGTGGTGTTTTCCTCGGGGAAAATAAAAGCACTACCACGGTGAATCGGAGAGCTTTTAGTGGAAAACTCACGCGGCTCGCGTGTCTGACGGTCCATAACCGGAACCACTTTCACGTAAGCCTTGGCAAAGGCAATCTTGTACTCTTCACCGTTGTCGTCCATACGGTTCATATCAGCGTTCATAGCGATACGCTGAGCGTGTGGAGCTACGTATTCGGAGCCACCGGCACGCTTTACAGCGCGGTCGATACGAATCATGCCGCCTTTTTCGGTGTGTACCAGGTCACCACGTTTGGCGAAGTTGTGAACCGAACGGATACCGTCGTTGTTGGGATTGTTAATGGCTACCGAAACAGTCTTCGGTACACCGTTCTCGTCAAGGTCATATAAATCTTTACCAACGATCCGGTTCTTGGCTTTGTCCTGGCCTACCTGATAGCTCTCTACCTGAATCACCGTAGTGAATGGGCGGCGCTGCTCCTGGAGGGTCTTTTTCTGCTGGTCGAAAATGCTCATATCGGTCTTCCTTACGTGCGTTGCGTGTGTCTGTACAACATAAGTTATGCAATGCGACATTCTTGCGCAATAGTTAGCCAGCCCCTTGTCAGGCAAACCGTACTTTGTAAGCGGAAGCCCGCTGGCTGTCAGGAAATCTCGGAGCATCTGTTTGGTTAACCGAATCGGTTTTTGGGTTACCTGGTCTTTTATCCGGTGCCCCATTTTGATTTCTGGATAACCGGTAGTTGGGCCCATACCACGACACCTACCTCTCATATCCTCATTAACGACACCGACAAAGATGCTTTGGAACGGGGAAGGGCGGTGGGCGGTAACTTTGCCCGAAACCACAACCGGGATAGTCGGTTGCGAAGCAGCCGCCGCAAAGAGGCTTAGACACCCCCTCGGTTTTCAACCTCGGGACTGGCAACCACTGCTTACCCGGAGGGTTCGCACCGGGGGTGCAGGCCCGCATCCTTCGGGGCCATGCTAGGGTAACGTACAATATGGCGTATTGGTTAGGGGTGCTGGCGGACATTGAAGCGTTACCCTGCCCTGGCGGGCAGACGTCTGGATGAATGCTGGCGGGATTGGCCGGGCGGCTAGTTCCGGATGAGGCGGTGCGTGAGGACTTCGGGACCAATCTGTTTAGCGGCAAAGGTGCGCTACAGCGGATCGGCCGGGCTTTCCGGCAGCGGAGAACATAGAGTTGGCAACAAATCGGCCTTCGCGGCCGCATCGATTAGGGTAAGAGCAAAGCCTGAACTGAATAGAGTTGGTAACTTTCTGTTCGTGGTGTTTGTTGCAAGTGCTATAAACCGGCCACGCAGACGATGCTGGCCGGTTGGTGATTCACCTGGGGCCGAACATGGAAAGGGTGTCGTTTTCGCTGTCGTGATTGTCTATCCAGTTTTCTATCAAGCTGAGATCTTCAAATAGGCGGCCGTTGAGTATGGGGTCCTTTTCATAGGCTTTCTCGTAGCGTTCCATCAGGTAGGCTGGGTCTTTGAAGAACAGTTCGAGCTGGCCAATAATTTCATCCGGCAGCTTGTCTTCCCAGTGGGTAGCGATGAATGTCAGGTCGTGAAGGTCACGAGCAGCCGTGCGATAGGGTAGTGACTCATCTTCCTGAGCCGCCAACAGTTTCAGGCGGGCAATCTCGCTCACGGAATAGACACAGATGCCATTGATCGTGCAGATGCTTTCAGGGTCGGGGATGGAGCGCGATGAAATCTCTATTTTTATGGGGATCGGGGGCATACTCTCGTCTGCTGAAAACATCGGGCGGCACCGGTGAGTGGTGTCGGTCTTTTTTGGCTCCCTGAAGTTTTCGAGGCTTACTTTAATACCTCTTCCGGCCAGCTTCTTGACCGCGTTTCTGCAGATACTCTCGACATTCAGATGTCCTTGAAGCGGCATTGTGAGGTCGAAGTCCAGGTCTTCGCTGAATCGCTGAAGATTGTACCCTAGTAAAAGTGCAGTCCCTCCTTTAAGGACCACCGGCTTTCCTTCATCGTGGATGACTTCGCAAATGGCTTCCATGATTTTCCGGTGTAGCTGTTGCTGGCTATCCAGGTTCATCGGTACCCACCTTCCAGCCAATCCTGAATTCTGGTTCTCCCTGCTTGAGACAGGAACTCCTTGCACAGATCAATCCACTGAATAACCTGTTTCAAGTCAACCACATCATCAATATCGATTGCCTGGATATTTGGCACCGTGCTCTCATCAACCTCACAGTGATCGATGAGTAGATCAAAAACCGCACGTTCGGGACTGGCAGCCCAGATGCGAGGCACTGTGACTCCATAGCGGGCAATGGCAGAGGTCGCGTCCCACAACCCGATCACTCCCATGAGTGGCCCTGTGTGTGTCAGGTGCTTGCCAGCTACTTGCCAATTTTTCGGGTTGCTCAGGCTACTGGAATACCAGAGCGCCGGCGGACGCCCGTCTTCGGGAGGCAAAGACAGTGCGGAAGCCCCAGACAGATAGTATTGGGGAGCCCCTGCGAATCCTTCCCCAGAGCCACGGGCAAAGACATCTATCAGACGGTCGATTTCAAGCGCCCTTGCTACGGCAAGATAGCTTCCATAGGCAACACTCTCATCGTCCTGCTCGATCTTGATGATTGTCCGGCGAGAAAGGCCCGTTATTTTTGATAGGCCATCACCGGATAACTTTTTTGTCTTTCGGGCCTGGCGAATTACAGAGCCAATGCCTAAATCGACCGATTGGCTTGCGTTATCAGGTGCTGCTGTTTCGAGCGCTAACATACTCTCATGCTCTTATCTGGCTATGAGTGCAGTATAACGCACAGTGCATTTTCCTGCACTGTCATCTCATTGATGCCCAGCTCTTACGCTTGAGAAATGGTAATAGAGTTGATAGTGAATCGTCTTTCGAGGCCACGTCGATCAGGGGGAGAAAGCACGAGCCGGATATCAATAAGGTTGGTAATTCTCTGCTAGTGTTGATTGTTCTGAAGGCTATACATAAGCCTCTAACGGTAGTTGTCACCAACTTTAATACCGAATTACCAACTTTATTATGATGCTATACCTGTGTGGCACTAAAACCAGCAAGCGTTTCAGCAACCCCGGATGAAGCGGGACTTTGTGAGAGCGTTGAATCTACCGGCCTACCTTACAAAAGGCCGGAACCCCTTTGTCCGCTTTCAGGGTTTGAGGCGTTCACGCTCTGCGAATTTCGTTAACCTGTCAGCGATCCGTTAATCTTTTCTGAGATAGCAATGAGACGACTGACTAGAACTCCAGGGACACCCAACTACACCGAAGCCCAGGCCTACGGAGCCCGGCTGACTGCAGCACTGGGTCATGGACGACTGACACCGGCTGGCCTTCACCGGAGACTCACGCGGGACTACGGGCACAACGTCTCTCGCTCAACGGTTTATGACGCGTGCAATGGTAACGTCAGGCGGTCACGCTATAACCTCGAGTTCGCAGAAATCTGTGGCGTCAATCAGAAGTGGTTGGCATCAGGTGAGGGGTATATGTTCGATATGACCGGTCGCCTGTCGAACAAAGAGAAGGCAGTGAGAGATATTAAGCGCCTGCTGCGCCAACACGTCATCCCTGGTAACCGTGCTGATTTATGCCGATTATCCGACCGATTCATTGATGAGGTGGCCAACTACCGCGCGGATCGACAGTCCGACTCGGATTTCGAGCTCCTTGAAAAGCTTGGCATGTGAATTCTTAGCAGCCTGGCGCCGGCCCACTTGAACCGCAATGTTCCATCCTTTCTGCCATATCATTTAGTTCGTCGTCTTCCAGTTCCGCTATCTGGTCCATTACTTCTTTCAGGTCATCAGTGTCACAAAGGCGAATAACCTCTAATTCCATTTCTTCACGCTGTAGGATTTTCTGTTGAGCCGGCACGTCTTCGCGGAGATCGTAAGGTACCGCGTCGAGTCCGAAATCGAAGAAATACCCCATTCTTTGGAACGACTGCAACGTATCGTTCAAAAACTGGTAGCTGCATCGATCACCTTGCTCCAGTGAGTCACTTAACTGGGCTACGGCAGTTCTAACCCTTTCAGGAAGGCGTTCTGAATGCTCAAAAAGGTCTACAGATTTATGTGCGGGACCTGTCATGTCTGCTCTCCCGATCAGGCGGTAAATTTTAAAGGGCAATTGTCACACGCCATAGAGCCTCAAAACTCCCTCAAACCCGGATTCCAAAATGCCCAAGACAAGAAAAAGGGCGCTCAAAGAGCGCCCTATAATTCGTGAGCCAATCCGCCGCAGAATTTAGCGCTGCATGCTCGCCATGATCATGGAGTTTTCGCAGGAGAACCCGGACATTGGTACCGAATAAAGCTGCCTGCATTCGTAATCTTCAGGCGCATCTTGCATTTCGCCAATACAGACGTGATTGCACATCATGAAATAGTTATGCAGGGCTTCCTGTTCGTGATCGCAAGCCATCTTGAGAGGCAGTATAAATTCAGTGCCCTCGTTGTCGATCAGGATGATGCGGCCGCGCGGGGCGCCATCAACGTGCCCTATGTACCAGGCGGCTACCATATTAGACAGTTCAAAGTGGCCATTGCCGCCAACATTCGGAATGACGTCCTGTACAGATCCAGTCCGTGGGTCTTTTTTCTGATTTAAAATGTAGTCACAAACGAACATATAGCCTCTCTGGATGTTTCCCTGATAAATCTATCTTTGCCAGCGAACGTATAGCTCACGATGTGTCCTAATGTAACGTTGCCAACCAGCTCTCATAATTCAGGTGCGTAGTCTTCCAGAGCACACCTACCGTTGCAAATCCGTAATGTCCGGCAACTTACTCATTGAGCGGTGGTTTTTCGTTTTTGGGAACGTTTCGCCTCATTGCATTTGTTAAATAATGTCCGGACATTGTGAAATCCGTTTAACATTGTCCGATTCGGGCGCTGTTGGTAGATGGAGGGATCCTTTTATGTTTAGCAAACCTGATTTTGCAGAAAAAATGGTTCGCAGGCGGAAGCGGCACAAAATGACCGCCGAGCAACTGGCCAGCAAGATAAAGGTTGACCGTAAAACGCTGTCACAGTGGGAAAGCAAAACCTCTCCGGCAATGCCCCGGGATATGCAAATGCTCGATCGGTGGTGTGAAGAACTGGGCTTGTCTTTAGGTGAAGCCCTGGATGATTGGTTGCCTTTGGATGAGAGCGTTATCACCGACCCAGTTCATGTCAAAGCTTTTCGCCTGTGGTACGCCCGATATACTCGCGAAGACGCCTTTGCCAAGATCATCCATAAAATCACTACTTGGGATACAGATACTCTGGATCTGTTTAACCGGATTATCGCCAGGATTGAACGTTCAGCAGGCAGGGAGAACGAGGATATTGCTGAATCGTTCAAAAAAATGCAGAAGGTAAGGCCGGGTGAGGATGTCAATGATCAAGACTCGCCTTGACCTATGCAGTCCTCGTTATGATATTCGAGGACTGTTTTCTGGCTGAGTAGTCGCCTCTTCAATTTCAGCGCTAATCAAATTAAGTTGCTTGGTAACGATGCTGTCATTATTTTGCATATCTGCAGCAATGGCATGAAGTGATACCCGGTGGTCTTCGGCGCCGGCTTTCATTGCCGCTTCCACGATAGAATCCGGAAGATTGATGTCAGAAAAAAGCTTAACCGTACCATCGTGAACTGTCAGTGATCCTTGCTTGCAGCCCTGAATAGAAATTTCGTAACCTTGGTCACGAAGTTCTTTGAAATAAGAGGCAGGCATTTTAATTATCCTTAATATCGTAGAGGAGCATTACGGTCCCTCGGGGACACTGGATTCAGCTAACATACATGGCTAGCCCAAGATCGTATGCTCTCCAATTCGGAATCAAACACTTTTATCGGCACTACAATCGGAATCATTGATAGTGTTGAATTTTTTTCTTTCAAGGCCGTGATGCTTATTTGCTTATGGGCGGCTAGAAATTCGCGAATTTCGTTTTCTTCGGCCTCCGATGATAATTTAAGCACCAACATGATTTCATCGCCAGTCGAATTGGACAGAATGATCCGACTGAAGGGCGCTCCATCTGCTCGCCCAAGAAACCAGCCTTGCGTTAAGTTAGAGGAACAAATTCTCTGACTTTCCGCCAGATTAACAGAAAGCTCACTCAGCTTTTTGTTCTTGCCCTCACGCTTTCTTGCCAGAATATAATCAACCACAAACATCGGGCTGCAAGCTCCTTTTTATTAGCTCGTTACTTACGCTAAACCACTGCATCGACAGTGATAAGCGATTTGAGTGATTTCCGCATATTGCTAAAGAATGAGAACTAACGCAAATTTAACTTGGCAACCATTTGTAACACATCAATTTATGGAAGCTTTACCGCCGCGCATTCTTCAATGAACTCATCAATGATGTTGGCGGAAATCGCTTCTTCATCAATAACATCGTCGTTTAGTTCTGCTAGGCGGGCATCAATTTCAGATTTAATGCTTCCGCCAGGGAACCGTTTCGCCAGCCGCCTCAGTGCCTCTGTCTCTGTAAAACGCTCATACATCCGCAAGCGAATGGATCGATCAACAGCCTCAGTAGCAATTAGCCAGAGATAGACGGGGCCATCAGTCAAGTATCCATAGTGTGCCTGTGAACCGTCTTCCGTTTTAAAAATCGCAAAGACTTCTGCGCCTTTCTTGGTCGGCTTTCGGATTGAGCGAATCTTCTTCACCTGGCTGTCAGTTAAGCTGAACCGGGTTTTAACAGCCTTCTCGCCCTCTGGTGTCATGTTACCCGCACCAAGGATGATGACACTCGTTGCCAGATCAATAGAGGCTTCCGTGTGATGCTCGAAAAGTTGGGATGCTACCATGATATCCACCAGGTTCTTCCGACCTTCGGCAATCATCGAGTCTACCTGAGCCTGCGCAGCAGGAACCTTGGAGAAGCGCTGACGCTCATCCATCGAGAAACGTTTGCGCGAGGTTTCCAGATGTTGAACGCGCCTTGTGTGATATCGAAGGTACCGTGATGGAATGTACTTCAAGTAGCTGCGATGAAAGAAGAAATCGCTAGTCAGAAGGTTGTAACCAATGAAAAACGCGATGGATGCTTGCCAAAGCCCCTGATCACTCAATGTTTTGGGCACCAAGTCTTCAAGGTCAAGCGAAATAATCCGCGACTCACCCAGTTCGAACTTCGTCTCGCCCTGCAGAATCGGGAACATACTCACCGCTTCGCGGATACTTCTTGCAAACATATCCAGAAGCAGTGTTCCGTTGTGCTTATCCGGATAGTCCTGGCGTATCTCATCCATCGATGCGATTGCGATCATATCTGAAAGAATGGGCATCGCTTTACGGTGACAGATCAGGGACGCTCGGATCTCGCCCACATCAAAAAGTGAATCGCGCAATTCATGCCAACTGGTTAACTCGTCAATTTCAATGCCGTGTTCGTTGATCTTCTGGTCCACCAGTGCGTTCGCATTAGGGTAATACTGGCGCGGCCTGTCACCGCCATTCGCTTTCGAGGCATACGCTTGGAATGTTTTGTCGATAACCGTGGTGACCAGCCCGGGCAACTGATTCGCAATTACTGGATCACCGGACATGCCATAGCAAAGCGTTGAAACCAGATTTATCAAGAATGCTTTGTGGTTTGGTAGTGGGGTTTCCAGGCCAAACGCCGTGTCGTTCGGGTTAAGCTGATATTCCGGGGAATTTTCCAGCCGGATATAGCGGGCAACGTTTTGTTGTTCAACGCTTACGGACTGGCGAACGGCATCGATGATAGACCTTGATGACGGACCTATATCAAGACTTCTAAGATAGGGAATTTCTGACTCAGCGCTTGGTGTAACCAAATAATAAAAGTTCAGGGTATTGAGCGTTGTACTTTTTGCAAAGCCCATCGGGCCTACCAGCAAGGTAACCCAAGCGTTCTGGCGTTTGCTGGTTTGTTGATAATGCAGGAACTTGCCGTCCGCAGTTCTGAGCATCACGTTCCCGTCTTTCTCATTCCAGCTTGTTGTGGGCCGGAAGATCGGGGTCATACCAATAGCATCAGGCATTGTTGGCGCCATGACGCACCCTAGAGGATGGTCAAACAAGCCAGCCTGTGTACTCAATGATCCTTCGATCGGGGCGTTAAACGTATCCCGGGTCTGCATGCCACCCCAGGACTGAATGACCCGGTTTAGCTTTGTCGCCCGTTCATTGATTTCTTTCAGATCGTATTCAACGCCATTCTTCTTGCTATACCGCGGATTAGCCGGTGCCCATGTGCAAGCGGTGATATACATGGCAGGCGCAATACCATTGGCTTCGGTCTCATAACGTCGCAGCTTTTCAACTGCCATCTTTCTTTGGCCATTTGCCGAGCTCATCCACGGGAAAGTGGACGCCAACGCGTTATCGAGTGCATCTACACCAATTCCGTCACCCTTCATGCTAATGGTGATTCGGAAGGGCAGATGAAGATCCGCCGCCTGATGAATCAACCGATCAAATGTTTCGGGGTCACTTGGACCCTCTGACACGGCACAGGAATAATAGAGTCGGTTGCCCATAACAGCGTACTTCAGGCCAATCGTCTCTACTGTGCTGCCGAAAAGCTGCTGGCCAAAGGTTGGTGGCATCAGGAAGTCATACTTACCGGGCTTAGACTCTTTCGCGGTTGAAGGCACCCGCATTCTGGTCAATGCGTCCTCCATCGTCCGAGGTTGCCAGTTGGGGGCTGAACCAAAATCTGTCAATCGTTTTACGTCTTTAAGGTAAGCCTTCACCGACAACACATTCATCAGTAGGCCAACCGTGTCCAGACTGTTCAGGCTCTCCATTCGACTCATGAACGAAGAAATCATTGTATGGTGCCTAGTCCTCAAAGCCGGGTAAGCCATATCACCCATCAATGCCTCGGCCGTATCAGGCCAGGTCTGCATTGCTTCAGCTCGCTCTTTCGCTTGCGTCTTTAAATCGTCCTTGTGCAAAGCCGTCGGATAGGTAGAGAGGGCGAGATACGTATTTTCTACATGGCAATACTCGGCCATCTTGTGGGCTTTTTCGTCAATAATCAGCGACATCAAGTTGCCCATCCCCAAACGCTTGGCCGTATGGAGGCTTCCGTTCAGAGTTCGCTTGGCATAGGTGTAAGCTTCATCGGGGTCAAACTCGAAAGATACTGCGAGGCCATGATGTCCACCCTTAATGACGTCTTGACCAATCACGTCAGAGATCTCGTTGATAACGCTCAACAGCTCCGGGTCAAATAATTTTGCAGTGGTTCCACGTAACTGGACGATTGTAACGAGAGCGCCGTCTTTGGTGACGAAGGTTGAATCATCATCCGTAGTTACCAGGTCAATCATTTCCCTTGGGTTGACCTTGAACAATGCGCCATGGGCGTATGACAGTATTGCGTCGATGTTATCGACAACCCGATCTACGAAACGAGTCATGCGGGTGCTTCCTCATTTGATGTCTGTGTTTCTGGAAGACTGCCTTTAAGTCTGCGACGGGCGAGTACGATTTCTTCAACGCTCATGTGAACAAGCGTGTCAAAAGCATCGTTTACGTCTTCGCCGTCGGCGGTACCGAGATCAAAGTCTTCTTTCGGTTTAATGGATTTAAGCGCGCGGTTATTGGTCAATTCTGCTGAAAGCTGACCACCAATTTCGATTACCAGGGAAATAACGCACCGAGCGTCAAGGAGCGCTCGAATTTCTTCCGAATGGAGGTCTTGTCGTTTGATATTGACTTGAGCTCTTGCGTCTTCGGTATCCACCAGCTTGGCAGCGTCACCGATTTCAATGCCCTCCGGGCAATTTTTTTCATTTAGTAACCAACTGCTAAGTTGCTGAACAATCTCGCCAGAACTAGAGATGGGTTCCACAGGCAGGGATCCGGCAACCTTGCGAAGAAGATTGAGGACCATCATGCATTTTTTCTCGGCAACCTGGTCAATCCAGATTTCTTGTTCGCCTAAATGAATAATGGCCTGAATATTCGATTTCTTCTGGAAGGCTTTTTCAAGCAGGCTGTCTCTGACATTGGCGATGATTTCTTTCTTTTCAGCGCCTTTAACCTTCTCCCCAGTCGTTTTTTCACGCTCTGCAATAACTTTTCGAGCTTCATCTTTGACGACGGATGATGGGAGAAGTCTTTTTGTATGGGTCACTTTGACCAAAAAGACCTGCTCATTTTGTATAGGCCAAACACGCAGACGTGTTTTCTCATGAATGTGATCGAAGCCAACGTGCTCGAGTTCTTGCATCTGGCAGTCGCGCGACGGTCTTTGAGCGGCGCCGGCTTCAAGATCACTGAGAGCGATTCGCCAAGGTTTGGTGAAGCGGTACGCAGTAAGATTTTTGAAAAGCATATTGACCCTTAAAGCCGACCGAATAGGTTATTGGCTTTTGTATTTTGTGGGTCAATTATGCCATCGATGAGCCTCTGAAAACGGAGCTAACCCCACTTTCCATATCCGAATCGTCCGCGTTCCATGGATCGAAATCATCGAGATCGAGAAGATGTCTCTGGTCAGGTTTCGGCTGCAAACCCATTTCAGACGCATAAGTGGAGAGATCCAGCCTTACCGCCTCTGAACCGGGGAACCGATATTCATTGGCGTGGAACAGAGAGCAGGTCTCTGCGGCCCGGGTGATGGCCACGTAAGCAGTGCGCCTTTCTTCTTCAGGTTTACCACCGTCATCCTCATCCTCACCTGTCGGGTCTGGTTTAGCAGAGGGGTTTGTTGCCTGGCGATCCATTGGCATGATGCCCTCGGAAAACCCCGCAATCATTACATGAGGCCACTCAAGGCCTTTGGATCGATGGACAGTCGAAAGTGTCAGGTAATCACTATCGGCCTTTTCCGCCACATAGTCGGTGATCGGCGCTTCCATGAGGTATTCAATCCAGTCTGGTGTGCCGGCATTGCCAATTTCAAAGCAAAGCTGCTCGAGGTTCTTGTCTCGTTTCATGCGCAAAATGTCATCTTTTTCCCGGTCCAGAATTTTCATCGGACCATCTTTCATCCACTGCACCAGGTACTCAACGCTTTCCTGCGGCCCACGGTTGGCCTCATCGTTATCCAGGTAAGCATGCACCATAACCCCAGCAACAAATGCTTTCAGGGCCAGAGCAGACTTGCCATAGCGACGAACAGAGTCGCCTTTGGCCATCGTTAAATCCAACAAACTTTTATCGTCATCTTTGAGGTTTTCGATGACTTCGCTCATACCTTTTTTGCCCACTCCATCGATGTAGGGCTGGAGTAAGCGCAGGGCATGAAAATCATCATTCTTGGCACAAATGCGAACGCAAGCAACAACAGCCTGAATCTCTGCGCGTTCATAAAACGACATTCCACCAACTACGGAATAGGGGATACCTGCTTGCTTAAAAGCAGGTTCGAGAACCTGCGTCATTCGATTAGTCCGGTACAAAACCGCCATATCCGCCAGCGGGACATTGTTTTTCTGCAGATCCTGAACACGGCTCACAATCTGCCGAGCCATATCCCGATCAGTTTCAGCAACGTCCAGTGACGGGGGTATACCGTCCTGTCGATTTGAGAACGGCTGCTTAGGCAGGCGAGCTTCGTTATGGTTGATCAACTTCCGCGCAGTCTCAACAATGCCGCTATGGCTTCGGAAGTTCTCTTCCAGCCTCTGAACGGGCGCGTCAAAATCTTTCATAAAGCGACGAAGGTTCGCAACTTTTGCGCCCCGCCAGCCATAGATAGATTGGTCATCGTCACCGACCATCACCACGTTGCCGTGACACATACCAAGCATTTTGACAGTCAGATACTGAATCAAATTCGTATCTTGTGACTCATCAACCATGATGTATTCGTATTCGGCCGCCAACGCCTCGGCAATTTTTGGGAATTTGTTCAGGGCCCGGGCGGGTAGCAACAACAAGTCATCGAAGTCCAGATACCCACCTTTGCGCTTTTCTTTCTCGTAATCCACAAGAGTCTGCGCAGCGATGTGATCCCACTGGGTAACCTTCATCTGAGCTTCGCCGGTCTTTTTCTGATGAAACTCTGCAAGGTACTTCAATGCATCGCTTTTATTTTGCGGGCATTTCCCTTCCTGCTTCATTCCTGACCAATAACTGAATTTTTCCATGAGGAATTTCCGGAAGCTTTTATACTCCACTCCGGCCTCATCGCACTTTTCTTTGCCCAACTCAGACAGCATTCGCTTCTGGTCAGATTCATTCATAATGGCCCAACGACTATCTTCAGAAAGGCCAAACAGGTCTTTGTAGAGCTGCATAAACCGATAGCCAAAACCATGGAACGTATCGACTTTTACATCCGCTCCTGACTGCCCAAACAGGTTGCTCTGGCGGTTCTTGATTTCGGTTGCCGCCTTTCTTGAGAACGTTAAAAACAAAATTGAGCTTGGGGTAACCCCGCTGTCCAGCAGACGGCCCGTGCGAGCGCACAGCGTTGCCGTTTTACCGCTTCCGGCACCAGCAAGCACAATCATCGGGCCAAAACGATGACTGGCAATTTTTTCCTGCGCAGCCGTTAGCGCAACACTTTGTGCTGGCTCCGGAAGTTCCGGCTCATCGAGGTAGAAATCGTCCCATTCGCTCATAAATCCGCCTGTCGGGGTAAAGGTCCGTTGCCTTTTATCCTATGTGATAACCTATTCTACAACTTTCAGACCTCACCGAGTCCGGTTTGCCGTGCAATCTCAAGACATTGAAAACAACGCCCAGGCCATAGTCGACGCATCCGATCTGGTATCCCTTATCGAAGAGTTTGGCGTCTCCCTGAAGCGCCAGGGGCGTGAGCGGGTGGGGCTGTGTCCATTTCACGAGGAAAAGACACCTTCATTCTCAGTAAACCCCGCAAAGCAGGTCTATTTGTGTCGCGGCTGCGGGGCAACCGGTAACGTGGTGACCTTTGCTGCAGGTATTAGGGGCACGGAAAATGACATTGCCATGGAGTGGCTCGCTGAAAGGGCGGGCATCGAATATATCCGTGGATCGAGAGGCAATCACAATAGGAAACAGGCAAAAGAAAAGCCAATCTATGAAGTTTTGCAGGCTGTAGCTTCTGCATTTCAGAATTTCTTGACCGAGGATCCGTCGGCACGCGACTACCTCAGCGATCGGGGAATAACAGACCAGCAAACCACAGATTACCTGCTTGGTTACGCACCAATGACCTACGACCTGGTGCCGTTTGTTGTATCCGCCAGCGGATTGAAGGAATCAGAAATTACCGACGTTCTCCATGAGTGCGGTCTGCTTAAAAGCTCCGGCCGGATGGCATTCATTGATCGCTTGATCTTCCCAATCACCAATCACAAAGGTCAGATATGTGGATTTGCCGGGCGGGCGTTGTCTGAAGCCTCCGGTCCCGGAAAGTACATCAACAGTCCAGAGTCCACGGTTTTCCACAAACGTGACACCTTGTACGGATTAACGCCGCCAGCAAACATATCACTCGAAAGCCGAAAACGGTGGCACGCGATACAGCAAGAGCCAATCATCTACGTCGTCGAGGGATACACTGATGTACTTGCGCTCAATCGACACGGCATTCAAGCAACCGCAGCAATGGGTACCGCCTTCACAGACGCTCACTTTCGCAGCCTGACCCGCCGCGGACACAAGCACATCAGATTTTGCTTTGATGGTGACCGGGCAGGGCAGTCAGCGGCCAGCAAAACAACGGATGAGCTGATTTCTCTAATCCAGGATGATCATTTGATTTCATTTGTTCAGCTATCCAAAAACGAAGACCCAGACACAATGATCACCCAGCAGGGCCGTGATGCTTTTATGGCAGCATCATCCATCAGTCTTGGTGAAAACTGGCTACAACGACACGCACTCGGGGTTACTCCCGACGTATCACCTGAATCCACAGTAAGGGCTCATTCCGCACTCGACATTCTGGCGCCTACTATGGCCAGCCGTCTGTTGGCATCCGAATTACGACATTTTGTGAGTCGGCATGTGGGGCCACACCCTCTTGAGCACCGAACTTATCCTGCCCCAGACGCCAACTCAATTCACCCGCTGATCCTGCGCATCCTCTTCCACATTCTTGAAGACCCAATGCTGATGTACCAGTTCGAGCTACCCGATGCTTGCTGGGTAGTTGAGCGCCTGTCGGGTCAGGAGCGGTCACTGACCGGTCTGAACCTCATTCTAAAGGCAAGAACGCTGGCTGAACCGGAGACTCTATCTGATCGGTGGGCTTTAGCGGATCACCTGCTATCCAATGGGTATCCCGCATCCTGGCTGCGGGCAATTCTGGATGCAGGCAAAAAAAAGGCGCCATCCTTCGAAAGAAGTGATGACGCTAAGGCCTCATGGAAAATTTGCTTACGCTTCGCTGAAATTCATCAAACAGTCGGTGTTCTCTGGCCTCTATCCAAGTGACGGGCCATTATCCTGATCCATACCTTCACTTAATGCCGCGAGGTAGTCTTCATCACTGATGCTCATAGCATCAATTTCCTCCCCGTTCAGCGCGTTCGACATTGTGACCGAAAGGCTGTGGTTGTTACGGTTAATGTTCACTTCCATCGCACCGACCTTGAGGACCGTATCATTGTCGACGCTCGCGGTGAGGTCGAAAATATTCCGGTCAAGCTGGATGAGTGCCGGTGGAGTTTCCCCCGCTCCGGGATAGACTCGATCAATTACACGGCCGTCCGCTACAGCCGACTTGAAGACGTCCTCCACAGCTTCACGGTAAGAAGTTGCATTGACAGACTCTGTGACCAGCTCCACTTCACCATCGTCCATAACTTCGCCGAACCGTACCTTGTATTCATTGATCGGCGTGGCCTTGCGTCGGTTCTCGTCCAGGTACTCAAGGAATTCCTCTTTCGCACATGGCTGAGGTGTCCCATTGTCTTCACTCAGATCTTTGTAACCTTCGACTGAGCTTGAGCTGACACTGTTCACGGTAACGGACTCGTCAGAGAGTAGGGCATCCAGGTAATCCGCCTTGTCTTGGGCAGATTCAAGTTTATCGAACTGAGCCTGCTGATCTTCAGACAGTTCCAGGTCCATGCATTCTTCGGTAACGGTTTGGCGAGTCAGTTGAACGGTCACGAGGCGTGCTCCTTCGGGTAACGTTGTTTCGAATAGTGTACTTCATGTTATATATCGTTTTGTCCGGTTTGCCGAACAAGCGATCAAGCAACTACGCCGATTCACTTTCCGCGTATTCAAGGCCCAGTCCTATCCGGGCCCTGCGGTGCTCTGAAGCAAGGTTATCCGTCTGCAGTCTTAGTGACTGCGGTTCTACCAGGTGGGCAGCAGGTCCATTAAAAGCCCCCGCGTCGTCAGCGCCTAGCCAACTGCCGTGCGTAATGTGCCATTCCTGCCCGCCATTAACGAACAGCGCGCCGTGGGTTAGAAAATCAACCACTCTCACGAAAACGCCTTTGCTCTGCAAAAGCTCACACCCACGGCCAAACATCTCAGACCATTCACCGCCGTAATTCAGTTGCCGGGAGGTGACAATTTCAATTCTCTTTCCTTGTTGAGCGCAACTAATCAGATCATTACCGTGTGAGCGAAGCGAATCCGGAGTTAATAACGGTGTAACGATCATCAATTCGCTGACATCGGTTCTCCGGAGCAGATCGCTGAGGTAGTCGTTGTGCTCTTCAAAGCCTTTTAGCTCCAGATTGGGGGCCTCGCCCCACTGATCTTCCAGAGCTTCCCTTATTGGATCGGACCTCAGTACGCCACGGTAAGGCTGCCCGAGTTTATTGAGGTGCTGGAATAAACTTTTCCCAGGGCCAACGCTGGACCTGAGAACGTCCATATCGCCCACAAAGAAAAAATGATCCTCTGCGCGGCTGACCGCTACATTCAGCATGTTCGGAGTTTCATCGAAAAACACGTTATTCGCTCGATGGGCAGAGTACGCAGAGGAGAAGATAATCACCGGCCGCTGGGCGCCCTGGAGAGAGTGGATGGTACCAACGGTAATCTCATCCGCTTCCTTACCGATTACATTTCTCAATGCGTTCTGAATGGCTACGGCCTGCTGACGAAAAGGCGTGACGATCGCCAGCAATTTACTCAGGGCGGGCTCATAACAAGACGCTTTCCATTCATCCTTGTTCTGAAGGACCAGTGTGGCCACCGCCATTGCTTCAACGTGATTCTTCCTGCTGCCTCCGGCTTGACTGCATACACCCGGCACATGCCAATAACCAACGGCCGGGATTTTACTCACCTTCGGATCTCGCAACGCAGCCAGTTGGTTGTCATAACACAGCTCATTACAGAACCGAATGATATCTGGCACGCAACGCCGATGGCCTGTCAGCATTAAAGGAGTTTTCTCGGTTGCTTTTACTGCAGAGATTAAATTGCCTGTCGACGCGGTAATGCCACGAGCAGACAAGGCCGCAAACTGTCTCTCTACGTCTTGCTTGGTATCAATCATTCCAGTGCTGGCAAGATTTCCCATATCGATCTGCTGGGAGATAGACCAGACTGGCTCAATCTGAGCGTCATCGCCGACCGCGATCAAACGCTTGGTCAGGCATAAACTCGGGCCAGCCACATCGACAGAGACCTGGCCTGCCTCATCAACAACCAGCCAATCAAGAAAATTGAACGCGGGAAGCTCCTGGCCAGCCAGGTGATCCCAATAATTCAGATGCCGAGGTAAAGAGTGCAAGGTTGAAACCATCACCGGATGCAACTTTGCGCGTCTGCGCCATTTACGCTCTGTCTTCGTGAAAGATCGCTTATCCGGATCGCCTGCCTTGAGGGTAGATTTCATTTCGGCAAGCCATTTCCCTTCATAGAAGCGAAGCGAAAGCATGAATAGAGTGGGGCGCAAGCTAGTTTCAACCAGTTGTTCGATTGACGGGGCAAGATAGGACAACCCTTGATCATTCTGGATAGACGTAACCGATTCTCTAAACTCTCCACTAACCTCTTGCAAGCGTCTTTTTAGCTGCTCCTTGGTTAGTGGGTTGTCGCCGCACTGCTTTATCAGGTGCTTGTGATACAAACCTTTAAAACCGGGAGCCGAGCGCAGGGCAACCAGCCACCCGGGCAGCTCACTCACCGTTTTCTCATACGCCTTTGATTGCTCCTTTACCTTTTCCGTTTCGCGCCGGTGCCTTGTCAGTGCCCGGTCATATTCGCCAAGCAGTTCCAGGAAGACCTTGGTTTGCGGCGCTCCGCTTGCTAAAGAAACACCCCCGTACCGGGTCACCTTCTTGCTAATCCGAGAAAGATGCATTCTGAACTTCCCGAACGATTCGCGATTTTTCAGGCCTTTGAAGTCATCTTCAAGGCGACCAACAAGGCGAATCGTCTGAAGAACGTCCTTCATCATCTCCTGTATAGCCACCGTTACCGCGCCTACATCGTCGTCAGCTCTCACACCGGGAATACATTTGGCGGCTTTTCCGATATAGGTCTGCTCCTGCTCTGAGATATCGACGCTATTTTCATGTTCTTCGATCGCTTCTGGCGTGAGATAGCCTTCCTTACGCGCCGACTCAGACCGTTGGTGGCTTGCTATAAACACGCCCAATGATTCAGGGGCCTCAATCCAACGCTCTCCAAGCACTCCGAAATCGCGATGATCCACTCGATTGAAGGAATCCAGCACATTTGTCACGGCCTGATTATTTGTTGACGACACCAACAACAGCGGAGGTTCATTTCCCTGCATCGCTGCATCCACCAATAGGTTAGCCGCCATATCCTGCAAGATAGTCGTTTTACCAGTACCAGGGGGACCACTGACCGACATTGCGCAACCTTCAGGGCCGCCAATGATGTGTGAAACGGCCTGCTTTTGGTCGTCTCCAAGATCTCTGCCACGCACAAACGAAGCGTAACGCTCCTTCGGTTTTGCAGCGTCCCCCAGATTTGTTCCGAGAGCTACCGACCGAAAGACCTGGTTTATTTTCTTAGCATCCAGTGCTGCATCAAAGGTTTCAATTAACGGCCTTACTGCTGTGCTGATCTGTTGCGCCTTATGAATCAGGCCTTGATGTGTAAGCGAATATCGCGCTTTTGCGTCGTCAATAAGCGGCTCGTTCAGCGAAATCGTAACCACTTCATCCAGAATTTTTTCGCAATATTCAAGAACGTCTTTAAGTTCCCAGCGCTCAGAGATATTTGGCTCGTGCTCATCCAGGAAATCTGGAAAATCCTCACGATCAAAAAAGTCGTCAAGGTCTTTGAGTGACCCTAAAATCAAGGGTTGCCCCGTGTGGGCCGGCTCAAGAAGCTCCCGGGCGATACCCGGTCTTCCGTGGCTTATCAGTTTCCCCTCTCGATTCACGAGGACGGTAAAGCTTACAGGAGCAAACATTTCTGGGGCCAACGCCCTGAATTTCGCGCCATGCTGGTGTGCGCTTCCCCTCAGATACACATAGGGGTACACGACACACCGAACCCAATCCGCCTCTAAGCCCTGAAACCAGTTCCCCAGGTCACCCGGCGTTACCGTGGCCGCTTGGTCCTCAGCACTGGCTAACCAAGCGTCATTAAGTTCTACCGATTGCGCTTTGAGTTGGTCAAGCGTAATACCCCGGCCATTCAATCCACGAACTTGTGCCGCTGAAAACGCACCGCGGCCAAGCTGACTGTCTGCCAGCGCGGCGCGCCAATAACTGAGTACCTTGCTCACTTCATCTGACATTTCGGGTTCCCGGCGTCAATTCACTTTGCATAGAAGGTATGATACGACAAACCTGATTTAACAAACGCCGCAAACCCGAACGAGGTACCCACCCATGCTTTCAAAAACACTCACCACCCTCATTGCCGCCAGCGTCATGACAGGATGCATGAGCAACCCTGACTACACGTCACGCTCAGTTCCAAACTATGTTGTTCATCACCCGGACGAATCTGTACCTGCTGCAACGCTTCACACAGAAGCGACCGCGCAGCTTCGAGTTCCAAACGCAGAGCACCGCCACCTCGATGTCACCATCATCAAGATCAACGATCGTGCATTGCAAACCTCTCATCCTGTCGTGGTGCCATCAGGAGTACACAACGTGACATTCCGTTGTGAGTTGCAGTCAAAGAAGTACGACTCAACAGAAAACCGCATCTTCACTGGACAGTCCCAGTGGTTTTTGCAGCCAAACAAGACCTACACCATCGTCCCATCGTTTGAAATTGACGACTACTCGAACCCTATTTGCAGTGCAAAACTCGCAAGCCGCCTGTAAACGCCAATGATTCTTTGGAGCCTCGCGGGGCGAGGGGTAGGGCGCGGGGCTTTGCCCCTTGGCATAAACTCTGGTGCGGGCGGCGCCCTTACCAGAGCTGCATGCACTCAGCCTTCGCTTCGCACACGCTCCAACAAATGACTGATCTGCAGAGGTAACGCATGGATATTTCCGAAGAGGACTTCATGGAGGAATACGAGCCCGTTGAGGCGGGAGGCGAGGGTGATTTTATGTTCGATACCCTCGATAGTGCCCTGAACGCTGCCGAGCCTTTGGCTGCGATATCTGAGGTTGACGACCCGATTGAGCATGTTTGGACTGTCGTTGAAGACGATGAGACGGATGCGCTTTATGCGGCGGCCGGGAGGCACATCGTTAACGCCCTGGGCTTTCTGGCGACACATAAAGCCTGGAAGACCGGCATTGAGCAAGCTGTGTGGTTTGAAGCCGAAGAGCCTGATCAGGGTGCATCACCGGGGCTGTGAGCATTCGGCTGTTGATCTCTGGTGGCTAGGCTGGATACAAAAAAAGAGAGCAGGGCGCGCCTTGCTCTCTTTTTTGATGCCTTTAAAGCAATTACAGGGTCGTATTCTGCTGTCCGGAGCACTGCGGGCGGCCATTCCAGGCATTGTAACTGCGACCGCCGCTTGTCTTGGCTATGTCGGCACGGATAAATGTTCCATTCATGTAAACGTCCGTTTGCTTGCAGGCATAATACGTTGTTGTATAGCCTTCCTCCGAGCAGCGGCCATCTTTGGCTTGCTGTAAACACCCGTATGAACTTGAAGACATCCAGCCATTGAAAGCTCTTTCGGTGATCTCATCTTCCGCAGGCCCAGGAGCTCCAGCAAGCTGGTTTTCAAGATCTGACACCTTTGCCTTGAGCTGGTTGATCTCGGCCTGTGCTTCCTGTTTTGCCTGTTCGGAGCCTTTATTGACTGCCGTTGCAATGCCACCGGCTGTATCAGTCAGGCTGTCATTGCCGTTAATGCCGGCACCAGTTTCAACCACCGACGTTGGCACTGCGGTTGTAGCTGTGCGCTCAACAATACCCTGTTGATTCGGGTTGGCGTCGATATCGGTACCGAAGCTTCCGGATGATTCTTCCGCGGTGACGGGTGCGGCAAACATCAACGTTGCCAGGCACCCCAGTGCTGTCGCGCGGGCTGTACTCGTGTTGAATGGTTTCATGTTAATCTTCGATTTTTGTCGTATTGGCCAATACATATCATATACTATCAGACGGAAAGACGGTTGCTAGTGTTTGTCAACAAGTTGTACGGATTGCCGTATTATTGCAATGGCATGAACAATGCGTATATTTGGGGATATACGCAAAATACAGGATATTAGTAGCATGCCGAAATTTCCCGGCCACCCTCTCTTTGACGCTTCCGGATACATCGACCAGATGGATGACCTCTCTGATCACCCTTCTGTCAAAGCCTTCCTTGATTCTATTGATCTTCCCAGCGAGAAGGTTTTTCGGGACTTTGAGGTGGCCCGCAAGTTCCTGGTTAGCTATGACCAAGTTTCCGGCACGTTCGGGCGGTACCGCACGGAGATACAGCGTTTCCTGAACTACCTTTGGCTGACTGGCAAAAGGACGCTTGATCAGATCGACGGTGATACTCTTCAGAGCTACCTCAACTTTGTTGAGTCACCACCTGCGAGCTGGATATCAAAATCAGTCACGCCGGCTTTCGTGAGTGCTGGCGGATACCGAGTCGCCCAATCTGACTGGCGACCATTCGTTCATCGAGTTTCCAAAAATAGTACCGGGAAACCTGCCAAGTATCAGGTAAGTCCGGCGACCGCCAAGGCAATCCGTGGAAGTTTGCGCCTGTTCTTTTTGCACCTGATCGAGCTCGACATTCTTGATCGCAACCCGTTTGCTCATATCCGCAAATCCGCCAGGTCCCGTACTTCTTCTGTGAAAACGTCTGATCGAACCGTCTCCACAACCAAGAACGTTCGCAGGCTTCACGATTGGGAATGGGAGCATCTAGTACAGGTTGCCATTGAGGCGGCCGTCGACAACAAAGGCAAATACGAGCGAATGCTTTTCGTAGTGGTCACAATGAAAGCCCTCTATCTTCGCGTTAGCGAGCTTGCGGCACGGGTCGATAGCAACGGTGCGCCGCGAGAACCAACATTCGGAGACTTTAAGCGGCTTCAGGAAAAAGGCTTGGATTGCTGGGTATTCACGATTTACGGGAAAGGTGGAAAGCTCCGTGAAGTCACTCTACCCGACGCATACCTGCCCTATCTAAAGCGCTGGCGCTCGTTTCTAGGCCTTTCTACCGATCTCCCCATCGAGGGCGAACAAACGCCCATCTTGCCTTCTTCACATGGAGGTAACCTGAAATCCAGATCGGTTGCTACGATTTACGAAAGCGCTGTCTTATTAGCTGCAGACGAGCTCGATGCCCAAGCGAAAGCGGAATCAGATCCAGGGACCGCCAATAAGTTGCGCTCATCAGCGCAGAGATTCAGGGCGCTCAAGTCAACAACTCATTACCTGCGGCATACTGGAGCAAGTCAGGCGATTGATGCCAACCCAGACGACTTGCGATACATCAGCGAAGAATTGGGCCATGCCAGCGCAGCATTTACAGAGAAGGAGTACATCAATTCAGATCAGGCTCAGCGTCGACAATCGGGGCGTGAAAGGAAAATCTGAGGAAAATCAGGCTCCTTGTTACAAATCTTCACTAATTTATTTTTAGGGAGTTTTTATTGTATTTTACCAACGAAAAAAAATATTAGGAACTTCCCCTCTGAAAGCCTATCACCCGGCTTATCCAGTAATTCTCTGCAGCTTGCATTCTCTTTTTAACCACGTTTCCAGATACCTGACTCGCTTTTTTTTTTTAGACGTTCAAGAAGACCTGTAGCCAACCTTCATCTTGACACTAAACTCTTCTTTCAGGGTCGTTTATATTACGGGTGTTGGGGAATTCGATAATTTAAACTTTTACAGGAGTTATTGATGAAGCGTTTCATTGGAAAGGTTAAAACCGCAGCCGTCTCAGGGGCTTTAACTGCTCTGATGGCTACATCAGCTTTTCAGGTCTCCGCTGAGGAGGCATCTACCTCATTCAGCACTGACATTGAAAACAATCAAGGTCGCGTTACGGCTATCGAGCGTGCAGGCAATACAGTGCCAACTACGGTCACGGAAACCGGTGCCGGTATCAATGGTAACGACAGCCTGACCGATGCGGCCGGTGGTATCTCCACGGTGATCAATAAAGGTGCTCAAGCTGCGCAAGAAGATCTTGCAAAGGCGAATAAAGAAATTAACGATCTGAAGAACGCGATTGCAAACGCTAACAACGTGGCGGAGCCGACCAATCAGACTGAAACGAAGCGTGCGGTCGGTTATGTCACAAAGGTCAGGAGTGAGTGTGTTCAGACCCAGAAGCAGAGCTGCCGGCGGTACGGAAACGTTACTTACACAGCAGAGTGCAAACAAACCGATACGTACATCAGCGGTACCTGGGTGCGTAGCTCCGTTTCCCGTACAACAAGCTGGCGAAAAGGTATCTTTGGCTACATGAGTCGCCCGAAATGCTCTGGGCAGAACCCGATCACCTGAACGGATTCGGGAACCCGGAAACAAGAAAGGGAGCCAATGGCTCCCTTTTTTATTGCTCAGTAAAGCCCCTCTGTCAGAATTTTCCCATCACCCCGATCGTGAACGCGTTTCCTTTTGGCTTCACTTCGTATTCATTCGGATTGCTACTGAAGGTAACCGCCTCTTCGGAGTAAAACGTGCGGGTCCAGTGCAGGCGCAGCGCTACCAGGTCAGTGATATCGGATTGGATACCGATACCGGCACGAAGCCCACCAAAAGTTTCTTCTGAAGCTGCCTGGCCGCTGACGCTTTCTTCTACCGCCACCTCCATATCAGTCATTTCATAACCAACGCTCCCGAACACCTCGGTGGTTCTGCTCAGGTTAGTGCCGAACAAGGCGTCTACCCCGTACCCAAGATTTTTAGTGACGGTCAATGCGGAGGTCCCAGTTTCTTGAACGTACTCGGCAGAGCTGTCGTTAATGTTCGCTTCGAAGCTCAAGAAGCCGTTGGGCATTGCAATTTCATAGCCCGCCAGCAATCTTGCGCCAGGACCACTTACAGACAGTCCTTCGGTGGTTGAAGAGGGTGTTGAGAGATCTGCGCTGACATCATCCCATCCCGCAGAGAGCCCGACATAAGCGGCGCCCTGTGCTGATACTTGAGCGGCACCCAGGGCGAGACTGGTCGCTAAAACGATCTTGGTAAATTTAAACTTCATTTGTGTCTCCATTATTGGCTTTCAAACAATCCAGTGATATTCGAGTTGGCATAGCCGAATGTCAGTGTTCCAAGGTCAAGCTGGTAATAGCCCACACCGTTGTATTCACCATCTCTCGCGCCAGCATTAAGGTTAGGTGTTGCGCCACAGCCAGAGGCTGTGTAGTCCACCTCAATAATGTTCAGCGCATTGCCAGTCTGATCTGGGAAGAATAACTCTCCACTGAACACGCAACCGGTGCTGTCAGAGCCAGTGAAATTACCGCTGTTATAAACCAGAATATTGGTCGTGATTCCGTTGGCCCCGGTTTCGGAATAGCTACCGGCTACGTCAGCCATGGTCGCCGCGGTTCCCGACGCAACAAGAGAGGGTGTCATGGAGTATCGGTATAAGAGGTCGCCGCCATTGTCTTCAATATTCCCCTCGATATCAGGGATACCTCGGAAGATTTCATCAACGGCGTTGTATGTCGTGTTTGGCTTGGTCGCCAATGCTGCAGACGCGCCAAAGTTATCCGTATTGTTCACCTGGATCCGTGAGAACAAGAAGAAGTCCGGATGGTTGATGAAGATCCTACCTGTCGGGCTTAGAAACGCATCGGCAGCTACCGCAGGTTCAAAGGTTCCTTCCCCACCCGTTGCAAGTTCTTCTATCTGGGCGTCAAAAACGCCAGGCGTTAGCCGAGATTGAACCGACGGTTCCAATTCGTTGTTCTCGCTCACGAAGGCGAACGGTGCGGGAACAACCGGTGGCACATAGCTGTCACTTTGAGCCACGAACCTAGTCGCGTAATCATCACTCAGCATGTAAAGACTGACCGTTTCTTGAGTCGCGTCATAAAACCCCAGAGCCGCGTATGCGCCATCCCGGGTAGGGCCGGTGGCTGTTACTGAGCTGCCACAGTTCTGAGCATCCAGCGATGCTTCAAGAAGCTGGCTGCCGCTATTTGGAAGCCTGAGCAACCCTACCCATGAGCATCCGGAAGTATCGGAGCCGGTTATCTCACCATCAGAAGCGATCTGGAACGTTGTTGTGCCGTTGTCAGGGCGACTAAAACGATAGGTTCCGGCGATATCAGCAAAGCTGACGCCGGCATTCGTTTGTCCTAGCTGAACTTGAAAACTTTCAACAAGCTGCTCCGCCTCATCCTCGATCGTTCCAGATAAAACCTCTGGCGGCGGGGTAAGCGGATCAGGGCGTGCTCTGAATACTTGATCCAGGATATCCACAGTGGGTTGTCCAAGGGCTGCCTCGTCATCGGGTGCATCTGTTACGTAAGTGAAATCGGGCGCAACCAGCGATCCATCAACCGCTTCCACTCGGGCGAACGCAGCCGATTGCTCACCTGCGACAACCACCCGCCCGGTGTCACTAATCAGGACAACACCGTTGTTTGGAAACAAGCCGCCATTTTGCCCGACCGTTACCGGGCTATAGGCATAGACGCCTGACGTCACAATATCTGGCACGCCTTCCGACTCATTGAAATCAGCATTGGTGAATTCAAACGGCGGTGCCGGTGGTGGCTCTGCCACATTCGTCTCCGGTGAGTCACTGCCACCACATCCGGTCAACAGCAAGCCCGACGCTGGCAGCGCTAACAGAAGGGTTTTGCTTAGGGGTTTTCTCATTTGGGCACCATTATTTGATTCATCCAATTTCAAATAATGGTATCGGAGACAGAGCACTAAAAATGGGTCAAACCCCGATTGTTGCTTGGGTTTGTGGCGAATTTACAGGGGTTGCCGGTGGTACCCTTTTTTTACTATTGCAGGAACTACTATCAGGGTACTTATTTTGACCTCTCAAACCGCCAGCCCGTCGTTAACAACTGAAACATCAGTCAAAGGCTCTGCTTTTTTTGCGGGTTTTTCCGGTCTGGCTTACCAGATCATCGCCTACAAACTCATTCTCGCGGCAGGCCTTGGTGACGGACTCTCAATCGCATTGAGTCTGACAGCCTTTGTAACCCTTGCGGGTGTCGGGGCAGTCGCTTCCGGATGGCTTGGTTCTGTAAAGGCTGGACTGATTGAACCAGTTCTCGGCATCTACGGACTTATTCTTTTTGGTGGTATTTTCCTGGCGGGACTGGTCTCGTACATAGAATTTCTCGACCAGTTCAGCCTTTTCTCGAAACTGGCGGTTGTCCTGGCCATCCAAGCACCTCTCGCGCTGTTCTCCGGAGCCTTACTGGCAATCTACGATCGTCGGAACAACCCCTTGTCAGAAGGTAACGGTTTCTCTTCGATTTATGCGGTGTTTCATCTGGGAGGGGCGGCTGCCCTGCTGCTCCTTGAGAATTACCTGTTTCCTGAATACGGCTATCTCTGGGCAGGATTGATTCTCAGCGGACTGTCTTTGGCCAATGGTGGCTTAGCCGTTGGAGAGGTTGTGCTGCAACCGGAGGGCTATCGCGGCTCCAATCGACGCACCAGTACCCTTCTGTTCATCATATCGATTGCAACAGGCGTTCTTGGCATCGCAACGTACAAGGCCTTCGATCATATCGTTGGTCCGAATATTCGCAATTACACCGTCATTACCGCCAGCATATTTTTGGGTCTGGGACTGTCCGGGTGGTTTGCGGCCAGAAAATCGATTTCGGTCCGCGAAATGACCGCCTTATCTGGTGCCGGGTGCCTTCTCTTCTGCGCGCTGATCCTGCTCACTCCTTCGGCCATTCTCAATGCGGTGTTTTTGGGGCTTCCGGCAACTGCTGGTTACGCAGTGGTTGCCGCCATTCTCTGTGTGCCAATTTATGCGTTGATCGGTCTGTCTGTCCCCGTTTGCGTCCAAGATGGCCTGACACCAAGCCGCGCGCTGTTCGTCTGTGCGATTGGTAACTGCATAGGGTATTGGCTGTATATAGGTATGGCCCCGGCTGGCTATGACTTCGTAGGCATCTGTGTTGCCGGGATTGCCCTTCTCGCCTATTCGCGATTCCTGCGCCCTCTTGTAGCATCGGTTCTGCTGATAGGCGGTTTATGGCTGGCGGGTTACCAGATTCTCCCTTCGGTTCATCAAACCATCTTGGCGGAACGATTCATAACCCAGGCAGAAATCGAAGACGAGATTCGAGGCATTCAGAAGACACGAGAATTCAGCGTGGAAAATTCTTGGGCTACCTGGGGCTCACCTGTTGAGCATATTTCTATACTGGAGACTAGCGAGAAAAGTTCGCAGCTCTACGAGTATCTTGTTATTAACGGGTTCCAGAGTCTTCGTCTCGATGATGTCCAGAAATTGCAATATGGCGAAGCGGCATCGGCTCTTATACCAACCCTGTATGTGGAAGGGACCGATAAGGCACTGGTTATCGGAGCGGGCACCGGCATTTCTGCAGGATCGCTAACCGCACTGTTTAACAGCGTGGACCTGGTGGACCTTAACCCTGACACAAAGGATATGCTGAAATATTTCTCATCGATCAACCGGAGCGCCGGAACTGGCACTAAACTCATTCAACAGGACGCCTTTTCGGTTCTCTCGAAGGATGACACTTACGACTATATCTTTGGCACTGCCACCGGTGCCGGTTATTCATTTTCCGCCCTACTCTATTCACAGGAATTTTTCGAAAGGGCTAAGCGAAGCTTGTCAGATGACGGAGTATTTGCCTTCTGGCTAGACGGTCGTAGCCCCACCAGTTCAACTGCAAGCCAAATTGTTAATGCGCTTTCAGGGGTGTTTGGTCACGTTGAGAGGCGAACTGTTTATCCTCATCAGATAAGCTCTCCTGACAGTATTCCCTACACGGTCTTTATGGCCTCAGACAAACCGCTTGAGCTTCAGGGTCACGCATACGGTGTCATTGAATATCTCAATCGATTCAGCCCACCAAGAATCGCTGAGACTGGCAGAAACGTTGATATGTTCCTCGATACCCGAATTTCCGATGTTCAATTCAATACCGACGTACCTGCAGCTACCATTGATACGGTTGCTTATGCCTATGGTTACCGTTACGAGCTTCAAATTTTCGAAGAAATGATCTCTATCTGGCAAGAAATGGCAAACATGGACGCGCCGGAACCCTGATTCCGGTTTGCCTGACAATAACCGGCCGTTTTGTTCAACCATAAAAGCAACTCCCCTATCCTTTCGTCAGACAACTGACTGAAAGGCCAAATCATGGAATTGTCCGCAGATTATGATACCTATCGCTACCGCGTTCCCTCTATCCGGATAGGCCGACTTCGTGAGCGCATTGAGGCTCTTAGTAAGAAAGCGGAAAAGCTGGGAATGCCGCCTTTCACACTCGATATTTCCGATGATGTGATGGTCAAGGACCTTGATCATCCGGGCCGGTACGATTCATTCAATGATGTAACGCTTACTGGTGGAGTCGCAATGCTTGAGGGTTGGCGTTTCGTTGCCAAGATTGAGCATGACGACATCATGAATATGGTTCGGGGTTTCGGGGCTCAGTCTCTGATAGATGAGCAACCGAAACTTTTTGAAAAGCTGACTACTTGCCCGCCAAAGTGCGAGCATTGCAATGTGAACCGAAATCGAAACACCACATACCTATTCGCAGATAAGGAAGACAGGACTAAACAGATTCAAGTGGGTTCTACCTGCGTTGCGGATTTTTCAGGGCATAAAGATCCCGCGCTGTTGCTATCGGTAGCTGCTCACTTTCAGTCCGTCATTCAAGAATTATCAGACCCAGACCATGAGCCGGGCGGCGGGTTCTCTGCGCCTATTTACGATCTTCAAACTGTTGTTGCCGCCGCGGCTGCGGTTGTTCGGACGGAAGGTCGTTGGGTTTCCCGAGATGAAGCTGACCCAACAATAATCCCAACCGCTGATCACGTGAGCTACCTGCTAAGCAAACCCAAGGCCTTCAACAAATTAGTCACCGCAGGCGACGAACGAAATGCTAAAGCCGCCGTAGAATGGCTTTCCGATGACAATTTTGATAACCAGGGCCAACTGTACCTGGTCAACCTGCAGGCGCTTGCACGCCGAAAGTACATCGACAAGAAGAATCTCGGGTTGGGCGCATCAGCGTTCATCGCGCACAAACGCCACATCGAAAAGGCCACCAAGAAACAAGAAGAACGGGAGTCCTTCAGTAACACCAAGCTGGGAAAAGAAGGCGAACGCCTGGAACTCAATGTTCGCGTCGACAAGATAATCCCGATTGATACTGAGTTCGGTATCTCTCGCCTACACCTGATGCGTGACCTTGATAGTGATGCCCGGGTTACCTGGTTCAATAGCGGTAACCGCAAATTCTTTGAAGGAGACACCTACAGCATTAAGGGCCGGGTAAAGAAGCATACCGAGCGTGAGGGAGTTATGCAGACTCAGCTCTCTCGCGTTACCTCGCCTGACATCAAGATTCAGGACGAACTGGCTGAGTACAGTCGTTACACCGGGGATATAAGCACAGACACCATCAAAAAACTTTTGAAACAAATAACCAAAGCCACGAATCTTGACTGCCGCAATGGCGACGGATATACCATTAGCATGGCGGCTTGCCGGGTATTCGACCGGTGCGGAGAGCAATTCCGCCCCCTGGTGGAAGCCGTAATAAACGGTGGGCACGATCTGTCTATCCCCTGCCCCGAAGAAAGCGCCAATGCCTTTGACTATCTCGTAACGAGCGGCGCTACTGACCTGATCGAAAGCGCTTTAAAAGCAAACCAACAGCTTGCAGAAAGCTGGGACAAAGACCACCTTGAGACCTTTGGTGTCGAATCCGAGGACATTTTAACTCTGCTGGCGGAATACAGGGGTGATGACCTCGGTACCGATTTCCAACAAACGCTAAAAATGGCTTAGGAACGGGGAAGGTACGAGCCTTTGTCATGCCCTCTAGCGCCATGGATACTTTAAGTAGGGAGTTGGTATCGGGGCGGGCCTTTCGGCCCTTTGCAGGGGATGCCAGTCGGGCTCTGCCCTCATGGCATTGGCATTACTCAGCCTTCGGCTTCGTTATCGCTTGTTGCGGACAATGGGGACAACCTCAGCCCTGGGTCTTCCTGGGGGGTATCGTCGCCTCAGCCAAAGACTGAGGCACAAAATCAAAAAAGCACCCATCGAACTACCCATGAAAGACGAGGGCTCGAATCCTTCATCACTGAAAGAAGCTACAAGGCAGGGCGCTGCAGATATCAGCAGCAGGTGATGAATCAGGGCCGATGGCCATGGCCCCGAGAATCTGTCCCGAATTTCAGTCAGTGTGTTTTTTTCAGGTTCCATGTTCATTAAGCCTTATCTGCGCACCGGACTTTCTTTGGTCGCCCCGCAGTCAGCGCACAGCCAGCTATAGAGTGTTTCCGTTACAGCCGTTCCACCGCATGCAGGACACTTGTTCGGAGTGAAAAATAATTTGCCATTGACGTTTGCCAGGATCGCCTCACCAACATCGGACGGCGCGTTCTGTAGCTCGTGTTTGTCGCACATCTTGATGCCCTTCTTCTTTCATTTTCAGCGTATGTTTACAGCAGGGCGGTTGCGGCAATCCAGCCAACACCCACCAGGTAGCCGATCGAAGTTATTCCCGCCATGATGGCTGCCGCAACTCCGATCTTCTCAAATGAACTTATGGTTTCACTGCGGTCGCGCTCACGGCTTAATACAACCGGAGGGATAGCGACAACGGTGACAGCAAACACTGCGCCCGCAACCAGCGTGAAGGTGGTCATGTGGCCCGCCAGAAAAGGCACAGAAGCTTCGGCAGCAGCCTGAACCTCTGGCAGTGTTAGCAACGTCAGGAATTGGTTGCCAAGCATGGCTCCAATGAACAAAAACGCCATAATTCCGATGATCTTCACAGTCTTAATCCCTCGCTGTCTTAATTTTGCTCATTCATTCCTTATCATCACCCTGTAGAGGGTTAGCCTAATGAGGGGCCGGGGGACTGACCTTCATCCTCTGCATTGGCTATGATGTTTTCCAGCTCTTCGTCTGATGTCGCGTCCAGGTTATCGGTCAACTCGTAGAAGTCATCACTCGAGACAGCTTCCAGGGCCCGCTTTTCCAGTAGTTCTCTATCCGTACTCATATCTATCTCCTTGTGGCAGTTAATCGCTCGGTGTGTCGATGTATCGATGGACCGGTAGCGATATCAGGAATGGTTCAGGGTCTACCCGCTTTTTACGTTCAAAAACCGGTGCGTTATCAGGTATCACAACGATTTCGGGTTCCTGGCGCCAATACCCCGGTTCGGCTTGATGGTAGAACAGGGGAAGCCTGCTTTTGAAATTGGCAAACTTGTCTGCTCCAGACTCTGATTCAGACAGGTAAATGTGAATCCGCAAATCCTTAACCGTTTTCCGTCTCAGCACGAAACGGTTGTCGGACACCGTGAAAATCTTTGCCAGGTCCATCTTTGCATAGCCTTGGTCGCCCTTTCGCTCAAGCAACTGCATCAGTTCCATCCGGTTGATCTGCTTGCTTGAAGGACTATTCATCCAGCGCCAGCGAATCCGGATTGGCAAATGGTCGCAAACTGGAATCGTCCGCTGCAGTTGGCGAATAGCCAGTTTCGGGTGAAGCATCCCGCGAACCAGCGCTCCAACTTCTTTGCTCCGCATAATCCGAGGCGATGCATTGGTAACCATGTTCAGCAATTTGACCATCTCACCACGAGTCGTTGTTTGTGGTTCCAGGGATCCTCGGAGCTTGCCAACCAGAGACTTAAATTCGTCCTTCTGACGGTTCAGTTCCTTAATAGCTGTCAGCGTAGCTGTGGAAGAGCTGATGGCGCCGATATAGGTTGGCGTCTCATTGGGTGCCTGCCCTTCCTCAAAGGCCCAATTAGAGATGGCTGTGATCGCATGTTCACGAGCGTGCAAAAAGTCATCATTCGGGTAGTCCATCATCTTCGCAGGCAGATCGGCACGGCCATCGATCCAGATTCTACTGGCAACTGTTCCAAGTTGATCCTTTAGCTGGCCGTAGGAAGCGACAATTTCAGCCAGAATCGATGCGCAGTATTGGTCTTCGTCCTGCTCATTGATCTCTGGTTTGCCAAAATCTTTCCACTGATCAGGCACGCGGATTGGATCAGCGTCATTCAGGGGCGACTCGAATAGTGGCAGTTGGTTTTCATCAGTCATAAGGCTACCTATGAATTCCAGTTTCCTTCCTGCCAAAAGGTTTCAACATCGATACCTCTTGTCGTTACTTCTTCTTCTACACAATTCCTGAGAATCCGGTAGAAGTCGTCACGGCGTTCCTTTTGTTCGGCAAAAATGGCAGACAGGCGCCGCGCCAGAGGTCTCATTCCTTTGTCGATCAGGTGGTAAGAAACAACGTGAGCGCCGCCCATGAGTGGTCCCAGATGCGTTTTCTTAAATGTCGGATCGATCTCTTGAATGTAATCAAGCATTTCCTGCCCTGACATAGTTTTCGGTATGAAAAGAGAAATGTCTTTTGGCTGGCGCCATAGATACCGAAGCAAAATAGACGTTGGTGCATCGAGGCGCTTGTGCTTCCGTTCTTTGCTCTTGGCCCGGAAGTAGCTTTTTACTTGCATGCCGAGCACCCAATAAAACTCCGATCCGGTCAGGCCGAATTGGTCTTTGAAGCCCTCGAGTTCAATTGAGCCCGTGCCCAGAATCGGGCGTTGCCGGCTTTCATAAGAGCGTATCTTTTTCTGGTCGACGTCATCTTGATTCTTCCAGTTACCCTTGAAAAGAACCGTTTTGGGGTCGAGGTCACGCGACACAGCTTCGTCATAAAGAACGCTTAAATAGAGGTCCATCCAACCGCTGCGCTGTGAGAAGACTTCCTGAAATAGCTCACGTTTAACGTTCTTTGGCAGATGCTTGGCCCAGTGTTCTTCATCACGGATTACCTGCCAGTCTTTCGGAATATCGCGCCTTACTTCGGCAATTAGGTCTTTCGCAACGTGCTTTTCAAGGCGTTCAAAAAGCTCCGTTCTGAAAATTTGACCAAACTTGCCCAGCACCAGCATGTAAAGACGAACAACATTCGTTCCCGGCTCCTGCTTTACGAAGCCTTGCGTCAGAACCTTGTAGCTCGATGTGGCGCTACGACCAAACAACGGGGAGAACCCAAGAATCTTGCCATCCTGATCTTTCCGCGCGTTTCCAAGGCCGACTGGCTTGGGCATAAGCGGTTTAATTGCCTGCCAGGTCTCAATACTTGAGGGTCGAGGTATCAATGGTGTGTACTCGGGGTGCTTTAGAAGCAGGCGAATCAAAATTGCCCGGTGCGGTTTCATGACCCGCCCTTCCTCGGAGCTTTTTTTGCGACCACCCGGGGGTGCATTTTTAAGTTCCGCGATACGTAATGGGGGAACATTCATTAACATGGCAAGATCGAGATCATTGATTTTGTGGAATTTCAAAACCAGCGTACCTTGGAGATCTTTTAAATCCTTGCCGCTCATCGGATGGTCAATCAAGGTAACTCTCCAGTTTGATAATGAAAAATTGACATTTTTTAGCATTCTAAGATTATCGTATAGTACACCACTTTCGATATTCTTTGTAGATCCAAACCTCGATACTTTGAGCTTTTTAAGCTTTTCTCTTCTAAAATCGACCATTATATGTGATATTAGCTGCATTACTTTTGGTCTGCATTTTTCCAAAAAGCGCACAGACGCTTGTAGTGCCTTCGGTATACACTGTTTTGAAAAATGCGGGATTGCTTACGCCCCTATTGGGTGTGGAACATTTAAGCTATGTGTTTTTTTGAGGCGTAACTTTACATGGCAGAATCAGCGATTGGCCTGAAGACTTTTTTTGAGTTTGATGGACGTTCTCCGCCGCGAATGGTGACCATAAAAAACCCTGATTTTTTCCTAGAAGAAACTGGGGTCCGACTGCCAAAAAGTGGAATTACATTTCTATATGGCTTTAAAGGCTCTCAGATGCTTCTTGGCAATGCGATTCAGCGCGCCATGCAGAAAGGTTCTGAGCTTTGCCTGGTGAATGGCCAGTCCTTTGTTGGGACTTACACGGTTGATAAGCAGGATCTGTCTCGATTCGGAGACTTCCGGTTTATGAATATACCGAACCAGATCAATGCGGCCACAAAGAAAGATTTGAAAGCGCGCTGGCGGGAGCTGCTAGACAAGTACGCACTGGAAGACGATTTTCCACGCCGGCCGAGTCCTCATATGTTTCTTTTGGACGAGCTGGTGACTCAGGAGCCTTATAACAAGCTCACTGCGATTGCGTATGAAGTTGAAACATCGATCGGGCCGGCACAACTGGTAACTGTGTTCAAGCTCAACGACATACATAATGTCGAAGCGAATTCGATTCACCCGGTTAAAGTCGAGCTTGATCTTCCCTCTTGATAGGTATTCGGGCTGGTTGTCCTAACCAGCCCTTCTTCTCACTGACACCGCACCGTAACTTTCACTCGGCCCATATCGGCTGGAACCGGCTCAAAACCTGTCGAGTCCTCATACAGCGTATAAAGTTCAACGGTCCACGAACCGCCGTTATCAATGACAGGCGTCCGAACACCTGAAATCAAACGAGCGTCACCACTGTTAGGTCCACCTACGAAAATAGGTGCGTCGGTGAATATCTGTCCGGAAAGAGCGCCCGGACACTTAGGCTTCGGTATGTTGGTCCCGTGGGGAACCTCCGACATAAATTGTGGTGACCGTGCCGCAAGCGCATACGCTTCCTCGGCAAGCGCGTGTGTTTCAGAGAGCCATGCGTCAGAAGACCTGTTAAACACATCGTTCACGTTTACAGAGCTCTGGGCATCGCGCTCAGCGACGTTCTCGTTGCCAGCATTATCTCGGGCAATCATTGCCCAGGTTGTAGACCGGCTCAATACCGGCGCAGTCATTTCGTTGGACCCGTCTAGCCCCAGATGGATATCCGCGGCCAAATTATTGTCGATGATTGCTCGCAGGTTTGCGCTGGTTAGTTCGGCCTGAGTGGTATTCGCTGCGGCAAACACGTTAACGTTCTGGTATCCCTGATTAACAGTCACCTGCTGCTCGATCTTCTCAACAAAGGTTCCTGCAAGTGTGGCGTCCGGATCCCCGCTATCACGAACAACACCAAACGTGATGTTGGCTGTCGGGTTCTGCCCGGCACCATAGCTAAAGGTGACGGTTGGTGCTGGAAGACCATAGGGATTATTGAAGTTCGTCGGAACGTTGCAGGACAAGAAAGAGTCAGGTTCTGGGAAGATTCCCCCGCAAGTATTCGGCTTTAACCAGTCTGTTCCATTCCGCACAAGGATTGGCGGAGCTATTGGGTTTTGTACCATGTAGCCGGTAACCGCATTGAGGTAAGACCCCATCCAATTACCATATCTTTCAATCGCAGTGTTGATCGCCTGGTCACGAATAACCCCGCCAATATAGACAGCGAGTGTGACTGCTATGGCTGCCGAAATAAGGGTTTCAACGAGCGTCCAGCCTGATTGCTGACCATTCATCGGCTTCCAACCCGCTTTATTTATCACCCTGGTCATAGTCATTCCTGTCGGCGATTTCCGTGAACATAGAGCTGACAAAATTCTCCCCGGCAAAGCCGGGAAGAATCTCTACTCACCCTTTCGGATTAGCGCTTCTCAAACAGGAACGTAATGTCTGCGGGGCCGCCTGCGCACTGGTTGGAAATGGTGGCAACGTCAAGCGGAGTCGCATTCACTTCATAAACAGTTGTTCCGTTCATTTGTACGCGGTCTGCACCGGCGTTGTTGGACGCGAAATCACCACATGCATCAACGGGAATATTCTGCTCAGTGATTGTGAAAGCGCGGTTTGCGTTACCTGCCAGATCGGCTGCTGACGCAACAGCTACGTTTTCGTTCCAGACGTTGAAGACGGCAGCGCCATCGTCCATTCCTTCCGGGAAAACTCCGAGGTCACGCGCAACGTTCTGGTTAAGACCGTTGAAGTTGTTAGCCCTCTGGTAAACCTTGTAGATAGCTTCGCTGATTGATTCAACGCGGCGGGTTTCGTTAGTGGCATTCTGGCGTTCCAGAGCGCTGATACCGATTGGCACAACAATCGCCAGGATGCCGCCAACGATGGCCGCGGTGATCAGGAATTCCGTCAGGGTAAAGCCGGCATTTCTTTTCATGGAGCGCATACATTGCATTTCGATTTTCCTTTTACAACGTGATTTCAGGATACGTGGGGTTATTCTACATTCGTGTTAGCCGCGAAAACTTCGCAAACCCAAGTTGTTATCGGTTATTTAAAATCCGCCGCTCGATACCTCACCAATGATTGAGTACATGGTTACCACGGCAAAACCAACGGTGAAGCCGGCCATGATCAGCATGGAAATATTCAGCAGCTTGGTCAGACCACCAACACTGTTCAGTGCGTTCTCGCGAGCTTCATCAGAGATTGCAGCCATGCGGTCAGTAAACGACTCAAGATCACCGTCACCGAACACTTCCAGCTTGACCATTACCCAAGGCGTGAAAAGCTTATCACCGATAACAGCACCCGGCCCGCGAGTCACGGCACCGGTTCGAGTCCGTGCCAGTGCGCTACTAACATAATAATTGAGGTAGTTTGATGTTGAATTAGTGCGAATCTTACCGAGGGCTCCTTTCAAAGACTCACCGGCAAGGATCAAACTTGAAAGCGTCGTCAGGTAGTTCGCGGCAGTAAGATGTCGAATGACGTTGAACGGTGGAAGCCACTGAATAGCCTCTCTCGGCTGACCAACTACTTTGCGATTCACGAAAGCAATAGCAAAACCAATCCCGGCAATCGAAACCGCGAACATTGGCAACCAGATAATGATGTTCTGAGATATCCAGTAAAAACTTTGCTGGGCATCGGTCCATTCGGAAACGTCTGTTATCTGCGCGACAACCGGGAGAAGGGAAGTTCCCACAAATTTTAGGGCCCCAAGCACAATCAAGAAAAGGAACGACGGATAAAGAACGGCAGAAACCAGCTTATCTTTAACCTGGCGCGCCGCCTTTGCTTCGATTTCTGCAGCTTCCAAACCTTTATTGATGTCACCGCGCTCACCCGCCAGGATCATTAACACTTCGCCCACAGGCACACGTTTATCAAGAATGTCGCTCAAACGCCTTCCTTGACGAAGCTGGTAGGCTACATCGCGATAAAATGCTGCCGACTTTTTGAGGTCACCGCCGCCGAAACGCTTCTGCTTCACCTGTCTATCGAGCGTATCTGCAATCTGAGTACAGGCGTCTTGAAGCTTCTTTCCTTTGGAAACCAGGGTGCCTATGAACGAATAGAAATCGAGTCGTTCATTAGCACTGAGTTTTCCCTTTGTGGCAGAGCCGCCTAGAAAACCGGACTTACTTTTTTTGTCAGCGATCTGGGATTTCAGCTTCTGCTTAATCGGGCTCGCACTTGCTTCACTCACGGCTTAGCTCCGGGTTAGTTGAGTTCTGATTGAGGGCGACGTGATTCAATTCGAGGCCCAGGGCGCTGTTCACTCACAACGCTAGGTTCGATATCAGGGTCGATGTCGAGGTCTTCAGGGGATAAGAGGCCGAAATAGGCCTCAAGGTCGCGGGGATCAATGATGCCCAGCTTCATTTTTTCGAACCCGTGATCCAGCGCTGCAAGACCGGCGCAACGTTCATCAAGCGGCTTACCTCTGTCTTTTTCGGCAGCTTTACGCCAGCTCTGCAGAGCTTCATTAAGCTCAAGCTTCTGGAAGTGCGAACGCATAGCCTGAGTTGGAGACATAACTTCCGCACAAATCGTCCTGCCAGCAATCCCTTCTGGGTATTCAGGCCTGGAGCCGCGCACGCACACGTTCATCTCGTCAAGGTTTGGAACTACTTGCATGACCCGATCCGCCTCTTCTGCATCGAGGTGCTCAGCGATGTTTGAGGTGGTTAACCGAATTCGACTTTGCTCATCCAGCTTTGGCAGTAGCATCTGGAAAACAAGTGCTGATATAAAGCTCGGACTTCCGATCGTTTGAGTCGGAATTTTCAATGCGGAACTACTCATGCGCTCAACAATTTCGATAGCGCTCTGGGCGTGAATACTTGTCAGGAGCATGTGACCAGTTTGCACGCCACTGACGGCCGCCTCCGCAGAATAGGAGTCTCGCACCTCGCCGACCATGAGCAAATCAGGATCTCGACGCAACGTACTCTTAATTGCATCTGCAAATTCTTTCGAGTCTGCCTTATCGTCATCACTCACCGACGTTTGAAACGCTGGAAGCGGTCTTTCGATAGGGCTTTCAACCGTCAATATCACGGTGTCGTCGTTTCGGTTGAGCCACTTAACCAGGCCTGCCATTGTCGTTGATTTACCGGAACCGGTTGGACCGGCGAAGCAAACAAGTCCGGACGCCTTACTTGAAGCCGATTTAAGGAGCCTGGTTTGCGCTTTTGTGAAGCCGAGTTTCTGAAAATCAATTTCTTTTGTTCGTTCTCGCCGATCGTCAGGCATCAATCGAATACAAGAATGATACTGCCCGTCGTCACCCGGGCTATGCTCATAACGACCAGCCACAGTGATATTTTCACTGTAAACAAAACGCATCCGGATGCGCTGCTTGGTCTCTTTCTTCCAGTAGATATTGTTGCCACCTTGGCCGAAAGATGAGAAACCGACGCTGATCAGTCTATCAGCGCTAAGCGCGGGCATTTCATCGTAAGTTCTGATGTTTCCGTATATCCGAAAACGAACCATACAGTTGTCTTCATTACGGAAAAAATGAATATCCGAGGCGCCAGCCTCGAAACCATCACGAAGAATCGTCTCAAACCTTTCCTCAGCATCCGTCTGGTCTTCCTCGGCTTCTTCAGTTTCGGTTTGCGACGCAAGGAATATTTCAATCAGATTCTGGGTGACCAGTATATGACCCGGTTTTTGGGCAGAATCTTGAAAGGATTTCTCAACTTTGCTCTGCGTTTTCAGAAACGCGTTAATGTGGCTTTTTTTACCCTGCACAGTATGAAGGATGTAAGGCTTTCCAGACTCATCCTCGGCAACCAAGATTTGTTTCGCTGAACCAGCTTCGACAAAACGATTGTTTTGGGAGTCCGTGGCCTTGTAGAACATCCGACCAAGTTCAAGCTCAAGTTCATACTTGGACTTAATCTCAACGGTTCCAGCTTTTTGAGCCTTTTGGTTTCGTAATGCTTGATCAAGCTGCTTGCGACTAATTTTCCCAGAATGAAGGAGAATGTCGCCAAGTTGCGCATTCACCCCTTCCTTTTGTTTTTTACGCTGGAACGTGAGGGCTTTAGTAATGGTCTCTTCAGAGACAGCCCCCTGGTCCACCAGAATCGCCCCAAGATGCTTCTTCATAGAATACCTTTGGTCTTCGACAGCAAAAGAACGCAGTACCGGTTTTAGTAGTTGGCCCCGTACTGAACAGTCCGGCTGTCATCGTCTTCGACGTGATCAGCTTTAACAGCCTCAAGCGTTACGTCAGTCACCTTCCAATTTCCAACGATATCCCCCTCGGAGACAGACAGCGCTTGACCGCCTTCGATCGGCACAAGAACGGCAATAAGCCGTCCGTCCTTTTTAGATGGGTACACGCTGGAAATGCTCAGCCCATCAAGGGCGGCGTTGTCAGCCATCTCCATGCGCTCTTCATACGTTGGCTCATCTTCCTGTTGGCCGCGCTGCATCGTCATCTGATTTCCAAACCGCTGATTCTGGTTGGTTTGCTCGTTGTCTTTCTCTTCCTTGCCAACGTTTTTCAGCTCGTGTTGCAGTTCAGCAATTTCAACATCGAGCTGAAGTTCCTGGCGAGTTTGTTCTTTCTGTTCAATCAACTTCTGTTTCGACAGATAGGTTTCAACTGAATCGGCATTCACCGACGTTGCCATAACAGCCGTTGCAACCAGAGCAATCGTGCGCTTCATTGTGTAACTCCTTTTTCATAATAATTACCGGAAACTTCGATCGTTCCGTCAGCAAGACTAATGGTTGTGGCGGTGTAACCGAGTGACAGATTTTTCCCGAGAATCTGGACCATTTCATCGAAACGAGAAAGTTGCGCTCTCACCCCAAAACTGCCCGCCAGCGGGATTTCAGATTCATCTATGAAATTACTTCCGCTGAACGAAAGCGCTTCGGATGGGTTGACCTGAAATGCACCTCCGGGAATTCTCCTGCCAATCTCAAGCAGGGACTCGGTAAATAGTTCTTTTCGACCTTTGCTCATCAGTGCAAATTTAGTATCCGATAAACTGTCAGCAATGCTTGGTATCTCAATAGGAAGAGCGCAGCTTGCGGTCTCGCCCTGGCTGTCAAACGAAAGCAGACATTTGCTGCCAACCGCTTCCCTGAGCACCTTGATTGGTGAAAGATTGGTATTTTCATACTGCGCATCGCAACGCTGCTGGGTACAGGTAACCGACTCAAGCTGCCAACCCATCTGTTTCACGGGAAGTTCAGCGACGTACCTTTGCATGATGGCGTTGAGTGATGAGGTCATGTCTGCCGTCGCAAACGTGGATGCTTTAGCGTCCGCCAGCGCCTGCTCTGCATTTTCTTGCATCCTCGCCTGGCGCTCAGCTTGTGAGATTTGCGGCCTCTCTGGTGTGGTGTCCTTGAGCACAAACGTATAAAGACTGCTGCCGCCAGCGCCAAGAAAGAAAAGAACCGCCGCAACAATCAGAAGGGGGTTGGTTTTTGTGGCCAACGCCTTGATCGAAGCAGCAGGAATCTCACTGGTCTTTAAGTATTGCTCAAGCGGTACCGGCTCTGCGTTCGGGTCCAGATTTTCGACACCATTACCGATAAGAGTGTCATTGCCATCCGCCATAATAGAGCGATAGCGAAGCACCTGATCTTCAATCTCGGACCATGGGCCGACAATATCTGAGTCAGCAACAACCTGTCCTTCGTTGATAGCGCAGAACCAGAAAAGTGGTTCCTCTCCCCCATCGGCATCTTCAATTCGCTCAACTTCCTGAATTGCGATAATTCGCTCATCAGTATTGGATGCAGCAAGAAGCCCAGCCAAGGAGACGGGGTTGCCTTTACTTCTTCGTGCCTCGAAAGGAATGTCAGCGCTCGCGATCGTTCCAAAAACAACCATCTGCCCTTCTTCGGCAGACCCTGCTTCAAAAAAGCAAGCACGAATATCGTCTGACTTAACCTGTTTTTTGATCTGGTTAAATTCAGCAGAAGCCGCGGATTCCCAAGAAAGCCCTGTTACGCAAACAAGGCCGCTGGACAATTCGAAACCAACACTCATTGGACATAAGCCCCGTCTTGGATCTGTGGTGTGATCATGATCAGGAGAACTTGTTCGCTTTTAGATTTCGAGGTTCCACCGCCAAGACCCCAGAAACCAGAAGTACCTGAACCCTGCTCTTCTTCGCTTGATCTGTCGCCCTTGAATGCCGCGATGACCCATGTTTCGCCAGTATTCAACCAGCTACGCTGAACCACAGTGTTACGGTCTTGGGTGGGCGTCTGAACGATCGAGCTGTCAAACGTTTGAAGTGTCAGGTTTCCGGAAAGCTCCAAAGCAACCTGAAGCTGCAACCGTTTCTTATTCACAACTCGCGGAATAAGCGTTGCATCAAAACCAGATTCAATTGTGTCTGTTTCAACATCACTCACCACATTCTCAAGCTCACTCCCATCACCTTGCTGGGAAATGTTGGAAATAAACCCTGTCTCTGTTAGTACCTTCAGGGACGCCGGCTGATTGGAGAGCGTGGTAACGCTTTGTTCGTTCATTTCGATGTTCTTGCTCTTCGTGGCAAGAAGTTCTAGCGCAAGATTGGCGCCATTCGACGGCCGGATTACGTTCAGCGCGTTTGGCAGCGCTGAAGTCGCTACGTCGGCACTTTGCCCACCAATCTGGAATTCACCACCATTTACTGCGTTGAGAATGTTATTCCACGTTAGGTTGAAGTTATTCGCATCTTCCATTTTTACCGATGCAGTCCGAATCTCCAGGTACACCTGACGACCGTAAATGTCGTTTACATCTCTTACATAATCTTCAATGTCTTCAAGGGCCCGAGGCGTGTCCTTAACGATGACGTTGCCTGTCGACTTGATGATAGTTGCGTCGCCCCAAGGGCTCAGTAGTGCATCAACGCCAGAAGAAACTTCATCCCAAGTCCCGCCATCAAAGGTGAACTTCGAGGTCTGGCTAATCACTGAGTCTGCGCTTTCACCAGATCCGCCAACTTCAATCTCGGTTTCGCTTTCGCCGGGGAAATAAATCTGGAAGTTACGTTTATCGAGACGATAAAACTCTATTCGCTCGCGTGCCTTATCGAAACGCCAGTTAATGCTCAACTGACTTACAATTTGGTCCAACACTCTTTTCAGGTTGCCATCCTGCATGACCACCGAAACTGTCTGCTTCGTTGGGTCATCAAAAATGTCACCGCTTTGACGCGGGGTGCCGAGTGCGGATGCGCCCAACAGCTGGCTTGTAGAGGATGGGTTGCCGGCCGAATCAGTGCCAAGGCTATCTCCGCCTCCTTCGCCACTCTCAATAATTCCCTCTGATTCAACAGGCTTGGCATACAAATCACTGTTTAGCTGATAGCTGTAGTCCGTCATTTCCTGTAACCGCTTAATCAGTTGCGGTAGTCGCTTGTCATATTCCGCCAGCGTAATAGGAATTTCGCTCAACTCTGGATACTTCTCCACGAACTTAACTTCGGTACCGACGATCCAGGGTGTATTCGAGAAAAACTGTCGCTCTTCACCTTGTTTGGCCCGCGACTTTTGTAGTTCGCCCATAATCTGGTTGTAACGAGCTTCTTTGTCAGTATCGGCATCACCTTTGGGCAACCACGACGAGCAACCGCCAAGAATTGTGCTGGCAACCGCGAGAGCGATAAAACGGCCCGTAAATGTTTTTGCTTTCATCATCACAAGCCCCTTTATCGATCATCAGACGCGACAAACACGCGCAAAACGCCGTTGTCGTGCACTTGGCCGTCAAATTTCGTTTGAGTCCGAACAATCTTGAAAAAGTCTTCGGACGCATCTTTGAATGTGTCGCGGTAAGTCATTTGCGTGGCAAAAGTGATATCGCCATCTTCCGCTTCAGGCAGCCAGATCAGTGTGTAGCCCACCATTTTGACCCAACGCTCTAGCGCATGGCGCATACGCTCGCCCTGGCGAATCTCAAAGTTGGCAATCTGGCTGTCAGTAAACGAAGGCACCTCTTCAATCAACTGGCTGCTTTGACCAGATGCGGTGGCAGGAAACGGAGCATCGACTTTCTCAACTACCATTTCCGGTGTTGAAGCCAATGTATGAGATGACATCAAAAATGCAGCGCTCATCGCAGCGGTTAGAAAAACAGACTTCTTCATTTCGGGCACCTCATAGACTGTGCAACAAAGGCAATAGTTTTATCGGAATAGAGGCAAACACGACCACCAACGGCTCGAGCCCCGTAACTGAGGACTTCCATTGGCCCGCCTTCCCAGGTCATCGGTTCTTCGATCGTTTGATTGCCAAGCATCCAGTGAGGCTTTCGGTAGCCAAGAAGATTGGAGAGGTCAGACATCATTTGTTGCGCATCATCGCCCTGCTTTACAGAGAAGATAACGGAGCTTTTTTGGCGCTCACCCGATTGCATGGTTGTGCTATTCGCGGTGTCTGGCTTGCTATCGGACAATGCGCTGTCAGGATTGGCGTGCTGGCCTCGATTAGCGAACGCACGGTCAAACAGGAGCTTTCGGCCGTTCTGGATAAAAACTTCATGATTGGCATAATCAACGTGGAAGCGCAGACCTTCCCGCTCACCAAGGTTTTCAAGAACACCAACCCAGTCAGCGTTCTCAACGTCCCATTCAACCTCGATGCGACCCTGGCGTGTCAGGTCGCGGCTTTTCATTACCTTCCAATCGTTAGGAACCAGAAGTTTCAGGGCGTCTTCCAGTGGCATCGGATCACCGTAAGAAGGTGCAGCGCCCAGCTCACCGGCATACCCATACTCAACAACGGCGGTATAAGTATTGTCTACCCATACCTCATATTCGGCTTGATCAAAGGCAGGTGCCGGTGTTTCAACTTTCTCGGGCTGAGAGTTTCTAAGCTCAAACGCCGCATAGCTACTGACGCTCAAGGTCAAGGCTACTGCAACAGTCAGCGTTTTGAGGCTTATGCTCCCAATATTTGTGCTCCGAGGTCCAGGGCCAATCTGGCGCATGCGTAACTCCAATGGTTTGACACGGTTTTTCGCGGATAATTTCGAATATCATAACCCACACGACAATCGCTAAACGTCCCATACCCAAGTCATGGAGCTTTGATGTCCAAAACGCTGTTTATCGTTGAGTCACCAGCGAAAGCGAAGAAAATCTCTTCCTTGCTCGGGTCGCAGTACACGGTTAAGGCATCGGTAGGCCATATCAGAGATCTGCCGGTTAAAGATCTGGGTGTGAACCTCGAATCCCTTGCTCCGACCTATGAAGTAACCGCAGACAAGAAACAAGTTGTCTCCGGTCTCAAGCGATTTCTAAAAGACCACGACCGAACAATTCTCGCGACTGACCCAGATAGAGAAGGCGAAGCCATAGCGTGGCACCTAAAGGCCGCCCTTGGGCTGAAAGAGGGAACCTATGAACGGGTGGTCTATCAGGAGGTTACGAAGTCGGGTATCGCCAAGGCTATGCAGAACCCTCGCGGCATTGATATGCAGACTGTCTCAGCCCAGGAAAGCAGACGGGTTCTTGATCGCCTTATTGGATACCTGGTGTCGCCGGCTCTCACGCAGAAAGCCGGGACCAAGCTGAGTGCGGGTCGCGTTCAATCGGTCGCAGTTAAAATGGTCGTTGAGCGAGAAAGAGCTATAGAGAACTTCGTACCACTGCCTTACAAGAGACTGTACCTGACTATTCCGGAGGCCCCGGAGCTCAAAGCTGAGCTACGCACTAAACCATGGGCCTCCGATGAAAAGCACGTTACCGATGCCGGTATTGTTTCTGCCCTGTCCGGCCAGCAAAAGGTTCGACTGGTAGCGTCGGAGACAAAGAACTCTGCCGTTAAACACCGGGAAGCCCTTACAACCGTCACAATGCAAAGTCTGGCAGGCAAGTTATTTGGGCTCTCTGCCAAGTCGACCATGCAGGCGGCGCAGGGCTTATTCGAGCAGGGCCATATCACCTACCACAGAACTGACAATCCAAATATCTCGGATGAAGGGTTCGAAAAAGCAGTGGTCCAGGCTGGAGCCGAAGGGTTTGAAACCACCAATCAAAAGCCCAGCTTTAAGACAAGCGCTGACGCTCAAGAAGCGCACGAAGCCATCAGACCAACAGACTTTTCAGTAACCGAAGTCGGGGGCACGGCCGATCAACGGCACGTCTATTCCATTATTCGTGAACGCGCCCTGATGCTCGCACTACCAGAAGGTGTCGATTCCGTTGCCAATATGCTGTTCAAAACGCATGCAGCCTTCACCAGGGTATCCGGGGCGAAGGCCCAAGCGGAATATCTGGCAAAAGGACGGATCGTCCTAAAGCCAGGTTGGCGCTCAGGACTACAGATTGAAAAGTACACCACGAAAGACAATCGGTTGCCTGACCTACAGAAAGGCGCTGACTTCTCAGGACAGGTAAAAGCCGAGAATAAAGAAACTCAGCCCCCTGCCCGTTTCACTGAGCATAGCCTTACCAAAGCACTGGAGTCCGCGGGCGTAGGGCGACCATCAACCTATGCGGCTATCCTGGAAAATATTAGAAATCGCCAATACGTGGAATATGAGAAAGCTTCTGCCAAGGACAAAAAGAAGACCAGCCCGCCACTGCGACCCACGGAGCGGGGTTTTTACATAGTGGATGCGTTAAGCCAATGCACCTTTATGAATTACAACTACACACGGCAGGTGGAGAGATCACTGGATAAGATCGCCCACGGCAAAATGGCTTACAAGGGGCTGGTGGGTCCTGTGTTGGCACAGATACAGATAGATATTGAGTCAAAGCTTCAAGGTCACTCCCTCGTGAAACAAGCCGACTGCCCTCTGTGTGGCAATGTCCTTTCACAGCACACAAACAAACGCGGCCACTACTGGATGCACCAGGACCGGTCCATCGAAGCCACCTGCGAAGTATTCATACCCGATGCCAACGGTAACCCGGTAAAGCCGGAACCAACTGTGAGCGATATTTGCCCTTCATGTTCAGAGCCTATTAAGCAACTCACTAAAAACGGAAACACCTTCTGGGTGCATGATGAAAAAGCACAGGCAAAAACGTGCGGAGTCACGTTCATCAGTGATAACGATGGAACCCCTGTAATGCCTGAACCCGAACAGACCAGTCTTTGTATTGAGTGCGGAGACACTATTACCCGTAAATACAGCAAAAAGACTGAAAACCACTTCTGGGTTCACTCAAAGAAGAAGCCAAAGTGTGGGAGCTTCTTTGTGGACGACAACAACGGGGAACCCGCCTTTAAAGCTCATTCTTAGGAGTGGGGAGGTTTTGGCTGATTCGGGGGTAGCTATGGCCACGGTGCAATGTCGAAAATTCACAGTTGGAGTCGGGCGGGCCTTTGGCCCTTGGCTGGGGATGCCAGTCGGGCGCTGCCCTCCTGACAATGGCACCACTCAGCCTTCGGCATCGTTGGTGCTGGCGGACAAACGGGCATAAAAAAGCCCCGAGGTTATCGGGGCTAAGCGCACTCGCAATCAGGTGGTTATGGGCAGATAGCCCGCAGGTTATTTGGTACCCCAACGAGGTAGTCGGCAGGGTTCGCAGCCAATGCCGCTTCGAGGTCAAGCAAGCCCTGGCCGTGCTCTTCCGCGTTATAACCCGCAAACGATCGGTCAGCAGTGCTCAGGAGGAGGCGCAGAACAGCATGGTTGCTGATGCTATTAAACTTCTCTGCGACTGCAGCGGCGGCGCCCGTTACCAATGGTGTAGCAAAAGAAGTTCCTGAGATTGTTTGAAGGTCAGTGTCCGAGAAAGCATCGGCAGCCCTCACAGTGCCAGGTGCAACCATCCAGCGCTCCTGCAACTCACAAGAGTCACCCGGGTAATTGGAGTAACGCTCAAGCTCAAGGCTGGCGCTTACAGCACCCACAATCACAATATGCTCCTTGTACTCTGGGAACAGCGTTGTCGGGTAATTTGAGTCCCGCTCAAACGCAAGTGCACGACAACGCTCGCGCTCGTAGCCAGTGGCGTTATCAAACTCTTCATCGGTACATTCCGGTACCGTCGCCGTGTTCACGTAGATATCGGAGAAGCTGTAGCCATCGTTCCCAGCGGCAGCAATCATGCCTACGTCGGTGTTGGCCACAATGTCATCCCAGATATATTCCTCGCTGATACCGTCATCGATAAGCACGGTCGCCACATCGGTGATCGAGTAGTTGGCAAAGTTCAGTCCTAGTGGCCAGCCTGCATTCTCAGCAGTGTGAAGAAGCGCTGAGCTCACATCAGGAAGTGCGAAAACGGGGTCTACTGAGGTCACATTATCGTTTCCATCCGTTTCCGCATTGTTGTTGACGTCATAAACGAACAACTCAGAGTCTGGCGACACACCGAAGGTATTGCCTGCAATCGTTGAAGCTACTGCGTTACCGTGAAAAGCCCGACCGTCATTGCTGTCCGTAAAGTCGGCGTCTTCATCGTCGTTGGGCGTCTCACCGAGGACTGAAATAACATTCGCGTTCGCAACTATTGAGTAGCTATAGATCGATCCGCTGTACTGAGAAATGGCTAGATCGGCAAACTGTTCGTGAGTAGCGCGGATGCCGCTGTCATAGATCGCAACATTAACTAAGGAGCCATCAAATTCGCTGTCAGCATCGTGGTTGATCAGGGCCAGAGCAGGATTGGTTTCAGGGGTGTCTTCCGTAACTGGGGGAACATTTGGATTACTAGGGTTTTCACTACCGCCACCGCCACCGCCACCGCCACCGCCGCATGCGGTCAGAGCGGATACAGAAAGGGCGAGTACGGATAGCTTGAATGCGCGATGGGTCATATTTTTTTCTCCTTGTTGCTCCGGTTGGAGCCGCTTTTTTTAACTGTCACGGTGATTGTACCTCAATTTATCGTATTGGTCAATCTCTTTTGTATTTCAAGATCTGCGATAGACAGTTTCTCAGCGTTTTTCTCCAGGAGCAAATTAACAAAAACCTGTTCGGTTCCTGTCGCCTCGAACAAAGGAGGGGTGTGGATGATGCCGTTCTGTAAATAAACAAACGCAGAGGCTTCTCCAGCTAGCTCTGCCATAGCATTCAGGATGCCATCGTCGTCTGAAGGAATAGCAAGATGAATTCTGGCGGTGCCGAATCCAAGGGCGCGGACACCGCTGGAAATGCTTTCGGCGTCCCGAATCAATGACAGTGCCCAGCGATCGGCCCGGGCTTTTAGCCAGGCCCCCTCTGACGTGGCTTTCCCGTTATCGATTGATTTCAGGTAGCGTGCGACAAACAGGTTTTCCAAGAGAATGCCCCAGGCGTTGGACAGCAAGGCTATTGGGGAGTCTATGCGCGGTAGCGGGTTCCGGGATTTCAGGTCGTTGAGGGTGTATGCCGTGTCTATGTGTGGCGGGCTTTTCTGATTCCGAAAATGCTCAAGCTCAAGATCTGTGTACCAGTCTTTCTTAAAAGTCGTGCCTGCCAGAGAGTCTTTTTTGAGGGAGGCAAGAATGGGTATCTCCCACCCTAGCGCTTCCTGGAGCCTGAGAGGCTGTTCAGCGGTAAACAGATCGCTGGGTATCTCAGGCATATCACCGGAAGGAAACGGCAATGACAGCCACTCAGGGTACTTTATCTGCCGGATTGCCTGAATGGTCAGCACGCGTTCGTCCCGGTTTGGCCCTTGTTCAGACAATTTCTGATATTGGCCGGGGCGACCAGGAACCACAGGGGCGCTCGGGTCTAATACCAGATGTTCAGCCAGCGCGGATAAAAGAGTGGATCGCTCATCTGCGAGGTTGAGCCCCGGAAACAGAATGGTTGCCATGTTTACGGCTTGGCTTAGCGATTGATGCAGGAGGTCCAGATCATTGCCCAGCTCTTTAGCCATTGCTGAAAGATTGGTTGAGAAAAATCGTCCAGCCTCACCTTCACTGGTTATCCGTCTGCCGGTTGGCAGGGCCAGAGGTATTTTAAGGGGAGGTTCACTGTTTGGAATGACGAGGGTTAAACGGTTGCTATTACCTTCTGATACCATTTTACGGTTTCCGCTTGCCAGTGATCGGTTTTGCCCGATTCGGGTAGGCCCCAGGTTTGTCGCCAGATCTTCGTGAGGGGCTTGCAGGCAGTGACGGAGGGTAGATATCGAACGTGCTTCCCGAAGCGCATGATGTAAGCTTTGCGCTGCTTTATAGGGAGGTCTTTAATCCCTTCAAGCCATTGCTTCGCGTCCCATCCATCCACTTCGCCATCAAGCCCGAGGGCTGTCACCATCAGCTCTGATTGGCGCAGATTATGGAATATACCCAGGATCGCGTCTGCGGATTCGATTTCTTTGGCGGACGGGTCTGATTTCACAATCATTGCCATACGAAACAACGCAAGAATCCATTTCTGATCCAGCCACGGCGCAAATATGAGTGTGCCGGCATCTTGCTCAAGTGCTTGGTCAATATGCTTTGCCCAATACACCTGGCCATCGAGAACTCTGACGCTTTTGGAGTTTAAGGTTTTCTTTTCGGCCTTGGGGTCACGCCACTCCAATCTTAGAGCGCCATGTTCCATTGACTCTGGATCGCCTGCCAGCTTTAGCCCTGTCAGTTCACACTGCATAGAGCGAGCCTTGAAAACAGGTACCGCAAAATTGCGGTACCTGTCTTCTTTCAGCATTTCAGGCTGTATACCCAAATCGGCTCGATTTGAAAATAAGCGTGGAGAAAGTTCCATCCGCTAGGCCTTACTGCTGCTCGAAAGCGTTCTGCGAATTCATGAATCCATCAACTGAATTCTGTGTATTTCCATCAGTGATCGAGTCACCCAGGGCAATGAGCATTGGTACAAGCAAAATACACAGAACGCCGCCGCCGATGTACCAGGGCTGGTGCTCAGTTGGCTGCTTGTTGCGTTTGGCTGTAATCAGGCTGATAAGGCCGATCGCAGCCAGAGCAACACCAATACAAGCAACAATAATGGTAGCAACACCAATGATGGCGACAGCCTCATTACCGAGGTTGGTAAACCATTCACTGATCTTGGCGTTGGCAAACATAGGTGCCAGCAACAAAATAGCTGCCACGTAGAATTGCATGAAACGCTTCGTGAGCCGATCTGACATTTTATTTACTCCTGGTTTTTACTTAGATTTGCTCATTTTGAGCGGGTTATAAGCCAAGCGTGCTTGTGAAGGCCCCGCTTGTGCCTGTGAAGCTTTGGGCAATATCGTCGACAACGAACTGCGTTGCACACAGGATTGTTGATACAGCAAGGCGGACTGCCCCGCTCTTCATCAATTCAAAGCCGTTCTCGTTGGGTGAGCCCACCCGGGCGAAGGCAACCATCGCGCGGATACCGCCTATCCATCCGAGAACAACAAGAAATGCGACACCGATCAAAAGCGCCTGTTCAACCGGATCTCCGGCGCCCTGAGCGCTCTGAACATATGACGCCGCCATGTTCTCGTTATTTTCGATGATGTTGTTGCCGAACATGGACTCTGAGAAGTTGCCCATGGTTAAGCCAATCTGAAACAGCAGTGGCGCGATGATCAGTTTCGCTGCAATTCCACCGCTGGTTGGGCGGTTCTGAATCCGGGGATTCTTCATCTTGATAAGGTCGAAGACACCCCAGATTGCAATAGAGACGCCCAGGGCCGGAGCGATCATATACAGCAGCACCTGTTCGATAACGCCCAGCTCTTCACCAAAGTTGATAAAGTAACCGATGACGTTACCGGTGCCCTGTTGAATGGCGTCCATGATCGGGTCCATTTTTACAACTCTCCGATCATGCCTTTAGAGGTTTCTACCTGGCGCTCTTGCGGATAGAACGCGATTACCTGCCCCATGCCGGGAATCTCAGTTCCATGTTCTACCGCGTATGAAGTGCCATCGCGTTTATAAACAATCGCCCGAGTTTTGGTGACGCCCCGTATATACCAGCTTCCGCTTGCTTTCTCAGAAGCGCGCGCGTGAGAGCCACCTTTTGGGCTTGCTTTCGACTTTGCTATCCGCCTAACCGGATGGGGATTTTCTTTCACATCGCCATCAAGCATCTTTCGGGTTGCTTGATCCAGGTTACCTGTGACATCGATATCGTGCGCCTTCTGGAATCGGCTAATCGCAGCCTTGGTTCGATCTCCAAGCAAACCGTCAATCGGACCGGGCGCGTAGCCGTATGCTTTGAGTACCACCTGCGCATCTTTTACCTTCGGATCAGGCTTGAGCTCTTTCTTTGGAGCCTCTACTGCTCCACCAGATGCTTTTTCGAGCTGCGCTACACGGCGCTCAAGGTCTGAAATTTCTTTCTTTGAGCTTGAGAAAGCGCGCCCCAGACTGTCCAGATTGTCACGATTCTTTCTGACCGTCGGACTCAGCACAGAAAACTCATCCTTCCGGACAAAATATTGAGAACCGACTTCTTCAATCTGATCGTCCAGCATTGCCATTTGACGCTGTTGGTCGACCTGCTCATAACCCTGGTCCCGGTATTCCGAACGATCGTCGTTTGGATCAGGGATCGGGCTGGATGGCTGGTTGCTCGGTGGAACACTGCCTCCATTAGAGCTGCCGCCGTTTCCGTTGCCCATGTTGTTGCTCACGTCCCCCTGACTACCACTAGGGAAGGCCTGAACCTCTACTGGCTCACCTTGAGCACTCGGCTGCACTGGGGCTTGAGGTTGGCTGTTTTGAGGTTGTTGCGCCTGGCTCTGCTGCCCCTGATTACCGGACTGACCGCTATTCTGCTGTGCAATTTGCTGTAAACGCGCCGGGTCCATAGGCTGTCGCTGAGCGCTGCTTTGGCCGCTATCGCCGGGGAACATAAACATAATCATTCCACCTGCAGTCAAGACGACTGCGAGCGCAATACCCGCGTAAGCCATCCAACCTAACCCGGCCGGCGCTGGCTGATCGTCATATTCGTCCATGGGCTCTTCGGTGTAATCGGTAGATTCGTTTTCATAACCCATTTCGGCGAATTCGGCGTGATCGTCTTGACTGTGATCATCCCCAATGCTGAATTCATCGTCGCCGTCGATAACACTCCCGCCATCGATATCATCGGCACCGAGAAGATCTTCATCGCTGCCAAACGCATTATCGTCGTCACCGTAAGGCGTATCAGGAACGGAAAATTCATCATTTGAATCTTCAAATTCAAACGTTTCGTCACCGTCATGCTGGGTCAGATCGTCGTCATGGTTGTTCGCCATATTACTTTCCACCGATTTCGAAATTGATCACGCTGTTATGCTTTCGCTTAGTATATTGGATGCGATACTTGCCGAACGCCGCATACCCTATTTACCCGTAAACTTTTACTGCTGGACTGGATCTGAAAAACCTTCCCGCCGAATCTGTTTCATCTCAACAAACCGATAAACCGGATCTTGCTTGGAAATGCACACCGAATCTCTGAACAAGACACCAAGCTCTGCATTGGGGTCGAGCGTCACTGTAATCGGTCGATTTATGTTATCTCTGAAAGCTTCTTCCCAAAGCTGAGAAAACGATCCCAGCAAACGCCAGGTAATCTGCTTACCGTCTGGCTCCCGGAATTCTGTTTGAGTGTCGCCGTTGACACCGACACGCGTTGATCTAGTTTCACGGGCACCTGCAAGCTCACTGAATCCGGCGAGAATAGTGCCAAGACCGTAGCCGCCATATCGATAAATGATGTGATAATCGACATCCGAGGCTGTGGCCCAAAGCGTTGTTTCAGGATCAAGCACGTAGCCGGTGACCTCGTGTTTGCCGCCAGTCGGATCAATCAACTGCTCGATCATGACCATCATCTTTGCCCCGAACTCGTTCAACTCATACGAGCCCATGCCAATCCAACCTTTCAGTTTTCCATCAAGGAATTCCACCTTTACGGGCCCTCCCTGGAAATCGGTATTCAAGGCAATCGAATTCACCGCGTAACGAATGTCACCACCTTTAACCAGCGGGTATTCGCACTGGCTTTCGTTTTGCGACCCATTACTGTTGGCCTTCTCAAAACGGGTGTTTCCTTCGCTGTCTCTGGCTACGCGGGCCAGATTGTCACCTTCACCGTTACCGTCACTTCCGCTAGAGAAACTGATGCTGGCGGACGCTGGCACCTGCTCATACGTGCGTATAAGACCAGACGCTGCCTCTCTCCTTGCCCTCATGTATTCCTCGGCCATGCGATCACGCTCGGCTCTTTGGGCGCGGGTGTCCGCCGTTCCTTGCTGGTTTTGTGAAGAACGGTTGTTACGGTCTCCCGGAGTGCCCGGGGCTCGCGTAAGTGGCCTTAATGTGGTTTCTCTTTCAAGCTCCGATTGAGCGTCTGCCTCGCCCTCTTTGGGTATGCCTGGTACAGCAACACGTTGAACGTCATCGGCTGTTGGTACCGGGTGCAATCTATCGTCTGTCGCTGTTTGTTCATTGAACTGTTCAGCGACCGAGCGAGCTTCGTCCGTCATGTTCTCAGAGGTCAGGTCAGCCTGAATGTTTTGCTGACTGCGAGTGGTTACCGTGCTTGAGCCTCCCCCGGCAATATCCTCGGCTGTCGTCTGCTGGTTATCACTGCTTGAAAAAATCGAACCCCAGACGTAATAACCAACGAACAACGTTACGAGGATCACAGACACGACCATGATCAAAGTTCCCCTTCCTTCCTTCGAGAAGAGGAATTGCCCCATCGACATATCCTGCTGGTCTGAATCGCTCATGGGGCCTCCTTGAAGTTGATGTAAATGCGCTCGCCAGATTCATTGAGAGCCATAACCGGGTTGAGTCTCGGTAAAACAGATATTTGAAGTCCGTCATGCAGGGGCGTGACACTTTTACCCCCGTTTCTCGGAAGTGGTGATACCAGGGTATAGCGTGTCTTCACATAAAGAGATTGAGGATCCTCAATGTCTATCCATGCATCCACAGCCCGGTCACTGGTCTTGAGCTTCTTGAAACCTTCTGGCGTCACGTCATAAGCCAGTTGATTAAGAACACTGTCCATCGAACGACCTGTAGAGGTCTCTGTCTCTTCAGCCTGAGAGCGCGACTGACGCGATGATTGTTGGGCCATACTGGTGTCGTCAGAATTCGGCCCTCGCTCGGTAATTTGAACATGCTTCAAGGCATGGTAGCGGGTATTTTCGCCATCAATAGTAATCGTGACTGGTAGCGTTAGCCCTTCCAGGAATACCGCAATGCTTTTCCTGCCGGCGCCATTCTTTGCTTGTAAAACAAGAGAGTTTTCAGTGCCTGTTGGCTGCTCTATGGTCGCCAGGCTGTTTGTCTGCCCGATGTAACGAATTGGCCAGGGTTTACCTGTGATGTCAGTAAAGACAATCGTGCTTGGGTAATCGGGGGTCACATAAACGGTTGGGAAAAACTCACCATTGCCAGAGATCCGGCGCATATCCCGTAACGGCTCAACTTCCCGCAACGGCATATAGGTTGCGTTCTGATCTTCGAGTTGTCTTTTGCGAGTATTAAGCCGCTCTTCAGGTGTTAGAGGAAACAGGATTTTCAGGTCATCAGGCAGTTCTGAGACAGAGCCCGTATTCCCTTTGGCTCCCTCGGCGCTGCCCTCTTGAGCTAGAGCTGACGCGCAAAAGGCCGCGAAGGAAAGCGCAACTACCGTTTTAAAGACGCGCATTTATCGGCCCTCATTTCGTGGCTGAACAGAGAATTTCGCGAGCATTAGCCCTCCGCCATATTCCATAGGGTTTGCGCGTGCCACCCATGAACGGAAAACGATTTTTTGAACAATTCGCTCCCTTTGACCGTCTTTGACATCACCACTTTCATAAATGAGATTCAAAGGCGTTTCGATGATCCAGATTCGGACGCCATCATAAACGTCAGTGCCAAGTACCAACGGCTCGTTTGCCGTGTTGGCTCGGAGAATCAGAAACTCATTCCGAACCTTCGGTAAGATACCGCTCTGATTCAGCATTTCCTGAAAGCTTTGGAGTGTGTTCGGACGCATGATGGCCAGATTCTTATTCAGTGCACCCCGGTAATTGGCATAGTTGAACTCGTAAAGGGGTGGGATGTTTCTTTTAGCCCAATTCACAAGCGTCTGGCGCGAATCAATGGGCGCATCCAGTAGAGGTAGAGGCTGAATGCGCCCGTCAGATGTGGTCGCAAGAAGTTTCGGCTCTGGCCGCGTCCAATTTTGGACAGCATTCCAGCTCAATGAGAACAGGCACACCAGCAAAAGCAAAACAATCACCCATGTTTGAAACCGGGCATGCTTCTTCTCCGAAACAACCAGCGCCGCTAATGCTTCGGCACCGTGAAGGATAGGTACGTCGCTGGACTGACTCTTCTGCACTGGCTTTCCTGAAGCAGTCGGTTTCGCGCCTGCAGGGTTTTGCGGCCGCCCTTTTGCCGAAGGCGCCGCAGCTCCTGCGGGTCTTTTCCGCTGCCCTTGTGCGCCAGGTGGTCTCTTGGCTTGTTGCGGTTGGGCATTTCGCGTGTCTTGGTTGCTCATTGACTGCTGTACCTCACGGTAAATCTGGCCTTCCCAAATATTTGATTGGTCCATTCTACCGGCAGGAATTCACTCTGAACCGTCTAAACCCCATTTCTTAAAAACTGAGTTCGGCCAATTTCGCGATTAAGATTTATGGTAAAGTAGCCCTTATTCGATAATTCAATTTTCCACTACGGAGTTCAATCTGTGGCTACTGAAAGATCCCAAACTGTCACCACGATCGCCGGCATAGCCATTGGAACAATGCTGGCTGCGTCAGTCGTCGTTTTGTATATGAAGTACACGGGGTTCGACACTGAGCTTTCCAAAATCCATGAAATTATGAACCCAACCCCGGTACAAGCCGTGATGGACAAACTGCCACAGGTTGCAATTATTGGTCAGAAGCCGGGACCGGGCGAAACAACAGAGGTTTATATTCAGGTACCTGGCGTTCTGAATATGCAGAGCGTTTATGTGCTGAAAGACAATGAGACGGTTATCTCAGGCTTTATTCTTCCCGACATTCCAAAAGGAAGCGGGGTTCCTGGTGGCCAGTTAGAGTTGCCAACCGGCCAACCATCCGTCGATCCCCGCACGCCACGCAAAAACCGAGAGCAAGTTATGTCAATGTCAGGGCAGGCTCCTGACGTCTTACGCCCCAGTGACCCTTCAAGCTCTGGACAACCATCGGTAGAGCAGCCTCAGACGCAGACTCGCCAGCAAGCCAGTTCAGTACCTGCACCCGCAGCACAAAATAACCCTGTACCGGTGCCGGCGCCTGCTCCGTCAAGCGTAAGCCAGACTCCGGTTCCAAGCCCTTCTGTTTCCCGCTCCCCCTCTGAGCAGCCGGTAACGGCACAGCCTGCGACACCAGAAGTGGCGGGTCCGGTTTCTCAGGGAGCTGAAGGCACAACCCAGTCAAGCAACGACAAGCAATCTCCGGCCGAGGCTGACGGAAATTACCTGCAAGTGGCGGATCTGTTTGGTAAGGCTGCTTTCAGGAATGCGCTATCCACCACACTGAACAACAACGAAGACTTGGTTAGCGTTAAGACCGTCCAAGGTGAGCAGAGCCAGCAGACCGCCTATCTCAATTTGATCAAAAGCCTCCCTGCTATTAAGCAAGGGGAAGGGCCGAGGCAACTTTACGTTTTGTTCGATCCTAACTGCCCCGTTTGCCATCGCTACTACGATTACGTGAAAAACGATGTAAATGCAGGGCGAGTAACCGTTAACTGGATTCCAGTCACGATTTTCCCGGATCGCCGTAGCAGCATTACCGCGGGGGCTGAACTTCTGGAAACCCTCGACTCTCTGGGTCAGATAGCGGCATCCGATACTCTTACTGGAATGATGACCAAACCTGGATTCATCAATGAGCTCGGAAGCCGATTCACTGATAGCAATGTTAACTCAGGCTATCTTGAACAGGTTGTCACCAACACGGGTGCGCTGGTCATGGCTCGTGCTGAAACGCCTCTGATTGTCTTCGAAGGAACAGAAGGGCAACTGGTCGTAGAGGCTGGCATCCCGCAAGGCGGTTACCTGAATACCGTTAAAAGCGGTGGCTGAGGTTCGTTTGGAAAGGATAAGGGGAAGGCAACTGCCTTCCCCTTTTTTGTGGGCGATCAGATAAAAGAGGGGCTGGAAGATTGGGCGCTATCTCGATGATCAAAATCCCCGAAATAATCAATCATTGCCTGACGATTCGTGTTTTCAACCTGATCGGTCAACTCAAAGGCCTGTTTGAGCGTGATGGGGGTTTGTGATGAACTTTCTACGGACTTACCATTGATGAAACGGTGATGGTCAGGCACATCAAATCCCTTCTTCTCCATCCACAGTGCTGCTTTGCTCTGCTCGGAGATTGGCGGCAACTTTATGTTCTCCTGTTCAGCCATCATCTCAAGGGCGCTGATATTCGTTGCGACGTACAGATCTTCGGAGACCGCTAGCGCATGCTCCAGGTCTTCATTGCGGGAGACTGATCTGTTCAGTCGTTCTCTCATTTCAATGAGCGATGTCCGAAAACTCTCAATACGCGCATTTGCTTCCTCAAGCGACTGTGCCAGTCGTGCTTCACTTTCTTGAGTAGCGCCGGAACCATTTTGCAAATGCTTCAGCATGTATTCCGTTTCTTTTTCCTTCGAGTACGCGGTTGCGCCTTTCTGAAAAAGTGCGTCACTGTGAACATTCAGTCCCAGGTATCCCTGCTCCGCGACAACCCGGCTAATCACCTCAAACGTTCTCGGTTGATAGCCTCTGTTCAGTGTCCAGCGCTTGTTTGCGGCAAGTGTGGACCCCATATCGGTGACAATTTGTTCATTGATTTTAGACGGATCAACGCTCAAGCCAAAACGCTGCAGGCCCAATGACGACAATACCGGTGTTCTGGGATCGGTAGCCGAGGTATCCAGAAGACTAATGTAAGCATCCCCGATATCTATACTTGGCTGCTTCGTATGGTGCTCCGCCAGCATTTCAAGCACCGCCATAGTCTGTTCAATGCCTTCGATAACTGGACTCTCAAAATGCAAGGCAGCCTTGGCGTAGGAATCATCTTCACTGAGGCCCTGGGCCATCAGCGCACCTCTGTAAGCCTGAGTATCGGCTGTTAAGCCGGTTGCCTGGTAATGGGATATCATCTGCTCTATGAGCATCAGGCGCTCTTGAGACGCCCATCGGGTATTCAAGAATAAAGCTGTGCGATGTTCCTTTTTCCCGTTGGATCGATCTTGATAAACGCCCTCTTCCATTGGAAAGCCAGCGTAGGCAGACATCAGGCAAAGCACTTGTGCTTTTGACGTTGAGTTCTTTGAATCATATTTGCCTGCGCTGAAGGTCAGGTTTGGCGACTGCCCCTGAACCCGCTGCCATCGCAACGCCTGATTCTCTGTTGCCCGGGACCACTCATAACCATTTTTTGGAACGAACGCGTATTTTTCACCGACTCCCTGAAAATCAAAGAAATTGTCCCCAGGCTTTACATGCTCCAAATAGAGAATGCCCTGCTCCTTTAGATCTCTGATAAACGTAAGCTCGGTAATGACTCGCTCTCTTTCAAGGGTTTCATAAGCGCTCAACTCGCCGTCGTATCGAAGCACTGAAAATGGTGATATTTCGCCGTTTTCATCCAACCACTCGGGGTGCTCCTTTTCGACAAAGTTCTGCATTGCCCCCATCCGATGATGGATCGCAAGAAATAAGGTTTGAGAGAAAGCCGTGCTATGAGGTAAGAGCCGCTCACCACTGCCTTCCGGTGCAAAAGGATGATCAATGTCCTTGAGCAAGCCAATGCCAGGCGCGGTTATCGCTGTCCAGGGTGCCGGTCGTTGAAGAATGCGGTGGCGAGACTTTTGCCACTCCGTTAATGCGTCGTTATCTGACGCGGATACGAGTGAAGATCTCGCAGCGACGTTCAGGCCACGTAGACCTTGGGTTCCAATGCTTTCAGTCGCAGCAAGGTCACCATTGGTACCGTGCGATTGACTATCCACTGCCGGAGGCGCGCATAGAACAGATGCTGCCATCCCAGTGAATGGCGGGAACTCAGGGTCATCTTCTTTGTTCGATACCCTGTTAAGAGCACCGCTTAACCGATGAACCAGCAATGCCGCTTCAGCTTTGGCTGCACTCTCACGGAAGGGCCCCTGCCACTCAGGGCTTTGACGAAGGCTCAGTTGCTCAGTTTCGGACAGATCCTCATATCGTTCGGTGTCGCTCATTACCCAAGCCTATCGCCTTGCTGCGGTGCGTTGCCCTGATTCATGCTTACCGCATGAGCTGCGTTCGCCTTCATCAAGCCGGCTCTTTCAGCGACACGCCCAACGAGGTTTGCAAAGGATTTGAACAGGTTGCCGAGGCTATCTTTCAGACTCTCACCACCCATACCAATCTTGTCCATCATATCGCGGTATTTCTTATCTACCTCTTTGCTGGGGTCGTCCTTCAGGTCAGACAGCGATTTCGCAAACCCTTCTTGGTCCTCGATGTCCGCCTTTGCTGCTTCCGGTGAGTCAGCTTTTTCTTCGACGTAAGATTTGAAATTCGAGCTTTCAGATTTGATGGCTTCGATAGCACTATTCACTTTCTCTTGCTTTCGCTCAGGCAGACCTTTTAGCTGCTCAGAGAATTCATCAAGAGAACCAGCCTTGGCCTTTTGCGGGTCACCATAGCCCATCGCTTGAAAGATCGTTTCCAGATTAGTGTTAACGGTCGACTTGAACTGCTCTTTGCGTTGGTCGAAATCTACCTTGAACTTCTTGGTATCTTCGCGCATGGACTCCGTGGCTGACTGCAGAGCGTCAGCGTTGAGTCCACGAGTAGAGTGAGCGACTTCGCCAGCATCGTTTAGGTCATCAAGACCTTTTGCATTTGCAGCTTCCTGACGCTGTTGAACTTGCTCTGACGCATTGTTCTTAATGCTGTCAGTCAACTGTTGTCTGTCTGCCTTCCATTTATTGATCGTTTCGGAGCACGCATTAACCAGCCTTCCGCCGTGTTCTTTTGCGCCAGCCAAACTAGCGCCGGCAACTTTTGTCGTGCCTCGCCCTAAACCTATCATCGTATTGGCAAGAAAATCCCCCAGATCAACACCCGTTCCGCTCCCAATTACTCGAGCATTGGGATCGGCAGATTCTTGGGCCGGTTTAACGGAGGCCTTCTTCAGCTCTCCGCC
>Ga0306899_1000022_pt1 | contig 98366 bp, 108 predicted proteins | sample AntRauMFilla3764_FD_190407 | JGI IMG/M metagenome (GOLD analysis project Ga0306899, IMG submission 190407) | Saline lake microbial communities from Rauer Islands, Antarctica - Metagenome Filla 3 #764 (v2) (version 2) | ecosystem: Environmental > Aquatic > Non-marine Saline and Alkaline > Saline... | reverse complement strand
CAGTTCGCGACGTTGCTCGCGCCGCCCTTCTCCAGGTAGTCGTAGACGGTCTCGCGCTGGCTCGCGGGGACCGACGTGTCGTCGTAGGCGAAGGCGTCGCCGGTGGCCTTCACGACGAGGGCCACACCGGCTTCGCGCAACCGCTCGACGACGCGCTCGTAGCCAGGCATACTGTCTTCGGCCCCGTGGAGCCAGAGAACGACGGCGGTCGCGTCTGTCAGTTCATCGATGAACGAATCGACGGCGGGTTCGTCGTCGAGGTCGCTCTCCGAGCGGACGACGAGGTCGGCGTCTAGCTGGCCCGCGGCCCGCTGGACGGCCCCGAGTTCGTTCTCCGTCGCGGTGTAGAGTCCGAGCTGTGGCATAACGTTATTAAAACTCCGTTGTGACTAATACAAGTATGGTTGATTTCGCTGCGGACAAAAAGCTGTCGGGGTTCGAGGGAGTGGTCGGCCAGCGGGACCTGAAAGACGGGCTGCTCGCCGTCGCGGCCGACGAAGGGTTGGACGGGCTGCTCGTTCGCGGCGAGAGGGGGACTGCAAAGTCCACCACGGTACGGGCGCTGGCCGAGATGTTGCCCGAGCAGCGTGCCGTCGCCGACTGTCCCTACGGCTGCCCGCCCGGGGACCACGACCAGCAGTGTTCGGACTGCCGGGACCGGGAGGACCCACCTGTCGAGTGCCGCCCGACGCCGCTGGTGACCCTCCCTCTGGGGGCGACCCGGGACCGCGTGGTCGGGACGCTCTCGGTCGAGGACGCGCTCGCGGGAGAGGCCGAATTCGACCCCGGATTGCTCGCCCGCGCGAACAGGGGCCTGCTGTACGTCGACGAAGTGAACCTGCTCGACGACCACCTCGTCGACGTGTTGCTCGACGCCGCCGCCAGCGGCGTCAATCGCGTCGAACGCGACGGCGTCACCGTCTCCCACCCCGCGCAGTTCACGCTGGTCGGGACGATGAACCCAGAGGAGGGGGAGCTCCGGCCCCAGCTCCGTGACCGCTTCGCGTTGCAGACCGAAGTCACGGGCTGTGAGGATATCGAGGACCGGGTGGCCGTCATCGACCGGGCGCTCGGCGAGGGCCGTGTCACGGACCGCGGTGGGACCGACGCCGGGCGACCGGCCCCCGAGCGGTTGCGGACCGCGCGCGATATCCTGAATGGTGTTGCCCTCCCTAGCGAATTCCGCGAACAGATAGCCGAACTCTGCCGGGACGCCGGCCTCGACGGCCACCGGGGCGACATCGCCACCGCGCGTGCCGCCCGGACCTTCGCGGCCCTCGAGAACCGGACGACGGTCCTCGAACCGGACGTCGAACGGGCGGCCCGGTTCGCGCTCCCGCATCGACTCACGTCGACCCCATTCGAGGAGTCACCATCCCTCGATGACGTGCTAGACGAACAGTTCGACAACGGAGACGACTCTTCCGACGACAGCCACTCGGAGTCCGAATCCGGAGACGAGGACCTCGGAGATGGAAACGACACCGACGAATCGGCGTCCGAGGGGGCTGAGGACACCAGCGACAGCGACAGTACCGGGGACGGGGCTAGTGCCGACGGCGAAGCGGGCGGGAGCGAACCCGCGGGACAGCCATCTGACGATGCGAACGAAGAGACCGGCGAGAGAGCCCCCGACGAGAGCGCGGCCGAGCCCGGAGACGAGGACCCGGGCGAGGAGAGCGGTCCCGACGATGCGGACAGCACAGCGAGGGACGCCGAACCAGCGGCGCCGCTCCTCCCCGGCCAGTCGCGGGCCGACGTCGGGGACAGCGCGGCCCCGGACTTCGACGCACCGGCGGTCGATACCGACGGGGCCGGTGCGAGCGGTCGGGCGAGCGCGACCGACACCGACCGCGGCGCCGCTGTCAGGACCGAGCGGGCCGACAGCCGGGACGCGGTCGACGCGGCCGCGTCGGTCAGGGCCGCCGCTCGTCGCGGCAGCGACGGGGTCGAATCGCGGGACCTCCGGCAGTCGGTCCGGGCCGGCGACGCGGAGACGCTCGTCGTCTTCGCCGTCGACGCCAGCGCGTCGATGCAACCGGCGATGCGGGCCGCGAAAGGCACCGTACTCGAACTACTGAAAGACGCCTACCAGGCTCGTGACCGGGTGGCCGTCGTCACCTTCGCCGGCGACGGCGCCGACGTAGTGCTCCCGCCGACCGACAGCGTCCAGCTCGCGGCGCGACACCTCAAGGAACTGCCCACTGGCGACCGGACACCGTTGCCGGCGGGACTCACCGCCGCGACAGCGGTCCTGACCGCGGCGGCGCCCGACGCCGCCGTCGCCGTCGTCGTCACGGACGGCCGGGCCAACACCGCCGACGGGAGCCCGGTCGACGCGACCCGCGAGGCCGCCGACCGACTCGGCGCCGTCGCCGACAGGACCGTCGTCGTTGAGGCGGGCACGGAGAGCCGGGCGGCGCTAACCGACACGGTGGCCGAGGCGACCGACGCGAGCGTCGTTCCGCTGTCGGCGCTGACCGCCGAGCGCATCGACGCCGCTGCCCGGTGAGCCGGCCGGACCGAGCCCCGGTGTGGCGACGCGGGCCGGAAGTTTTACAATCATACTTGTATTATGTGCAAGTAGAATTTCAATGCAGGACAGTCAGGAGCTCGGGGACGACGACAGCGTCCGGGAACGGTTCGACCGCGCGAGAACGACACTGGGGCCCGTACAGGTCGCTATCGGCGTCGGGCTGGTCGCCGCCCTCGGGTTCACGCTGCTGTTCGTCCAGGACCCGATGGTACACGACGCGATGCACAACTTCAGACACGGCGCCGGCATCACCTGTCACTGATGGCGACTGACTACCTCGAACGCGGCGCGCTCGCTGGCCTGGCCGGCGGGCTCTGCTACGGCCTGTTCCAGGCGACGGTCGGGAACAGCTTCACCGTCGGAGTGGAGACGTTCGAATCGGGCCACAGCCACGGCGGCGGCCCCGTGGTCGACGGCGTCACGACGGCGGCGGTCAGCGTCGGCGGCGGCGTCCTCTGGGGACTACTCTTCGGTATCGCCGTCTTCGGAATCGGCTACTACTTCCTCGAGCCCGCGCTGCCGGGCAGCGGCGTGACAGGGCGGCTGGCGCTGGCCGCGGCGGGCTTTCTCACCGTCTCGGGCGCGCCGTGGCTCGTGCTCCCGCCCCAGCCACCCGGCTTCGAGCAAGCCCTCGCGACCGATACACGCCTCGCGCTGTACGCGGGAACGATGGGTGTCGGCGCGCTCGTCTCGACTGCGTGCGTGCTCGCGTACCGACGGACAGCGAACCGACAGACGGCCGTCAGAACACTGGCGACCGCCCTCCCGCTGGCCCTGCTCGCCGTGGCTGTCGCGCTCGCACCGGCAAATCCCGTGACCGGGCCGGTACCTGCGACGCTCGCGGCGGCCTACCGCTGGACCGTCGTCTTCGGCCAGGTGGGCCTCTGGGCGACCATCGCGGCGGTCCACGGCTGGCTGGGCGAGCCAGAACTCACGACAGCGGAGCTATCGTATCCGACGAGCGCCGATTGACGGCGCCCGTCTACCTGCCCAGTATCACAGCGTCGGGGCCGGTCGCGGTCCGCCGTCCCGCGGCTGGCACGCAGGTGCCTATCGCTTTGGACCGTCCACGTCGGACACCTGGACACGGTCGTTACTCACCGAAATCAGACAGCCGTGATACTCGAACGAAAGGGTCTGGCCGTCACTCGTATCACCGCTAAAGGTCTCGTCGATGAACTCGACGTCGACGACGTCGATCAACGGTGGCAGATCCAGAATCGGGGTCTCGATGTACTCGGATACCGTCCGCAGAACTGTGTGGCTGGTCAGTTCCCCGTCAGTAACTCGGCGCGTGAGCCGTGACTGTTCTGGCCTGGACCCTTCGAATCCGCCGTCGGGGAGGGCTCTGTCGGACATGGTCAGAATGGAAGTTGCTTGCGGAAGTCGGCGCTCTGGTAGTCCAGATGGTCGAGTCGCGGCCCCATCAGTTCCCGGACGAGGACGACGAGCGGGTTGTCCTCACCCTTGCCGATTATACCGAATTCAGTCGGTGTGTCGGACTCGTCAGATTCGTCGCGCAGAGAGAGGAGAACCTCGTTGCGGTCGGAGATGATGAGTCTGGCAATCCGTGGGTTTCGCGAGGGGGCGTTCATCCAGTCGAGCTGTGGGTCCCAGACAGTGACTTCCTGAAACCGCTCGCGGACGACATCGCGTAACTCGGCGTGTCTCGTGCCACACGTTACGTCGACGTCCCGCTCGGTCGCAGCCTGGACACTGTCGAAACACTTTTTGAACACCTCGGTATCGTCGATCATAATAAACAGTTCTCTATCCGCATTCGTCACCAGCTTCCGGGCGGTCTGGACGACATCCTGTCTGCCCTCGACCACGCCGACGATATCCCTCTCACCGCCAGTCTGGAACCGAGACAGCAGCTCCCCGAAGAACTCCATATCGAGCCACTCCGGCTCGACCGCGCCGAAGTGGTCGAGAGTGGCGACGTTGTCCTCGATATCGTACGTCACCAGTCCGGCGCTGTCCAGTTTCGGGAGATCTCGATGGTGGAGGGAGATGCGAATCCCCTCCTTGCTCTGGGACCGCTGAAACGTCTCCGCATGCTGTGTCGCTATCTTTGCCGCCAGCTTCGAGACGTCGATAGCCCGGGCCTCCTCGTTCAGTAGCTTGAGTATCGCTCGGTTACGGGGCGAACTCAACACCCGCAACAGTTCGTTCTCCTGTTTCATGCTACCATAGATATACTATACAAAATTAAATGTATGCTTTACGAATTTTTTTGGTCCCTGTCCTGTAGTCACAGTTCAGCACACGCTGCCATCTGCCTCGATAGCTCTTCAGAGAGTGATTCCGGACGACGCTCCAGGTACAGCAGGAGGCTTCGGTACGTATCGTGACTGTGGGCCGAATACGAAAATTGATTCGAGATATCAGTGATGAACGTCTCGACGACCGCTGGGTCCCCTGTCGCCTCGACTCGCGCCAGAACCGGGGTCACGTCATCGTCACGGTAGTCCCGCTGGATATCGTAGACATCCTTGAAGAGAAGACGTCTGGCCCGATATGTGACCAGGTCTTCGTGCAAGGCCTGCCGGACCGACGGCTCCATATCCGATTGTGTCGAGTCGGTGTACAGCAGCAACGCAAGCTCGACGAACGCGTCGATATCCAACCCCCTGTACTGGTATATCTCTGTAGCGACAGCAACCTGGTCCTCCCGGCTGGTTTTCCGTTGCATCCCAGCGAGTAGCTCCGATTCGACTCTCGGCGTCTGAAACAGCTGTGTGAGGTACTCGAAAAGCTGTTCGGTCGCCCGTTCGCGTACCGAGTCTGGCAAACTACCGTAGAGCAGCGTCGTCGCGAAGGCCGCGTTTGCGGTGTAGCCGATCTTGTCGGCCTTCGATGGAGCGCTGTCGTCGATGATGTCGTCGAGAACGTTGATCACCGCATCGAGGCTCACCAGCACGTCCAGACAAACTGTCGGGACAGTCCCATCGACAGCGTGTCCCAGCGCGTTCACGACTGCGGTCGTTCGGAGTGACTTCCGCTCGTTTTCCCAGTCCGTGATACACCCTCGAAGGACATCGTCGAGGCGTTGCGTATCTTCGATAGGGAGCCCGGGGAGTAGGTCCTCCTCCTCGGTAGCCACTCGCTGGGCCAGTGCCTCGTATCGTCGGTAGATTGTCTCGGGCGTTATCGTAATATCCGAGTTACGTATCACATCCATTAATTTTTATCCCACGTTAAAATAATTATTCGGCCATACATTTAGGTTATACACCTCCTATCCTGACAAGAACGGCCGGGGACAGCCAGGGCGGACCGGAACGATACCACATGGCCGACTCGACTTGGTCTCGAACGAACCCGCTCCCGGGAGGTCGGTCGGGTTCTGGCCGAACCCGGCGGGAGCAGTTGTCGATTCGTCGCGGGATTGACCGCTCGTTTCGGCCGGGACTCTCGGTGGGCTTTCGGCGTCTGAATTTCAGCAGGCCTCTCGTACTATCGTGTGGGGCCGGTCACCCGGCCGCCTCGACAGGGATGGCTCGAGCGCTATTCCCCGTCGACACCGCCGCTGAGGAGGCGGTTTAGCGCTGCGATTTCGCCGTCGCCGATGGCGTGACCGAGGCCGGGGTAGCGCTCGACGGTCACTGCGGCCTCCATCGCGTCGAGGACTGCGGCGCTGGCTTCGACGTGGTCGACTGCGACGACGGGGTCGTCTTCACCGACCGCGCAGACGGCGGGCGTCCCGGACAGGCTCCCCGGTCCCGCCTCGAGTTCGTCTGTCCGGCCGAGCAACCCGCCGGCCAGGGCGGCTACACCGCCGTAGCGGCGCGGGCGGCGGATGGCGAATTCGAGTGCGACGGCGGCCCCCTGGGAGAACCCGGCGAGGACGACCCGCTCGGTAGGGACGCCGATATCGTCTGCCACGTCGAGGGCGGCCTCGACCTGTCCGAGCGCCGAATCGAGGTAGGCGCGACGGCGGTCAGTCAGCGGCTCGGCGAACCCGCCGGGGAACCAGACCCGCCCGGCCGCCGCCGGCGCGACGTAGTGGACGCCGCGGTGGTACACCTCGTCGAGGAGTCGGAGGATACCCGCCGGTGTGTCGCCACGGCCGTGCAGCAGGACGACGACGGCCCCGGCGGCCTGGGGCGGCGCGCCCGCGGTTTCGAGGCCCGCATCGGCGTGTGGGTCGACGTCGGTCACGGCCACTCCAGGGGCGGCAGCTGTGACTCGATGCGCGCCCGGTCGGCCTCGAACTGGTCGGGGAGATAGAGGTGCTCGCCGGGGGCAGGGTCGTCCGCGGTGACGTCGACGGGTTCGGTGGCCAGTTCGAAGAGGATGCCGCCGCTGTCCCGGACGTACAGCGAGTGGTAGAAGTCGCGGTCGGTGACGTACGAGACGCGCACGTCCTCGCGACCCGCCAGCATGTCGCGCCAGGCGTGCAGCGCTTCCTCGTCCGGAACGCCGAGTGCGACGTGATGGAGCGTTCCAGCGCCCTCCCGACCGAAGGGCGTCTCGCGGTCGAGGATGTCCACCACGCCGCGGCCGGTGTGGTAGCGCACCCGGTCACCGATCTGACCGCCCCGCTCACAGCCGAACGTCTCCAGCAGGCTCGCGGTCCCGAAGGGGTTCGTCGACAGCAGCGAGACGCCGGCGAGCCCACGGAGCCCGTACTCGGTCGGGACGGGGCCGTCCCACGGCGACGCCTGACCCGGCCGCGTCACGAGCTCGAGGTGGGTGCCGTCGGGGTCCCGAATCGGGAGGACGCGCTCGTCGAAGCGCTCGGTCACGTCGCCGACGGCCCCGCCGCGGTCGGCGAGTCGGTCGCCCCAGTAGTCGAGCGACCCGTCCGGGACGGCCATCGCGACGGCCGATATCTGTGGCCGACCGACCCGGCCCTCGGCCTCGTCACGGAACGGGAAGAACGTCAGCACGGAGCCCGCGCTGCCGGTCGCGTCGCCGTAGTGGAGGTGGTAGGCGAACCGGTCATCGAAGTCGACGGTGCGTTTGACGAATCGGAGCCCGAGCGCGCCGGCGTAAAAGCGGGCGTTAGCCGTCGCGTCGCGGACGATACCGGTGACGTGGTGGAGCCCGGTGGGGTCGGTCGGCATCGCTACCGCCCGATGGTCCCCTGTCGGGTGACCGGGGCCCCGGGGTCGACGACGAACGCCACCAGCACAGCGTCGTCGGTGGCGGTGACGGTCGCCTCGCCGTCGCCGGTGACCAGCGCGCTCTCGGTGTACCCGACCTCGGTCTGGCCGCCGGCGGTCGCGCCCGAATCCACCCGCACGCCCCCCTCGAAGACGTAGAGGTACGTGTCCCAGCCCGACCGCGTCGGCAGTGTGACCGTCTCGCCGTCTGCGAGCCGACAGTCGTAGCAGTCGACCGCGTTGCGGACGTAGCAGGGCGCGTCGCCGTCTTCGGGACCGAAGAGGTGGCGCCACTGGCCGGGCACCGGGTCGGGCAGGGGCGCGTGCTGGATAGCCGGTTCGAGGCCGAGGCTGTGCGGGCGGACGAACAGCTGGAGCATCCGCAGGGGCGGGTCGTCGGGCAGCGTCTCCTCGGCGTGCCAGAACCCGCTACCGGCGTTCATCACGAGGAGGTTGTCCGAGTCGGTGACCAGCTCGTTGCCCTCCCGGTCGTCGTGGCGCATCACGCCCGCGGGCACCCAGGAGATTATCTCCTCCTCGCGGTGCTGGTGCATCCGAATCAGCGTCCCCGGGTCCATGAACGACTCGACGACCGTCGCCAGCGGCCCGTAGCCGTGGTCGTCGTGGCCCGGCAGGGCCCGTCCGGGGAAGTTGAAGTGAATCCTGAATTTGCCCTGGTCCCGTGAGATGTCCGTCCGCGGGAGGTGGTGGACCGCCGGTCCGGTCCCGACCGTCCCTGATTCGTCCATTTCGTCGCCTTACGAGCGCGAGCCGTTTAGCCGTTCGGTGCCGGCGGACCGTCGCCCAGTGGCGTCGCCGCGGCGCGCTCACTCATCCACGGGGAACGCCTCGTGGAGCACGTCGTGGGCCTCACCTAGACCGTCGAGGACGCTCTCGCCCTGCGTGGTGATGCGGGCCACGGCGCGCTCTGCGTCCCGGACGGCGACGAGGCGGCCACGCATGTAGTCGTACTCCGGGCTGTCGCTGTCCGTGCGGGCGATCTCCGCCTCCAGATCGACGAGAGCGGCGTCGAGGTGGCGCTCGATACCGGCCATCGTCGTCGCGTTCGCGAGCGCCTCTATCGGGCCGGTCATGTGGCCCTCCAGCTCCTGTTGTGCGTGCTGGCGGGCGTGGTCGTCTTCGGTACCGAGAACGTTCATGAGGCCGAGTCGAAGGGCCTCGATTTCGTAGCAGCTCATGGTGCAGTAGTGTGGGTATGGGTTACAGCGTCTGGTCGACGAGTTCGCTCACGATGCGGTCGCGGTCGAGGTGGTCGGCGACGAGGCGGTCGGCGTCGTCCTCGTCGACCCCGCCGTACCAGACGCCGTCGGGGTAGACCGCGACCATCGGCCCCTCGCCACAGCGACCCAGACAGGACGACCGGGTGATGCGGGCGTCACAGTGGTCGCTGTCGCGGGCGGCCTGGCGCAGCCGCTCTAGAACTGCTGGCGCGCCGGCGGCGGCACAGGTCTGGTTCGTGCAGACGGCGACGTGTTTCTCGGGCGCGTCGTGGACGTGGGGGTCGTCGTCGACGTTCTCGCGGTCTTCGTGTTCGGCCTGATGGGTCAGCGCCCGCAACATCGCTCTGGCCCCGCCGGCGTCGTCCTCGTAGCCGTCGAGTTCGACCTTGTACTTGCACGTGTCACAGGACATCTCGACACTGCCCGTCCTGGCTTCCTGCCAGCGGTCGCCGAGCACGTCGAGCAGCCGGTGGTCGGTGCCAAGCGGCTCGCCGAAGCCGGCGTCGACGTAGGGGTACTCGTCGTCGAACGCGCGGGCACCGTCCTTGATGCGGCCCGTCAGTACGCCGTCGCCCAGCATATACGGCAGGACGACGACGGCGTCGGGACGGGTCTTGGCGACGTCGTGGAGCGTCTCCTCGAGCAGTGGCTCGGTGACGCCGATGAAAGCGGCGTCACAGCGATCGAATTCGCGACCCTCGTACAGCAGGCGGGAGAGCTTGTGGACGTCAGCGTTGGCGTCTGGGTCCGAGGAGCCCCGCGCGCAGACGACCACTGCCACGTCGTCGTCCTCGCGATCGACGCCGAGTTCGGCCTCGACGGCCGCCGCCCGGTCGTCCAGCAGCGAGAGCAGCGCCGGGTGGACACCCAGATGCGCCCCGTTGTTGATGGTCAGCTCCGGATGGCGCTCGCGGGCCTGTGTGACCGCCAGCGGGACGTCGTTTTTGACGTGGCTGGCCGCAAAGAGCGAGAGGTGGACGACCGTCAGTTGCGAGACGGTCGCCGCCAGCCCCGAGATAGCGTCGTCGATGGCCGGTTCGGCCAGTTCGAGGAACGCCGCGTCGACCGGAATCCCGAGTCGTCCCTCCAGCTCCGCGGACAGCTCCCGGACCTGCTCGTTGGACTTCTCGCGCCGGGAGCCGTGGCCCGCGAGCAGGATTGCTTCGTCATCGAGCCCCTCGGGGGCAGTCGTGGCTTCGCTCATCGGACTCGCTCCAGGCTCTTGCGGAGCTTCCGGCGGCGGCTCGGGGCGAACAGCCCGCTCGATTCACTCCCCTCGTAGCACCACTCGCCGACGGCGGGGACGGCGTCGTCGTCGACACCGAACCAGTACCCCGACGACGCCTCGCTGAGTTCGCCGTACGGAGCGGCGACGGGGATGTCGTCGAGCAGCGACTGTATCGTCCGGAGCAACCCCCGGTGCTCGTGGACGAACGAGAGCCCGACAGCGTCACTCGCCTCGCCGTCGCCCGATTTGAAACACACCGTTCCACATCCCTCGACGAGCCCGCGAAGGAGCTGGCGGTCGTAGTCGGCCAGCGGGTCCAGGCGGTAGCCGCCGGACTCCCCCTCGAAGGGCAGGCCCAGCGCCCCGCTGGCCCGCTCGGCCAGCGGCCCGATTACCTGGACCGTGAACTGCTCTTCCTGGCGGGTAATCGAGGTGTCGTGGGCGTAGGGGCGCTCGACGATTCGCTGGTCAGTCCGCTCGGCGCCCGCAATGGCGCCGAGCCGTCGGGCGACCGTCTCGTCGGTAGTCCGGACGGTGACACACGACTCCTCGCAGTTGCCGTCGCCGGCGACACGGCCCCAGAAGTAGGCCGTCTCGGGGTGGGCCGCCAGCATATCGCCCGGTGGGCCGGTTTCGATGCTCATTCTCCGACCTCCCCCAGTGGCTGCGAGCGGGGCCTGTCAGCGTCCTCGACAGTGATGGCGTCCAGCGGGCAGGCGGCGGCGGCCTGCTCGGCCGACTCGCGCCGGTCGTCGGCGAACGTCGCCGCGATGGCGTGGTCGTCGTCGACCTCGATGGCAGCCAGCCCGTCACTGTCTTCGACAAAGCGATTGTCCCGCACCAGACAGGCGAAGATGCCGTCACAGGCCTCGCGGTCGATAGTGACTGTATACATTGTCAGTAATCGTATTTCGTCTCGTAGCCCCGGGGCGTGACCATCCGGTCGTCCCAGACGTAGGTGTCCTCGTTGCCCACCAGCAGCGTGGTCGTCATGTCGACGAGGTCGGTCTCACCGAGGTCGGGCAGCTCCTGCAGCTCGACGATTTCGACCTGTTCGTCCTCGCGGCCAGCGGCGTGGACGACACCCACGGGCGTCTCGGGGGCGCGGTGTTCGAGCAGAATCTCACAGCACTTGGCGTAGTTCTCCCGGCGCTTGCGGCTCCAGGGGTTGTAGATACTGATGGTAAAGCCCTCCTTGGCGGCTGCGTGGAGCCGTGACTCGATGGTCGGCATATCGGTGAGATGGTCCGACAGCGAGATCGAGACCGTGTCGTTGACCAGCGGTGCACCGACGCGGGCCCCACAGGACTGGGCGGCCGGGACGCCGGGCACCACGTCGAAATCGAGGCTCGACGCCGTCGCGCCCTTGGACTCGATAATCTCGAGTGCGAGCCCGGCGAGCGCGTAGACGTTCGGGTCACCGCTGCCGATGATGGCCACGTCGTTCCCGGCCAGCGCCCGGTCGATGGCCTCCTCTGTTCGGGACACTTCGCCACACATCGGCGTGTTGTAGATGTCGTCGGCCCCCTCGACGACCTCGTCGGGCAGTAGTTCAACGTAAGTTGTATAACCGACGATGTGTTCGGCGTCGAGCAGCGCCGATCGGGCCCTCGCGGTCATTCCCTCGGGCTGGCCCGGGCCGAGGCCGACGGCGATAAGCCGGCCGGGGTCGGCGTCGAAATCGTCGACCGTCGCGCCGACCTCCTCCTCGTCGCTGTCGTCGGTAGACGCGCCACAGGAGCCACTGGACGACGAGGACGAGCTACTGGTGCCACAGCTGGATGTGGTTCCACTCTCCGGGGAACTCGCCGTTTCGGCGCTCGTCTCGGCCGAGGCACTGTCCGCCGCGCCGCAGTTCGAAGACGTCTCCGTTTCCGTGTCGGTCTCACCTGTCGATGCGCCACAGCTCGATTCGCTATTGTCAGTGCTCATGGGTCAGAAATCCTCCACGTCACGCCCGCCCCGCGGGGTGACGAGAACGTCGCGGTAGTCGTTCGACCAGACCTCGGTTTCGTGGGTACCGACGAGGATGGACGACCCCATCCCGCCGACCTCCTCGCTGTGTTCTGGCAGTTCGCCGAGCGTCGTGATGGTCTCCGTCTCGTCGTCGAGATTCCGGCCGGCGCTGCCGCGGCCGGCGTCGTTGACGATGGCGGCCGGAACGTCGTCGGCCCGCTCCTCGCGGAGCACGTCGACGGCGCGCTCGTAGTCGCGCCAGCAGTTGTACAGCACGACGACGAAGCCCGAGATTGCCGCCGCGCGCAGTTTCTCCTCGATCTCGTCCCAGCCGCGCCACTTGTCCGACAGCGAGACCGTACAGAAATCGTTCGACAGCGGCGCGCCGAGGTTCGCCGCGCCCGACAGCGCCGCCGTCACCCCTGGTACGATTTCGATGGGGATGTCCTCGGCCTCGTCGGCGTCGGCCATCGTGTACAGCAGGTCGGACTTGCCGTAGACGTTCGGGTCGCCGCCGGAGACGTGGGCGACGTCCTCGCCCGCTCGAACCCGCGCGAACGCTTCGCGAGCGAGTTCCACCTGCTTGCCCATCGACGAGCGGATGAGCGTCTGGCGGGAGCCGTCCGGTCGCTCCAGGACCGTCCCCTCTTCGTCGGCCACCTCGCCGTCGTCGGACGCCTCTTCGACGGCCGCCGATTTCGGCGACAGCGTTCCGTCCTTGCGGAGGAACGACTGGTAGAGGTTCGACGCCACGACGGTGTCGGCCGACCGGATGACGTCGCTGGCCCGCTGGGTCATGTCGTGTGGCAGTCCGGGACCGATGCCGACGACGTACAGCGTCCCGTAGCCGTCTGGCGGGTCCGCCGGGGCGTCGGCCCCACTGTCGGCGCCACCGCGATGGTCGCTGCTCATCGGCCACCGCCGGGGTCGTCAGACGGTCCAGCAACAGTGCTGTGAGACATAGCGAATACAACGAAGCTTTCGCATAAAACAATTTTGCTTGTTTTACCACAGGCTAGCTTGTCTTCGAGTTCGTCGAGTAGCGGGGAAACTGACTTTACGCCGTCTGGGCTGGTGTCCGTATGGAATTCGTCGTCGAGGACCCACAGCGGACCGGCGGTATCACGACCTATAACCCCTCGCAGTGTGAGTACGACGACGCGACGCAGATGTGGTCGCTTCGACTCAGTGACGGCGACGGGCGTCTCGAACGCCGGATACCCAGAGAGCGAATCGTCTACATCGAGAGCGGCGTCACCGACCGATAGCCACCGTCACGGCCTCGTCGTAGCGGGTTTTCTCGGCCAGCAGGTCGTGCTGCCGGCCGCCGGCGATGGCCGACGCCTCGGCGATGCCCGGCCAGCCGATGAGTTCCTTCGACCGAGAGGGGGTCGGCCCTTCGAACCCTTCGAGGGTCTGTTTCTCGAAGGCGACGACGCCGAGTCCCCACTCGTCGGCGGCGGCGAGCATCCCCTCCTCGTCGGCTTTTCGCGTGCCAGTGGCGACGAACTCGACGTCCGAGCGGTCGAGTTCCGCCTCCTCCAGTGCGGCGTCCCACGCGGCGTGGAACTGCTCGACGTGGGCGCCCGCCACCGAGCCACAGCCCAGAACGACGCCGTCGTCGCTGTTGCGCTTGAGCACGCTCACGGTGTCGTCGACGAGAACGGCGTTCGGGCCGTCGAGGCGCTCGATGGGACCGAGTTCGTCGTCCAGCACGGCCAGATTGGTCGCGACCGTGGAGTCACCGTTGACGACGTGAGCGTCCAGCGCTTTCGCCCGCTTCTCGACGCCCTGCTTGCCCGCGGCCTCGCTGGCCGTGGTCATCGCCGGCACCGCACCCATCGACGCCAGGTCGTCGGCGACCTGGTTCGCGCCGTGGTGACCGCCGGTGATGGGAATGGCCCACGTCAGCTCCTCGTCGACCACACAGATTGCGGGGTCGTCCCACTTGTCGTCGAGCAGGTGGGCCGTCTTGCGCATCGCGATACCGCTCGCCATCAGCCCGACGAAACAGTCGTACTCCCCCCAGTGCTCGTCGAAGACGTTCCCGTGATACTCCAGCACGTCGACCGACTCGTAGCGGTCGCCGATGCCGTCGACGATGTCTTCGGCGGTGTCCAGCTTCCGCTCGAAGGCGACGATGGCTATCTCTTCGGCGATCTCCCCGTCGGAGTCGGGCGCTTTGCAACTGTTCGAACTGGAATCGCTGTCGCTGTCAGTGCTCATGATGGATCTTCGGCCGGCGAACGGACCACACGCGACTGCCGGCCGATAGGTCGCGTGTATTCAGTGTCTCCCGCTGTACGACGCTGCGGTCGGCGCGCGCTGGCGCGCCTCTGTGGCGCGCCAGCATCCGTGCGAGGGATGAGTGACCGAAGGGAACGAATCGGCTGGGGAGGGGGTGGCTCGTGGTGCTGTGCCGTGCCGTGGGGTGGACTGAAAGGGGCCGACCGCTGGACAGACGAGACGACGCGAGCACTGCACGAGCGACCGGCGGGAGCGAGGAAGCGCCCAGCGAGTCGCAGTCGTCCAGCGGTCGGGGGCTTTCTGGTGGTCTCGAGCCGGAACGACCTGAACGACTACCACAGCACTCTCGCAGTCTCGATTCGGGACGACGACAGACCATTCGACTAGTCGTCGGCCTCCCCGGACGACTCGGACGAATCCTCGCCCCGGTTCGCCCAGCCGCCGTAGAGATACGACCGTTCGTAATCCTCCCCACCGACGGCGTCACCGATAATCACCATCGCCGAGGCCCGATAGCCCGCGTCCTCGACCCGCTCGCCAATCGTCCCGATGGTCCCCTCGATGACGTCCTCGTCGGGCCAGGAGGCGTGATACACCGCAGCCACAGGGGTATCGGGGTCGTGGCCGTCCTCGACGAGCCGCTCCATCGTCTCGCCGACGGCGTGTGTCCCCAGGTAGATACACGTCGTCACGTCGCCCATGCCCACAAAGTCGGAGATGTGGTCCTCCTCTTCGGTCAGGGTCTTGCCCTGGGGCCGGGTGAAGGCGACGTGGTTGGCCACCTCGTTCAGCGTCAGCTGGGTTCGCATCGTCGCACTCGCCGCAAAGGCCGACGTGACCCCGGGGACGATGTAGGTGGGGACGCCCTCGTGTTCCAGGGCGTCCATCTGCTCCAGCGCGGCGCCGTAGATGGCGGGGTCGCCGCTGTGGAGCCGGACGACGGTGTCGCCGGCCTCGTAGGCGTCACGCATCAGCGGAATCAGCTCTTCGAGGTCTTTCCCGATAGAGGAGACGGTCTCGGCGTCGGCGCAGTACGCCTCCAGCAGTTCGCTGTTGACGAGCGACCCGGCGTGCACGACGAGGTCGGCATCGGCCAACAGGTCCCGTCCCGCGACCGTCAACAGCTTCGGGTCGCCGGGGCCGGCGCCGACGAAGGGAATTCCGTCCTGCTCGTCGCCGGCGCTGTGGTCGTAGACGCGGTCGTCGCGGTCGGTCGCGACGGCGTCGATGGCTTCCTGCGGGTCGGTCTCCCGGGACTGCTCGTCGGTCATTTTGCCACCTCGTCGCCGCTCAGCACACCCTCGGAACGCTCCTGCCGGGCGATACTCACCTCGCCGCCGTCAGAGCTCCGCGCTGACGAGGGTCGCCTCGTGATACTCACCTCGCCGCCATCCGAGACCACGCCGCCCTCGTCCACCCCTTCGAGGAAGGCGTCGGTCGCCTGCTCGACGCGGGCGGCGGGCCGTTCGGCGTAGGCCAGCGTGTAGTAGTCCCGTTCGTCGATGTCGGTCGGGTCCTCGGTCACCAGCGTCTCGCCCTGCTCCATGAACAGCCGGCGGCCGTAGGTCACGTCGTAGCCGGCCTCGACGAGTCCCGCGTGGGTGGCCGGCGCGTCGGTCACTTTGAACAGAATCATCCGGTCGGGACCGGTCGGCGAGACGCCGCCGTCGGCCTCCCGCAGCGCGAGGCTCGACCCGGCCGTTATCTCGACGCCCAGCGCCGTCGCGAAGGCGGTGACCGCACTGACGCCGGGGACGACTGTCAGCTCGACCTCGGGGTGGAACGCGGCCATCGTCCGGCGGAGGTGACCGAACGTCGAGTAGACGTTCGGGTCGCCGAGCGTGACGAAGGCGACGTCGCCATCGCGGGCTCGTGGGGCGATTTCGGCCGCCGCGGCCTTCCAGGCCGAGCGGAGCTTCTCTTCGTCGCGGGTCATCGGGAAGTCGAGGTCACCGATGCGGGCTTCGGGAACGTGTTTCGTCGCCACCGTCCGGGAGAGTCGCCCGGGCGAGTAGACCACGTCGGCCGATTCCAGCGCGCGTTTGCCCCGCACCGTCACGAGGTCGGCCTGTCCGGGGCCGAGCCCGACGCCGTAGAGTGTCATCGGGGTGCCTCCGAGGCGCCGGTCCGGGGACCAGCGTCACCGCTGCCGTCGGTGGCCACGTCCGGCGTCGCGCTGCCGACGAGCATATACACCGGGTTCTCCGAGTCGAAGCTCGTCGCGCCCGCGAGTTCGTAGCCGTGGCTTACCTGGAACTGGAGGACCTCCTCGAGCAGGTCCCGGTCGCGAAAGGCCTGGGTCGCCGCGCCGGCGACCTCCAGCCGGGAGACGTTCATCACGATACGGTCGATACCGGTCTCGACGGCGTGGTCGAGGACGGCCTCGTAGTTGCGGCTGCCGCCCAGAAAGATCGCGTCGGCGTCCTCGGGCAGCCCCGCGGGCGCTTCGGCCTGGCGCAGGGTGACGTCGGCGTCGGTGTCGTTCGCGGCGAGGTTCTGCTCCGTCACAGCGAGGCGCTCGGGCTTGCGTTCGAGCGCGGTGACTCGCCCCGCCTCCCGGGCCGCGTCGATGGTGACCGCGCCGGTACAGGAGCCGACCTCGGCGAAGTGGTCGGTTCCATCGAGCGCGAGCTTGCTCGCGAGGACGGCCCGGACCTCCGGTTTCGTCGGCCCGGCTTTCGCGTCGTGGGGCAACGAGACGTGTGCCATGGGCAGTACAAACTCACGTGGAGCATAAAACAATTGTGTTTGTTTTACTCCAAGCTGTGTTGTCTTATCTCGGCGTTTACCCGGTCTGGCGCCAATCCAGCCTTCGGTAACGAAAAGCTACTTTAGCTCTCGGACCGGAGCGCCGTGTATGGCACAGCGTTCGGGCGGGAGCGAGGAGTTCGGCGTTCTCCGGAGCAAGCGGACCGCCACCCGATACCAGATAATGGTCGAGGTCGCGGAGCGCCAGCCGGCGGTCAGCCAGCAGGAGATAGCCGACGCGATCGGCATCACCTCCCAGGCCGTCAGCGACTACCTCCGGGGGCTCGCCGAGGAGGGCCACGTCACCAAGCACGGCCGCGGTCGCTACGAGGTCACCAAGGAAGGCGTCGACTGGCTCATCTCCCAGACCGACGCCCTGCGGAGCTTCGTGGGCCACGTCTCCGAGGATATCATCGGCCAGGTGGACATCGAGACGGTGCTGGCGACGGCCGACATCGCGGAGGGCGAGACGGTGTCGGTGACGATGCGGGACGGCGTCCTGCGCGCCGTCTCGGGCGACGCCGGCAACGCAACCGCAGTTGCAGTGACCGACGCCGACGCCGGGACCGACCTGGGCATCACCAACGTCGAGGGTGTCGTGGAGTACGACCTCGGTGACGTGACCGCCGTCTCGATTCCGCGGGTCCAGAACGACGGGAGCAGCGCCGTCGACGCCGACCGCATCGCCGGGCTGGCGACCGACCACGACCTCGTCGCCGTCGCGGGTGTGGAGGCGCTGGCCGCCGCCCGTGCCGCCGAGGTCGACGTCGACATCCGCTACGGGAGCGTCGCCGCCGTCGAGGAGGCCGCTACGAAGGGCCAGGACGTGCTCTTGCTCGCCAGTGCCGACCAGCTCTCGACCCACACCGACGCGCTGGCCGGGGCCAACATCGGCTACGAAGTGCTCGACGCCGCCGAGTAATCCAGCGGCGTCACCCGGAAGACGGCCGTCCCGCGTGGCTCGACCGTCGCCGACAGCTCCCCCAGCGTCTCCCACTGCTCGCCGGTCCAGCCGTCCAGCACCGAGTAGCGGTCTCCGGCCGTCGGAACCGACGTTTCGTCGACGTGAGCGTGGACGTCCGTAGGGTCCTCGCCCCTGTTCCACAGCGCCACCGCCGCGCCGTCGTGGAGTCGCTTGCTCCAGACCTCGCGGGTCGGGTCGCGGCGGTCAGGCGTTCCCTGCAGCCCCAGGGGGTCCTGGTCGATAGCCAGCAGGTGCTCGTTAGTGAGGATATCGAGGACCGTCCGGGAGATGTCGGTGAGGTCCGTCCCGACGAACAGCGGCGCGCCGAGCAGACACCAGAACGCGAAGTGGGTCCGGTTCTCGGCGGCGGTGAGCGGGCGGCGGATATCGGTCGGCTCGTGTCTGGACTGGCCCGACTCGGGGCCGTTGCCGACCTGGAGCATATCGGGGTCCGACCAGCCGCCCGGGGCCTGCGCCGCGGGGATATCGAGTTCGGCCACGCGGTCGACGATGTCGGCGATACCCAGTCCGAACTCGTCGCGGTCGGTGTGCCACTTCGCCACGGCGTCGTCGGTCACCCGCCACAGTTGCCCGCCGACGTTGCGACCCCACTCCCAGGGGTCAGATTCGCCCCACTCGCAGATGCTGTAGACGATGTCGCGGTCGACCGCAGCGAGCGCGTCGCCCATCGCGGCGTAGCGGGAAACGGCGTCGCGGCCGCGGTGGTCGCCGCAGTTGTCGTACTTCAGGAAGTCGACGCCCCAGTCGGCCAACTGCTCGGCGTGGACCCGCTCGCGACCCAGACTCGCCTGATACCCCTGGCAGGTGTGGCTCCCGGCCGAGGAGTAGAGCCCGAATTTGAGCGCCCGGTCGTGGACATAGTCGGCCAGTGCCGCCATTCCACTCGGGAACGTCTCAGGGTCGGCTCGGAGCCGGCCGTCGTCGTCGGTTTCCTCGGCCATCCAGCAGTCGTCGACGACGACGTACTCGTAGCCGGCGTCGCGCAGTCCGGTCTCGACCAGCGCGTCCGCCGCCGCGCGGATGTCCGTCTCCGTGACCGCACAGCTGTGGGCGTTCCAGGAGTTCCAGCCCATCGGTGGGGCGGGAGCGAGAGCGGAATTGGGAACGCCATCTGCCATAGACAGGAGTCTCAGCGACCAGGTAAAACAGTTGTCCAGGCGGCGATGGTCCCGACACCACTGGCACTGGCGACAGTTTTAGTAATACTCGGTTCGTCCAGTACAACTAGCTATGGCCAGTAGTACAGATGAGCCCGAAGTAATCCGTGTCTCGGGGAAGGGACAGGCGACGATTCCGAAGCCGCTGCGGGAGAAGTTCGGTATCGAGGCCCCCGGCGAGGTGTTTATTTACGAAGACGAGGGGCGCATCGTCATCGAGCCGGTCCTCGAGTTAGGTCAACTACACGGGATTCACGCCGGGGAGGGCGAGCCCGGCGACGTGCTGGCGAAAGTTCGCGCAGAAAAAGACGCGGAGAAGCGGCGGGAAGCGAGCCGGGCTGACGACCTGCGGCCGATCGACAGATGAGCGAGGGCTACGTCTTCGATACGGAAGCGATACTCGCGTTTCTGTACGACGAACCTGGCCACGAGCGAGTCGGAACGCTGCTCGAACGGGTGGCGGCGGGCGACGTCGAAGGGTATCTGGCCGAAGCCAACGCCAGCGAGGTGTACTACCTCGTCGCTCGCTTCGAGGGGACGCCCGAAGAGCGCCCGACCTCGGCGTCGCTTCGGACCGCCGACCGTGACGTTCGGACACTGACCAGAAACGGCCTCACGCTCGCCCGTGCCGACTGGCGGCTCACCGGGGAGGTCAAGGCCGACGGTGACATCTCCCTGGCCGACGCCGCTGCCGTCGCCCTGGCCGCCGAGCGGGACGCGACACTCGTGGTAGGGGCCGACGACGACTTCGAGTCGCTCCCCGTGGACGTGGCCATCGAGCAGTTCAGAACTGAGAGCGTCTGACCTGCACAACGCCTTTTATCCGCGCTCCCGTGGACCGGCCAATGAGTGCGGACAGCTCCGAGCCGCGTTCGAAAGTCGCGCGGCTCATCGAATCGTACGACCTGGGCCCCCTCGGCGCGGACCTGGAGGCCGCCTGGCTCGGCGAGGGCAGAGAACGGGAGAGCCTGCGCGACCTCGCCGACCGGTTCAACCGGGCGCTGTTGCTGGCGGCGATACGGGACGCCGGCATGGACGTCGTCGACGGCGAAGCGCGGAACTACTACCGGCTGTTGACCGACGAGGACGTGAGCGCGGGCCGGCGGGTCGAAGCGGAGAACCGGCTCGAATCGGCCGGCATCGACGTCGAGGCCCTGCGTGCGGATTTCGTCACCTACCAGGCGATACGCCACTATCTGACCGACGTCCGGGGTGCGAGTTACGAGAACGACACGGAGCGACGCGGCGTCGAGCGCGAGCGCTCCGTCATCGACCGGCTCCAGAGCCGCGTCGAGTCCGTCGTCCGGGACACCGTCGACCGGCTCGGGAACGCCGGCCGGCTCTCGGTGGGCGAGTACCGCGTGTTCGTCAGCGTCGACGTGCTCTGTCAGGACTGTGGCCGGCAGTACACCGTCGGTGAGCTACTGGACCGGGGTCACTGCGACTGTGACTGACCGATATCCCGAACACGGTCGTAGCTGTCGGCCAGGGCCTCGGCGTCCTCGGGCAGCAGGGCGACGACCAGATACGGGACCTCGGTGGCGAAGTACTCGACCAGCGCGGCGATGCGCTCGGCGTCGATGGCCTCCAGCGAGTCCAGCAACATGAACGGTACCTGCTCGGCCACGTCGTGGACGAGATAGCCCGCCAGCGCGAACACGAGGCCGGTGACCGCCCGCTCTGACTCGGAGAGGTGGTCGACCGTGTCCTCGTAGACGGTCCCGCCGTCGGAGCTACGAACGACGTGGAGCTCGAACTCGGAGCCCTCGATGACCGACTCGGCGTCGACGGTGGCCACGGAGTCGGCGGGGCCGTCGATGCGCTCGAGCCAGATGCGCTCGACGTTCTCGTACTCGAGGATATCGAGCAGGTCGGCCATCCGCTCGTTGAACGCCGTCGTCGCCTCCGTCTCCAGCGTGTCGATGCGGGTCCGCAGGTCGATGAGCTCGTCGACGACGGACTCCCGGCGGGCGACGAGCGTCTCGTCGCGTCGAATCTCGGCCTCGGTCTCGGCGATCTCCTCCTCGATATCCTCTAACGTCGACTCCAGCGATTCGAGTTCGAACTCCAGCTCGTTGGCCTCGCTGTGGAGGTCAAGCACCTCGTCGACCTCCGCCGAGCGCAGCTCGGTCACCTCGGCCTCGAGCTCGCCGACCCGGTCCGAGAGGTTGTCGCGGCGCTCCCGCAGGTCCGACAGCGTCTCCTGGCGGGACCCTATCTCCGTCTCCACCTCGTCGATGGTGTCCGTGAGTTGCTCGCGTCGGTCCACCGTCTCGGTGATACGGGTTTGCTCCTCGGTCAGCTCCTCGATTTCGGCCGTCAGTTCGTCAATCTCCGCGAAGGTCTCCTGGCGGTGCTCGCGGAGGCTCTCGAGCGTGGCCTCGAAGCGCTCGGGCTTGACCGTCGACCCGCAGGTCCAGCAGGTCGTCTTCGACCCCCGGTAGAGCTGGTCGGTGATGTCCCCGACGCTCTCGGGCTTCCGGCCGAGCGCGTCGGCGATGCGGTCGTGCTCACCGTCGAGGAACTCCTCGTTGAACCCGATGATGGTCTGGAGCCGGGAGGTGTACGTCGAGAGCTCGCGCTTGCGCTCGCGGCGAGCTGCCAGGCGGGATTCGAGCACGTCGAGCCGGTCCTCTGGCGCGTCGGGGAGGCCGGCCAGCTCGGCTGCGAGCCGACCGCGTTCGTCCCGCAGCGCCGAGAGGCTCTCCTGCTCGGAGGTGATATCGGCCCGGACCCGGCGCAGCTCCTCGCGGGTGGCCCGGAGCTCGTCGAGCCTGGTTTCCAGTACGTCGGTGTTCGACTGGGTCAGGTCGACCGTGAGGTCGCGCTCGTCGATGCGCTCCTCGACTCCGGCCAGCTCCTCGCGGATTTCGGCTATCTCCGCCGCCGTGCTCTCCCGGCGCTGTTCGAGGTCGGGCAGTCGCTGTTTGAGCGCGGCGATGTCGTCCAGTTCCGCGTCGATTTCGGCCTTGCGCTCCTCGGCCTCGTGGATCTCGCGGCGGAGCTCGGACGTGTCGACCGGCCGCATGATGATATCGCGGAGGTCGTCGCCCCGGGCGACTGCCTGTCGCGCCTCGTTGTCCTCAAGCAGAAAGGCAAAGAGCTCGGCGAGTTCCGGGTCCGCCAGCAGCCCGTCGCCCGAACTGACGATGCCGTCTTCGGCACGTGTGAGCTGGCGTTCGCAGGTCTGCTCGCCCAGTGTGAGCGAGACCCGGCCCTGTTTCGCGTCCCCTTTTATGGCGGTCCAGTCGCTCCCCAGCGCCGCCATCATCGCCTTCAGAAACGACGTCCGGTTCGTCGCGTTGCGACCGGCGAGGACGGTCACGCCGGGCGACAGCGCCACCGCCGCCGAATCGATGCCACCGATGTTCTCGACCGAGAGGGTCGCGTCCTCGTCGGCCGCCGTCGCCGGGTGCATAGCTCTACGTCTGCCGGTCGGAATCTTAAACGCTGGGACGCGCGCGGCGAGGGGGTCGTCGAAATTCGTCGGCCGACGGAAAACAGAATAACAAGCATATGTTTGTTAGGTCAGCGACGGCCCACCCCTCGTTTCACGCAATATCAGTCGCTCAATTCGCCATTATACTCAAAACCAATCGTAACCGTGCAAAAACGCTAACGTTTATGGTAGATAGTGGACGTACTCGCAGTTGTCGCACCAATGTCAGAGAGCCCCAAAACCGAACGTATGCTCCGGTCGCATCTGACCTCCGTCAAGGAGGACCTGATGACCGGTGTGTCGTTCATGATTCCGTTCGTCACCATCGGTGGTATCTTCCTCGCCCTCGCATACGCGGTGGGAGATACCCAATCAGTCTTCGAGAACACCGGCTCCGCCGGCTGGTTCCTCGCACAGGTCGGAAACGCCGGCCTCACGATCATGGTCCCCATCCTCGGGGCCTACATCGCCTACGCCATCGCGGACCGCCCCGGGCTCGCCCCGGGCTTCCTGCTGTCGTACATCATCCAGCAGGGCGCTGTCGTCTCCGAAGCGGCGGCAGTCATCGGCGTCTCCGGCGGCGAGGCCGGCGCCGGCTACCTCGGCGCCATCGTCGCCGGGCTGCTGGCCGGCTACGTCGCCCGCTGGTTCAAGGGACTGGACGTGCCCGAGTTCCTGGCCCCGATGATGCCAGTGCTCATCATCCCCGTCGCCACGATGGCCGTCCTCACCCCCATCATGCTGTTCGTGCTGGGCGTACCCGTCGCGCTGGCCAACGCGGCGCTGACGAACTTCCTGCAGGGGATGCAGGGCGGGCAGGCGATGTTCGTCGGCCTCATCCTCGGCGGGATGATGGCCTTCGACATGGGCGGCCCCGTGAACAAGGTCGCCTACGTCTTCTCGACGGGGCTCATCACCGAGGGCATCTACGCGCCGATGGCGGCCGTGATGATCGGCGGGATGGTCCCGCCCATCGGGCTGGCGCTATCGAACTTCATCTCCCCGCACAAGTACGCCGCCGAGATGTACGAGAACGCAAAGAGCGGCGTAGTGCTTGGCTTCTCGTTCATCACGGAGGGTGCCATCCCCTACGCCGCGGCCGACCCGCTTCGCGTCATCCCCGCCGTCGTCGCCGGTAGCGCCGCCGGCGGCGCCGCCTCGATGGCGCTGAACGTGACGATGCCCGCCCCCCACGGCGGCATCTTCGTCATCCCGCTGTCGAACAAACCGTTCATCTTCCTGGGCTGTATCGTCCTGGGCTCGTTCGTCACCGCCGCCGTCGCGCTCCTCCTCAAGCCCGACTTCGAGGACCGCGTCGAGGCCGGTGCCGAGTCGAGCGCGGGCACGGCCCAGCCCAGCGACGACTAACTCACAATGACAGACCAGATAACCGACGACATCGACGAACTGATTCCGGCGAGCCACATCTCGCTGTCCGAACCACCCGCCGGGAAGGAGGCCACTATCGAGTCCCTGCTCGACCTCGTCGTCGAGTCGGGCCGCGTCGAGGACCGCCAGACGGCGCTCGACGCCCTGCTGGCCCGCGAGGAGGAGACGACGACCGGCGTCGGGATGGGTATCGGCATCCCCCACGCGAAGACCGAGGCCGTCAACCGGCCGTCGCTCGCGTTCGCCCGCTCGAAGGAGGGCGTCGACTTCGGGAGCATGGACGACGAGCCGGCGACGCTCATCTTCCTGATACTCGTCCCCCGGGAGGGCGGCGAGGACCACCTCGCCATCCTGAGTTCGCTGTCGCGGGCCCTGATGCACGACGACGTGCGCGAGCGACTGCACGAGGCCGACGACGAGAGCGAGGTCCAGGAGACGCTCAGGGAGGCTATTCGATGAGCGAGCGTATCGTCGAAATCGTCCCGGAGGCGGGCCTGCACGCCCGCCCCGCGGCGCTGTTCGTCGAGACCGTCAACGACCACGAGGCCAATGTCGAGGCCGGCCCGCCCGATAGCGACCTCGTCCCCGCCCAGAGTATGATCGCCGTCACCAGTCTGGGCGTCGGGCAGGGCGACGAACTCCGCCTCGTCGCCGACGGCCCCGACGCCGAGAGCGTGCTCGACGAACTGGAGCGAATACTGACGACCCCCGAGGACGAACTAGAGGCATAGTCATGGCAGCCCGCACACTCACCGGCACCGGCGCGACGCCCCGCTCGGGACTGGGGACCGTCGTCTGGTACGACCCCGAAATCACGCTCCCCGACACGGACGAGCCCGTCGACGGCGACGCCGAGCGCGACCGCTTCGCCGACGCCGTCGAGACCGCCCGCGCGGAACTGGAGAGCGAACGTGACGCCACCGCCGAGCGCGTCGGCGAGGAGGAAGCCGCTATCTTCGACGCCCACATCCAGTTCCTCGAGGACCCGACCATCAGAGAGGCGGTTGAGGCGAGCATCGAGGACGGGCGACCCGCCGCGCTGGCCGTCGACGACGCCTTCGCCGAACATATCGAGCAGTTCGAGGGGATGGAGGGTCGGATGGCCGAGCGCGCCGACGACCTCCGTGACGTGCGGGACCGCCTGCTGCGCCTGCTGACCGGCGGCGACCGCGTGAACCTCGCCGACCTCCCCGAGGGCAGCGTCGTCCTCGCCGAACGGCTCACCCCGAGCGATACGGCCCAGCTCGACCCCGAGACGGTGGCCGGCTTCGCCACGGTCACCGGTGGCCGAACGTCGCACGCGGCCATCTTCGCCCGGTCGCTGGCGCTGCCGGCCGTCGTCGGCCTCGGGGAGGTACTGAACGATATCACGGACGGCACCGAGGTCATCGTCGACGGTGACGCCGGCGAGCTACTCGTCGGACCCGACGACGCCGAGCGCGAGGCCGCACGAGCCGACGAGGGCGCCGAGGTAATCGAGGAGATGGTCGAGACGAGCGACGGCCGCGAGATAGAGGTCGCCGCGAACGTCGGCCGCCCCGAGGAACTGGAGCCGGCCGCGGCGAGAGGGGCCGACGGCGTCGGGCTCTATCGCACCGAGTTCCTCTTCCTCGAACGACAGTCCCCGCCGGACGAGGACGAGCAGTACGAGGCGATTCGGGACGCGCTCGATACGTTCCCCGAGGGCCGCGTCGTCGTCCGAACGCTCGATATCGGCGGGGACAAACAGATTCCCTACCTCGACTTGCCCGAGGAGGAGAACCCGTTCCTGGGCGAGCGGGGCATCCGTCGCTCGCTGGACCCCGACACCGAGTTGTTCCGCACGCAGCTGCGGGCGCTGCTCCGGGCGGCCGCCGACGGTGCCGGGGAGCTGAACGTGATGTTCCCCCTCGTGGCCACCGTCGAGGAGCTAGAGGCCGCTATCGCGGCGGTCGACGACGCCGCCGCGGCGCTCGACGAGCGCGGTGTCGACTGCGAGCGCCCGTCCCTGGGCGTGATGGTCGAGACGCCCAGCGCCGTCTTCATGGCCGACGAGTTCGCCCGGCGGGTCGACTTCCTCTCTATCGGGACGAACGACCTCACGCAGTACGTGATGGCCGCCGACCGCGAGAACGAACGCGTCGGCCACCTCCACGACCCGACGCATCCGGGCGTCGTCCGAGCCATCGGCCGCACGGTCGAGCAGGCCCACGCCAACGACGCGTGGGTCGGGATGTGCGGGGAGATGGCCGGCAACCCCGACGTGACCGAGCTGCTGGTCGGGCTGGGACTTGACGAACTCAGCATGAGCGCCGTCACCATCCCCGACGTGAAAGTCGCCGTGAGCGAGACCGAGTACAGCGCCGCACGCGAGCGCGCCGACAGCGCCCGCAGTGTCGCAACGCGCAGCGAAGTACACGAGACCATAGACCAATGAAATTCGTCGCAGTCACCGCCTGTCCGACCGGTATCGCACACAGTCAGATGGGCGCCGAGAACTTAGAACAGGAAGCCGAAAGACGCGGCCACGACATCGAAGTCGAGATTCAGGGCGCGATGGGCGCCGAGAACGAGCTCTCGGCCGAGGACATCGAGGCGGCCGACGCGGCCATCATCGCCGCAGACACCGCCGTGAATCCAGACCGCTTCGAGGACGTCCCGCTCGTCAAGGGCACCATCAAGGACGCCGTCAACGACGTCGAGGGTCTCATGGACGAGGCCGAGGAAGCCGCCGGCGCAGGCCCCGACGAAGAGCGAACCGTCGGCACGGACGAGGCCGACGACGCCGACCACGACAGCGGCTCACCGGACGTGCGCCGCGGCGGCGACCGCTCGAAGAGCCTCGTCGCCCGACTGAAGCGCCTGCTGAGCTGATATCGTCGCGCTCGCGCCGACCGGTCGCTTCGCAGTCGCCGAACCAGTCGGCCGCTGACCGCACCGCCGACCAGCCGCACAACCGACCGAACAGTCACGTAACCGACCGCAGAAACCGCACGCAACCAATCCAACAGAGACACATGTACGATTTCACCGAATCACCGCTCGTTCGCAACGACAAGACCCTGGTACTCGCACACGATCACGGCCTCGAACACGGCCCGAAACAGTTCAGCGGCGTCGAGGAGCGCCTCGACCCCCGCGAGGTGTTCGAGATGGCCACCCACGACGCCGTCACGGCGCTGGCCGTGGGGAAAGGCCTCGCCGAGACCTACTACCCCAGCTACGAGGACGACGTGAACCTCCTGGCCAAACTCAACGGCAGTTCCGACCTCTGGATGGGCGACCCCTACTCGCCGAAGAACTGGACGGTCGAGTACGCCGCCGAGCTGGGCGCCGACGCCATCGGCTACACCATCTACCCCGGCGTCAACCGCGAGACCGATATGTTCGAGGACTTCCGGCCGGTCCAGGAGGCCGCCCGCGAAGAGGACCTCCCCATCGCGATGTGGTCGTACCCGCGCGGCCAGGCCGTCAAGTCACATCGTAGCGAGTCCATCATCGCCTACGCCGCACGGCTGGGCCTGGAACTGGGCGCGGACTTTACGAAGGTGAAGTACCCCCGCAGCAAAGAGGCGATGGCCCACGCGGTGCGCAGCGCCGCGGACAACCGCGTCCTGCTGTCGGGCGGGTCGAAGACCTCCGACCGCGACTTCCTCGAACTCGTCGCCGACTGCATGGACGTCGGCGTCGCCGGGTTGGCCGTCGGCCGGAACGTCTGGCAGCGCGAGGACCCCGAGGCCATCCTGGACAAGCTCGAACCGGTCGTCTTCGAGGAGGCGACGGCCGCCGACGTCCTGGAGGGGTGACCGATGGACGCAACACAGACCGACCGGCAGGTTCGCCCCGTCGTCGCCGGCGAGACCCGAGACGGGACCGGTTGGAGCGAGGTCGTCGACCGGACCACCGGCGACGTTTTCGCTACCGTCGCAGTCGGTGAGAGCGCGACAGTCGAGAACGCGGTGGCCGCCGCGAGAGGCGCGATGCCGACCGAGCTGGAGACCGGCGTCATCCAGCGTGCCACCTGGTGTGAGTCTATCGCGAGCGCAGTCCGCGACCGGAGCGGGGAGCTCGCCGACGCCCTCGTCCGCGAAGCCGGCGTGACGATCACCAGCGCCCGCGCCGAGGTCGAGACGGCCGCGGCGCAGTTCGACGGCGTCGCCGGGACGCTGCGCTCGCTCACCGGGAAACACCGCACCTGGACCACGGCCAGCGTGGCCGGCGACAACTCGCTGGTCGCGGCCGCCCCGCTGGGCGTCGTCCGGTGTCGGCCGAGCGAGCGGGCCCCGCTCGCGGCGACGGCGCTGCAGGTGGCGCCCGCAGTCGGCGCCGGCAACGGCGTGGTGGTGACGCCCCCGGCGTCGACCCCGGTGGCCGCCTCGCAGCTCGCCGACATCGCCGTCGACCACCTCCCCGCGGGAGCGGTCGGGTTCGTGCCCGTCGAGGCCGACGAACACGCCGACGGCGGGGCCGACGCTGCCGACGCAGTCCTCGCCAGCGAGGCGGCGACGGGCACCCCCGGCGTCACCCGGTTCCAGCGGCGCCTGGGCGGCGGCACGACGACGCTCGTGTTCCCCGACGCCGACGTCGAGGCGGCCGCCGCCGCCATCGCCGGCGACGGCCCGAGCACCGTCGAGCGTCGTCTCGCGGGGCCCGCTCGCGTCCTCGCCCACGAGTCGGTCCAGGACGAACTGGTCGAAGCGCTCGACGCCCAGCTGGCCGACTGGACGAGCGGCGACCTGTTCGACGAGACCACCACGGTCGCGCCACAGCGGGACGCCGCTGGCGCCGAACGGCTCGCGTACTACGTCGATGACGCGGTGACGAAAGGAGCGACCCTGGTCCGTGGCGGCGACGCCGACGGCCGGCAGTTCGCACCGACGGTCCTCGCGGACGTGCCGGCCGACGCAGCGCTGCTTTCGGACGGGCAGCCCGCCCCCGTCGTCCCGGTGACGCCGTTCCACACCGAGAGCGACGCACTGGAGCGGGCGGGTGCCGGCGGTCCGGCCCAGGCCGTCAGCGTGTTCACCGAGCGCCACAGCCTGGTGATGCAGGTGGCAGAGGCCCTCGACGCCGGCGCTATCAGCGTGGGTGCCGCGGGGGTCGACGAGCGGCTCCAGTGTCTCGACGGACAGCGGGCCCGAGAGGCCGTGACGCGGCTGACCAGAACGAAGCGAGTGATCCAGTGATGATAGCGACCGTCACACTCAACCCGGCGGTCGACCAGACGGTCCGGACCGACCAGGAGCTCGCCCCAGAGGAAATCATCCGAGTCGACGACGCCAAGTTCGACGCCGGCGGGAAGGGTATCAACGTCTCGAAGTTCCTCACGGCGATGGGGGCCGAGACGGTCGCGACCGGCGTCGTCGGCGGCTTCCTCGGCCAGTTCGTCACGGAACGGCTCGCGGCCGACGGTATCGACGCGCGGTTCGTCGACATCGACGGGACGACACGGCTCAACTCGACCGTGCTCGCGCCCGACGGCGAGTACAAGCTCAACCAGCGCGGCCCGACCGTCTCGGCCGCCGAGGTCGGCGCTATCGTCGAGCGCCTGTCCGCGCTGGCACCCGAAATCGTCGTCGTCGCGGGGAGCCTCCCGCCCGGGCTCGACACCGGCGCCATCGACCGGCTCGCCGGGGCCGGCCCCTGGGAGACCGTCGTCGACGTCGAGGGCGCGCTCCTGCGTGACCTCGATGCCGACTACGCCTGGTGTAAACCGAACGCCCCGGAACTGGCGGCGGCGACGGGTCGGGCCGTCGACGACCGCGAGTCGGCTATCGAAGCCGCCGAGCAACTCCGGAAGCGCGGGTTCGACCGCGTCGTCGCCTCGCTTGGCGCCGACGGGGCCGTCCTCGTGACCGGTGACGACGTGGTCCACGAGCCCGCTATCGACTGCGAGGTCGTCGACACCGTGGGGGCGGGCGACGCGTTGCTGTCGGGCGTGCTGGCGGGGATAGCGGCCGGCGCCGACGAGGCCGACGCCCTGCACACCGGCGTCGTCGCCGCCACCGCGGCGGTGTCGACCCCGGGAACCGACGTCCCGTCGCTCCCCGAGCCCGGCGCGAACGGCGTCGAACCGGTCTGAACGCTCTCTGGACGACAGTTTATACGGCCGGTCGTACCGGAGTCCCTGATGTGCCGGGCCCGTCCCAGCCAATCCGGAACTGGCGTACAACTGCCCGTATCAGGGCGCCGTCAGCCCGTAGACGTTGTTGTCGCCGCTGGCCAGGAAGACGACGTTGTCCACCACAGTGGGTGCGGCCATTACCCGACCGTTAGTCGACAGCTCCCACTGGACAGTCCCGTCGCCCGCCGAGAGGATGTACAGTTTGCTGTCGTTGCTGCCGACGTAGACGTTGCCGCCCACGACGGTCGGCGACGACCGGACGGCGTCGCCGGTGCCGAACGACCACTGCCGGTCCCCGCCGGCGGCCGAGAGGGCGGTGACGCTGTCGTCGTCGCTGCCGACGTACACCGTCCCGTCGGCGACGGCGGGCGAGGTTCGGACCGGCCCGCCCGTTTCGTAGCGCCACTGTTCGCTCCCGTCCGACGTCGACAGGGCGACGACGTCGCCGTCGTCGGTCCCGACGTAGACGCTCCCGCCGGCGACGGCGGGCGACCCCGTGACGGTGTCGCCGACGTCGCCGGCCCACTGTTCGCCCCCGTCAGACGGCGCCAGTGCGGTGACGGCACCCGAGTTGTCCCCCACGTAGACGCTGCCGTCCGCCACCGCGGGCGTGGTCTGTACCGACCCGTCGGTGTCGGCGGTCCACTGCTCGCTCCCGTCCGTCGAGACGGCGCTAATCCTGTCGCTGTCGCTACCGATGTACACCGTCCCACTGTCGACAGTCGGCGAGGCCCGGACGGCGGCGCGGTCGACGAGCGGGTTATCTGAGGCCCCCGCCTCGTAGCGCCACTGCACCTCCCCGCTGCCGGCCGCGAGGGCGTAGAGATAGCCGTCGAAACTCCCGGCGTAGACGGTCCCGCCCGAGACCGCGGGGGAGGACCGGACCAGCCCTCCCGTCGGGAGTCGCCACTGCGTGGTACCGTTGACGGCCGAGAGGGAGTAGACGTAGCCGTCGTTGCTGCCGACGTAGACGCTGCCGTCGACGACCGCCGGCGAGCTGAAGACCTGCTGTCCCGTGGGAGCCCCCCACTGGATGATGACGTTCGTCGTCGGGCCGGTCTCCCCGGAGGCCGACCCGGTGTTTGCGGCGTCGTAGCCGTACATCGGCCAGCGACCCACGTTGCCGGGGATAGAGGGACCACCGGTCGGGGTTCGGTTGTCGGAGTCGTTGGAACAGCCCGCCAGCGCCGCCGCCCCGGCTGCCCCCAGTGTCGCCAGGTACCGTCGCCGCGTCTGTCGGCCGGACATGAGGACCCCTTCCACAGCCCCCGAAATAAATCCATCCGATACGGTCCGAAAGCGGCGACTCCGAGCCCGTCACTCGACCGGGTAGCGCGCGATGCTCTCGGTTCCACAGGCGGGACAGCGGTCGGTCTCACCGTCGACGGTCCGTCCGCACTCTCGACACTCGTAGACGACGGTCTGGGTCCCCACGAACAGCGAGAAGACCGCCTCAAGCATCGCGACCCCGCTCCCGTGTCAGTCGGGGGGTACCCGCCGGTTCGAAACTGTGTGACATCGTGGTGAGTTTTCCGTGACAATGGCGGCCGGGAGGTTAGTTAGTCGGGACCAAACGTCGTGTTATCGGTGTCATTACGGCGCTTTGTCGTGAGCGACCGTGCTTGACTGGGGAAAAACTGGATAGCAAGGCACAGCCACCGGTGGCGGTACCACGTCGGCCGGTCGCTTGGGGCGGGCCGGCCAGAGCGACCGAGTCTCCGGTCCCGACGCAGACGAGCACAGAACGGCCGATAAAATTTCTCGGCCCCGCTGCGCCGTCGATAGTGGTGCTGAACAGACAGTGAAATGGGGTGAAAGAAGCGCGATATGGTAAACAGGCCTGAATCCGTGCTAGGGGTCTGCGGTTTATATGCGGGTGCCGATACATGGGTCGGACAGGCGACGAATCAATGTCCACGCTCGACCCCTCCTCCCCTCGACTGCCCACCCCCACCACCGACGTCGGCGCCGTGTTCGACACGGCCCGGACAGCCATCAGCGGCGCGGCCTTCTGGGCGAGTATCCCGCTCCCCCTGGTTATCCTCGCCGCGCTGGTGTCGGGTATCGCGACGGCGGCCCCGGCGGCGCTCGTCGGGCTCGTCTTCCTGAACGTCGGCTGTGCGGTCCTGGGCCACACCTACACTCCTCGCAGATGACCCTCCAGCACAGAAGCGAGCAACGCCACACCAAGACCCGGCTGTTCTGTCCGACCTGCGACCACGAGAGCCCGCTCGACGGCGACTGGATCGGCGACGACCGGACGGCCCGGCGCCGCCTGCTGTGTCCCCGCTGTGGCGACTGTGTGGTCGACCAGCCGCGGGTCTGACAGTCATACTGGTGGCTGTACGTTCGTACCGATATTCCCCACCCCGGAGTGGCGAATTCCGTCAGTGTGTTACAGCCACCAGTATCACTCCAGCGGGTTCGTTCCGAGGACGTTGAGCACCAGTATCGTCGCGACGGCGACGCCGACGAGGATTAGCGCCACCGGGAACGCGACTTCCAGCCCGAGCGACTGGAAGGAGACCCATATCTGGACCGGCAGCGTCCGCGGGTAGTACGCGAGCATGATGGTCGCACCGAACTCCCCGATAGCGCGGGCGAAGGCGAGCGTGATACCGGCGAAGATGCCGGGCCAGGCCAGCGGCAGCGTCACCCGCCGGAAGGTGGCGAGTCGGTCCTTTCCGAGCGTGCGCGCGGCGTCTTCCAGGCTGCGGTCGACGCTCTCGAAGGCCGCTTTGGCCGTGATGACGACGAACGGCGAGGCGACGAACGTCTGTGCGAGGACGACGCCGACGAGCGAGCGGGTCAGCGCCAGGCCGTTCGCGGCCGCGAGCTCTCCCAGCAGCGTCCCCGGCCCGACGACCGTCAGCAATAACATCCCACTGACCACCGGCGGCAGGACGAGCGGGAGGACGACCAGCGACGTCAGGACTGTCTGTACCAGCCCCTCAGTGCGGGCCAGCCAGTACGCGAGGCCGAGCCCGAAGACGGTGGCCAGCGCCGTGCTGAGCAACGCCGTGGTCAGCGACGTCGCCGCCGCGGAGCGGACGGTCGGTGACCCCAGCCGCCGGAGGACGGCCCCCGGCGGCTGGCTGAGGACCAGAGAGAGCAGCGGTAACAGGTAGTAACACAGGAGCAGGCCGCCGAGGACGAACGCCGCCGAGAGCCAGTCGAACCGCTCGAGGGCGGCCTCAGTTCGTGATTGATTCCGGGACATTGCCAGTGTAGCGGGGGTAATCGTCGGGGACGGTGAAGCCGAACTCGGTCAGGTACTCGCCCGCGACGTGGGCCTCGAAGACCGCGCGGGTCCGCGCTGACTCGTGTCGGAGCGTCGAGCCGTAGCTGATGGGGTCGCCAGAGACGACGGTCCCGTCGGGGAGTTCGTAGCTGGTCTCCCCGTAGCGCTCGGCGAGTGCGGGGTCGCTCAGGTCGATTTCGGCCGGGAGGTCGACGTAGTCGTAGCCGCGTTCCGCGGCCATGTTGCGGTAGACGACGGCGGCGTCGATGGCGCCGGTCTCGAACTGGCTGACGAGCTGGGTCTCCGGGTAGCGCTGGTCGGGCGCCGGGACGGCCGTCCGGAGGTTCCGGTCCGTTCCGTAGTAGTCAGTCGCCAGTTCTAGACAGAACAGCGTCCGGTAGCCGAGCGGGTCCAGGTCCGGGTCGGTCCGACCAAGCGAGGTGTCGTCGTCCAGCAACACGTCGTACCACGGCGCACCGCTCTCGAGGCGGTCTCCGGCCGTACTGTCGGGGTTGTAAGCGACAACCAGCGCGTTCGTGGCGAACTCGACGACCCACTCGGCAGAGAGCAGCGCGTCGAACAGGGCCACGTCCGCGAGTGAGACGATGTCGGGGTCTTTCCCCTCGTCGGCGACCAGCCTGGCCGCCTGGGCGGAGCCGTACGCCTCGGGCTGGAGGCGCGCCTCGACCGCCGGCCGGAGCCCGGTCTCGACGGCGTTGTTGAGACTGCCGGCGACGAGCATCGACACCGCCCCGCCGCCCAGAACGCCCGAACAGCCAGCGAGCGCACAGGCGGGGACCGCCGAGAGGAGCGCTCGTCGGCTGACTCCCGCCGCCTCACCACGCATGGGTTCAATTTACTCTGTTGGTCCAATAAGCTTATCTCAAACGGTTGTGTTTGATCTCACATGGTGGAGACCGACGGGACGCTGCTCACCGAGCGGCAACTGGAGGTGCTCGAACACCGCGAACGGGGCGCGACACAGCAGGCCGTCGCCGACGAACTGGGGACGACAGCCTCGAACGTCAGCGCCGTCGAGCGGGCCGCCGAGGCGAACGTCGAGAAGGCCCGACGGACGCTCGAACTCGTCCGGGCGCTCCGAGCACCGGTCCAGTTCTCGCTCCCGGCGGGGACGTCGTTCGACGACCTCGTCACCGCGGTGTACGACCACGGCGACGAGGCCGGTGTGAAGGTCGATTACTGCCGGCCGGAGCTGTACGCCCATCTGTACGGGCTGCTCGCCGAGGTAACCGACGCGAATCGGCTGACAGCGTCGGTCGCTGTGGGGCTGACCGAGGACGGTGACGTGACCGTCTACGCCGACGAACACACCCTCGGGCCGGACAGCGGCGGGCCGGAGCAGTCGGTCGACAGCTCCTGAGTACAGTAGCCATCGGAACTCGATGCAGACCTGACCGCACGACGGCAGTGCAGTCGGTGTGTAACTCGTTTCGATTGGGACGATAGCGCCTGGCGGTTTCGGCCATCGTGTGGTCACCGGTCGGACTACAGCAAGTTTCGAACGTACGTCAGGGCACGCTTCGACCCCTGTCGGACACGTTCGATGGGCGGCGTCGACGACTGGTACCGCATGGCGTTGATGTTCTGGAGGATCTGGTCTTCCTTGTCGAGGCCCTGCCGGAAGGCCTCCTTCTCGAACGAGAACCGCTGATACTGGACGTTCCCGCGCTTCTGTTCCTGCCAGCTGCGGATGCGCGAGACGAATGTGAACCGCCCGAAGTCGTCCGACGCGATGACGTTCGTGTGTCGCGCGGTGCTCTCGGGGAGGTAGTCGTCCGGACTCTCGTCCGGGCCGGCCTCGATGATGACGATGTACTCGTCGTTGCCGATACCGAGCAACCGCTCGTTCTGGGCGCCCAGCGCCGGTCGCGGTTCCAGACCCCGTTTCTCGAACGACGCCACGATGTCGTCGAGGGAGTTCCAGTCGATGATATCGTCGGCGGTTATCAGCTCGGTACTCACACGCACAGTTGCTTAGCCACCCATTTGAAGCTTCGTACGACCGGATTGGGCGGCCGGCGAGCCACAGAGGTGTCGGTCGGGGTCCGATAGACGGCCCAGACGGCCCTGCATACGTCGGATCACCGTCGCCGGGCCCGGCTTCGAGGACGGCCTCGTCTACGACGGTCCTGCTCGGCCGACCGACAGGGCTTGCACGAACAGCCCGTGACAGCCACACGGTCGGCGTCACGCAGACGCGCTGTCCGCGGCGGCCGGTTGTCTGCGATGGGCCGGCCAGTCACAGCAACGCGATACCGCTAGCGCAGACGTATTTGTTGTGCCACACCGCAGATGCCGGGGTAGACGATTCCTACCGGCGGTAGGACGCCCGTACCGGCGTCATTTCCGGGGGACAGTCACCGACGACTTGCAAATACAGCCCACAACCGCTTCGGGGGTCGGTTGCCACCGAACGGCGTATGCGTCCCGCAACGCGGTCCGATTCGGCGGTCGAACTGGGCCAGTGGCTCGTGAGAGAGTTGCTCGAAACACCGGCCACGGAGGCCGTTCGGGAGGCGCTCGCGGAGGAGCGGGCCACCGACGAGGAGCCGGCGGCGCGGTCGCACCCCGACGACGGCGGCGACGGCACGGGCGGTGTCCCCGTCGCTGCGCTCGTCGCGGGCCTCGCCGTCGTCGGTGTCGTCGCCTATCTGCTCCGGAAACCGGGCGACGACACCGACTACCCGACCCGACCGAACGACGTCGACGAGGCGACGGCAGCTAGCGACAGAGTGGAAGCGGAAACGCCTGTCGAGACCGACGGGTCCACGGAGGAGACGGCCAGATAACGACGATACACCGGTAGGACGAGTGGCAGACGTGTCAGTAACACAACACCCTTGAGTCTGGTGCTGGTAGGTAGTGTATGTCGAACGACAGTTCCGACGCGGAGACCGGCAGCGAATCGCGCGAACAGGGAGTGGAGTTCGGGGGACTGATGGAGGCCCTTGAGCGCCACGAGTATCCCACGACACAGGAGCGCCTCCTCGAGGAGTACGGTGACGAGACGCTGGACCTGGCCGAAGGCGGGGAGACCCTCTCGAGTGTCCTTGCCGAAAAGGAGATGGCAGCGGAACAAGAGCACATCGAGTACGAGTCGCCCGAGGAGGTCCGACAGGCGATTCTCAACATGGTCGGGGACCGAGCCGTCGGTCGGACCGACTACAGCGACCGCGGTGGGTCCCTGCAAGACGAGGTCGAGGAAGGCGAGGACGAGAGCGACCAGTCGCTGTGAATCTGGCGTCGGTGCCAGCGGTGGCCCAGTCACCGAACGGGCCCGGGTAACCCGGCTAGAAGAGGCCCGACGGATCTGGGAGCGACCCGGCGATGATTCCCACGATGTAGAGCGTCGAGAGGAGCGCCAGAACGCCGATGAGGGCGATGAGATACCAGTACGCGCCTTCGACACTCGTCAGCGGAGGGACCTCCATACAGACGAATCGACCGGCCACCCGAAAAACGTTCGCCAGTGACATATTAGTTCGCCAATATTTTTGGCGGCTGGTACCTAGTCCGGTGTATGGCAGACGAACCCGTCCGAGCCGACGACGACCAGCGGGAGTGGGCGACGCTGGATACACTCCTCGACGTCACGGTGAACCTCATCCCGATGGGAATCTTGCTGTTCTTCGTCGGCCTCTACAGCGTGTTCCGCCCCTGGGAGTGGGACCCGGCGATATTCGTCCTCATGCACTTTCTGACGGTCTTTCCCTTCCTGTTGCTGGCGCTGCTGACGTACGTCTCTGCGCGGGCCATCGCGGGCGCCGAAGCGGGGACCTGAGACGGTCGGGACACTCGACCGGCGATGTGGTGAACGGGGTCCCGGAAACGGCGCCAGCCGGCCTAGAACAGGCCCTGGCCGTCAACTCGGGGCGGAAACTTGCAGGTGCAAACTCATCCGTTTAGCCGCCGGACCGACTACAGCAGGTGCAAATGATAATTTTGCAACCACTCCAGCTACAGATACCAGAGTTCCTCGAACAGACAGTCGCACAGATAGTCGCGTTCCTCCCGCGGCTGGCGGCTGCGACAATCGTCCTGCTCATCGGCTGGGTCGTCGGCATCGCCGCGGCCAAGGTCGTGACGGGGCTCACAGACCGCATCGAACTCGATCGGATGGTCCTAGAGACACCACTGGGGCGCCTGATGGGCGGCTCCGAAGACGCCGTCTCGAAGACGTTCGGCGTCATCACAAAGTGGTTCGTCTACGCGATAGCCATCCTCACTGCCGCGAACGTCCTCGCCATCGCGACCCTCTCGACGTGGATTCAGACGGTCGTCTCGTACATCCCCGCGTTCATCGCCGGACTGGCGGTCATTATCGGCGGCTTCGTGGTCGCCGACTTCATCGGTGACGCCATCACGCGGACCCGGGCGGCCACACAGACGGAGTACACCGCGTGGTTCGCGGCAGGGACCAGGATGTTCCTCTACTTCACCGCCATCGTCATCGGTCTCGACACGATGGGGATCGACGTCGGCATCCTCTACCTGTTCGCCCGGGCGCTCGCCTGGGGGCTCGCCGCGGCCATCGCGCTGGGTGCCGGTATCGCCTTCGGCTGGGGCGCACACACCTACGTCTCCAACAACATCGACAACTGGATGGGCAACGTCTCGGAGGCCGCTCCGGCCCCGCAGCGCCAGCAGACCGACGGTGGTGAGCGACCCGAAGGGTCGCGAGGCACGTCAGACCCGCGGTCTGACGGCGGTGAGCCGTCCAGCGGACGGCGAGGTTCGTCGGACATTCAGTCCGACGGTGGGACGGATACCGACGACGAGGCAGGCGCGTCGATGCGGTAGAAAAAGCCCGCGACACCCGATTCGGAATCGATGGCTCAGGTCGGGCCGGCGGTAGCAGTCACTGGCCATGGCTGACCCAGACGGACCCGTTTGGTCGTCGGGTCGTACTCCAGCAGTCCCGCCTCGGCCAGCATGGGGAGATGGACGTGGTGAAGGCGACACCGGAGGCTCCGAAAGTCGGTGCCCTCCGTCCCGTCGGTTCGCTGAGCCGCTTTCTCCACGTGTCTCGCGAGTTCGTCGAGCGTCGTTTCGACGCCACTGCGAGCGGTCTGTAGCGTCCCGATGACGAATCGTCGTTGCTCGTCAGCGAGCAGTCGGTGGCGTGTCGTTTCGTCGAGTTCGGTGGCAGTGTGTATATTCATATGTTCACTCTGGGGCGTCCCGCTACCCCTCTCAAGTCGGACAACGCAGTAATGTGCACGGCCTAATGACCTAGGCCCGGTCGGCCACCGCCGCCACGGCGTGTGAGAGTATCTCCTTCGATCAGCGGACACATCGGACGGAGAGCCGGGCGAACCGTCGTCAGTGACGGGTCGCCGACAACGGAACGTTCATCGTCACGAGAGTCCTGACAGCAAGTATGAATATAGAGGGGGTAGCCCCGCAGCTGCGGGAGACGCTGGCGGTGTTCGACAACGCGCCGAGCGGCGCGCCGCTGACGACGAGCGAAATCGCCGGCCAGCTGTCGGTGTCGCGTCGGAGCACGTACGAACGGCTCACCCAGCTCGCGGACGAGGGGGCACTGGAAACGAAGAAAGTCGGCGCGAAAGCGCGTATCTGGTGGCGCGAGAGCGCCGAGGCGACGGATCTCGAGCGACGGATGCGCCAGCAGGAAGTCGTGACGGAACTGGGCCAGTCCGCGCTCGCCGACCGCGACGTCGAGTCGCTCCTCCAACGAGCCTGTTCGGACGTCGTCGAGACGCTCGATATCGACTACTGCAAGGTGCTCGACCTGGCCAACGACGGTCAGGAGCTACTGCTGCGTGCCGGCGTCGGCTGGCGAGCGGGCATCGTCGGGACGGCCACGGTGTCAGCGACCGACGACGACTCGCAGGCGGCCCACACGCTGGCCACGGACGAGCCGGTCGTCGTCGAGGACCTGCAGGCCGAGTGCCGCTTTAGCGGGCCCGAGCTGCTGACCAGCCACGACGTCCACAGCGGTATCAGCGTCATCATCGGCACCGCCGACGACCCGTGGGGTATCCTCGGTGCGCACGACAGGGAGTGTCAGTCGTTCACCGTCCACGACGTGAACTTCGTCCAGTCCGTGGCGAACATCCTCGCCTCGGCGATAGCCCGGCGCACCGACGAGCAGGTACTGGTGAGTCAGCGCAACCAGCTCGCGGCCCTGACCAGCCTCCAGGAGGTCGTCCGGGAGACGACGGACGCCGTCATCGAGCAGTCCACCCGGAGCGAGATCGAGTCGGTCGTCTGTGAGCATCTGGCCGGAACCGACTCCTACGAGTTCGCCTGGATCGGCGACGTCGACCACCGGTCACAGACGGTCCGGGTCAGGGCCGAAGCCGGCGTCGAGAACTACCTCGAAGACATCACCATTTCCGTCGACCCGGGCGACGAGCACAGCGACGGACCGACGGGGCGCGCCTTTCGGACCGGGGAGATCCAGACCAGCCAGCATATCCGGACGGATTCCCGCTACGAGCCCTGGCTCGACCACGCCCGGGACCACGGCTATCAGTCTTCGGCGGCGATTCCAGTCGCCTACGACGACACCGTCTACGGCGTCCTGAACGTCTACGCCGACCGTCCCAACGGTATCACCGGCCGTGAGCAGACTGTCATCACACAGCTCGGCGAGCTCGTCGGCCACGCCATCGCGGCCGTCGAACGCAAACGCGCGCTGCTGTCCGATACGGTGACGGAACTCGGCTTTCACGTCGGGGATGTCGCTACCCTGCTCGACACCGACGAGATCGCCGGGACGGTGACCATCGACGAGACCATCCCGGTGAGCGACGGCGAGTATCTGGCGTACGGAACTGTGAACCGGGAGGGGGCCGACCTCCTCGAAACGGTCATCGAGAGGCTCGACCACTGGACCGCCGTCGAGATACACGACTGGGAGAGCGACGTGGTGACGACCTTCGAGGCGCGGCTGACCGACCCGCCCGTGCTCGCCGCGCTCGCCAGCGCCGGCGGGGGCGTCGTCGAGGCCGGTATCGAGGACGGGAGCTACCACATGACGCTGCAGCTTCCGCCCGGTAGCGACGTCCGGAGCGTCATCGAGACCGTCAAGTCAGTGTATCCCAGTGCGGAGATGCTGACCCGGCGCCAGCGCCGGCGTGAGGCGGTCCAGACGTCGGCCGTCGCGTTCGAAATCGCGGGGCAGTTGACCGACCGACAGTCGGCCGTCCTTCGGGCGGCCTACCGCGCCGGCTTCTTCGAGTGGCCCCGGACGGTGTCCGGCGAGGACGTCGCCGAGTCGCTGGATATCGCGGCGCCCACGTTCCACCAGCACCTCCGGAAAGCCGAGAAACGCGTCTTCGACTCGCTCGTGCCCGCGCTTCTCTAAGTGGAGCTTGTCCGGCGAGCGGCGGAGCCAACCACCAGAGGGCGTCGGGTCTCGAAGACGTAATCGGACCGTGATATAACTATTATGCGCTTGGCAGCCACACACGGGAACGCTAGTCGTTGGTAGTACCCCTGTACAGCGGCGAACGATCGACCGCTTATATTCGGGGAGTCGGCGAACCGGCGGACGCGATGTCCCAACAAACACAGTACGGCGGGCAGACACCCCAGCAGCCACAGACACAGTACGGTGGGCAGAGCCAGCAACCACAGACACAGTACAGCGGACAGAGCCAGCAGCCACAGCAGTCCGGCGGTAGCCAGAGCCGGGACGCCGGCCAGCTCCCACAGCAGTACCGCCAGAGCCTCGGCGCGGTCGCACAGGCTATCGAGGTATGTGGCTGGTGTGCCGACAAGTGTATCGAGGAGGCGAACCCGAACATGATAGAGTGTATCAAGCTGTGTGAGGACGTCGTCGAGATCGGCGAGACGGTCCTGGCACTGGGGCCTCGATCCTCGCGCTTTACCGCCGAACTGGTCCAGACGTTCGAGCGAGCCGCCCAGGCCTGCGCACAGGAGTGTGGCCAGCACTCGCACTCGCACTGCCAGGAGTGTGCCACCGTGCTCCCGCAGGCCGCCCAGATGGCCCGACAGCTCTCGGCCCAGGGCGGCACGACCCAGCAGATGGGCGGCGGACAGGCCCAGCAGTTCTCGCAGTAAGCTCTCGACGGTCGGCGAGTGTTCGGTCGGTTGGAACGACGTACCGGAGACCCCCCTGGGTCGGGAAATCCCGGAGACGACGGACCCCCGCCCGTCGCAGTCACCGAACCAGTACCGACCTGTCCGCTTTTTGTACTGCCACACCGTGCCCGAGCGGGAGCGACGCGGTCACACAGCACGGAAAACATCCCGCGAACGATACAGGGTGCGCCGTGGCCGAACGTCGTCCGGGGACCGGTTTCCGCCGGGATAGAAAACCGGCGAGTAGCGCCTTCTTGCCCCAGGTAGCCGGCGTATACACGGTTGAACTGTCGCAACGGGTTTATCAGGGCCAGTCTTTGCGACGGACGGGAGCAGCGGCGTGGCGCCGACGGCTACCGTCCCCACTCTCACAGCGTCGCATAGTCCGACGAGGCAACCGGGTCACCCCGGGCGGGCACCGCCGGTCGTCGCCGCCGCAACCCCATTCACCGAACCATGAACTACCAAGGAAATCAGCAGCAAGGACAGCAGCAGCACGGCCAGCAGACACCACAACAGTACGGTCAGCAGGACGACTGGGCGAGCCAGTTCGGCCAGAGCGTCACGCAGGGCCAGCAGCCCACACAGGGTGGGACACCCCCGCAGGTTTCGAGTCAGCAACAGCCGACTCGTGGCCGAGGCCAGCAGTCCGCCCAGCAACAGCCCTCCCAGCAGTTCGGGACGTCCCAGCAGGGTCAGCAGTCACAGGGGATGAGCCAGCAGCCCCAGCAGTCACAGCAACAGCAGTACGGTCAGCAGGGCCAGCAACCACAGCAACAGTTCCAGCAGCCCACTGGCCAGAGCGGGGTCCAGCCCCAGCAGCAGCGCCAGCAGCCCTCCCAGCAGTTCAGTGCGTCCCAGCAGGGCCAGCCACAGCAGCAGAGCCGGCAGCTCCAGCAGCCGTCCCAGCAGCTCCAGCCACAGCAGCAACGTCAGCAGCCCTCCCAGCAGTTCAGTGCGTCCCAGCAGGGCCAGCCACAGCAGCAGCGCCAGCAGCTCCAGCAGCCGTCCCAGCAGCTCCAGCAGCCGTCCCAGCAGGGCCAGCAGCCGTCCCAGCAGGGCCAGCAGCCGTCCCAGCAGGGCCAGCCACAGCAGCAGCGCCAGCAGTCCCCCCAGGGTGGGCTCCAGCTCCAGCAGCGGCCACAGGAACAGCAGTCCGAGCAGTCCGAGCAGTACTGAGCGAGTCACTGACGCTCCCAGCGACCCGACCAGCGTCGCGACTGGGACCAACAGCTAGCAGCGACGGGCGTCCCGACACCACGCGGGCCCTGTGAGGTGCGCTGTGCGACCTCACTTTTCGGAATTCTCCGGGCAGGAACGATGGTACCCCTCTGAGAGGGGTCAGCTCCAGTGTTCGTCGGAAAGGGAGACGTCGTCGAGGCCGTCGACGGCGGGCGTATCGAGTACCTCGCCGTCGACGTCGAAGCGGGACCCGTGACACGGGCAGTCCCGGGTCCGCTCGCCGTCGTTCCACGACACGAGACTGCCCATGTGCGAACAGACCGCCGAGCGGGCGTGGAGTTCGCCCTCGTCGTCGCGGTACACCGCGAGCGGCTCGTCGTCGGCCTCGTAGACGCCGGCCTCACCGGGGTCGAGGGCGAGCGGGTCGAACGCCGGCTGGCTCCCGACGTAGTGTTTCATCGTGTGCGTGTTGTGCGAGAGGAACTCGGACCTGGAGGCGTGCGGTTTGAACCGGGTGGGGTCGAAGACCTCGCGCGAGGCCGACTGGCGACCCAGAATCTCGTCGGCCAGTATCCGCCCCGCCGGCGTGGTAGTAGAGCCCCTCGGGGGGGTCGCCGTCGAGTTTCGCCGCGACGACGTAGGAGCGTTTCGGCCGCATCCGCGTGAAGTACAGGGCGTCGTCAGCCACCGGGAAGTGAGAGGCGACGACGACGTCGAGTATGGCGACCGCCTCGAACAGCTCGAACACCAGCTGGTGAAACTCGGCGACCACACGGACGGGGTCGTCGAGCGGCAGCTGTCGGTGGCGCGAGACAACCTCGATCGGTTCCGACAGGAGCGCGCTCCCGGCTGGGAATACGGGTCAGACTAAGCCCGGCCAAAACCGCCGTTCACACCAGTAACACCCCGATTACCGACATTAGCGGTCCGTGGACTTAAGCGTCAGCAAGCCGAAATGTATTCGATGTCCCGAGATAGCAACACACACACAGAGAGGCAGGTATCCACCGACCCGGAGACGATTCGGTCGTGGTCGGAGACACACACGCTGGTCCCGGTTCGCCGAGACCGAGGTGACGACCAGCAGTTCGAAATCGTCAGAGAGTCCGAGATGCACGCGGACCACGAGGAGATCGACTGGAGCCAGTTCGAACGGACACTGCGGGACGAGGGGATGGTCGTGGTCCGGAGCGCCGACGGGAGCGGGGACATCGAGGTCATGGATCGCTCGGAGGTCATCAAGCGAGCGACGGTGAGCAGCGAGGCAGTCGAGGAAGCCCTGATCGAGGGCGAGACCGTCGAGAGCGAGATAACCGAGCGGCGGGTCGTCGAACACGTCGTCGTCGAGGAGGCGACAGTCCAGAGCGAAATCGTCGACCGTGAAATCGTCCAGAGCGACATCGTCGACGTGGACCTGCTGAGGACGGACGTCGAGCAATGCTCGGTGACGCGAGCCGAGCCGCCGGACGAATCGACGACTGACCTGACGTGGTTCCAGCCCGGCACACAGCTGGAAGACCCCTACGACGTCGAGATAGACGTCGACGAGGGGTGGGAGGTCACCCGGGAGGTCGTCGAGCGCATCACCATCGAGAGCCAGATCGTCGAGACCGACGTCGAGGAGACCGAGACCGTCGAGAGCGACACCATGCGCGAGACGGTCGACATCGCGGGCGTCACGGAGACGGTGCTGGAGGGTGAGCTCGTCGAGTCCCCGGAGACGGCGGCCGCCGCAGTCGAACACGGCCACGTCGAGAGCCGGTACCGCGAAGACGACGTCATCGAGACGAACCTGCTCCGACGCCAGACCATCGAGGAGGAACTGAACGTCAGCAAGGAGATAACCGGCGATGTCTCCGACGCAGAGACCGTCATGTCCAGCGCCGTCTCCCACACCGTCGTCGACAGCGAAATCGTCGAGCAGGAGGAGTACGACGTCGACCTCGCGGCCACGGTCGCCGCCGAGACGGAGACGCCGCCCGAGAGCACCGCCGATACGGGACCAGCCGCCGAGGAGCCGATGGCAGCCGACGCTGAGACGACCGGCGCAGGGGTGGGCGAGTCCACGGCCGCCGACGAGGACGTCAGGGTCACGCCGCGGGAGGAAGACGAGGGCAAGACGGTCGTCAACCCGAACGGCGAGGAGGTCGGGATGGTCGTCGACGTCGACAGCGGACAGATGTACGTCGACCCACACCCCTCGATTACCGACCGTATCAGGACCGTGCTCGGCTGGAGCGAGCACGACGACGACAGCTACCTGCTCGGGACCGACCACATCGACCACATCGACGACGACCAGATCGTTCTGCGAATGGAACACGATTCGGAGTGAGCGGACTGCTATCGGCCCAGCCGTTCCGGCCCGGGGTTCGCGCCGGCGGCCGCCGGGCGGTCCGAAACCTGATAGGTCCGTACTACCGCGGACTTATGCCGTGTAGCGGCGCCGGTTGTATCGAACTGGTCCGACCGTTGTCCCGCGTTTTTCGCCCCAGTTCGGAGGGGCCCAGAGGGGGAAAGCTTTTATTACCCGGAAGGCAATGTCAGAGTGTCACAACCAATGTATCGTAACGAGACACACGCGAAACAATCTCCGCAACAGTATCCGGTCCGGGATTCTGGGACGTATGTCGTCAAACACGATTTCAACGGACCTGCGGAACTCACGACCACGCTCGCACACGCGCTGTCGGACGTCAGCGGCGTCGACGTCACGGATACGGGTTTCACGCTGTACGACTACATCGACCCCGACGCGCTCGACCAGCTGTTCAAACCCACGGACGACACCCACCGGACCGTCAACGGCCAGCTCACGTTCACCGTCTGGAATCACAGGGTGACCGTCTACAGCGACGGACAGATAGCCATCGTCCCGCCACAGCAGACCCCCCGACCGACTCGGTGAAACTGCCGTAAGCGGCTTCTTCGGTCGTATCAACTGTCGCCCATAGCGAATGCGATTAAAAGGGTACGTCCGGCCGAGCCTTCGTATCGGGCCCGTCTCCGTGGGGGAGATTGACGCTTACCGGATAAACAGTCTCGCCGGTTTATTAGCGATACCGCCATCCTCCCCGATGCACACGAACGAGGTGTAGCGCGTCGCCGGGCACTGGCCGGTGAACCACGAGCGGTCCGGCCACTATCTCTCCCGTGCCCTCGGGCACGACCCGGTCTGTGTGCACTGTGCGCGCCGGATACGCCTCACGATACAACTATGAGTCAATCCGATATACAGCAGACAAACCAGCTGATGAGCAACGCTATCGAGATGCAGCAGAACGCCCTCGAAATCGGGCAGGAGGCGATGGACCAGGCCGTCGAGATCCCGCTGAAACAGACCATCGAGTTCCAGAAGAGCGCCGGGAAGCTGTTCCTCAACGGGCTGGAGATGAACAGCTGGCTCGGGAACCGCAGCGCCGAGCTCACGCGCGAGGCGCTTGACACGTACTTCCAGACCGTCGACAGCGCCGCCGAAAATGCGAGCCAGATGACCGAGCAGGGTCTCGAGCAGGCCACCGAGATGACCGAACAGAGCCTCCAGCAGGCCGGCGAACTCGGGAAACAGCAGCTGCAGGCGGGGCAACAGCAGCTGCAGGCGGGGCAACAGCAGTTCCAGCCGGGGAGCGCGTTCGGTGGCCAGCAGCAGTCCCAGCAGCCGCCCACAACTCAGCGCCAGCAGCCGCCCGGCCAGCAGATGCAACAGCCGCCGGGAGCACAGGCCCAGCAACCGCCCGGGCAGCAAATTCAGCAGCCGCCGGGTCAGCAGGTTCAGCAACCGTCCGGCCAGCAGATGCAACAGCCGCCGGGAGCACAGGCTCAGCAACCGCCCGGCCAGCAGATGCAACAGCCGCCGGGAGCACAGGTCCAGCAGCCACACGGGCAGCAAATTCAGCAGCCGCCCGGAGCGCAGGCTCAGCAGCCGCCGGAACAGCAAATCCAGCAGCCGCCCAGTCAGCAGACCCAGCAGCCGCCGGCCCAGGAGTCTCAGCCAACAGGCCAGGAACCCCAACAGCCCGCTGGAGAGCAACGGCAGCGGTCACGGCGTGAGATTGCAGTGAAAGGCGCCACGCCGAAGGAGGAGTCGAGCACCGCCGAGGCCCCCGTCGACAAGAGTTGAAGCCGGCCCCGTCACCCGTTTTCGTCGTCTCTATCTGAAGTAATCGGGTGATACCCCGGCTAGCTCGGTCGTACTTATTTGTCGGACAGTTGTACAGGTAGACGGTGTTTCACAGTGAAGATTATCTGTAAAGACGGAACCACGATACAGTGTGACGACTTCGAAGCCATCGACTCGGGCGTCCTGTTCTTCCAGGAGACGCCGCCGAGAGCGGACGAAGGCGACGAGGAAGAAGAGGAAGAAGAGTCGGAGCGAAAGGCCGACGGGTTCATCCCCATCATGGAGGTGCACTTCGTGCTGCCCGACGGGATGGTCCAGCAGACACCCCAGCCGACAGGCGCCCCGGAGCAGGCACGCGCCGCCGGAACGACTCAGGCGCCGCCACCGCAGCAGGGCGGCGGTATGGGACAGCAACAGCAGATGCAGCAGCAACCCCGTGGACCCGGCCAGCCCGGCCGCTAGACCGGGAACTGACCGACCGCTGCTCGTTCGCCCGGCCGTCCTGCGACCAGCGGTACGACGGTGTCGTGCTCTCTTTTGTCCACACGTGGTGGTATTCGCAGGGTCGCTCGTCGGGTTCGACGATGACGATACAGCCCGCTGTTCAGTCCTCCGTCCAGTACATCAAATCCTCACGTTCGCCGCCGCAGTTGGGGCAGGTCTCCGGGAGGGTGTCGCCGATGTCGCCCATCTCGCCGCAGTTGAGACAGCGCCACATCAGTTCCGCCTGCCCGAACGAGTGGCCGGAGCGGGCGTGTTCGATACTGAACGACTCGACGCCGTCCCGGGTGGTCAGAAAGACGCCGCCGGCCTCCATCCCGCGGACACTCCCGACGGGTCGACCCGCCTCGTCGTACAGGACCTGGCCGAACGACAGGGCCGTCGCTTTCTCGGTCGCTCGGGCGTCGGTTTCACCCTCGGGTGTCTCGCCTCGTCCGGTCATACCGCTGATTGGTGCCGGACTGTCAAAACTCTGTTTACCTGACAGGTGTGCTCGGCGCCCGATGGACGAGAAGCGACGGCTTCGTCGGCCCCGAAGGGGCACTGGCGCGCTACTGCTGCCGTGAGAGCGCGCCCTGCTGCTGTGTCGCACCGCCAGACTGTGGCACCTGGAGATGTGATTCGACGAACCACTGTGCCTTCGTCACGTCCCGTGACACCTCGTTGAGGAGGTCGGCGGTGTCGAGGTCACCCTGCTGGTTGGCGGTCTCTAGCTGCTGGTAGAGAGTCGCGTCGAGGACCGACAGCCTGTCGGCGATCTCCCGCAGGAGGGACTGACCGTCGAGCGCGGCGTGAGAAAGCTGGGGAATCGCGGTCTGCCGGGCGACGGCTGGCGCGGTGCCCATCGGCCGGCCGCCCAGCGCGCTGGCGCGCTCGGCCACGGCGTCGATGTGTGGCTCGAAGCGCTCGTAGAGGTCCTCGAACAGCTCGTGGAGCTGGTAGAACTCGATGCCCTTTACGTTCCAGTGCGCGTGTTTCAGCTGCATGGTCACCGCCGAGAGGTCGGCCAGCGTCTGGTTCAGGAGACCGATACTCGTCGCCCGGACCTGCTCGGGGAGGTAACTACGCGTCGGGAACTGCTGTTCGGGCTGTGCTGTCGGCGCCTGCAGTTGCCCGCCGCCTCGCTGTTCGGCGTTCTGGGACCGCTGCTGCTGTTGGACGGACTGTGGGGATTGACTCATACTGTCTCCGTCTCTGGGTAGGAGCGCACCCCTGTAAAAGATTAGTGTATTGATATATCACGATAGGGCCAAGCTCAGGCAGCCCCGGGTGGGCGGTCAGCGTTCACCGTGGTCGTCGAGTTCGTCGACGACTCGCTGTTCGTTGTACTCCTCTGGCCCCGCAGCGCGCCCAGTCAACTCGTGATAGGCCGCTTCACGGGCCTCTTCGGGGGAATCGAACCGCTCACCGACCGGGCGGTCGAACACCGACCCGAGCGACTCCGTCTCGTTCGGAAAGTCCAGTAGCTCGTCGCCGTATTCGACCGCCAGCTCCTCGGCAGTGACGGGGTATTTCGCCTCCTGTAGCAGCCCGCCGACGTCGTCCAGAATGTCTTCGACCGTCTCGGTCCGCTCGTGACGGCGCTCGGCGGACTCCGACTGAACCCGCTCGTGGTCCGGGTCGTAGGAGTCGTCGTCACGCATAGGTCGACGCAGTGTCCCAGCACCGAAAGCCCTGTTCCAGCAGCTGAACGTTCAGGACCGTCCTCAGTAGCATAAGGCGCCCTCACGGTGATACCGTCGTCAGGCTCTGTCTCAGCTGTGGGAAATCGTCACGTGAGCCGGCGGACGAGACGGAAGCCGAAGCCACGGGTGTGTGGGCAAGAACGTCGTCGCTGGCCGCGGATACCCGTTCGGATTCGGGACGAAGACCGTCTGGAACGCCCGGTCGGTCCCAGGCCTCGCGGCGGGACTGTCAGTCGACGTCGGCGGGTTCGGCCGAGCGGCGTCTCGATCGAGACTTGCTCCCTGGACTTCCGCCGGTTCGTGTGGCGTCTCGTCGGGTTCGGTCGCGTCAGTCTCTGCCGGAGAGTCGGAATCTGTACCCGACGGTTCGGCCTCCGTTCCCTCGGTTTCGGTGCTCGGTTCCGATGCGTCTTCGTCAGCCGTCGGTTCTGGGTCGGTCTCTTCGGACATCGATTGTGGGTCTCGTCTTTCGGCTTTCGTGTCGCGGTCGCCGCTGGCAGCCGTCTGTTGGTCGTCCGGGTCAGGGCCGTTCGAGTCGGCAGCCGGGAGGAACTGCCCTGTTTCAGGGTCCCGCGGTGGGGTCCCGGTCTCCCCGTCGTCGGGGGCCCCGGACTCGGGGTCCTCCTCAGCCTCCCGTCGTGTGTCGCTGTCGTCCGATGTCATACTATCTCTGGCCGGTCCGGTGATACCTCTACCGACGGGAACACGTAAAATCGCTCGATGATTCGACTGTTTTCAGCGGGTTTTCCGGGGTAAGGCGAGCTTTGCAGCCCGGCCGTGACCACTGGCAGCTAACCGTCTGTAGGGAGTATGGAGCGACCGTTAGCTGTGGGACCCCACCGGGAAATCTGTCAGAGGAGCAAGGATTTATCTGACACTGGAGCGAACGGTTCGACGGGCGGCCAGCAGCGGAGCCTGTACATATTATGACACCGAACCACGGATACACACCGATAGACGACCGCAGGAGAGAACAGGGAAGTGTCGGCCAGCAACCGGCGGGCGAGCAGCCTCCACAGCAACCGATAGATCAGGGTCAGTGGGCCCAGCAGACACCGCCACAGCAAATCCAGGGGACACAGCAGACACCGCCACAGCAAACCCCGGGTACCCAGCAGATGCAGGGGGCACAGCCGGGACAGCCTCTCGGGACACAGCAGGCACCTCCACCACAGGGATCCAGTGGGGCCCAACAGCAACCCCGGATACAGCAACCACAGCAATCGCAGACAGGGGGCATCGCTGGCCAACAGCAGCTGTCGAGCCAATCGAGCACACAGGGAGCTCCCGGTGTGGGTCAGGGACAGTACGGTCAGCCGGCTGGCGTGCAGTCACAGCGCCCGGGGCCCCGGCAGCCGATGCTCAATCCCATCCGGGTCAACGAAGTCATCACCGAGGACGTCGTCACGGCGGAGCGGGACACGCCGGTTCGAACGGTCGTCGCAAAGATGGCCGAGCACAACGTCGGCTCGGTCATCGTCGTCGAGGAGGACCGGCCTATCGGAATCATCACCGACCGAAAAGTCGCACTCGCTCTCGAGGAAACCGCCGATATCGCCGACCGAACCGCCGACGAACTGCTCCACGGCGACGTCTTCACGGCCGACCCGTCGATGAGCATCTTCGACGCGATTCAGGTGATGAGCGACGAGGGAATACGCCGGCTCCCCATCGTCGACGACAACGGCGCGCTGCGGGGTATCGTCACGCTCGACGACGCGCTGGTCCTGCTCGGCGGTGTCGTGAGCGAAGTCGCCGACACCGTCCAGTCCCAGTCGCGGCGGCTGTAGGGCCCGGACGATACCCGCGCCGGCGGCGCCATCAGAGATACGAGCCGTCCCACTCGTCGGCGAGGTGGACGTTACCACAGACCCCACACTCCAGCCGATTCAGGCCGTCAGCGGCCACCTCGGTGCTCCCGCACTGCGAGCAGAAGTAGCCGTACGGCGTCTCGCGGGCTTCGGAGACGAAGGTGCGAAAGAACGGGGCCTCGCGACCGGGGATCGGGTCTTCTCGGTCGAGTGGTCGGGCCTCCCCATCGACGTGTTCCGCCTCGGGGATCGGGACTGCCGGTTCGTTGGGCTCGTCGGCCCGCTCGCCCTCGGTGTACAGCCGCACGCCGAACTCGTGACCACCGATTTCGAGCCGCTCCCGGCCCTGTTCCGTGAGTCCGAACTGCTCACAGAATCCGGCGCCTTCGACGGCGTCGTCGAGGACCTCCCAGGCGAGGGGCTGGTCGCCGTGTTCCTCGCGGAGCCGCTCGACCAGGGCGGTCCCGACGCCGAGTCCGCGCGCCTCCGGGTCGACGTGGAGCCAGCGGATTCGCCCGGCCGCCGTTCCCTCGAGGAACCCGGCCAGGAGACGCTCGCCGTCGACGTCCGCCTCGGCCACGAGGAACCAGCCGTCCGAGTCAGAGAGTCGCTTCGCCAGGGCGCTCTCGGAGAACGCTTCCTCGACGAGCGTCGTGATCTCTTCCGGACTGAACGCGAACGACGAGTTGAACGAACTCTCCGCGATGCGAGCGATACGGTCGCTGTCCGCCGGCGTCGCTTCTCGGATGTCCATGTCGACGATTGGTACCCCGCGGGCAAAAGTAGCCGTTCGCAACTCAGACGGATTGTCGTCGTTTCTTCTGGGGACCGACAGGGTCCGGTTCGGCGGTCACCGCGGAATAGCGACAACAGTTCGTCTCAGTCTATCCGCCCGGAGTTCCAGCGGTCCGAGACCGACGAACGCGAGGCCCACGTCCCTTCCGGAGCACCACCCAAGGAGCGCCCACAGCGTCGCCATCGCGACCTCGCCCTCGATGTCACCCGTCGCTATCTCCCCTGACACGTACATGAGTGAATGTTGGATTCCGGATAATTAGTTGGTCTGTGGCCAGCAGGGTTTGGCTCCCGTCCCCGTGGGACCCGGTCTGGCATAACCCCGGTATAACTACCGGCCGAGCAGCTGTCCGTTGGGACTATGGCGCTCCTCGATTCGCTCGTCGTGTTCCTGGTGAATCTCCTCATCGGCGCACTCGGCATCTACGTCGGCGCGCGAGTGATAGTCGACTACGACGATTACGGCTACGCCATCGTGACGGCCCTCATCGGCGCGTTCGTCTGGGCAGTCGTCGCGTTCTTCCTCGGGTGGATACCGTTGCTCGGCCCCCTGCTCGCGCTCGCCGCCTACGTCGGTGTCATCAACGCTCGCTACCCCGGCGGCTGGCTCGACGCCATCGGAATCGCTGGCCTCGCCTGGCTTGCGTCGGTCGTCGTCCTGTTCGTTCTGGGCGTGCTCGGTCTCGTCACGTTCGAGGCGATGGGCGTTCCGGGCGTGTGAGCTGGATTTCGATGTCACTCCAGCTGCTGTCCGTGCACGAGATCACTCATCGAGCGCGCTACTTCGATCGAACTGTCTGGTCAGTTGCAGCCAGCTGGCCCGTTACTAACCAACATTTTCGCGACTCCGGGCGTATTTGTTGGTTAAGACACTGCGTGAGATACACTCTGTGACTTCGACGTGTCTGTCGTCTCCGCGATAGGTGTCCGTGACCGAGCTACCAACGGAACCGATGGGGTCCGCCGTCAGTCCCTCGTGTAACAGCGGAACCAGCGGTGTACGCCACCACGTGAGTCAGCCGTCATCGACGAAGGCCCGAACAGCGTCTCCGGCGGTGCTTAGATGGCACCCTAACAGCGGAACCGGTGGGGACATCCACTGACTGTAACAGCAGAACCGGTGGGGACATCCACTGACTGTAACAGCGGAACCGGTGGGGACATCCACTGACTGTAACAGCGGAACCGGTGGGGTAGCGACGGGATACTGGAGAGAACAGTGAAACGGACGCAGAGAACACGACAGCGCTTCCACCGGACAGTACTAACAGCGGAAGCAGTGGGGTACAACTGGTGGCCGGTCGATAACAGCGGAAGCAGTGGGGTACAACTGGTGGCCGGTCGATAACAGCGGAAGCAGTGGGGTACTGCCATCGGTTCGAACGGCTTACCGGGACGAAATCAGATGTTACCTGCGCCGTCGGCTAACAGCGGAACCGATGGTGTCCTGTTCTCGTAGCTTGACAACAGCGGAACCGGTGGGGTAGTCCGACCCGGAGTGAGTGATGTCGAGCGTGGGCGTCGCGTGAAGCCGACGGGACCGACAAGATCGCTGGTGGGGCCAGACGGGACTGGTGGTGGCTGGTCGCGCCAGATGGGACTGCTGGTGGCTGGACCCACCACGTGGTCTGGTATCGCGACGGTGAACCGCCCGGGACAACGCGGTCGCGGTCGTGGTCGGTAACAGCGGAAGCAGTGGGGTCAGGGCGTCGCGTCGAGAATCTCCGACAGTCCGGTCTTCACCGATGAGACCGACTGCTCTAGCTCGTGTTCCTTGTATTTCCCGCCGCCTTTCCCCCGGTTGAACTCCGTCGAGGAGATGATACCCAGCTGGTCCAGTTCGCCCAGATAGTCCCGAACGGACCGCAGTGAGACCGGGTCCATCCCGTTCTCGTTTGCCACCTGCTGGTAGGCCGCCAGGATGTCCTTCGTTCGGGCCGGCGTTTCGTCGCGCTCGGCGAGTAGCGTCAGTGCGTACAGCACGAGTTGGCCGTGGTCGGAGTAGTTCCTGATACCCTCGACGACCTGGTCCGTCTGGAGCCGCTGGCGGGCCTCGCGAACGTGGGCCTCCGTGACGAGGTCGTCGTTGTACTCCCGCGCGAGGTCCCCGGCCTCGAGCAGCAGATCGAGCGCCTGCCGTGCGTCCCCCGAGTCTTTGGCGCCATACGCGGCACACATCTGGACGACGCCGTCGTCGAGCACGCCGTCCTTGAACGCTACCGAATCGCGCTGCTGGAGAACGAGCTGTAGTTCCTGTGCGTCGTAGGCCGAAAAGGAGACTTCCTTCTCACAGAGACTGGAGCGGACTTTCGAGGAGAGCTGGTTCCGGAAATCCAGATCGTTCGAGATGCCGATGACGCCGAGTTTCGCGTCCGTCACGTCGCCGTTCGAACGGGCCCGCGGAAGCTTGTAGAGAAGCGAGTCGTCCTGGATGTGGTCGACCTCGTCCAGCACGATGAGGACCGTGCCGCCGACCTCGTTGAGCTCTTCGAAGAGAAACTGATAGACGGAGGCCTGTGGGTAGCCGGTGTTGGAAATCTGTTTCGCGGGGTCACGAAGTTCGTTGACGAGAGCGACGGCGGCCTGATAACTCGAGTTGAGTCCGTCGCAGTTGATCTCGATCGTGTGGAGGTCGAGGTCCGGAACGTCCGCGGCGTCGCGTTTGAGCGCGTTGAGGAGATACCGGGTCGCGGCCGTCTTTCCGACGCCGCTCTTGCCATAGAGGAAGATATTTGAGGGGCTTTCGTTGTTGATCACCGGCTGCAACGCGGCGTGATACCGCTGGAGTTCGTTGTCACGCCCCACGAGCTCTTCCGGAGTCCACTCCTCCAGCAGCGCCTCACGCTTCTCGAATATCGACGATGTCGGCGTAAACGAGAGATCACTCATTCGACTCGGTGTGGGAGCGGGAGTGACTTAACCTTTGCTTCCGTTGCTTCCGCTGCTTCCGCTGTTGGGAGTTCTTTATATAGTATAGACTCCACCGGTTCCGCTGTTAGCGTCAGAAGCCGCAGAAGCGGTAGATGGAAGATGGAACACCCACCCCACTGGTTCCGCTGTTAGCAGAGAAGGGTGTTGGGGTGGTATAGGACCGAGAGAGTGTGGTGGTGAACGGAATCGAGACTAGCGCCAGTGAGGGATAGCAGTAGCGAGAACGCTGTGGCGGTTCTGTAACAGTTCTCGTTGTGCTGTAGCGGTAGTGTAGCGGTGGTGTAGTGGTTGTAGGGCAGTGTGTAGCTGTAGTATAGTGGTTCGGTAGCGGTGCTGTTCTAAACGTCGTTTCGTCGGACAAGTTTCTGTTTCTAGAAATTAAGTTTAAGTATGTGGCTTGTTAACCATATCCGTATATCGTTCTTCACTAGTAGACAAACCACCCCCTCCCATGGGGGTGGTGCCGTTCTTCTTATCGCTAACAGCGGAACCAGTGGGGTGGGTGTGACCCCTAACCAATCATGCTCTCATTCTCCTCCCTGAAATATCATGGCCTTCTCCTCTTTCCAGTCTCTCGTCCAGTTCGCGACTCCGGCTGAGAGTACCGGTTCGGACCCATTGCCACGGTACTGTTCGTGGTACTGCGTCGACTCGCTGTATCATCCTGCGCGTTCGATTTCTCGTCGGCCGGGTTCCAGTCCAGACTTAACCAACAATCCGTCTCGATTCCGGCCGATGTTGGTTAGCCCCTTCGGTCCGGACGCCGTGACTCCCTTTCCATGGGATTCCTCGGTGTGGAACGTCTCGCCTCTGGTCTGTTTCTCGTTCTTGCAGTCGGGTTCGCTCTCACTCACATCACCCGGAGGAGGACGACAGCGAGACTCACGAACACGCCGATACCGACGAAGACGTACAGTCGGTCGGCGTCGGCGTCGAGTCCGCGTGCCAGCTCGTGAACGATGATTCCGAGTGAGAGGAAGAATATCACGACGACCGACACCATCAGAAACCGGTAGGCGACCAGAATCTGCAACTCGAGGAACCCCCCGATAAACAGCAGCATGGCTGCGATCATCGCCGTCAGGAGCCCCAGTATTCCCATCCCGCCGACGAAAATCCGATAGCGCCTGTCGTCCTCGTCTGTTACTGAGTTGATAGCAAAGTTCGTAATAAGGACGATAATCGGGAACACGACGGCAGCAATCTGTATCTGTGTCGTATCAATCATTGAACTGAACCCACCACGCTTTCGTTCGAACCTGCTCGTGACTGGGTGATATCCTTAGTCGTTTCATATGCGCCCACGTCGCTCGCCACGTACGTATCATCCCGTCCTCACCCCCGTTTTCTTCGTCTCAGACAGTACATCAGGACCCGGACTCGGACTCGATCGTCGTCGCTATCGCGTCCCAGTGCCGAGCCGGGTGTGGCGAAGGACTAAGTAAATGACCCTCCATTCTCCCGCTATGAGCGAGAGTTCGGGGAACGAGGACCTGCCGCTCGACTCGGTCAATTTCGACATGGACATCGGCAACGGACGGACCGAAATCCGCGTTACGGGCGACCGTGACACGGCGGTCATCGTCCGGTCGGAGTCCGGCGAGAAAATCTACCTTCCGCCGGAGGATTTCGACCGCGCGGCTGAACCGGGCGGTGGCGCCTACGACAGTCCCTACGAACCGCGCAGCGGTGCCCAGGAGAGCCCGTACTCGACCCATCCGGACGCCTCGTCGGTCACCGGGATGGAGCCGACGGCGGGCGGCTACTTCATCGTCCACCCGGAACCGATAACCGACATCCGCTTTCTCCGGTAACAGTCTCCGCGGACGGACTCTCGGACCCCGGATTCGGGATACAGCCCGGATTTTTCGCGGGCGCCGCTACTCCAGAATCTCGTTGTAGAACTCGACGTGTTCGTCAGCGACGTCTTCCCAGGTACGTTCCTCGTACTCGATGGGCGAATCGAGCGCGAGCGCGTGCTCGATGCCGTCGGCGATGGAGTCCGAATCCGGCTCGACTTCGATGACACAGTCCTCCGGGAGCAGCTCAGCGGCGCCGCTCTCGCAGGCGACGACGCGTGTCCCGACAGACAGGGACTCGACGATAGTGATGCCGAACGGCTCGGCGAGCGACGGTGAGACGAACAGGTCGGCGCTGGCGTAGTAGTCGCCCAGCTCCTCCTGGGCGAGGAAGCCGGCGAAGATGACCTGGTCCTCGATGTCGAGCAACTCGGTGAAGCGTTTGAGCTGGTCGGTCAGGTGTCCGGTCCCGCCCAGGACGAGCGTCAGGTCGTCCCGTCGGATCTTCGAGAGGGCGTAGAGAAGATACGACAGCCCCTTCTGGTCGGTGTGTCGACCCACGAAAAACAGCATCTTCCCGTCGATATCGTACTTCGCCTTGATGTCCTCGCCGGTGGGCTCGACCGAAGAGAAGCCGTTGTGGATGACACGTGCGTCGGCGTCGTAGAACTCCTTGATCCGGCGTCGGGTGAAATCGCTGACGGCGACGAGGTGGTCCGACCGGTTCGCCACCCGCTGTTCGGTCTGGACCTCCCGTTCGGGCGGGTTGACGTTGCGGTCCTGCGAGAGCGAGTGGAACGACGTCACCCACTCGAGGTCGGCGGTCGAGGCGGCCCGAGTCCCGGGGTTGTACCCGAACCAGTCGTTCGTGTGGATGATGTCGAACTCCGACGCGATATCGGCGAAATCACCCGCGAGACGGCCGATGCGTGTGATGATATCGCCCTGTCCGGTCGCCACACCGTGGATGCCTTCCCTGTCCTCCGGGGCGTACTCGGCCGGCAACACCAGTTCGAACTGGATGTCGTCGCGCGGTTCGAGTTGCTCGTACAGTTCGCCCACGACTGTGTCGAGTCCGCCGGTGATGTTCGGCGGGAACCCCCAGCCGAGCATCAAGACTTTCGGTGGCATATCAGTAACCCGTATTCGTAAATCAAGTCAATACGGTAAATACGTTTGTGATGGTCAGGGAGCGCTGGGCAGAATCTCGACAGCCTTCTCGGTCACACGTCGTCGTCCTTCCCGGTTACACGTCGTCGTCCTTCCCGGTTACACGTCGTCGTCCTTCCCGGTTACACGTCGTCGTCCTTCCCGGTTTCACGTTGCTGGTTATCCAGCGCCGTTTTAACCAACGAACTGGTCGGTTCGGCAGCGTATGTTGGTTAAAACGGCGACGGGAAAACACTCCTATCTCTCCGGTGTGTCTCTCCTGTCTATGAACCAGAACCCGACAGTCTCCCAGTCGGCGCTGACGACGGACGAAGCGGCCACCCTGGAGCGTGTTCGAACGGTGACGCGCCTGCTCGACGAGGCGTTCCGGGTTCCGGGGACCGACTTCCGGTTCGGGCTGGACCCGGTGTTGAGCATCCTCCCTATCGCGGGCAACGCCGTCGCTGGGGTTATCTCCCTCTATCCCATAGTCGAGGCCTACCGACTCGGGGTGTCGAACCGGACGCTCCTGCTGATGCTGTCACTGGTGGCTATCGACACCGTGGTCGGCTCGGTCCCGATACTGGGCTCGGTGTTCGACGCGCTCTGGAAGGCCAACGAGTGGAACTACCGGCTGCTGGAACGGCAACTCGACAGCTAACGAGCGACCGATACCCGCGCTCCCGCCCACGATGGGCCAATCCGGACAATAGCTTGAAATAGCTGTGCTTGGAAGCCGACTGTATGCGTTTCGAACGACAAAGTGGTGTATTTCTCCATCTCACATCGCTCCCCGGCCCACACGGCGTCGGCGACCTCGGCGACGGGGCCCGGGAGTTCATCGACTTCCTCGCGAAGGCCGACCAGGCGCTGTGGCAGTTCTGCCCGCTGGGGCCGACCTCGAGCGCCCACGGCAACTCGCCGTATCAGGCGTACTCGGCGTTCGCCGGGAACCCGATACTGGTCGACCTCGACGACCTCGCCGAGCGGGGCTATCTGGACCAGGGGGACCTCGACCCCCCGGCGGACGCCTCCCCCCACGAGGTCCGGTACGACAGTGTCATCGAGTTCAAACAGTCGAAACTCCAGTCGGCCTTCGAGGCGTTCCAGGCCGACCCGCACGGGGACGACAGGGACGCGTTCGAGGCGTTCTGTGAGTCGGAGTCGGCGTGGCTCGACGACTACGCGCTGTTCATCTCGCTGAAAGCCGAGTTCGACGGGCGGCTCTGGACCGAGTGGCCAGAAGAGATCGTCACCCGCGACCCCGACGCCCTCGCCGAGCGTCGCGAGCAACTCGCCGACGAGATCCAGTACCACAAGTTCGTCCAGTGGGTGTTCGACGAGCAGTGGCAGTCGATGGCCGACTACGCCGCCGAGAAGGGGGTGAAGCTGGTCGGCGACCTCCCTATCTACGTGGCGCTCGATTCGGCGGACGTCTGGTCGGCGCCTGACGTCTTCAGACTCGACGAGCAGAACCAGCCCACCGAGGTGGCCGGCGTCCCGCCCAACCCCGGCGACGACGGCCAGCGCTGGGGGAACCCCGTCTACGACTGGGACACCATCCGCGAGAACGACTACGCCTGGTGGCGCCAGCGGTTCGACCGGCTGTTCGACCAGGTCGACATCGCCCGCATCGACCACTTCAAGGGGTTCGACGAGTTCTGGGCCATCCCCGCCGAGGCCGACAGCCCGGCCGCGGGCGGGTGGCGCGAGGGGCCGGGCCGGGAGTTCTTCGACCGGATGCGAGACCATCTGGGTGAGCTTCCCTTCCTCGTCGAGGACCTCGGATTCCTCGACGAGCGCATCGCGTCGCTGCGGGACCACTACGACTTCCCCGGGATGCGCGTGCCCCAGTACGCAGACTGGTGCGAACAGGGCCATATGTACCAGCCGATGCACTACCCCGACCAGTCGGTCGGCTACACGAGCACGCACGACACGGACACACTCGTAGGCTACTGGCGCGAACTCGGCGACCGGCAGCGCGACTGTCTCAAACACAACCTCGGGACCGACGGCGAGGGCATCGAGTGGGACATGATAGAGGCAGTGTGGAACTCCAACGCCGTCATCGCGATGACGACGATGCAGGACCTGCTCGGGCTCGACAGCGACGCTCGCTTCAACACGCCCGGCACGGCCACCGGGAACTGGCGCTGGCGGGTCACGTCGGCGGGCTTCGACCCCGATATCGCCACGGAGCTGATGTTGGTCACCGACCGGACGATACGGTAGCCGCCTATCGAGGACGGACACCGGATCGTTTCGAACGGGCGTCGGTAACCGCGACATACCTCCACCTGACGGCGCTAACCGGGTTTTTACTTTGCTCGACTGCCCGGCCAGATACAGACGATGCCAACTTGGTCACCCACTCCGAGCCGTCGGCTGGTTGGTTCGCGAGTGACCGACGGGCGAACCCCAGCGGAGGCCACAGGTCGATGACCGACAGACCGACGCTGGCCACGACACTGCTGGTCAACAGCGCTACGCTCCCCCGGTGGCAACGCGACGCGCTCCAGCGGATGGTGACCGAGACCGACGCCGAGATAACGCAGGTCGTCCTTCGCGACCAGGTGTCCCGGGAGGACGGGGTCACCGATTTCCTCCGTGACGCCAGGAACCGCTTCGGCGAGTACCCCCTCTGGTCGCTGGTCGGCATCGCCCGGATGGTGATTCCTGACCCGAGCCACAAGCGGCAGGTCCCCATCACGACGATATCCGGTGTCGCCGGTGCCGAGTGGATACACTGCCAGCCGGTGCCGGCCGACGGGCTCGGGAACGAGCTTCCCCAGGACGTCGTCGACCGCGTCGCCGCCGAGGCGGACGTCGCCGTCCGCTTTGGCTTCGGTATCCTCAAGGGCGCCGTCCTCGGGGCGCCGACCCACGGGGTCCTGAGCTACCACTTCGGGGACATCCGACGGTACCGCGGTCGGCCCGGTGGCTTCTGGGAGTTCCTCGCCGACGAGGACCACGTCGGTGTGACCGTCCAGCAGCTCTCGGAGACGCTCGACGGCGGCCGTATCGTCGTGCTCGACCACGTCGACGTCGCCGACACCGACACCTGGCAGTGTATCAGAGAACGCTGTGTCGAGCGGGCCAGGGGACTCCTGGTCGAGAGCGTCGACCGACTCACCGACCCGACCTTTTCACCGGCCGAACCGGCGGAGACCGGGAAGCTACAGACGCTTCCACAGGGCGGTGCGGTGGTGGCCTATCTGCTCAAAAATAACCGCAACCGGGTCCGACGGCTGGTCAGGACCGTCTGAGGCCCGGCACTCTGTCGCCGGCGACTACTGGTCCTGGACTTCGACGACACCGGCCCCGCTCAGCGAGAGCGACTGGACCTTGCCGGTGAAGCGAAAGACGTCTCGGCCGTCGGCGACGGCCCCAACTGCCCGCGAGCCGTCGATGCTGTCGGGCGTGAGGCCGTCCGTCAGCGCTTCGTTGAACAGTAGTGAGCGCTCCGCGTCCCGGGACAGCTCCCCGGTGACGCTGAACTCGTACTCGATAGCCTCGTCGGGCGTCTCGTTGCCGTCGATGACGAGCAGCTTCGGCGCCTCGTCGTCGCCTGCCGAGCCACTATCGTCGCCGCCACCGGAGGCACCCTCACCGGCACCATCGGTCGACGTGTCCTCGCCGTCGCCGACGAGTTCGCCGATGGAGACCGCCTGCCCGTCGAGCGTCACCGACACCTCGTAGCCATCGGTGACGACGAACTCGGTGATGGTGCCAGACACCTGGTAAGAGTCGACGGCGTCGGGGTTCATCTCGACGCTGGTGGCGGTGTATGTTCCGTCGCCGTTCTCGACGATGGTGTCCGTGCCGGGTTCGGCCTCGTCGCCGAACTCGATGGGGCCGTCGGCGGTGACGGTCACGTCGCAATTCGTGTCTGGGTTCTCCGGGCTGGCACGCAGCACCAGCTCGCTGGCCCCACCAGCGTCGCTCGCGTCGAACTGGGTGAGGTCCAGTTCCTCGCCGTCGAGTGTCAGTGTCGCCTCGTAGCCGTCGGTGATGGAGACGGCGGTGATGGCGCCGGCCACCAGATACGAGTCGACGGCGTCGGGGTTCATCTCGACGCTGGTGGCGGTGAAGGTGCCGTCGTCGTTCTCGACGATGGTGTCGGTCCCGTCCTCGGCTTCGTCGCCGAACTCGATTGGGCCGTCGGCGGTCACCGTCACGTCACAGTTCGTGTCCGGGTTGTCGGGGCTCGCGCGAACGACGAGCTCGCTCTGGCCCCCGTTACCGTTTCCCGCGTCACCGCCGTCAGCGACGGGCTGGGGCGGCTCGGGGTTCTGGACGGGCGTCCAGATCTGGTACTCCGTCGACGGCGGCGTGGCCTCGCTGCCGGTCACGACGTCGAAGGAGCTCGGGAGGCCGAACGTCTCGCCGCCGTCGTCGGACCCACCACTGGACCCCTCGAGCGGGTTCCAGCGACGGGACTCGATATCCGTCCGCGGCTCGTCGCCGTCGGTGATGTCGCCGGAGATCTCGTCGCCCGAGAACACCGGGTCGCTGACGACGCTGACGTTCGACAGCGAGGAGTCATCGACGGCGCCGCCCGGAGCGCTCGCGGTGTCGAACACCTCGCGGCCCCTGAAGTTCCCAAAGCGGGAGTTCGACACTTCGATACTGTTGGAGTCGGTCGCGTCGCCACCCCAGTCGAGACACGGACCGTCTGCGGGCCCCGCGTCCTCGGTGACGAGCGCGTCGCAGTTCTCGATGACCGTGGTGCCGCCGCCCTCGAACTTGAACATCCGCGGGGTCCCGCGGTCCTCGGAGCTGCTGCCCTCCTCCTTGAAGTTCGGGACGGTGCCGTCGGCGAGGTAGATACAGTCCTCGACGGTGACGCCGCCGGCGCGGATGGGGCCGGCGCAGTTGTGGAACGCACACCCCTTGAACGTCACCGGCATCTCCTCGGTGTCGCGCTCTGAGTAGTAGAACGCCGAGTTCCCGTGGGGGCCGTAGTAGCAGTTCTGGACCAGCTGCTCACCAGTCCCGCTGTCACAGCGTGCGACGTAAGCGTCGGTAGGGTTCGCCGTCCCGTCGGGGAAGTTGAAGTTGACCCACTCGAGCCGGCCGCCGCTGAGGTCGACGTCGATCTTGACCTGTTCTTCGGGCTTCTTGCCCAGGATGTCGATGTTCTCGATACGGAGGGTGCCGCTCGTATCCATCGTGGCGTTCGAGTCCATATCGCAGTCGATGGAGACACCGGCGGGGTCGCCGTAGATGGTCGCGTCGTCGGCCGAGAAGTCGAGGTCGGAGTGACTCCCCGTGTACTCCCCCGGTGGGATGTACACCTGGACGCCGTCACCGAGCACGTCGTCGATGGCGCTCGGGAGGTCGTCGCCGCTGCTTACGTCCAGTTCTACCAGTTCGCTGCCGGGTCGGTCGGATGGAATAGATGGCATTGTGTTAGGCCTCGCTCACGTTGATCGACTCGCCTGTCCAGCCCGCTTCGATGTCCCAGCCGGTCGTAAAGAGGGACTTCTGGTCGCCGTAGCCCACGCGCAGGTCTTTCAGCGCGCCAGAGCCGCCCTCGCCACCGCGGGCGAAGTTGACGACACTGGTACCGGGTCCGGCCCAGTTGAAGTCACAGTCCTCGATAGTGACGTTCTTGCCGGGGGCGGGAATCTGCACCCCGTGTTGCTGTGCGCCGTCGTCACCGGCCGGCCCGGGCGCGGTCGCCTCGAAGTAACAGCCACGCAGCTCGCTGTTTCCGGACCCGACACGGACGGCGGCGGTCCCGGTGTTGACGAACGAACAGTCCTCGACGACGGCGCGGCCGTCGCCGTCCCCCGCAGGGGCAGCGACCTGCAGCGCCACGTCGGCGAACCGTCCGAAGTGACAGCTCTTGACCCAGAGCAGCCCCGCGTGGGACCGCTGGGCGTAGACACCGTTCGACGCCGAGTTCGCGACCGCACCGTCGGGGAAGTTCACGTTCAGCAGGTGGACGCTCGCGCCGTCGGCGGCGCCGACCTCCCACCGCGACTGGGCCTTCCCACTCGCGCCTCTGACGGTGATGTTCTCGATTCGGACCGTCCCGCTCGTCGCGGTGATGACCGGCCGAACCGGCGTCTCGGCGTCACTCGGTCGCTCGAACTCGACGCCGTCGGTCGAGCCGACAAGCGCCGCGTTCGCGTACTCGCCGCCAAGGCCCGCGCCGGTGTACGTGTAGCTCCCGGCCGGAATCCGTACCTCGACCCCGTCGGCGAGGTGTGTCTCCAGATACGAGTCGATGGCGTCACCGTCGGTTAATCCCTCGTTACCGAGGTCGACGACCGTCTCGCTGCCGGTCTGGGCCGACGCGACGCCCCCTGCACCGAGTGCCAGCCCCGCGGCACCCGCCGCTCGCAGCACGGCTCGTCGACTGGTATGGTGTTGCTTACCCGCATCGTCACCGGTATCATCTCGTGCCATATCGCGGTAGGCCAGAGCTATACAAATAGTATTTCTGACCAGATGACCATCGGAACGGGTCAGCTTGCCCGGATTACCTCCCACCAGCACCACGCAACGCCACAGTTACGTACCGATTGTTTCGGTTTTCACCAAGTGATATATACGTAACACGTCCAGCGAATGGGCCAATATCGGGCCGTAGGAACGTCTTACCAGTGGAAACGAGAACCTATCAGTGAGGTGTACAGTCGTCGGGGGCCGGGGCGCGCCACCACCGACGACGGTGCTGACAGCTATTCGATATTCTCTCGGGCGGACCGATACAGAGAGCGTCCACAGACGGTCACCTCCCCCACGGATATCGGCGACCATTGGGGTCAGGTCGACCAGCGCAGCCGCTCCGTCGAGTGAGCGCGAGAAAAGCGCAGCGAGAGCGCCTGTCCTACAGGCTCATCCGCCAGACGGTGGTGCCGGCCGACTCCAGGTCGGCCTTGTCGGCGGCGGCGACGATGATCTGGTTCTCGCCGGGTTCGACCCCCAGCGCCTCCTCGAACTCGCCGTCGTCGACGTCGACGATGACGCTCTCGACGGGCGTCTTGATGACGACCTTCACGCCGGTCGTCTCGCCGGAGACGACGATGTCGTTGCCGCGGAACTGCGTGTCGACGCGCAGGGCGGGGCTGCGGTCGGGCTCGTTGAGCGCCTGCTCGCGGTAGCGCTCGTGGACGAAGTCGGGCGTCTCCACGGGCGTGCCCGCGCTGATGCTGTGGGCCAGCCGGATGTACTGGGCCATCGCCCAGGCCAGCGGGGTCGCGCCGCCGGTCCCCTGGCCGAACTCCCAGTTGTAGTCGGTCTCGTGTTCGCGGTCCCACACCTGTTCGGGCAGCATCCGCCCGGAGTTGGCAAAGCGTTCCATCGCCCGCAGCGTGACCTCGGGCTCGATGGTCGGGTCGTCGAGACGCAGCTCGTACTCGCCGCGCTCACCGGTGAGCAAGGGCCACAGTCGCCCCTTCCCCTTGTGCTCGACGGACCACGGGGCGCCGGGGTCGTCGCGCCCCCGCTCGCCGTAGCCGTCGCCGTTGTAGCGGTAAAAGCCCGGCGCGTCTTCGACGTCGACGCGGATGGTGTCGTCGACCTCGACGACGCTGTTCGCCATCACCTCGTCGTCGGCCGGCTTGATACCCAGCCGGACGAGGTCGAGGAAGCCGTGGTCGATGATGTTGCGCTCGTCCAGCGTCGGCCCGTTGTTGGCCAGCGTCCGCAGGTGGCCGGCCTCGGGGTTGCCGTCCCGGGTGATGCGGGTGTAGTAGGGCGTGTGCTGATGCTGGTCGGTGCCGGTCTCCGTGGCCGTCCAGTCCTCGACGTTGTTGGCCCAGTGGTCGGCCAGCGAGAGCCAGACGAGGGCGTCGGCCTCGTGGCCCTCAGACAGCGCGAGCTTGGCCGCACAGGCCAGCCCGGATATCTCGGCGGCGATAGAGGACGGCGAGAAGCCGGCCTCCTCCTCCCAGCGCTCCTGGGCCGTCTGTGGCCCGTTGCGGGCGACGTAGTCGGCCGACCGCCGGAGGTTCTCGTAGCTGTAGCTCACGTCGTCGAAGTCGATGCCGGCCTCGGCGAGGTGGTACGCCATCACCTGCGGGAAGGAGATGTTGTCCATCTGCTCGCCGCCCCAGCGGGTCGTCCCGTTCACGTAGGTGTTCTGCGGGATGAAGCCGGCCTCGTCCTGCTGGAACTCGTAGATGTACTCCAGCTGCTGGGCCGCGATATCCAGCGCTCCGACGGTGTCGAAGGCGGTAAAGACCTGATAGAGGTCACGCGACCAGACGAAGTTGTAGCCGTAGTTCTTCTGCTCGCCGGCGTACACCGCCTCGCCCCACGGCACGGATGGCGAGGCGATGGAGGCGCCGTGGTAGGTCTTGTCCTCGACCGCCATCAGCGTCATGATGGCGGTGCGGTACTGGTTGGCCAGGTTCGGGTGGCCCTCGACGGAGTCGGGCAGCTCCTTGTCCGCCAGGTAGTCCGCCCAGCTGGCCGCGTAGGCCTCTCTGACCGTCTCGAAGCCGCGGTCGAGCGCCCCGTCGGCCTCACCGAGCGCGGCCGCGGTGTCGGCCCGGCGTGCAAAGCCCAGCGCGACGGTCTCCTCGGCCGTCGAGCCGGTGCCCAGCCGGCCGATGAGGACGATGTTCTCACCGTCGACGGACTCGGCCGGTTCCGGCAGTTCGCCCTGCGTGTAGAGGGCGTTCAGCCGCTCGCTGCCGGCCGCGCCGACCGTCGCCCAGTCGAAGCGGCTCTCGGCGGCCATCGCCATCGCGACGGAGAGCGCGTCGCCGTTCTCGTCGACCAGCAACTCGTTGTGGGTCTCGGCCGTGTAGGCCTCCGGGTTCCGGGCGACGAGGTGGAACTTCCCCTCCTCCCCGTACCGGAGCCCGCGGTCGACGCTGTTCGTGCTCGTCAGCGCGATGTTCGCGGCCGAGAAGACGTCGTAGCTGTGGTCGTCGTCGGCGGTGAACTCGACGTTCGCGAGGATGGCGTCGTGTTCGTGGTCCGTCGCGTAGTCGACGGTGAGCTCCCAGGCGTGGCCCTGGCCGTCGCCAGTCTCCGTGAAGACGTGACGGAACAGCAACGCGTCGTCCTCGACGGGTTCGACGCGGCGCTCGATAGTGTCGGTGTTGCGCCGGTCCTCCTTGTGTGTCCGGACCGCGTAGTCGGACTCGTCGTTACACCGGATGATGAAATCCAGCGTCCGCAGGTTCAGCAGGTCGACCTGCGGGAACCGCGCCTCCGTCAGCGCCCCCTCGGTGAGGGTGAACCAGACCCGCGACGGGTCCTGCTCGGCGTGGTCGGCGACGGTGCCGATGCCGAACTTCTCGCCCGTCGTCCAGGTCGGCATCTCGTCCGGGCCTTCGGTCGTCGAGGAGGTGGTCGGCAGCGCGTTCAGGTCGCCCAGCAGCGCCGTCGCGTGGAGCCGGATGGCGTGGGACCAGCCAAGCGGCGTCGCGCTGTCGAGCTCGCCGGAGTCGAACGCCTGCTCGGCCAGATAGCCCGCCTCGGTCGCCATCGGACCGTCGTCGGCGATGAGCTCGTAGAGGTCGCTGCTCCGGTTGAGGTAGGCCTCGCCGTTCTCGCCGCGCTCGTTCAGCATGACGCCAACCTGAGCGGCCGAGACCGCACCGATACCAGTCGTGACGGACCAGATCTTCTCGCCGTCCTGCTCCTGCATCCGCCAGCGGTCGCCCTCGTAGCGGATGAGTCCCGCCAGCTGGCTGTGGGGCGGGTTCCGGAACAGGGTGTCGAGCGTCGTGCTGACGTGGTCGGCCAGCCGCTGGACCTGCTCGTCCGTGAGCTCGGCGTCCTCGACGGCGTCGTAGCTGCGGAACGCGTCCGTGAGCTTCAGCGCCGCGGCGTCGATGCGGTGGTCTTTCTCGCCGTCGGTCAGACGCATCACGAACACGTCCATCTCCTCGTCCCAGAGTTCGTCGAGGCCCGCCATGACGCGCTCGGCGCCGTGGAGGCTGCGCTCCTTTATCTGGTTGGTCATGGGCGCCCGCGCGACCGCAGAGAAGGCCTCGATGTAGGCCGCTGCGGTGTGTGCGAACTGCCCGACTGAGTCCTCCCAGACGTTCTGACACTCCGAGGGGAGTCCGTTGTCGGCCACGTCCCGGGAGAGCGCGTCGACCGCTTCGACGATAGTGTCTCTGATCTGGACGGTCAGTGCGTCGCTGAGCCGCCCGTGACGCGTCCGCAGGAGGGTCGCAAGGAAGGCGGTGACCGACGCGGTCTGGTCGCCCTGATACTCGGGCGACTCGTCGTTGTGCTCGACGTTCGCGTTCGCCCAGCCCGGGGCGAGCGAGCCGTCGGTCGCCCACACGCGGTGGGGCCAGGTCCCGTCGGCGAGCTGGCACTCACAGAGGAACTGCGCGCTCTCTTCTAAGATCTCGTCGGTCTCGATGTCGAGCCGGTCGCTGGCCTCGAGGAGGTGGTGCGAGACCGAGGCGTCGTCACGGAACCAGACGTAGCCGTAGCCGCCCGAGTTCTCGTAGAACGGGTCGAACTCCGGGGCGGCGATGCGGCCGCCCGACGGCGAGGAGAGCAGGTCCATCACGCGAAGGTCCGTTCGGAGGCTGTCCGTACGGGGCAGCGAGTCGGGCACCTCGATGCGCGTCCGCTCGCGGGCCGACTCCCGAAGGTCCGAGGCCGTGGTGTGTGACTCCGCACAGATACTCACGTCGGCCATCGCCTGCTCGCGGTCGACCTCAGTGTGGTCGGATAGCTGCGTGATGAGCGTCGTGCTGTTGGACCGCCCGCTCCGTTCGAGCGGGGCGGTGACGACGAAATCACCCGTCAGCCGCGTCTGGTCGCGCCGTTCTGTCCCCCGCCGGCGCGGGAAGTAGATGGGCTCGTCGTCCAGTATCTCCCCGAGCCGTTCGGGCCGCTGGCCGTGGACCTCGTCGAGGCCGGTCGAGGCGGTGATGTAATCGTGCTCCTGTCGGTGGTACACCTCCAGCACCCGGGAGCTGTCGGGGCCGCCGTCCTCGTGGATGAGGGCACCGACGCCGGTGTCTTTCCCTTCCGGCGCCATCGTCGCGAAGGCGACGAGCTTGGCCCCCTGCGGGACGGTCCCGCGGACCTCGACGTGTGTCGCGTGTGCGCGTCCCAGTGTCAGGTCGTACTGGTGGACGGTGAAACTGCCCGCGTCGTACTCGGTCTCCACCAGGCGGGTGTCGCGGTAGTAGTGTTGCCTGATGGTCTCGAGGTCGCTGAACCAGCGTGTCTCGTCGCCGATCTGGATGCCCAGCTGCGAGCGGTCGATACCGTACAGTCCGGATAGCGAATCGGAGTAGTCCCGCAACGAACCGTGCTCCCCGATATGTACCAATCGGTCCCCATGCCCCGAGAACGAGCCGGCGACCGTCTTGGCCTCCTCGGGGAAGCGCTCACCACGAGCTTTCTTGTACTCGTTGAGCGCTGTCGTAAGTCGCATAGCTACCACAAGACAACGCTCTCAATAAACCCCTACGATTTCGTACAATGTTGCAGCCCCGTCGGAAACAGGGCACAGGGGACCGAAGGCCCGGTTTACCCGGTTACTGTCGCCTCGGGCAGGTCACTGCACGAGGCTGTCTGCCGGCAGCACGACCGCGCTGTCGACCGTGACGGCCGAGCCGGCAGCGCCGACACCCTCGTCGGCGACGAGGTCGTGGTCGGCCGCCTCCTCGGGCACGGACACCGTCGCCGGCTCCTCGCCGAAGTTCAGGACGACGACGACGGCCTCGTCATCGGTCGCGCGGGCGTAGGCGACCACGCGGTCGTCCCACCCCTCTTCGACCTCGTAGTCGACACGCAGGAGTTCGCCGTCGGCCGACAGCGCCGGGGTGTGGTTTCGCACGTCGGCGAGGGCGCCGAAGAACTCCCGCAGGTCGTCGTCGGCGTGGTTCCACGCGAGGTCGTCGCGTTTGCCTCGCTGACCGAACTCCTGGCCGGCGTACACCATCGGCGCGCCCGGGAGGGTGAACGTCGACGCCGCAGCCGCCTTGGCCGCCTCCTTGCCGTAGTCGACGATGTAGCGCGTCTCGTCGTGGTTCTCGGCATACACCATGAAGGAGGCGTGGTCCGGGAAGCCGGCCTGTTCGCGCTCGTCGATGGCCGCGAGGACCTCCTCGGCGTCCTCGCCGTTGCCGACCTGCCGCAGCGAGAAGTACAGCGTCGAGTCGAAGTGCATATCGAACAGGCCCGCCTGGAAGTCCGCGATGTACGGGATGGTCTCGTCCAGCAGGAGAAAGTCGTCGTCGGCCTCGTTGCAGACGTCGTGAATCTCCCGCCAGAAGTTGTTGGGGACGGCCCACGCCATGTCACAGCGGAACCCGTCGACCAGGGGCTGCCACTTCTCGACGGCGTCGAGCAGGTGCCGACGCACCGGCAGGTGGTCGAAGTTGAAGTTCGCGATGTGCTCCCACTCGAAGTAGGTCTCTGGCTCGGTGTCGCCGCGCCACTCGTACCAGTCGCGGTACTCGCTCGACTTGTCGTTGACCGCGGCCTGGAAGTGCGGGTGGGTGCGCGCGGAGTGGTTACAGACGAGGTCGAAGAGGACGTTGATGCCGCGGTCGTGAGCCGCGTCGATGAACCGCTCGTAGTCCTCGCGGGTGCCCAGATCGTCGGCGATGGAGAGGAAGTCCACGATGTTGTAGCCGTGTGGCGCGTGGTCGTTCTGGAGCACCGGCGTCAGCCAGATGGTGTCCACGCCCAGCGACTCGATGTAGTCGAGCCGGTCGGCGATGGCGTCGAAGGCCTCGCCCTCCTCGCCGCCGAAGGTGCGGACGTAGATCTCGTAGATGACCGATTCCTCGGCCCACTCGGGCGGGTGGTAGGGCTGGTTCGTCGTGACGGTCTGGCCCGTCTGGACGGCCGTGCCGCCGTCGGTCGCGAGCTCTTCCTCGCTTCGCTCGAACTCCGCGGCGTCGGCCACGCTGTAGCCGTCCTCGCCGACCGCGACCGCGTGGACGCGCAGTCGGTCACCGACGGCCGAGAGCGGCACGCGCAGTTCGCGCTCGCCCACGGTCACGGCGCTCGGGTCGATGGTGTCGCGGTCGTCGAGCAGGAACTCGACCTCCAGGTCCTCGGTCGTCTCCGTCGCGTTCGGATGTGGCTGGGGGTCGGCCTTCACGACCGCGTCGTCGCCCTCGACGACCGGCGTAAGCGTCAGGCGGGGTCGGCCGCCCTCGCCCTTCTCGCGCGTGGCGAGTTCGCCGTAGCTACCGGAGCCGCTCCGGCCGCCACTGACACCGCCACTGACGCCGCCGCTGACCTGCCCGCTCCGGCGCCCCGAGAAGCCCGACGTCCCCCCGATGCCGGCCGGGGAGAGCGCGCTGGGGAAGGCGCGCACGGTGAGTCGGTGCCTGCCGTCGGGCGCGGTAAGCTCCGCGACGTAGGTCCCGGGGGCGTCCGGAACCAGCTGTTCGACCGCGTCGTCGCCCACGGCCGCCTCGGAGTCCTCGGGCTGCTGTACGAGCTGCCACCTGTAGGTAGCCGACGGGTCGGGGTCCCGCGGTGCGAGCTCTATCTCGTCACCGGCGGCCACGAACCGTGGCGGTCCAGGGTGATGCATATATGTTTCTGTGCGATTAGGAGTGTCTTGGGCCTTGCGGTGACCACTCGACTCGCATATGACTTATATCTGATTGGTAGCCGCCCCGAACTCCCGAATCTCGCCCCTATCCGGCGCGCTCGCCATCGTGAAACCTCTCGTTACGATTCAGTTGGACGACCATACCGCTTGCACTCGCGGGAAACCGCAAGCGACACCACCGACCCCGCCGGCTGTTCGCACATGTCACCAACCGTTGGCGAGTTGCGAAACGAGATCCGCACCGCGACCGGGCGGTTCGAGCGCCCCGAGTCGGCGGCGTTCACCAAGGAGTCGCTGGCCGCAATCTGTGTGGCCGTCGGCTACGATATCGACACGGACCGTCTCCCCTCGAAACCACAGATGCGCGCCGGCATCCTCCACGCTATCGGCGAACTGGCGACCGACGACCCCGAGCAAACGGGGAACGCGTTCCGCAAATCCGAACTGGAAGCCGTCGCGGCCGCCCTCGATGCATCCGGGTAAGTCGCTACGCGTGGCCCTGCTCTCTGGCGGCCTCGCGTATCTTCGCCGCCCGCTTGCGCACCCGTGAGACGTACCGCGTCACTTTCTCCGGTTTCTCGCCGTAGTACGATGCCACCCAGTTCTCGTCGATGTCGGGCTGGGTCATGAAGTACGCGACCAGCGTGTCCCGGCCGGCCTGGATAATCTCGGGCGGGACGCCCCGGTCGCCGGTACCGGCCTCCTCGAACCCGTTGACGTCGAAGTAGACGTCGGCGTACAGCGTCGCGCTGTCGGGGTCGGCGAACTCGATGCCCCGGTGGTGGGGGGCCTCGAATCGGTAGGCTGTCTCGCCGTCGGCGCCGCTCGCCTCGACGATTCGCACGTCGAGGATGTACGCTCGGTAGAGTGATTCGGTGCCGTCCGTGCCGTCGGTCTGGTGCTGTGTTCGTGACATCGTATGTGGGTGGGTCGGTCTGTGTGCTACGCCTCGCGCCGTCGGCGCCCGACACCGACTAGCAGGGCGATCGCGACCGCGACCAGCGCCGGCGAGAGCGGCCCGCTCCCGCCCGTCGCCGACGCGGAGTCGTTGCCGGTCCCCCGTCCGTCGGTCGGCTCCGCCCCAGGGCTGCCGGAAGGCGTATCTGCCTCGTTCGTCGGGCTCTCGGCGCTCACCTGCGCCGGTTCGAAGGAGTTCCCCTCGTCGTCGTCGAACTGCCGCGGTTCGACGGACACCGAGAGGTCGCCGGCCGTCCCGTCGGCTATCTCGACCGTCGAGAGCCGGACGTCGGTCGCACCGGGTTCGACGGCGCCGTCGAGGTCGGCGCCCTCGACTGTGACGGTGGCGCCGTCGTCGCTATACGTCGGCGTGGTGGTGAGTCCGAACTGGTCGGGGTAGCTCGCGTCGACGATCTGTGCGCCCTCGGGCGCGTCGACTGTGAGGTCGAGATAGTAGCCCGAGAGGCCGTTCGGGGCCGACGTGAGCACCACGTCGACGGTGGTGTTACCGTCTGCCGTCGTCGTGCCGTCGGTGACTCGTATCGTGGGGTCGTCGGCCTGTGTCGCCGCGGCGGCGCCCGACGCCGTCGCGAGGACCGCGAGCGCGACGAGCGTGGCTGTCAGCGTCGAAATCGACTGTCGATGTGTCATGTGGGTGTGAATAAATAGTGGTGGTCGGACGCCGGTGCCACTGTCCGGAGCCGGTCAGTTGACGTCCTCGTAGAGGTCGACGACGTCGTCGAAGTCCAGCCGCCCGTTCTCGTTGAAGTCGTATGCGGCCTTGTTCAGCCGGACGCTGTCGCGGTCGAAGTTGTCGAACAGCAACTCGATGTCGGCGTAGTCCAGCCGACCGTTCCCGTTGACGTCCTCGTAGAGACCGTCGCCGTCGGGGTCGGTGGGTGCGGTCGAGCCGGAGACCGGCGGCGGGCCGGTGACCAGGACGCCCTCGCGGGCTTGTGCGTCGATGGCCGAGCCGGCGTCGTCGTCCATCTGCTCGATCTCGACTGCGAGATCGGTGGTACCGGTCGACTCGGCCCGCAGCGTCAGTGTCGCAACGTCGACGTGGGTGGCCCCACCGGTGATCGTGTCGTCAGTGTCAGTGACGCGGATGGTCGCACTCGAGCCGTCAGAGCTGACAGAGCCCTCCGTCAGGCCGATGCCGTCCGGGAAGGAGACCCCGGTGATGCTGGCCACGTCGGGCTCGCTCACCGAGACGGTGAGTCGGGCACCGGAGAATCCGGTCGGCAGCGTCGAGGCCGTGAGCGTCGCTTCGCCGGTCTGCCCGTCGCTCACCGCGAGGGAGTCCACGTCGACCTGCACGTCGGGCTGGTAGACGTAGAGCCCATCGTTGGGGTACGAGCGGGCGGGGCCGCCGAAGCCGTCCTCACAGCACAGCACCCGGCCGTCTCGCATCGTGTAGACGTTGTCGATGTTGCGCAGCGCGTCGTCGGCGTCCTGCGGGCTGTCGGTGAAGTCGGGGCCGGTGATGACCGGTTCGAGCGTCGAGACGTTGTAGTTTCGCTCCAGTTCTGCGCGGTAGACGACGCCGCCGTCGACGCGGTCCATCTGGATGTCGCCGGTGTCGTCGGCGAGGTCGTCGTTGAACTCCGAGATGCCGAAGTAGACGAAGTCGCCGGGCTCGGAGTCGTCGACGCTGTCGACGCCCTCGGCCTTGTTGAACTCGATGGAGGCGCCGATCTCCTTTGCCGCTGCGCGGGTCTCGATGAAGGGAACACGGCGCAGGTCCTCGTCGACCCCGTCGGGGCCCTCGGCCTCGTACTGGGCCGCCCACTCGACGATCTCCTCGTTGGTGACGTAGTTCTGGTTGCCGTTCGCGACGACTTCGAGGTCGGCCTCGCGGACGGCGGCCGCGGGGTCCTCGCGCCAGTCGGTCTCGGCGTGCGTGTCGAGGTAGTCGGCCTGCGTGACGTCGTCGTACTCCGCGATCCACGCGGCGACCTCGCCGTTCGTGGCGTGGCCGAGTTCCAGCCACTCGACCTCCAGGGGCGTCTGGGCCGGGGAGTTACGCTCGCCGGCCTCGGAGGCGTTGGCCGCGTCGTTCGTGATCTTGGGCGCGTACAGCGTCCCAGCGATGTCGTCGGTGTCGTCGTAGCTCGGGATGGGCTCGTCGGCGACGAACTTGTAGATACCCTTGCTGTCGCCGTCCGAGCAGCCGTAGACGGTCTTCCGGTCGCCCTGGATGTCGGGCGCCTCCCAGGAGGCCCGCCCCATCACCCAGTACTTGACCGCTTCGGGCTCGTCGGCGGTCGGCTCGCGGAAGTCGACGAAGTAGCCGTGCCGGTACGGGTTCGGGTAGACGTCGTCGATAGGCCGCGACGAGAGGTTGTCCTCGCCGCTCTGGTCGACCTGCTCCGCGCCCAGATAGTAGGCCAGGAACTCGACGCCCGAGAGCGCGAACGCGCCCTGTGGGTACCACGAGGCGTCGAGTTCGCCCTCCTCGACGTACGTGCCGAGCGCGTCGGTTATCTCGGTGGGGTTCGGCCGGTTCCAGAACTGGCAGGCCCCGACCATCCCCTCGCCGCTGCCGGCGTCGACGATGTCGCTGACGCTGTTGGTCAGCGAGACGCGCGTGTGGGCGTAGTTCTCCTCTGCCGAAATCATCGTCTCCCACGGGCTCAGGTCGCCGTAGCAGTTGATTCGGGTCCCGCCCAGATTCCGAAGCGAGTCGGTGTTGGCGAGGTTCAACGCGTCGCCCAGGTCGGCGCTCCACTCGCCGTCGTCGTCCTGACTGATGAACACCCGCGTGACGTTGCCGGGGCTGTTCTCCCAGTTGGTGAACAGGTACCCCTCCGTCCCCGCGTCGTCCGTCGCGACGAACTGGTTGCAGTCGGGGTTCGTCGCCGCGTCACCGTACTGGGTCCCAGCGAAGGTGTCGAGGGTGATGTCGGTCCCGTCTGGCGTCTGGACGACGCCGAGGCGCTCGCTCCCGTCGCCGATGGGCTCGCGGCCCTGGAACAGAATCTCGTAGTCGCCGCTCTCGGAGCGGACTTCGCTCTGTTTTGTGTCCGTGTCGGGGACGCCGACCTCGGCGAAGTCGTCGTTGCTGCCGTCGAACGTGAAATTGAACCCGCTGAAGTAGCCGACCGCGGCCCGGTTGTATGGGTCGGGATTCTCCTCGCTCGGGTGCTGGAGGCTGTACAGCAGTCCACCGTCCTCGAAGACGAACGGCCCAGTGACCTCCGCACCGAACGCCGTCGTGGAGAACCGCTTCAGCGACCCCGCGACGCTGGGCGCCCCCGGCGTGTCGCCCTCCGGGACCTCGTCACCGCTGGCCACCCCGACCACGCTGGCCCCCAGTGCCGCAGCTACCGACGATGCAAGCAGATTCCGTCGTGTCAAATCGACCATGCGGGTAGACGGTGCGTTGTGTCGCTAAATACCTTTTATATTACTGATATTTAGGCGAACGGAACCTCGGAACCAACACTGTGGGTACCACTCTCATCCCACAACACACCCGGAATACCGTCAGCTACAGACACTCTATCACCGTACGTACCTGAATGACAAAGCGAGCACCCCCTGCAACAGTTTTACCGCCCCGAGTGGTAACGACTGCTGTGACTTAATATGTCTGACAGATTAGCCGACACCACGGCGGTCGTGACGGGCGCGGCCTCAGGTATCGGTCGCGCTATCGCGCTGCGATTCGCCGCGGCGGGGGCGGACGTCGTCGTCGCGGATATCCGCGAGGACCCTCGAGAGGGCGGGGACCCGACCCACGACCGTATCGAAGCCGAGACCGACCAGCGGGCCGAGTTCGTCGAGACGGACGTCTCCCGGATCGACGACATCGACGCGGCCGTTCGGACCGCGACCGACGCGTTCGGTGGTCTCGACGTGATGGTGAACAACGCCGGCGTCTTCCGGGCGAACCAGCCCGTCGACGCCGTCGGAGCAGCGGCGTACGACTGGCTGATGGGTATCAACCTCAGAGGGGTGTACTTCGGGAGCACGCTCGCTGCGGCCGTGATGACCGAACAGACGGACGGTGGGTCTATCGTCAACCTCTCTTCCATCGCGGGGCTGGTTGGGTACCCCGAGGCCTCGGTCTACTGCGCCTCGAAGGGCGGTATCACGAACCTCACCCGCGCGCTCGCACTGGAACTCGGCCCCGACGGCGTCCGCGTCAACGCCCTCAATCCGGGGGTCATCGAGACGGCGATGACGACCGAGGACACCCACGTCGCCGGCACGATGGACGAACAGATTCCCCTCCGTCGGGACGGCCAGCCCGACGACGTGGCCGACGCCGCACTCTTTCTCGCCAGTGACGAATCGGCCTACGTCACCGGCCACAACCTGGTCGTCGACGGCGGTTACACGGCCCAGTAGTCACGTCAGCGTGAGCAGGATGAAGACGCCGATGACGAACTCGTTGACGAGCCAGGCGTTGTCGGTCATCCAGTCCCGCGCTCTCGGGAGGAACCGCTCGCCGCGCTCGCCCAGCGCCACGACCGTCAGGGCGGGCAGGCCGAGCAACAGGAGCGTCACCACGACGAAACCCGCCGCGTCGACAAGCGGCGCGCCCTGGTTTGACAGCGCTGCGCCCACCGCGACCGACGTGATTATGTCCGTCGGAAAGAACCCCAGCAGCAGAAACCCCAGACGGAACGCGAACCGCGGATTCGCCCCCGTCAGTTTCCCCATCCACGCGGGCGGTTCGGCGGTCTCCCGGGTCCGGTAGACGTTGACTGCGGCGACGACGAGGAGTCCGACGACCACCCAGGTAAGAGTCGTGTTCGAGGCCCCGGCCGACCGCGACCCCGTCGCCAGAAAGTACGCCGCCGTCACGACGAGACTGATACTGATGCCTGCGCCGACGAGGTAGGCCGCCGAGTTGCGCCGCCACTCCTCGCTGGTCGCGAGGAAGATGGCGCTAAGGAACTGGGGCCCGGCCACCATGACGACGGCCAGCGGGAGGACACTGAGCAGACTCATCGGCGGACCGACACGCTGGTCTGACACTGTTTGTCACTGCTTATTGTCGGCAGGCGGAGACTGCGCCGCCGCACAATTCGTGACTGCGCCGCTGAAGACGAACCGCGCGCCGTCGTGGTCGGGGTCGACCCGCACCGACCACCCGTGGGTCTGTGCCATCGTCTCGACGATACGGAGGCCCAGCCCGGTCCCGTCGCTGCTGGTCGTATAGCCGTAGTCGAACAGTTGCTCGTGGTCGGCGTCGATACCCCGGCCGTCGTCCTCGTAGACGAAGCCGTCGTCGGTCAGGCGGACCGTGACGGTGAGGCCGTCACCGGACTGTGGCTCACCGGCAGTCGTCCCGTGTTCGACGCTGTCATCGGGACGCGGTACGTCCCGATTGCCCGTGGAACCGTGTTCCACGCTGTCCTGCCGAGCTTGTGAGGCAAGGCCTGTCGAACCGTGTTCGACACTGTTGTGGACGAGGTTCTCAAGGATGCTTAGCAGCCGGCTCCGGTCGGCCTGTATCGTCCCGTCGGCGGCGACCCGCAGCGTCGCGGCCCCCGTGTCGACGTGGGACCAGGCGGTCCGGACCGCCGCGTCGAACTGCACCTGGGCGGTCGATTCGACCGACTTGCCCTGCTCGGCGAGTGTCCGCAGGTCCGTGATGATGGCCTCCATGCGGTCTAACGCCCCCGCGAGGTCGTCGAGCCGCTCCCTGTCGACGCCCTCGGGCCGCTCGGCCCCGAGTTCCGCCCGAGCGAGCTCCGTCTGGCCCGAGGCGACCTGCAGCGGGTTGCGCAGATGGTGGGCGACGCTGCTGGCGAACTCGTCGAGCTGGTCGTTCTGGCGCCGGAGCTCCCGTCGGTTCCGATTCCGCTCGGTCACGTCCCGTATCAGCAGCGCCGACCCCGCGACGGTCTCGCCGTCCGTGACCGACGAGACGAGCACCGAGTACTGGCGCCCGTCGCGGGTAAGTCCCACAGTGTCGCTCGTGCCCGATTCGCGGTCGTTGAGGCCGTCGACGGCGTCGGCGAGCGCCGGCGCGGCTGTCGCGAGGGGCGACCCGATGGCGGCCGAGTCCGCCAGGAATCGCCTGGCCTCGTCGTTGTGGTCGACGACCGTCCCGTCGTCGTCACAGACCACCAGCCCGTCCCCCGTCGTCCCGAGGAGCCGGTCACGCGATATCGGGGCGATCTCCACCATCCCGAGCCAGGCACCGGTGAAGGTGGCGACGCTGACGATACTGAGTCCCAGCACGGTGTGGTCGTACCCCGGCAACGTCGGGACCCCGGCGACGAACGTGACGGCGCTGGGGACGAGTCCGAGCACGATACCGACGCTGTAGACGACGAGGGGTCTGCTCGACCGGTGTTTCGAGGTGACCAGCAGCTCCGTCAGGTAGTACAGCGACCCGCCGATACCGACGTACGACCAGAGGAAGCCGAACTGCCACGCCGGCCCGAATCCGGTCCGGTAGTAGGGGAACGGCTCGGTGGTGAACGTCAGTGGGTCGAAGTGGAGACCGAGCCATGGCTGGCTCACCAGCCCGAGGAACCCCAGAGCCATCCCGGCGAGGAAACAGGCGTTGAACGGTCGGCGCACCGAGGTCGAGCGGCCGCTGTACACCGTCCCGAAGTAGACGAACAGCACGACCGTGAGATACGAGAGGGCGGTGCGCAGATACACCAACCAGCGCGAGACCGTCGGGTCGACGGCCAGCAGTTCGAGCGCGGCGACGCCGGCCCACGCCATCGCGGCGACGTTGAGCGGGATAACGGCCCTGATGCGGGCCGTCGAGCGACCCCGTTCGACCCAGACCGTCATCAGTGCCAGCCCGAGGACGGCCACCAGCAGGATTGCGAGGTAGACCGCTTGCACCGGGTGGAGTCCCGGAGGGACCCCGGCGACCAGACTCATCCGCCCGCCCCCGTCGTCGCCGCGTCAGTGACGGTGAACGTCGTCTCCGTGGGCGTCGACTCGACGGCCACCTGCCACCCCTGGGACTCGACCTGCGTCCGCACGATTTCCAGCCCCAGTCCGACGCCCGTCGTGGTCGTCGTACCGGCATCGAAGACGCCGTCAGCCGGTATCTCGTGCCCGTCGTCCGTGTAGGTGAACCCCGACTCGGTGAGCCCGACTGCGACGCGGGTCGACTCCCGACGGCGGCTGTGGCGGACGAGCTGCTCGAGGACACTGGCCAGCCGCCCCCGTTCGGCGTCGATAGTTCCGTCGGTCGCGATGTCGAGGGCCACCTCGCCGGTATCGACGGTCGCCCACGCCGCCCGAACCGCGGCCGCGAACGGGACCGGCTCGGTCGCGCCGACGGACTGACCGTGTTTCGCGAGGGTACGGAGTTCGTCGAGCCTGTCGTCCATCCGGTCGATGGCGTCGGTCACCCGCTCCAGGTGGGCAGCCGCCGCGTCGCCCCCCTCGGCGGTACGGAGCTGGCCCGTCAGCAGGGTCGCTGACCCGTCGGCGACCTGTAACGGGTTCCGCAGGTCGTGGGCGACCGTACTCGCGAACAGCTCCAGCTGTTCGTTCTGACGGGCCAGTTCACGCTTTGACTGTTCGACCGCGGTGACGTCACGCAGGACGACCGTGTAGCCGGCGACGGTCCCCCGCTCGACGATCGGCGAGACCGACACGTCGTAATGGCACTGGCTCCCGTCGACGACTGTCGAGTACGTGGCCGAGACGTCCCCCTCGTCCGCGCCCGGAAGCGACACCTCGGCGGCCAGCCCCGGTAGCAGTGCCGACAGCGACCTCCCGACGGGCGTGGCCCCCTCCTCCGGCAGTAGCGGGCGCGTGGCCGCGCTGTAATCGATGATTCGGCCCGCGTCGTCCAGCCCGAACAGCACGTCGTCGATGTCGTCGACGATGGCGCCGCGGGCCATCGGCGCGAGGTCCAGTTCCCCTCTGAAGAAGACGGTGTACGCCAGGACGACGCTGAGCGGGACGATGCCAAAGACCGTGTAGTCGTAGCCGGGCAACAGCGGGACGACCGACAGCGTCGACACGAAGTTGGGCAGCAGGGAGGCGACCGCTGCGAGGAGGAGCAACAGCACCGAACTCGTCGGCCTGTGGGCAGAACTGATGAACAGGCGTGCCAGATAGTAGAGGCTGACCAGCACCACCACGACCGCCATCGCCGCGCTCACCAGGTAGGTCGGTCCGGGCGTCACCGCCAGGTAGGCGGTCGGCTCCTGTCGGTAGGCCACCGACGCGTACTGGAGCCCGAACACCGGCTGTGTGAGGATTGCGCCGACGGCGACGGCCAGCCAGCCGAGAAAGAGCGCGTTCTGTGGGCGCCGCGGCGACGTCGAACGGTTCGTGTACACCGTCGCGAAGTAGCCGACGGTCGTGATGGCGCCCACCGCCAGCAGGTCCGTCAGCAGACTCAGCGCGTACTTGAGTGCCGGACTCCCGACGAGGAACTTCGCGGTGGCGACCAGCAGCCAGCTGGTCTGTACGGCGAGGTAGGCGACGAACTCTCGCCTGTGGTGGGCTTCGGGCTGCCCCCAGACGAAATAGCCAGTGACGACGAGGGCGGCCGCCGACACCATCTGGATGCTCACGTACCAGAAACGGAGTGGCACTGAGCCGTCCATACCACCGACAAGAGGATGCACTGGCAAAACCACCCGGGGATAGTGTATATATATCCACACTTCTCCGGGACAGCTCTCACTCCCTGTCACAGACGGGACCGAACCTGACGGCGAGTCGAATAATACAGCTCGATTCCGGTAGGATTTAGCCCTGGCGTCCGTAGACGACTGCAATGACAGAGATATCTGATTCCCTTCGATTGCTGTACGAGACCTCGGTCGAAGACGAGGGCGACCGATACACCGTCGCTATCCCGTCTGAACTCGTCGAGAACGGCTCCATCGACACGGACAAATCGTACCGCATCGCGCTTCTGGCCACGGCAGAGGGCGACCCGGCCCCGGAGGCCGCCGAACGGGAGGACCGCTCCACGGTCTCGAAGCCCGAGCCGGCGCCGTCGCCGTCGCACTCCCAGGGCCCGCCCGTCGAAGAGGGCGAGGTCCGGACCGTCTCCATCGACACGCTAGGCGACCAGGGCGACGGCATCGCCAAGGTAGAGCGCGGCTTCATCGTCATCGTTCCGGGCACCAAGCCGGGCGACCGCGTCGAGGTCGAGATAACCGACGTCAAGGAGACCGTCGCCTTCGCCGAGACCGTCGGCGAGGCCACCGTCCGGTAGGTTACAGGCCGCTTACTCTTGGGGTCGCCGTCGGTTGCCTCCCGTATGGACCTGGGACCGGGCACGCTCGGGGCGGCGCTGCGGCGCTGTACCATCGGTGTGCTAGACCTCGTCGTCGGCGTCATCGATTGCATCACGTACGCGGTCAGGGTACTCCGTGCGACGGCGTTCTGGGGGTCCATCTTCCTCCCGTTCGTCGTCATCGGCGGGCTGCTGACAGACGCCGCCACGGCCGCTCCGGTCCGGCTGGCGTTGCTGGTCGGCCTGAACGGCCTCTGTATCCTGCTGGGCCGACGCCATCGTCCGGGGGACTGACTCGCCGAGCGCGCGCTGGCGCCGCCGCGCCGTCTCCCGGGAGCCTACCTGACGCCGTTCAGTCGTCGGCCTCGGCCTGCTCCGCTCGCGGTACCGTGATATCCGTCAGTTGCGCCTCGATATCGTCGCGTCGGCTCTCGAACTCGCCGGGGAGGACGAGCCGTTCGCCCAGCTCCTCCAGCGGCTCGTCGCTGGTGTAGCCGGGCTCGCTCGTGGCGAGTTCGAACAGCACGCCGCCGAACTCGCGGCAGTAGACGGAGCGGAACCAGTGGCGGTTTATCTGCTGTGTCGGGCGCAGCCCCGCCGACTGGAAGACCTCCCGCATCGCCTGCTGGTCCTCGTCGGTCGGCGTCTGGAAGGCGACGTGGTGGACGACGCCGTGGCCCTGGCGCCCGCCGCCGATGGTCGGGAGCACGTCGACGTATTTCCCCACTGCCCCGCTCGCGGCGAAGCGGGTCCGCTCGTCGCCGGGCGTGTCGCCATCGGCTTCCTCGGTGCCGACCTCCTCCAGGCCCATCTGCAACAGTAGCTCTTCCGTTCGCTGGGGGTCGGCCAGCCACAGCGTCACCGAGTGAAAGCCCCGAATCGCGGCCTCTTCGGGGACGAACTCCGTCCACGGGACCGTCGGCTCCTCGTCGGGCAGCTCGACTTCGACCAGTTCGACCGGGAGGCCGTCAGGGTCCGCGAACGGGAGGACGGTCTCGCCGAAGCGCTCGACGCGGTCGTCGTAGTCGACGCCGTACTCGTCGAAGCGGTCTTCCCAGTAGTCGAGGCTTCCCTCGGGCACCCGGAACGCCGTCCGCGCGACCTGGCCCGAGCCGACCTTCCCCTGGCGCATTCCCTCCCACGGGAAGAACGTCATGCTCGTCCCCGGCGTCCCCTCGGCGTCGGCGAAGAAGAAGTGATACGTCCCCGGGTCGTCCTGGTTGACCGACCGCTTTACGAGCCTGAGTCCGAGCGTCTCGACCCAGAAGTCGACGTTGCGCTGCGGGTCGCCCGCGATACACGTGACGTGGTGAATACCTGGTGTGGACACTGTCATATCACACTCTAGGCCGCCCTCGCACTTGAATACGCGCTGACACCGGTGTTACCGGGCTCACTTCGCCTGCCACCCGTCTAAGTGTGCTCTCACACTAACTTTTTCAAGCTTGCCGCCGGACAGTGAGATATGAGGAGTGACAATATCTGCGCCGAAAGCACTGTCTCGGGGAATCAGGCCAATATCCCGGTCCGGATTCGTCGGGAACTCGACATCGATGACGGTGACCAGCTCAGGTGGTCCCTGGCCGACGATGGCAGCCTCCGCGTCGAAATTGTCCAGCAGCGTCGGGGGACGTTCGCCGATTTCGACGGGTACGACGGCGAGGTAGACACGAACGCGACCGAGGAGCACGACGCGTGGGGCGTCGACATCGAGTAGATGCCCCGAGCGCTGGTCGATTCGAGCGTCCTGTTTGCCGCACTCTATCGCCGTGATAGCGACCACGACAGGGGACTGGAGATTCTCAGGGCCGCTGACGACGGTTCGCTCCCGGAGCTGGTCGTTCTGGACTACGTACTGGCAGAGACGCTGAACGGTCTCACGACATATGTGGGCCACGAGGCCGCGGTGGATTTCCTCGCACGCGTCGAGGAGAACAGCCGGTTCCACGTCGACAGACTGACCAACAGCGGGCTCGCTACGGCGAAGGCACGGTTCAGACAGCACGCGCCGTTCTCGTTCGTCGACGGGGCTATCGTCGGCTACATCGAGACGGCGGACCTGGAATTCCTCTACGCCTTCGACGACGATTTCGATGCCGCGGGCCCGGTTACTCGTCTCGACACGGCGACGAATCCGTACGGTCCCTGAGTTCCCACTCTCAGTCTGCCCCCTCCTGCAACTCGTCGTACTTCTCGGTGAAGCGGGCCTCACAGGAGGGACAGCAGAACTGGTAGAGCGAACCGTCGATGCGCGTCGCCGTCCCCTCGCTGTCGACGGTGTTGCCACACTGGGCACAGGAGAGCGCGAACTCCGTGCCGCCCAGATCTGGCGACCACGCGGCCCCGGCCAGTAGCTCCACCTCGAAGTCGGCGACGACGTCCATCTCGACCGCGTCCGCGAGCCACTCGGCGATGTCGTTGTCGGGGACCCGGGCGAACACCACCAGGTCGGCTTCGGCCGTCGTGAACACGTGTTCGACCGCGTCGGTCCCGAGCAGCGCCGACCGGAGCTCGTCTGGCTCGTCCGCTGTCGCCGTGATCGTGACCAGCACCGGAATCCCGCTCCGGAGCTGTGACCGGTCGATATCGAGCGTGAACCGGTTGATGACGCCGGCCGCTTCCAGGCGGGCCACCCGGTCGGAGACGGCCGGCGCCGACAGGCCGACCGTCTCGGCGAGCTCGCTGTAGGGTCGCCGTGCGTCGGCGAGCAGTAACTGCAGAATCTCCATGTCCGTCTCGTCGAGGTCGCGCACACTATCACCACTCGGTGTAGGCCTAAAACCCTCCGGCCGGAAATCCTCGAATTCGAAAGTGAACGCCGACCGGAACCACCGAAGTCGAAGAGAAAACCGGCTTACCGCCGGCGGCCCTACGGACGGGTGTATGACGACGACACTCACCGTCGAGGGGATGAGTTGCGAACACTGCGAACAGAGCGTCGCCGACGCGCTCGGCGACATCGATGGCGTCACAGCGGTCCGCGTCGACCGCGAGGGCGAGTCCGCGACGGTCGAGGGCGACGCCGACGCTTCGGCGCTGGTGGCGGCCGTCGACGACGCCGGGTACACGGCCCACGCGTAGGACGCACTCGGAGCGGTGGCGCCGAGAGGGCCGCCGAACTGTATAAAAACACCCTGCAGGCACAGGGGGTGGGTTCTCACCCGCCGTCGGCATACGTGTCGGCGCAATGGCAACACAGACTCACGGTTCACCGCTCGGCAACCTCGCGATCCTCTCGACTGTCGTCGACGCCGCCATGGCGCTGCGCCGCGGCGAGCACTGGGCGGCCGCGCTCCTGCTCGCGGCGGCGGCGCTCTCGACGCGGGTCACCGGCGCCGGCGTCGTCGCGTCCGCGGTGGTCAGGCTCGTCAGGCGGCTCCGCTAGCGGTCCGACGGCGTCCCGACGAGGAGCGTGTCCTCGACGAGCGATTCGGTCCCCCGCCGGAGGCGCTCCGAGAGCGCCTGGTGTGATATCTCGAACTCCTCGGCCAGTTCCTCGAGGGTCCGCTTCTGGGGGACGTCGTAGTACCCCTCCTCGACGGCCGTGATGAGCGCCCGGTACTGGTCCTCGGTGAGGCCGAAGCGACCCGATGGCTGGCCGTCCATCTCGCGGATGGACTCGATGGTGAACTCCATCCCGTGGTCTTTACAGAACTCGTGGGTCTCAGAGAGATGTGGCCGGTCCGGGAACATCACCCGGAGTCGCCACCCCTCGCGTCGGCCGTGGGCGTCCAGTATCGTCGCCTCGGAGTTCGTCAGCATATGCAAGAGGAGCTGTACCTGGTCGATCCAGTCCATCCGGTAGAGCAACTCGTCCCCGAAGTCGGCCAGCAGCGTGACGTTGTTCACCGTCGGGTCGCCGTCGATGGCCGTCTCCAGAGGGTGGCGGTCGGCGTTGCGAGCCCACAATAGCGGCATCACGGCGTCGTCACCGCTCAAAATGATGCGCTCGCTCTCGAAGGTCACGTCCGGGAGCGTTTCGAAGGTGTGTGCGAGCGCGAGTTCTTCTGTCGGCACTGAACCGATTACGATGGTGTCCATGGCGACAGACAATTCTCAAACAAACAACAAGAATCTTCTCTCCGAGCCGGGACTCTGGAAACCAACACGGTCAAATACGGCTCTCGGTCGGCACGCTATCGGGAACCAATATCCCGACTGAGACGGTGTGAACGCGGCACTGTTGGTATCACCGGCCGATATAATCCGCCGGCTTGCGCGGGCGTCCGGCGCGGGCACGACCGACTCGGTCGGTCCGCCGGACTGCCTCTCAGAACGCGGACATACTGGGCGAAACCGGGCCCCGTCACGGCGCGGGCCCGGCGGGTCATCACTCAGTTCGCCCCGCCGGCGGGCTGCTCCGTGAACTCGAACCTGGCGCCGCCGTCCCGACTGTTCGTTACTTTCGCGTCCCACCCGTGGGCCTCGGCTATCTGTGCGACGATAGCCAGTCCGAACCCGGTGCTCTCGGAGGCCGTGGTGAACCCGGAGTCGAACACTTCCTCGCGGATATCGTCGGGGATACCGACGCCGTCGTCGGCGACGTAGAACCCGTTGGTGGTGTCGCCGCTGGTGCGGGTCGCCGTGTAGAGTGGCTGTATCTCGCCGATTCGAATCGTCTCGGCGCCCTCACCGTGTTCTACAGTGTTGGCAAAGAGGTTCTCGAGGAGCTGTCGCAGCCGCTCGCTGTCGGCCGCCAGCTCGACCTGGGAGTCGAAGGTCAGCGCGACCGCCCCCGTCTCGACTGTCTCCCACGCTTCCTCTGCGACGGTACGCAGGGTCACCGGCTCCGTCTCGTCGACGGTCCGCCCGTGACGGGCGAGCGTGAGGATGTTCTCGATGATGGTCTCGATGCGTGCGAGTGCGTCCTCGGCCTGGGTGAACGCCTCGGGATTACCGGTCTGTCTCGCAAGCTCCAGCTGGCCGCTCGCGACCTGCAGCGGGTTGCGGATATCGTGGGAGACGACGTGGGCGAACTCCTCCAGCCGCGCGTTCTGTCGCTCGAGCTTCTTCTCGCGACGTTTCTGGGCGGTGATGTCCTGCAGGATACCCCTGATACGGACGATCTCACCGTCCTCCGACTGGGGCTCTCCCCGTGTGCGGATCCACCGCTGCTTGCCGTCGGCGTCGCGCATCCGCAGCTCCAGGTCGTAGCCCCGCCCGTTCTCGATGGCCTCGCGGAAGGCCGTCCGGAGTTCGTTGCGGTCGTCGGGGTGGAAGTACTCGATGGTGTCCCGGGGTGTGAGATGCTCGCCGGTGTCCAGTCCGTGGATGCGCAACACTTCGTCGGAGACGTAGGAGGTGTCCGAGACGATGTCGTACTCCCAGGCGCCGACGTTCCCGATACTCTCGGCCTTCTCGAAGAGGTCGTTTTGGCGTTCCAGTTCGCGCGCAGTGCGGTACTGGTCGACCGCCGTGGCGATACGGTTGGCCAACAGCTCGTACTGCTCCGAGCCGATGGCCTTCTGCAGGTAGTCCGTGACACCGGCCGAGATAGCGTCGCTGGCGACCTCCTCGCTCCCCTTCCCGGTAAACAGGATAAAGGGGAGGTCCGGATAGTCTGTGCGAACAGTCTCGAGGAAGGCGATACCCGACTCCCCGGGCATATCGAAGTCGGAGACGACGCAGTCGAACTCCGCCGACTCCAGCCGCTGTCGGCCTTCCGAGGGGCCCGATGCGGTCGTCACTGCGAACCGGTCGTCCTCCCGCTCGAGCAACTCCGCCGTCAGGTCTCTGAAGTCCGGGTCGTCGTCGACGTGAAGGACCCGGATCGGACTATCCATGCACCCTCATACACGGCGGTCCATAGATGAATATTAGGGTAGTTACAGCTTGAACAAACTGACGGGCAGAGCGCGCTGTGCCGGCGGGCCGTCCCACCGCCCACTATATATTACCGCGCCGACTGCCACAAATTTAACGAACAGCGGCCCGTATCCCCCCAGATTTATTATACGTTCGGCTGGACGAACCGCACATACCTGCGGCGTGCCGTGCGACCGTGGGGGGAACAGGGAGTGCCATATGTTCGAACGGAGTCTACCGACGGAGGCGAATCGACGGTCGAAACCGAGCCGACGACAGCTACTGCGGGCGACCGCGTCGGGTCTCGTCGCGGGCGGCGGACTCGTGGGAACGGCCTCGGGCAGCGACGCCGACGACGGGTTCCCGCCGGCCGGTATCACGACGTACGGCGACGCCGTCACAGTCGGGGACGGCGAGGGCCGGACGTTCACCTCGGAGACGCCCTCGGGCGTCCCGAAGTACCACGGCGTCGAGTTCGACCGGGAGGTGGTGACGGGGTCGCTGCCAAGCGCCGACGAACTGGCCGCCGACCGGGCCAGCGACGACCCGACATACGACGACAAGTACGGCCCGGACGGCGGGGCGTTACAGGTCCACCGCCGCGAGTCGCTGCAGTTTTTCGTCCCGCTTCCGGACGCCGACGCGACGCCGTTTACCTTTCTCGGCCTCAACTGGAACCCCCGGGGCCATCCCGGCGGAGGCGGCGCCTGGGGGGCGCCGCATTTCGACGTCCACTTCCACATGCTCGACACCGACACTGTCGACGCCATCGAGGGGCCCGACTACGCCCCCTACGACGGGGTCCCGGACGAGCGGATTCCGACCGGCTACAACCGCTCCCCGCCGCAGGCGGCGGCCGAGCGATACATCACCGACATGGGTGAGCATCTGGCCCCGGCGGACGCACCGGAGCTGCCCGGCAATCCAGCTGCCTTCACCAACACGCTCATCCAGGGGTTCGTCGGCGTCGACGGCGAGCCAGAAATCGCGTTCGTCGAGCCGATGCTCACCCGCGAGTATCTGCGCGGGGTCGAGGGCACCGAACGCTTCGGGGTGCCCCAGCCGTCGGTGTACCCGCACGACCGACACCACCCGACAGCCTACAGCGTCCGGGTCGACCCGGCGGACGAGACCATCATCGTCGCCCTGCAGGGGTTCGAGACGGTCTGAGCGGCCACAGTGGGCCCCTCGGGCGGCATCGAACCGGCGCCCACTCGTGATACTGCACAATAATTAGTTTTCAAATACGTTTTTCCGACCGAACCGTGTAGCGGGGGCCACAGTATGCATCCCAACGGGTACAGAGTCACGGAGCCAGTCCACGGGTTCGCGGCTGGTGACGTCCTCAACGTGACCGACCGGTACGGACACCACGACGGCGAGCGCCTCGTGCTCGAACACATCGGCGACACGCCGGGGGCCGACACAGTCGTGATCGTCGACGACCCGACGGGGTTCAGCGAGCGCGAGGTCCTCGACCCGACCGCGCGCTTAGGCGACTGGCAGCGGTACAGCCGCACCTTCCACGCCGGGGGCCACACGCTCGGCCCCGACGAGCCCGACCGCCCGACCCGGCTGACGATGGACGCGCTGTCGAGCTTCGCCGACCCGATATCGGCGTAGACTGGGGCCAGCCGTTTTCCCTGACCGGTCCGTCCTGCTGGCATGGACGTGCCACTGTATGACAGTCTGGACGGGCAGGTCGCGCTGGTCACCGGCGCCACGCGGGGCATCGGCAAACGCATCGCCGAGGGACTCCTCGATCACGGTGCGACGGTTTACGCAGGCGCGCGTGACCCCTCGGACGTACCCGAAGCCGACCGCCGCGCGGTCGAACTCGACGTGACTGCGGACGGCGAGATAGCCGCTGCTATCGACCGTATCGAGCGCGAGGTCGGTCGGCTCGACGTGCTCGTGAACAACGCCGGTGTGATGGATTCCCGCGAGCCCCTGGACGCGATGACGACGGCGGTCATCGACCGCACGCTCGCGACGAATCTCCGGGGACCGGTCGTGCTGACGAAACACGCACTTTCCCTGTTGCTCGACCGGGCTGGCGGCCGCGTTGTCAACGTCTCGTCCGGCCTCGGGGCCATCACCGAACAACAGTCCGGAGATATGCCCGCCTACCGGGTCTCCAAGACGGGCCTGAACGGGCTGACCCGGTATCTAGACGGCGAATACGGCGACCTGCTCGCAAACTCGGTCTGTCCCGGCTACGTACAGACGGACATGACGGAGGGCACCGCCCCGCGGACGCCGGAACAGGGGGCCGACACCCCGGTCTGGCTGGCCCGGTTCCGGCCCGAGGCCCCAAGCGGCGGGTTCTACAGGGACCGACGGGCCATCGACTGGTGAGCGTCCAACGTTCGCTAACAGTATGCAAAACTTAACACCCTGAAGAGCACAACGAGTGACAATGGCGAGTACTTCAGATAATTCCGTGCAGAACCGGCTCGTGACGGTGTGCGAGAAACTCCAGATACCTAACAATACGATGCAGATAACACTGGTCCGACTTGACCAGCTCCGCAACGAGCCGGACGTCAACGAGGACCGGCTCGACGACACCGCCGCCGCGGCCCTGGCGCTCTCGGCGCGCGAGGACGGCCTGCCGGTCCGGGACGAGGACATCGCGAGCGCCTGGTCGAAGACGCTCAACGGCGACGGCGATATCAGTATCACCAGCCAGCAGCTCGAGGCCGTCTCTGACTACTTCGACATCCAGGAAGTACCGCCCCACCCGAACTCACTGGTCCAGCGCTTCGGCGAGGCCGTCGATATGCCCGAGGAGCTCGTCACGGTCGCTCACCGGCTCCTGCAGGACGCGTTCGCGCTCGACGCGACCGTCGTCTCGGGGGGTCCCTCGCCCGCGGCGACGGCCGGCGGGGTCCTCTCGCTGGCCGCGCTCGTCAACGGGCTGGACGACAACTACGAGCAGAGCACGCTCGGCAAGGCGTCGGCCACCAGCGAGGTGTCCGTCCGGAACCGCTGTCAGGACCTCCAGAACCTGCTCGACGACCGGCTGTCGAACGACCGCTACCGGGTGGTGCCGGCCTCGCAGGCGCCGGACCAGCCCAGCGACGAGAGCCAGACCGACGCTGAAGGCGAGGCGGCGACCGCCGCCGACGGCGCCGGCAGCGACGGCGGCGCGTCGGGGTCGTCGAGTGCCTCTGGTTCGTCGGGTTCGTCCGGCACGACCGGTTCTTCGAGTACCTCTGGTTCGTCGGGTTCGTCCGGCACGACCGGTTCTTCGAGTGCCTCTGGTTCGTCGGGTTCGTCCGGCTCGACCGGTTCGTCGAGTTCCTCTGGTTCGCCGGGCTCGTCAGACTCGTCGAGTTCGACTGCGTCGACCGCCGACGGGGAGGCCGTACTGGAGACCGTGCGGTCCGTCTACCCCGACGAGCTGCCGACGACGACGAACGTGGCCGAGACCCACGACACGAGCGAAGCCGCCGCCGAGGGCGCCCTGAAAACGCTGGCCGAAGAGGGGGCTCTCCAGCGCAAACGCGCCGGCTCCGTCGACGTCTGGATTCCGGCCGGCGCCGACGAGAGCGGGACTGCGCTCACCGTCGACGCCGTCGAGACAGAGATCGACGTGCTGGTCGAGGAGCTGGATATCGGCTCTTCGACCCGTCTACTGGCCCGCGGGATGGTCAGTGACGCCGTCGAGGACGCCAACGTCGAGGACGCCGCCGAACTCGCGGCCACGACGGTGGTCGCCGCCGCTCGGATGAGCGGCGGGGACGCCGACATCGTCGAAGTAGCGGGCCGCCGGGAGTTCGAACCCCGGGTCATCGCGCAGTGGCTGGACACGCTCGACGAGGCGGTCGACGCGGATATCCCCCGGCGGGACCCCGAGGACATCGTCGAGGACGTGGTGGCGGAGCTGGGGCTGTCGGAGGCCGTGCTCGCCGAGAGTCACCGCTCGCTCGAGCGCTTCGACGGCGACGTCGAGGCGTACACCGCCGCCGAGCTGGGCGCGGGCGCGGTGCTGTTCGCCGCGACGATCAGTCAGACCCAGATAGACGTCGACCGGCTGGCGGCGGTCGCCGGCGCCGGGACAGACCACGTCACCTCCGCGATGCACAAAATCGTCACCTCGCTCTGTCTGTCGCTGGTCCGTGGCGACATCGAGTACGAGGACTGCGCCTGGACGACGGAGCTGCTGCAGTCCGAGCTCACCCCCACTCTCGGGGACTCCGAGACCGGCCGCGCCATCGCCATCGCCAAGGCGTACACGGCGGGTCGAGAGGGGCAGTACGTCGACGACCAGACGCTCGACGTGCTCCGCGGGGAGTAGTCAGAACAGACTGTCGGTCGTCACTGCGCCGACGACCGAGAACACCGCGGCCACGCTGAGCGCCCGGAAGGTGACCAGCATCGTGGTTCGCGGGCGCAGTTCCTCGAGGAACAGGTCAGGTGCGGTGATGGCGAAGGCCAGCGTCCCCACGGAGCCGAAGGCGACGACCATCACCGAGATGAACCGGACCGGTATCCCGGCGATGGCGGCCTCGGTTCGCGGGTCGCGGTCGTTGTCGGCGCCGTAGAGGCCGCCGTAACCGATGGCCATGATTGCTCCGACGAGAAAGACGCTGTGGAACATCGTCATGTTCTGTGCGAGCAGCCACACCTCCTCTGTGACGACGAAGGGGCCGGCGAGCAGGAACCCGCCGACTATCTGCTGGGCGGTGTCGGCGAGTTTGTGTTTCTGGCGTTGCTTCATACGTCCGTACTGACGGGTCTGGCCAATACCAGTTGGGGGCCGCACGAACTGTCCGGCGGCGGGGAAATCCCCGCCCGCGCCGGGCTCGACGATGACGGCGACTCCGAAATGTTTAGATTCACAGACCGCACTACGGACCATAGAGCACCCCAGGCTGCACCGCACTCATGACAGACAACACACCTACCCCTAATCAGCGTCTCCTCCTCGACGTAATCGGTAACATCCCACCCGCGTGGGACCTCGAGATAACGTATCCCACACTCCCCGATGTGTCGCACCGATTCGATTCGCTCCCGGAACTCCTCCTCACCGCCGACACCGGCGGGGAGACCCACGAGATAGCGGTCCGGGCAATCATCTCGTCCGACCGGGTCTTCCACGGCTACACGGTCACGACGACGGTTCCCGAGCCGGGCGTCATCACGGCGGCGTGCCGGGAACGGACGCTCACGTCGCTCTCGCACGGGGAACTCCTCTCTGAGGGTATCAGCGTCAACCATCACCCCGACCTCCACCCGGCCAGCGACTCGGCGGTCGCACAGTCGCTGTCCATGTCCGGGGCCGCCAGTCTCGCCGGTTACTACGCCGACACCGTCGACCTGAACGCGGTGGCGACGTCCGAGCGCACCGTCGACTCGGTGCCGCCGGCAGACGACTAGGCGACCGTCGCGACCCAGCCGCTGTGACCCAGCGACCGGACGGTCCCGCCGGTCACCGGAGAACGACTGGCCGGGTGAGACCAGCACCCGGCCCAAGACACACGGGAAACGGACCCAGGGTGAGCTGTCAGAGGCACACTGCGAACTGGTCCGCGTCCCATTGTACTCGTCAGAGACCGTCTGTAATAAATATTGCTTCCGCCCCGCCCGGTGAGATAGTCGTCAGCCGATCGCGTCGCCGTCACCCGGGCGCCCTCGAGCCGTCCCTGACTCCGGCTAGCATACTTGCCGTGTTCGGATGGGTTTATACGTTTCAGTTACCAAATCCGGGCCACATGAAACACGTTGGCCTGAAGATACGGATGGCTGTGGTCGGTGCTATCCTCGCCGGGTTCTACCTCGTGGTCGTCGCCTTCGCGATGGCCGCCTTCGGCCCGGGTATCTGGCCGATAGCGGTCGTCGGAAGCGTGCTGCTGATCGGGGTCCAGTACAAGGTCGGGAAGTGGATGGCCCTCAAGACCGTCGGCGCGGAGGACCTCCCGGAGGAGCAGTACCCACAGATTCACCAGCAGGTCCGCCAGCTGTCGCGGGATATGGGCATCGAGAAGCCGCGACTGATGGTCGCCCGCATGGGCGTTCCGAACGCCTTCGCGGTCGGCCGCAAGGGCGCCGGGGTCGTCGTTGTCTCGACCGAGCTGATGCAGCTGCTGGACGACGACGAACTAGAGGGCGTCCTCGCACACGAGCTCGCCCACATCGCGAACCGCGACGTGGTCACGATGGTCATCGGCCAGGGTATCGCCTCCATCGTCGGTATCGCGGCCCAGTTCGTCGTCCTCGCGACGGGGGACAACGACATCGCCGACTTCTTCCTGGCCATCATCGTCGGGAACATCGTCCAGTTCTTCGTGATGCTGTTCGTGCTCGCCATCTCCCGGTACCGGGAGTACGTCGCCGACGCCGACGCCAGAGCGGCCATCGGTAGCGGTGACCCGCTCGCGCGCGCCTTGGAGAAGATATCGGGCGGTCACGAACGCGCCCGCGAGTCGGCGGTCGACGAGCAGGTGAGCGCGCTGTGTATCTTCGGGGAGTCCGACAGCTTCCTCGCGAAAATCGTCTCGACACACCCGCCGACCGAGAAGCGCATCGAGCGGCTGCGCGCGTAGATGGTCGACGTGCGTCAGTGGCTCGCCGTGGGTCTGGGCGTGCTGTTCGGGCTCTTCCTGCTCGTTGCGCCCCGAGCGGCGCTCAAACTGTCGGTGCTCACCGGCGGCCCGCAACGCCGGCGCGACGACTACGGGGCCGACGACTCCGTCCCCGGGCGGTGGGTCTGGGGGGCCCGGGCGCTCGGCCTCGTCTGTCTCGGCGTGGCCGCGTACATTGCGCTCTGACCGTACGGGGCGCCTAGACGGAGCTGAACGAGTCGAAATCGTCGGCCAGCTGTCTGCGGGTCCGCTGGCCGGTCCGGTACCGGCTGGCGATTTTCGACTGGTGGTCCGGACAGCCGAGCAACACCGCGGCGCCGCCCTCGATCGGAATCATCGCGTGGCCGGCGGCCTGTGACCCACGTCGACAGGCGGGGCAGGTGATGCCGCCGGCCGGGTGGTGAGCCAGGAGTTCCGCCCGTCCGTCCGTCGTGAAGCCACAGACCGCCCGCAACTGTTCGAGGTGGGCCGTACAGCCGACTACCGGGACGGTGAACTGGTCCAGCAGGAGAAAGGAGACGCTGTCCCGGGAGACCGAGTCGAGTGCGCTCCGGCAGTCGTCACAGGGGACCGGGGGCTGGTCGTCGACACCCGGGTCCGTCGGCGGGGGCGCTGTGGGCTCCATCTGCTCTCGTAGCTCTCGGGCGGCCGCACAGGTAAAGGGTTGGGCCCGACGCTGGGGTACGATTATATGTTCCCCATCTGTGTACCAATCCGTATGTCAGAAGAGACCATCTACGAAGCGGAGGAGACACGAAGTCGCCGCGGCCTCGCGACGTATTTCCGCCGTCTGGCCAGGCGGCTCAGCCGCGGTGAGCCCGTGCCGGCCGACGAGGAACAGACCGTGACCGTCGAGATGCCCGCCGACCCCGAGTTCGAGGTCGAACTCGAGCAGGAAGACGATATCGTCAGCCTCGAGATCGAGGTCGAGTGGCCGGCCGAGGAGGGCATCATCGACACTGACGCCCACGCGAGCAAGGCGACCTTCGACCTCTACGAGGACAACGCCGAGGAGTACCGCTGGCGGCTCGTCCACGACAACGGCAACATCATCGCCGACAGCAGTCAGGGGTACGCATCGAAGCAGAAGGCAGACCAGGGCCTCGAGAGCGTCAGGAAGAACGCGCCGGGCGCACACGTCGTCGACCTGTCGAAAGACGACCAGCCCGACGAGGACGAGGGCGCCAGCAAGGCGACCTTCGAGCTGTTTGCCGGCTCCGACACGAAGTGGCGCTGGCGGCTCCGACACGACAACGGCGAAATCATCGCCGACGGCGGCCAGGGCTACTCCTCGAAGCAGAAGGCGAAACAGGGGCTCCGCAGCGTCAAGACCAACGTCCGTGGCGCCGCGGTCCGGTAGCACTCCGGCCGGCCGACCGCCGTTCGGTATCGCCCCCGACACCGTGCCCTGCAGCCAGACAGCGTGATATCCAGAGCTACGCTGGGCCCGATTAGCAAGGCCCGTGAGACGGTCGCAGTGTTCGCCCGCAACGCCCCCGCGCCCCGCGAACTGCTGGCGAACCGGGAACAGCGGTTCGACCGGGTGCACGCTATCGCCCCGTCGACGGCGACTCCCGGGGAGTCACTGTCGCTGACCGTCCAGGTGTGGGACCAGTGTGAGCGGCTCTTCGCCGAGTTCGACGGGACTGTCGCGGTCGAGACCACTGACCCCGACGCCACCCATCCCGAGACGGTGTCGTTCGAAGCGAGCGAGGACGGCGTCCGTCGGCTCGGCGATTTGCGCTTCGAATCGGCCGGGACCCAGTACGTCCTCCTGACTGTGGAAGGGAGCGGCGAGCGGTTCGTCTCCAACCCCGTTCGCGTGGCCGACAGCCACGAGCGCCGCGTCTACTGGGGAGACATCCATCTGCACTCAACGCGGTCCGACGGCGCGGGCGACGCCGAACGGGGCTACCGGTTCGGGCGTGACGTGATGGACCTGGACGTGGTGGCCTACACCGACCACGACACGATGGGGTTTTTCATCCCGCCGGGGTGGCAGCGCGACCGGATGCACGGCGGCTTCTTCCAGGCCCTGTGTGCCGTCGCCGACCGCTTCGACGACCCGGGGTCGTTCGTGACGCTGCCGGCCTACGAGTGGACGAAACAGCCCAACGTGGGCGGGCACGTCAACGTCTACTTCGAGGACAGCGCCGACGCCGAGCTGTTCGACTCGCTTTCCCCGGAGACGAACACCTACGAGAAGCTGTGGGACCGCCTGCGCGAGTGGGACCGGAACCACGACTCGGGCGTCGTGACTGTCCCGCACCACCCCGCGGAGGCGATGTACCCCTTCGACTTCTCGGCCGTGGACTACGACGACGAGCTGGCGCCCCTCGTCGAGGTGTACTCCCAATGGGGCTCCAGCGAGCGCCCGGGCCGGGAGGGGAACCCGTTCCCGCTCGCGATGGGCCAGGGCGAGAAAGACGAGCCGGGCCACTACGTCCGTGACGCCCACCGGCTGGGCTACCGGGTGGGGATGGTCGGGGGCAGCGACTACCACGGCCCCCACCCCGGCCACTCGCTCATCCACGCGCGTCCGCACCTCCCGTCGCGACGCGAGTGGCGCGAGAACGGAATCGGCTGGGGGAACATCTGGCGCGTCTGGGACGAACGGAGCTACCCCGGCGGGCTCACCGCCTTTCTCGCCCCCGAACTGACCCGCGGCGGCGTCTTCGACGCGCTCCGGTCCCGCTCGGTGTACGCCACGAGCCAGCCTCATCGCATCCTCGTGGATTTCACGGTCGACGGCGTCGACGTCGCCGAGCAGGGAGCGGCCGTCACCGTCGACTCGGCCGAGAGCGAGCGCGATATCGCGGTCTCCGTCGCCGGGACCGAGCCGATAGCGAGCGTCACCGTCGTCAAGAACAACGCTCCCTGGCGGACCATCGAGGGAACCGACGACCCCGATGCGGCCCTGGACCACTACACCGCCGCCGGCGTCTGGACCGACGACGAACCACTCGCCGGGATGACCTGGGACGACCAGCGGGGCACCGACGGGGACGTCTACACCGTCCGCGTCCGGCAGGCCAGCGACCGGCGCCACCCCGGAATGGCCTGGGTCGGCCCCATCTGGGTCGAGCAGCGTTGAGGCGGCCGTCGCGAAGATACTTATCGCTGGGCTAATAAGTTCGGGCACGCCGTGCGGACACGCTCTCGCTCATGATGCCCTGGACACACGCGGTCGTCGCCTACGTCGCGTTCTCGCTCGCCACACACGCGTTCGCCCGGACCCCACCCACGACCCGAGAGACCGCGCTGGTCGCGGCCGGCGCTTTGCTTCCGGACCTCGTGGACAAGCCCCTGGCCTGGCAGTTTGGCGTGCTCGAAGGCGGGCGGACGCTGGCGCATTCGCTCTTCCTCGCGGTCCCGCTCTCGGTCGCGGCCGTCGTCCTCGCCGTCAGGCGGGGCAGGCCGCGGCTCGGTCTGGCCTTTGCCGCCGGCTATCTGCTCCACCTCCCGGGGGACCTCCTTCCGGAGTTTCTCGAGAGCGGTGAGGTCGCCGTCGGGACGCTCCTCTGGCCGGTCACGGACGGTGGGGGCAGCCAGGGAGAGAGTTTCGTCGGCGAGTTCCTGTCCAACGTCGTCCCGTACGCTCGCGAGATAGCCGCCGGGATACTGTCGGGGGAGCCCTCTCGACAACTGCTCGCGTTCGTGCTGGTCTGGGTTCTGGCCGTCTCGCTGTGGGTGTACGACGGGATGCCCGTCGTTCGGGACGGGTATCGCTGGCTCCGGCGGAGTCTCGCCGGTGAGACCTGAACGGCGGGGGCCCATCTCGTGGGACGCTCACGCTGTCTCGCGGTCGCCGCCGTCGCCGGCGCTGGGAGTCGCTACTCGACTCCCGGCGCCTGCTCGTCGGTGCGGCCCGGGAGTTCGAGCTCGATCTCGAGCGAGGGCTCGCCCATCCCCTCGAAATCTATCTCCAGCTCCACCGGCTCGCCGAAGGCGAAGGGGAGCTCCCACTCCTCGTCGACGATGGTGAGTTCGTCGCCGTCTCGCAGCTGCTCGCCGATGGCGACGAGAAAGTCGCCGGCCTCGCTCGCGTCCAGTCGGTACGCCTGTTCGAACTCCCGCCCCGCGCGGATGACCGAGCGCTCGGTATCAGGGTCTGACATCACCCGCCTACTCGTCACCGACGGATACATCGGTTTCGTTTCGGACTCGTGTCACGACCGTGGGCTTATGTGATTACCTGTCAACGTACTAACTATGTCAGCAACGAGTGTCGCGATGGACGCCGACGAGCGCGAGGAGTTCCTCGGCCGGGGCGGCACCGGCGTGCTCTCGCTATCGACCGACGAGGGACCACCCCACACCGTCCCCGTCTCGTATGGGTACGACAGCGTCGACGGGACCTTCTACTTCCGGTTGGCCGTGGGAGCGAGCCACTCGAAGGGGCAACTCCCCGACCGCGCCGTCTCCTTCGTTACCTTCGACCAGACGGACGACGGGTGGCACAGCGTCGTCGCGGCGGGCCACCTCGAGGACGTCGAGCGCGAGGGCATCGAGACTGAGACGCTCGAGGGCCTCCAGCGGGTCGAAATCCCGCTCATCGGTATCTTCGACCATCCGACGCGGGAGGTCGACTTCGAGTTCTACCGGCTGGTGCCGGCGGAGCTGACCGGTCGCGTGCAATCCTGAGTGAGCCGCTCTAGCCCGGGAGAAAGACGTTGATGACGGCGACGACCAGGCCGGCCAGCGCCATCCGAGCCGCCGCGACGTACCACCGCTGTCCCGATATCGACCCCATGTACGCGCCGAACACCCCGAGGATGGCGATACCCAGCGCGACCGCGACGAGGGCCGCTTCGACCATCGAGAGCACCGTCCCTTCGAGGAGGAACG
>Ga0306899_1000018_pt1 | contig 120101 bp, 101 predicted proteins | sample AntRauMFilla3764_FD_190407 | JGI IMG/M metagenome (GOLD analysis project Ga0306899, IMG submission 190407) | Saline lake microbial communities from Rauer Islands, Antarctica - Metagenome Filla 3 #764 (v2) (version 2) | ecosystem: Environmental > Aquatic > Non-marine Saline and Alkaline >... | reverse complement strand
CTGAGTGAACAACTTCTCTTGATATTCCTTTTTTCCTTGCATTACTAAAGATAAGAATTTTCATCTTTTCAATGTTTATGAAATGCATCTATTTAAAAGAGAAAACAAGTTGTGCAACAGGCACAATATGTATAATGCATAGCACACTTCGGGATGCTACGACACCATATAAAAGACCGTTAGCTACAAGAACAAGAAACCATTAACCTAAATTTAAAATGATATGATTTTTCATAAAGCAAGAATGCTTTTTATCTCAATAATTTTATTACAAGCCTCATTAGCCTATTCCCAAGAAACATATGAAGATATTTTAGTAAGAACTTATGTGCCTGTCGATCAAGAATTGTATGAAACGATTGTATCATTGGATAAAAAATTATTTGACGCTTACAATTCCTGTGATATGGATACGCAAACCTCTCTTTATTCGGAAGATTTAGAGTTTTTTCACGACAAAGGAGGACTATCTACCTCAAAAGAAAAACTTTTAATAGCACTTAAAAATAATATTTGCGAAAAGGTTACAAGAACTTTAATAGAAGGTAGTATCGAAGTTTACCCTATAAAAGATTACGGAGCTGTTGAAATAGGGTATCATGCGTTTAATGATAAAAAAACACCAGAAAATAAATCTAAAGGAAGTAGATTTATTATGATTTGGAAAAAAACGGATGAAAATTGGGCTGTGACGAGAGTCATTAGTCTTCATTAAAATGCGAAATTCCAGCAGCTAACAAAGAACTGAAGTGAAAACAACTCTTTTCTTATTTAATTTGAGACAAAAAAATATTTCAGGCTCACAAATTCCTAACATAGATTCTTTGAACTTTTTTCCTCAAGTTCGTCCCCTTTTGCCATCTTTAATCCCAACGTAGCTAACGATAGACAATTCAGTTGGCAACAAGCTGAACCCAAGATTCTGTATTCAATAACCCAAAGCAACCTTTTGGTATACATCTCATCTTAAAATAAAAATCGTTACGAAGTTTTTCAATTTAAATAAGGCATATATATTATTCATTGTTATTGTAACAAGTAGTTGTAGTAAAAATAGCGATGATATAATCATTGAACCAGCAGGTTCAGCAGAGTATTTTATAAATAATGAAACAAATAAAGATATTCTTATAATTTACCAAAAATCAGAAGAACTAGGATTCGAAATAGACACAACCGATGTTATAGAAAAAAACACTTCTTTCAAAATTTTTGAAGATGGAATAATTGGAGTCAATCCAGTCCCTAAAAATTCATTTAGTGAAATTAAATTTTATGAATTACCTGATTTGATTACTCCTTTTTCAATGTTATCACCAGTTGAAAATGAAGATTGGACGGTCATCAATCAAGATTTAGGAAGTTCAGGGTATGGATTAACAACTTATGAAATTAAATTGACTGATTAAAGGTTAATATAACATAAAAGCCAGTTACCAACAGTGTATAATCGCAATCATGGCAGATTCGACTACGCCCGAATCCACTCGGAATTGCTAACTTCATTGCAAAACCGAAAATTAACGCATATTAATCCGTAACTGACGGTGATATGAGACCGTTGGCAACAATTAGAAAACACAATGAAAATATTAGATATTAATATTATGAGTCTATTTACAAGATTATTAAGTATGATGCTTTTAATTATCTTGACTAATTCTTGTAAGGGACGAGAAACAGAGAATATAGACAATAAAAAAGTTAATTCGAGTCAACCAAGTATAGAGAAACATAAACCTTTCATTTACACAAACTCAAAACAACATTCTACTTTAAATGGGATCGTTAGGGAATTTGTATGGCAAATTTATCAAGATAGAAAAGGAAATTATTGGTTTGGAACTAACCACGATGGTATTCTCGTCTATGATAATAATTCAATTATTCAATATACTTCAAAAGATGGAATAGGTGGAAATGCAGTAAGAGCTATAACCGAGGACAAAATTGGGAATATTTGGTTTGGCACATCAAATGGTTTAACGAAATACAATGGAAAAGAATTTACTAACTACACAATAGATGACGGACTAATTGACAATGAAGTTTGGGCAATTGAAGTTGACAATACGGGAACAATTTGGATTGGCACAGTTGGAGGTGTAAGTAAATTTGACGGAAATAATTTTGAGACTCTCGAAGTTCCAAAACCTAATGTTCCTAACGCCAAACCTATGCTATCTAAAAATAGAGTCAATGATATTTTAATTGATAAAAATGGACATTTTTGGTTTGTTAACGATAGCTACGGCATCACAAAATTCAATGGTAGTCAATATGAATTTTTCACAACTGAAAATGGGCTGACCGACAATAATGTGGCTGACCTTTTTGAAGATAGTCAAGGAAATATTTGGATAGGAACTTATTATGGAGGTGTAAGTAAATTTGATGGCAAGACTTTTACAAACTTCACAAAAGAAGGAATAATTAAGGGAATAGAGACCTATAATTTTTGTGAAGACAAAACAGGTAATATTTGGTTTTCCGCAGAAAATTATGGTGTATATAGTTATAACGGAAAAGATTTTACCCAATTCACAATGAAAGACGGACTAGCCACAAATACAATTCAAACAATTTATGAAGACAAAAAGGGGCAAATGTGGTTTAGCACTTGGGAAGGAATAAGCCTTTATGATGGAAAAGAAATAACCAATGTCGCTGAAAAAGAACCTTGGACAAAATAAAATAATTGTTGCCAACATTCAACCCTGTAAAAACGATCGTTTTGATTTTCAATAAGACTCAAAATTTATTTTCGTTTAGATTTCGTTTAATTTTTGATTAAACTTGATATTTCTTTGGGCAAATATTCTATTTCTGATGAAAAAATATCTCCTAAAAACCTTAGACAAAACATCTTGTTAAGACGTCTAGCTTTAGCCCATTAAATCTTTATTTTCGCCATTCAAAAGTTACAGAAATGAAAGATAATAAAGTGCTGAATTACGTTGAAGATGTGTTAGAGAACACGCCGTTGGATTGGTTAAAATTAACAACCCACCGTCTAGATATTTATGAGGAGAGTTTAGCTAAAACTCAATTTATAGATCGGTTTGAAGAACTCTACAAAGCCAATAATTCTTCTTTATCTGCACTTAGTGAATTGCCCACCGCTTTTGATTATATAAGGCTGGGACACCCGCTTTCTTCTGTTTTGGAATGGGCTATTGCGCATTTACATCATCTCCAACCCGCACAGGTTATCAGTTTTTCATCTCAAACTATGCCGGTTTTAGCAGTGTTAAGGAAGAATTTATTTGATCATAAGAAAACTCAAATCGCTTACACTGGAGAACTTCCTGATCATTTTGATTTTGACGCGCTAAAACGAGTTTACGGATACAATTTCGAATTAAAACAAGTTGAAAGTGCGGATCAAATTCCAGACTTCAACGGGAGTACTATTTTCATTTCAGAAGAAGATAAAATCGGAGAAGCTGCGTTGAACTCGTCGATTGATTTTTTTCTCACTATGCATGCCGATTTAGGAAGCATAATTGTAGTCAACAGTGAGTATAGCGACAGTTATATTTCAGAAATTCTACATGTCCGTCGTAGAGAATCCATTGCGATGACTCCTGCAGATTCATTTTCTGCTTTACAGCGATTGATTGGAAAATCCCCATCTGTTCATGTCCACAGAGATGTGGAGAAAAATAAAGCAAGTGTGGTTAAATCTGTTCAAAAAATTACGGCTACCCAATCGAATGTGCTACTTGGCTCCTGTGGGCTATCAGTACAATATGCCATCATGATGGGGCTCATTGATGATGCCATGCAAAAGCATCCTGGAAAAGCGATAAAAATTATAGTTCCGCCAAATTGTTACGGGGGAACAAACGATCAGGCCAGGCGTGTGGTTGCTGCGATTGACAATGTGGATATTTTAGATTTACCAGTGGATCGAGATAATGATATGGTCCAAAGTACAGATCAGGTTTTGAATGAAGTTGCTAGTGAAGATGCTGTCCCTCTTATTATTGCTGAAATTCCTACCAACCCAAGAGTCGAAGTTCCAAACTTAGAAAAACTAAGAGACGCTTTAAATAAAATACGCAAAACACCATCTGGCGAGTTAGCTATTGATCCGATTTTTATTTTAGATCAAACCTTTTGCCCAAACGTGCAATTCTTAAGTAAAGAGGGGATCTTCTCATCGATCCGAACTATTTCTTACGTAAGTGGATCAAAATTTCCTAGTGGAGGTAAATGCACTGCAGGGTATTGCGTTGCCAACGAAAAAGCTGAAAACCTAATGCCTTCGATTAAGAAGCATTTTAAAATTTGTGATAATGAAGCTACTGATTTGCAAGTTGAAATACTTTCAGAGCAATTACCATCCATGAACCAAAGAATCATCGATGCTTACACAAACACTCGTGAATTTGTTGATTTTATAGAAAAGGAATTACCCGAAGCTAAAATCAATTTTGTTCCTGAAGACGTTGTTCAGCAAGGATTTACGCCTTCCGTTTTTTCACTGGATCTTCCAACCAAAGGAAATACAGATGAAGAAAAGGAAACTTATAAAAGGGCTTTAAATAAGAAGTTAATCAACATGATGATAAGTAGAATACCCGATGAAAGCAAACACTGTGTAAGTTACGGGCAGCTAAAGGGTTGCTATTGGACCATACCAGCCACATCTACGCAAGGCACCACCAAAGAAAAAGATAAAGATTACATTGCCCGTGTATCTGTATCGCCAAATCTTAATCTTGAGTTACATAAAAAGGTGTTTTTAGACTTCATCGAAGAAATTGAGTCGTAATTTGATACAAAAACAATTAAATCCATGAGGCTATAATCTAAGTTTAATTCTTACTTTTCAATCCTTTGTTTGTCTTTGAATTGCAAAGCGAGGTCCTGAATGAAAAATTGAAGTTGAGTGTTATTATTGGTTTCAATAGCTTTTTTAATCTCAGCATTATCGACAAGAACATAGATAAATCTGTTGAATTCTTCTTTTGAAATATTTAGTGTAGTTTTTATAAAATCGGATTGATTGTCAATAATAAAATCAAAGTAATCTTCATCTTGATCAAATTTTACCAGCTTCTTAAGCTTATCGGTTCTCCCCGATATTTTATTGAGAATCGGGTCCAGAGGTAAGGAACCTCCTAAGATTGCCAAAAGGTGAATGGGTTTGAAATCTCCGGCTGTTTGAAGCCGCCTTTCATTGGGTGTGAGTTCCACCGCTTTATGATCTACGATACGTAAGCTTACTGCGTTAATATTTGGAAATGCATTTACAGTAACCTCATCCAGAGTATTTACTTTGTCTGAAACTTGAATATTTAAAACTTCTAAAGCAAGAATTACATCAGTTAATTTTTCGTTGAAACTACTGAAGGCTATATGAGAAAAATTTAAAGTATCGCCAGCAGATCCCTTGATCTTAAATTCGCCGTTGTCGTTTGATTCTGAAAATTCGCCAGTTGATATATTTGTAATGATAACATCTTGAACCGGTAAGTGTTCATTCTGAATTTTGCCTAATATCTGCAATTGCTGTTGGTTTTGTGATATTAATACCACAGGAAACAAGAAAAAAATTAAGCCTAACAGCTTCATATTATTCTGAATATTCATTGAATTTAGACTTAGTAGCTTTAAATAAAGTAAGCTTTAACTTTTTTATATCACCAAAGCAATTCATTGAATTAGATTTATTTTATTTGTTGTAATCTTTGAATTTTAATCTATGCGCCTCAAATTTTTATCCATTACATTAATGTGTATTTCGCTATTAAGTATTCAGTGTAAAAAAGCATCAACTAATAAGGAAACTCCTCAGATAAAGTTTGCAAGCTTTAATGTGAGCATGGAGTCCGAGAATTATCTGGGAAGAGGTGCTGAAGGAGTTTCCGCTCAAGTCTTGATAGACAGTCTCGCTTCAGGTAAGAGCAAACACATAATGAGTATTGCAAGCATCATACAAGAAGTAAGGCCTGATGTAATTCTCCTCAACGAGTTTGATTATATTGAAAACCCAGAAGAAGGGGTTGAGCAATTTATTGAAGCTTATTTGAAAGTGGATCAAGAAAACACCAAAGCCATCGACTATCCTTACTATTACTACTCAACTTCCAATACTGGTGTCGAAACTTCTTTCGATCTTAACAGGGATGGAGAATTTGAAGGCAATAGAAACGATGCTTTTGGTTACGGAAGATATCCGGGTCACTATGGCATGGTGTTGCTCTCAAGATATCCTATTGACACGGCGAATGTCAGAACTTTTCAAAAATTCAAATGGAAAGACATGCCAGATTTTCTTGAAACCAAAAGTAAAAATGGCGAAGATTTCTATAGTCCGGAAGCCTGGGAAGAATTCAGATTATCATCAAAGTCTCATTGGGATGTGCCTATTCAATTTGAAAATAAAGTCATCCATGTTTTAGCAAGTCATCCTACCCCTCCTGGCTTTGACGGTGAAGAAGACAGAAATGGTAAACGGAATCATGATGAAATCAGATTTTGGGGAGATTATGTGGATGAACATAAAGGTTCCTACATGTATGACGATAAAGATAAAAAAGGTGGACTTGGTGATGCCTCTTTTGTGATCATGGGAGATTTAAATGCTTCGCCAGATGAAGGAAGCGCCATCAATGACGGCATAAAAAGTTTGCTGAATCATCCAAAAGTGAATAACCAATTCACACCCTCAAGCAAAGGCGGAAAACTACATAGTCCGGACAATGCATTTGGAAAATTTCATACAGTCCTTTGGAGGTTGAGAGCAGATTATGTCCTGCCTTCTTCGGATCTTAAAGTACTGGATCATGGACTTTTTTGGCCTATTGAAGGCGAGCCCTTGCACGAACTAATGGCAGACAGAGAAGCTAGCTCAGACCATAGATTAGTTTGGGTTGAAATTGGAATCTAACTTTAGGTTCTTTATGAGTAACTTAAACTTACAACATTTTGCTTATAATATTATCAGGATATTAAGAAGTCAAAATAACCATTGGCTAATTATTACGATACTTAACAGACAAAAATTAGAACTATAATGTTTTGTCTAATGAAAATTTTTAAACACACTCAAAAAATTCTAAAGCATTGAATCTGCACCAAAGCTTTTGAATTTATATTTTCTGCAGAAAATATTTATAAAGTTTTGATAACAAAATATTTATAAATTAAATAAAATAATTTACTTATTTAACTTAATCAGAATCTAGGAGAATTTTTTCATATTTAAAAGTCCATAATCGTTACAACAAAACTACAAAAATTAAATATTTCATAATTTATTTCTATATTTAGCTATTATTAACAAATAAATTTTGTGTTATGAAATTAAAACTACTTTTTATCAGCTTTTTGTTATTTTCAGTAACTGCAAATAGCCAATTGCTGCAAAAGAATATTGAATTTGCTCAAGCACATTTGATTAATGCCAATTTAGCTCAGGTTAACGATGGAACCAATGATGTTGTTATTGCAAGTAATTTACTAAGCACAGCTTCTCCAGAACCAATGCTAAAGCGCTTGCAGGATGATGGAACTATTGTGTGGGCAAAAACCTACGACGACCAGACTCTGGCAAATGCCAGAATATTTGACATCACCAATTATTTTGATCTTATTTTTATGACTGGCTCTGTTGATGTGAACGGAGTAAAAAAAGTATTTGTTGCCAGAATAGAAGCTACAACTGGTGATCTTTTGGATGACAGATATTACGATATTATTAATACCAATTTTAATTCTACAGGTTTAAAAGTTATTGTTTCCGAGTCTGATGCCACAGGAGATGGAAACCCTAATCCAGGTCTTTTGATAACCGGTTTTTTAGGGAATTGTGCAAATGCTGACCCAAGTTGTAACTTTAACGAAGGCTTTGCTCTAAGAACAGATCTAAATTTAAATCATTTTTGGGTTACAGAAGTCGAATCTTCTGTTTCAGGATCACTTGACTATGATTTTGTAAACGGAGTAGTTGAAACCAGCGACGGGTTTGTACTTACGGGAAGCGCTACTGGACAAGGTAACACAAGTATACAGGCTGGAGCTTTAGCTCACAAAATAGATTTTGAAGGAAATCAAGTCTGGGACAGTAGTTACATTTTCGGAAATTCTAGAGACGTCAGTGTCGATGCATATTACGATTCAACTAATGATGAAGTTTTTATGCTTAACAACTATTCAAATCAACACGGTTTTGGAGTTACAGTATTAGATAATGCAAATGGCACTATAAATGCTTCGAAATCGTGGTATGCTAACGAAGTCAATTTCACACTAGATTTCTATGGATTTTCACTTAGGGAATCTTTAGCCTCTGCAAACAATTTGATAATCTACGGCTATCGCAGGGACTATTTTGATGGTGCAAACACAAATCAAACCAATATTATAATACACGAATTTGAAAAATCAACTGGTAATCAAGTAGGCACAAGCTACCAATATTTACTGCCCTACGAAGAACCAACGGGAGATCCATATAATCTTTGGGATTCTCAACTACCTTTGATCTATTATCCAGATATGGCTTTATATGATACTAGTGTTACAACCCCCATTCATTATGCTGTAGGATACCGCAATGGAGACTCTGCTACTGGTGGATTTTCAAATATCGAGTTTATGAATGTGGATGCTCAAAAGATGAATGCTTGTGATCATATGAGCTTAAATTTCACAGCAAATGCATTGGGAACTGTCAATACAATAACAAATGTTTCATCTGCTTTAATTTCTGTTGTTGAAGGTGCAATGGCTATAAACGGAACAGCAATTACTTTGACAGAAGATTCTTGTAGCAACCCATTATCAATTCAAAGTCAGAAACAATTCAATATAAAACTCTATCCGAATCCAGCTTCAGACTACGTTTTCTTAAATGAAGATATTGATATCAAGAAAATTCGCATTATGGACATTACAGGTAAAAAGGTATTTGAAACTAATTCTTATCTAAAAGATGGAGGAATTTTTATAGGTGACTTAAGTAAAGGTATTTATTTCATAAATATTGAAACACGTGATAATGTTTCAGGCAATTTGAAGCTGATCAAAAATTAATTTAGCTTATTTATTATCGTTTATTTTAAAAGCTGGTTTTAAATTTTAACTAGAAAAGAAAAGCATTTTGGAATTATAAAATTGATGAATGATTTTCAATATTTCTGCTAGCAAAAAAAGACACCTCAAAAATTAGGAGGTGTCTTAAAGCTAATAAAAATAAACTCTATTTTAGTAGAGGAAGTTTAAAGCTGTAATGTCATTGGAATTAAATTCTCCGTCTTCATTATTGCTGAAACAAGCCAGCATGATGGAAGTTGAGTCGTAACCACTTGGAGTTCCAGGAATATAATTGGCGCCAACACCAGCAGTTCCTTCATTGGTGTTCTGACCACAGCTTTGTCTACTGAAATAATCTGTATGTCTAAAACCTACGGAATGTCCTATTTCATGAGTGATCACATGCTCAATCACATTGGTATTGTAATTACTCAAACCGTAAATTTGAACAAATTTGAAAGGACGGCCGCCACTAGGAAACCCTGCTGAACCTCCTGCACCATTGGGGTTGTTTATGGTGTTGTTATACACGACCATGTCTTTATTGCCAAAGTTGGTACCGAACGTCAAATTAAAATTTATGTTCAGATTCAATCGGTTATAATTCGCCACTGCCCAGCTCAAAGCTGTTCTTTCCGAAGAAGTTAAAGCCTGACTACCACCTGTATAGCCAATGACATTAATCGTTCTTGGACTTACCAGGGCGTTGGTGCTGTATTGCTTTTGGTGGATATTTTCATAACCGTCAAAATCCAGTTGATCTAGATCTTCAGGAAACATAATAATATCTCCTTCCACGCGAATCACCTCTCTTTTCTCCCCGCCAGGTAGCACCATTTCTTCAAGCTGTGCACCCAAAGGACTCAAATGGTTCTTGGAAATTAAATCCAATGTTTTCTGATCAAGATTGGTGGGCGTTTCAGAAGTATTAACTCCTAAAACGATACGGTCTGAAGTATCTATTTCGTTAGTATCAGCAACTTCGTCTGTCACAGTGTTCTCATTTTCACATGATGTAATAAATAATAATCCCAAAAATGCCGGAACTATAAAATGTTTAGTAATTGTCATAAAGTTTAGATTTAAGGTTAGTAATACTTGCGCAAGTATTCATTAATTTTGCTCTAATTTCATTTTAAATGATTAATTGAGACGATTAAGCTTAATAAATTTAGTTTTATTTAACAGTTATTTAAGTTTATTAAAGATGTTTGAATTTTCAAATCTCATTGAGATAAAACTTGCTTAGACAAGTATGAAAAAATCAGTCAAAATCTTATCAGTACTCCTGTTTTTAGTTGTGGTCACTGCAACTTCATCACAAATCACAGCCTCTTTCTACGCCAATAGTAACTCGTCAAAATTTGCGGTAGGCTAAAATATCAATGAACACTTTTGGGCAGACCTTTCGGTGTATTCCGATACCAGTTTGGATAACATTACACCAGAAATAGTTATCAATCACAACATCGAAAAAAAGCTAATGACGATGTTTACTTTGGCGCAGGCGATATTCTGAATAACATTAATGCGGTAATCATACCTTAAGATGTTGGCATCAAACCCTTCGAAAGTCTCAGGAATCTATCCTTTAATATTGAATTTAACCCAATCTATGAATTTGACCATGATAGTGTGTTTATGAAAAGATTTATTGGCATACGTTATATCTTAAATTAGGATCTGATAGTTCAGTTTTGATATATTTACAGTTCAAAAACTAACTTATAAAACATTGATTATGAAAAAAACACTTTTAGTCCTACTGATCTGTCTTGGAAACTACAGCATCAGTTTAGCACAGGATAGTGCATTTATGGAAGATGCCTTGAAACTTACAAGATTGTCTAATGATGCAGTTGAAGCTTCTTTCGGTCAATTATACGCCATGATTCCAGCAGAAAAACTGGAAGACTTTAAAGAAGAATTAAAACCTGTTCTGGATAATTATTATACCAAAATGGCAAAAGTATCTATGGAGTTTTACAGCCATGAGGACGTGAAACAGCTCTTGGACTTTTACGAATCAGACCTTGGTCAGAAAATGCTGGATGCACAGGCTAAACTGACAGTGAGGAGTATGGAAATGGCTCAACCGCTTAGTATGGAGCTGATGCCAATCGTTCAAAAATATACTAACTAATTTTTTCAGCAGTAAATTTTAAAACACCAGAGCAAAATCTGGTGTTTTTTTTTTGAAATATACTCCCCCTGAATCTTGACTTAAGCTTATAAAGCTATGTGTTATGAAAAAAACTTATTTAGTCCTCCTCCTTATTTTATAAATTTCAACTTCAGTTTACAGCCAATTCAAAGAAAACAATAGAAAGCTTACTTTTTTCGGGCTTCCTTTGATAGGGTCTTCAAATGCATTTGGATCTGGTATCGATGGATTTGCAAAACGCCTTCCGTCGGCTATTTCATTTCAGAACGCACTTCCATCGATATCAATTTTAGTTTTGCAACACCCAATGATTTAACTCTGAATGATGTCAATTCTTATGCTTTTATTCCAACGATTAGAAATAATTTTTTCAATAAAAAAAACTTAGACTATTTGGAGAAATCGGTTACAGACTTGAAACTATAAAATACAATGCAGATAATAGCCTATAGTGATCTGCAAGTCATAGAAATTTGAGTGGAAGTATTTCAATCCTCAATATTGGCATTGGTTTCAACTACTTCTTCAATGAGGCAATCGGGTTGGAAGTTCTGCTTCCTTATCTCTGTACTACCAATATCACTTAAGAATCTATAAACGTACTTTATTCAGGAATTGGACCAACATTAGGAGTGATTTTCGTGATCAATTAGCTGTAAGACATATGTATACGAGGTTACTCCTCTTCTGAATTTGCCTTAAGACAGTTTAGAGTGAAGATGACTTTTTTGGACGCTATTTAAAGCCTTAAAAATATTAACTTTAGATTCTAATTTTAAATTTAAACGCATGTCAACACAACTCAAACTATCATTTCTGCTGATGGCTTTCCTTTTCATAGGAATCTCCTGTCAGAAACCCACCAAAAAAGAAGATGTCAATGAAAAATTGACCTCCTGGCTAGATGAAAAACACGAAGAATCCCTTCAGAAAAGCCCTCTAAGATTAACGGCTTTAGGAAGAAAAGACCGTTATGACGACATTGACGACATGAGTCTTCAAGCTTTGGAAGATGAAGCAAAGTGGATGCAGGAAAGTGTAAATGAACTTGAAGCAGAATTCAACTACGATGAGCTTGATCAACAAGGCAAACTATCTTACGATTTGTGGATGTATCAAAATGACATGAAACAAAAAGAGGTGAAATATGCTCCTATGGAATATGTCTTTGACCAAATGACGTCTATTCATACCCGCCTTCCCAATATGTTGATCAACTTTCATAAAGTAGACAGCCTTCAAGACATGGAGGCTTACATCAGCCGAGTGGAAAAAATGGGGAGAGCTTCAGAACAATTATTGACAAGAGCAAAATCCCAAGCCGAGAATAATATTCTACCTCCACGATTTGCTTTAGAAATTGTTCAAAAACAATCTAGGTCTCTCATAGAAGGACACCCATTTGATGATAGTGAAAAAGCTTCAGCCATCTTTCAAGACATGACCAAAAAAATAGAAGCATTAGTTGAAGACGAATTAGTTTCAGAAGAAAAGGCTGAAGAACTCAAAGAATCTTCAAGACAAAGCTTACTAAAAGTCTTCAAGCCTGCTTACGAAAATCTAATCGCCTGGACCGAAAAAGAACTTCCCAATACAGAGGAAAAACCATCAGGAGTAAGTCGTCATGAGAATGGTGCAGAGTATTATGATTATAAATTAAGTGCTTCCACCACTACCAACCTCACCGCCGATGAAATTCATAATATCGGTCTCGAAGAAGTGAAACGCATCCAGGAAGAGATGAAAGCTATCAAAGCCGAAGTGGGTTTTGATGGCGATCTGCAAGCATTTTTCAAATTTATAAATGAAGATGAACAGTTTTATTTTCCCAATACAGACGAAGGTCGTCAGGCTTATCTCGATCTAGCTACCAAATACATTGACGAAATCACCGAAAAACTTCCGGACTATTTTGGCATCTTACCAAAAGCGGATTTAGAGGTAAAACGTGTAGAAGCCTTTAGAGAGCAAGATGGCGCACCTCAGCATTATATGGCAGGAACTCCAGATGGATCCAGACCGGGAACCTATTATGTCCACCTGTCCGACATGACTTCCATGCCAAAATCAACTTTGGAAGGTGTAGCTTATCACGAGGGAAACCCTGGTCATCACATGCAGATTTCTATCGCTCAGGAACTAGAAGATATCCCAAAATTTAGAACGCAAGGCGGCTACAATGCTTATGTAGAAGGATGGGCACTGTACTCTGAAAAACTCGCCAAAGAAATGGGACAATACGAAAATCCTTATTACGATTTTGGACGTTTGGTCAACGAAATCTGGAGAGCGATTCGTCTTGTCGTTGACACAGGATTACACTCCAAAGGATGGACCGAAGCAAACGCTATAAAATATTTTAGTGAAAATTCATCCGTTTCCAAAGGTGCTATCCAGGCAGAAGTGAGACGCTACATGGTCATTCCTGGTCAAGCCACTGGCTATAAAATTGGTATGCTCAAGATTGGTGAACTAAGACAAAAAGCAGAACAGGAACTCGGTGAAAATTTCAACATCAAAGAATTTCATGACTTAATTCTTGGTAGTGGAGCTTTACCATTAAATTATCTGGAACAGCAAGTGGATTCCTGGATAGAGCAAAATAAAGGAAACGCTTAAAATCTTGTTTTGAAAATTGAAAACGTAAAAGCGCAACTTATCGAGTTGCGCTTTTTTTATACTTCAGAAGCAGATTTACGCTTTAGCTTGATCACGGTAATTTCTGGCCATATACCTACCCTTCCAGGATATGCCAAATACCCAAAACCACGGTTCACATTGATGAAACGCTTTGCATTTTTGTATAAACCAGCCCATTGGTCATAACGGTATTGTACCGGACTCCACTTGAACCAGCCTGGGATTTCAATCCCAAATTGCATCCCATGCGTGTGTCCACTTAAAGTCAGTTGAACATCTTTTTCATGCGTTTTGATCACCTCATCCCAATGAGAAGGATCATGACTCATCAGGATTTTAAAATCCTTGGGGTCTACACCATCAGCAGCTTTATCAAAATCACCGGCTCTTTTAAAACCTCCCTTCCCCCAATTTTCAACACCTATTAATTTGAGTTTACTTTCTCCACGCTTTATTTCTCTATTTTCATTTCTTAACAAATCCCAGCCCATCTCAGCATGAATATTCAAGAGAGCTTCAAAATTTTCCTGTTTCTTATCTTTACTATCAAAATCATAATAATCCCCATAATCATGATTCCCCAAAATGGAGAACACGCCGTCTTTAGCCTTCAACTTCTTAAAAACCGAAGTCCAGGGTGTCATTTCATCCGCCAAATTATTGACCAAATCTCCCGTAAACAAAATCGCATCTGAGTTTTGCTCATTCACTAGATTTATCGCATATTCTATTTTTTTAGTATTATCGAAACTCCCGCTATGGATATCGCTTAGTTGCGTAATTTGGTAACCATCAAAAGCTTCAGGAAGGTTGTCGAATTCCAGTTCGTAAGACAAAACTTTAAAATTATACTTTCCTTTATACATCCCGTATAGCAGGGACAGGAAAGGAATCGCGCCCAAACCAAGCGCGATAGTACTGATGAATTTCCGCCGTGAAGGCAAATGATCAGGGGAAGAGGTGGACAATTTCCGGTAAATAAAAATAGAGCCCCTTACTATATCTTCACCAAACATCCACAAAATCACGCTCAGCTTAAGTGCCATAATACTCAGAAAAAAACCAATCATATAGGCGCGAAACCCTGTCAAAGATCCGTGAGGACTTGGCTGGTAGAAAGAGTAAAACAGCAATCCCAAAACAACTACCGTTACCCCCACATATACAGAAAGGCTCCACCAAAATTTGAAAAGCGTCCTAAACGCCTGGAAAGCATAGACTTCCAATGCCAACAAAATGACAATTGTAATGATCCACCGCATCTTTTTTTGTGCAAATATATCTCTGACAAAAGCTTAAGCACCTGATTTATATAAAGTTTTAGAAGATTTTATTCTGAATTTAATCCTGCTAGATTTCAAGTGTTGAAGACCACTAAAACTTAGTCTAAACTTAATGCAGGTATCTGCCTCCGTTTTCCACTGAAGGAGACAATGAAGATTCGTGATTTAAATAAAAATGAATCCCTTGTGTCCTCTGTGGCTCTATGGTAAAATCACACTAGTTTTTCCTCCTAACAAATTCAAAATAAACCATCCCTTAAGATGTCAGGGCTACGCCCCTATATAAATATAAATTACATTTTCTACAAAGATTACAGGGCTCCGCCCCTAATCTTTAAAGAATCAATTCAATAAAAATGAGCTAATGAGCCAGTGTGCAGAACCAACGAATCTTTATGATTAAAAGTATCGTATAATCAAAGGGGTAGAGCCCTGACATAATTCACCGCAAAGACACAAATCCCACTTGTAATAAATTTTATTATTCCTTTTTAGAGTACAACTTGTTTAAGTTAGAGCGGAGTCAAGAACCAAATTTATTTTAGCTTTAGTTAATCCTAAGCACATGTCGAAGGACACAAAGGAAATCAAAGGGGCTGCGCCCCGAAATCTTCGTAAACAAACCTTAATTTCCATTTGGGCTTAGCCATAATTTCGGTTAAATTTACATTCAACAAAATAATTTTATGGCTTCCAAAAAACGACTTTTCTTAGTAGACGCATACGCAATGATATTCCGTGGCTATTATGCCCTGATCAAAAATCCAAGAATCAACTCCAAAGGACAGGACACCTCCGCAATTATGGGCTTTATGAATTCATTGTTTGATGTCATCAAGCGAGAAAACCCAGATCATCTAGCAGTGTGTTTCGACAAAGACGGCAGTAAGGAGCGAAAGGAAATGTACGAAGAGTACAAAGCCAACCGTGACGAAACACCAACTGTCATTAAAGACTCAATACCCATTATACAAGATATTCTCCATGCCATGGAAATCCCTGTTATTGAAATTTCAGGTATGGAAGCCGATGACATCATTGGTACATTAGCCAAGCAAGCCGAAAAGGAAGGCTACGAAGTCCACATGGTCACGCCAGACAAAGATTTTGCGCAATTGGTATCCGAAAATATTTTTATGCAACGCCCGGCTAGAATGGGGAACGGCGTAGAAAAATGGGGTATCCCCGAAGTTCAAAAGAAATTTGGTGTAGAACGTCCAGAACAGGTCATTGACTTTTTAGGCATGATGGGAGATTCAGCCGATAATATCCCTGGGTTGCCTGGGGTTGGCGAAAAAACGGCTAAAAAGTTTTTAGCTCAGTTTGGATCTATGGAGGCTTTGCTCGACAATACCGATCAGCTGAAGGGGAAGATGAAAGAAAAAATAGAAGACAACGCAGAGCTTGGTCGCTTGTCCAAAAAGCTAGCTACCATCTTTACCGATTGTGACGTCACCTTCGATGAAGCCAAGTATGAAGTCTCCCCTCCTGATGTAGAAAAGGTGCTTGAAATTTTTAAAGATTTAGAATTCCGGAGATTGACTGAGCAGTTTGTCAAAATGTACAACAAAGGCGAAGAAGCGTCAGATGATAGTTCTACTTCAAGCACTTCCAAAACCGCGGGTGCTGGCCAGTTTTCCTTATTTGGAAACGATACTGATGCTTCCAATGTTGATCCTTCCGATTTTGACGGTTATAAAACTTTAAAAAATACCGATCACCATTACCAATATGTGAAAGGAAACATGTCTGTAAAGTTATTTATGGACAAACTCATGAAACAAACTTCGGTGTGTTTTGATACTGAAACTACCAGCCTGAAAACCTTGGATGCAGAATTGGTGGGGATCGCATTTTCCTGGGAAGCACACAAAGGTTATTATGTCGCTTTTCCGGAAAAACAAGAGAAAGCTCAGGAGCTGGTTGAAATCCTTAGACCTTTCTTTGAATCTGAGGAGATCGAAAAAATTGGTCAGAATTTGAAGTATGATATCAAAGTCTTAGCTAATTATAAGTTGAAAGTCAAAGGACCTCTGTTTGATACCATGCTGGCGCATTACATCATCAATCCAGACATGCGTCACAATATGAATATTCTGGCGGAAACTTACCTCAACTACTCCCCACAACCTATTGAAGATCTCATTGGCAAAGGAAAAAACCAAAAGTCGATGCGAAGCGTTGATCTCGAAGACCAAACCCAATATGCGGTAGAAGATGCTGATGTCACTTTCCAACTCAAAACCTTCTTTGAGAAAGAATTGAAAGAAGCCTCCAATGAGCCTTTATTCAAAGACATGGAAATTCCATTACTTCGTGTATTGGCTGCCATGGAACTAGAAGGCATCAATCTGGATAAATCGGCTTTGGAAAACATTTCAGAAAAGCTAAATGAAGATATTGAGCGCCTGGAAAAATCAGTTTATGAGGAAGCTAACGAGGAGTTTAATATAGGCTCACCAAAACAACTGGGTGAAATTCTTTTTGGAAAATTGGAAATCGCTAAAAAGCCTAAAAAAACCAAGTCAGGTCAATATTCCACCGCAGAAGATGTCTTATCGGACTACAAGAAGGACCATAAGATTGTAAGGGAAGTCTTGGAGTGGAGACAATTGTCCAAACTAAAGAGCACCTATGTGGATGCTTTGCCTAAGCAAATTCATCCAAGAACCAAACGGGTTCATACTGAATTTATGCAAACCGTTGCGGCTACTGGTCGCCTAAGCTCCAATAATCCCAACCTGCAAAATATCCCCATACGAACCGAGCGCGGACGTGAAGTAAGAAAGGCGTTTGTACCTAAGGACGAAAATTACGTCCTTCTTGCTGCCGATTACTCCCAGATAGAGCTTAGAATTATCGCGTCTTTAAGTCAGGAAGAAACCATGATCGAAGCCTTTAAAAATGGAGAAGACATTCACGCTTCTACCGCTGCCAGAGTGTTTAATGTAGACATCAAAGACGTGACACGGGAACAACGAAGCAACGCCAAAACCGTTAATTTTGGGATCATCTATGGCGTTTCCGCATTTGGATTGAGCAATCAAACCGACTTGAATAGGACAGAGTCCAAAGAGCTAATAGAAACTTACTACAAAACCTATCCAAAACTCAGGGATTATATCGACGATCAGGTAGAATTTGCTAAGGAGCACGGCTACGTAAAAACAGTGATGGGCAGACGTCGATACCTTAAAGACATTAACGCCAAAAACAATGTAGTACGCAGTGCAGCCGAACGAAATGCGGTAAATGCTCCTGTACAGGGAAGTGCTGCCGACATCATTAAAGTCGCCATGATTAATATTTATGAGGCCATGGAAGAGAAAAACTATAAGTCCAAAATGCTCCTTCAGGTGCATGATGAATTGATTTTTGATGCACACAAAGACGAACTGGAAGAGCTGAAAACTTTGGTAAAGGACAAAATGGAAAACGCTTTTAAACTCGATGTTCCTCTGGATGTAGATATGGGAACAGGTCAAAATTGGCTGGAGGCGCATTAAAATGATCTACAAGTTGTTGTCAACTGAACCTGCCTGTATGACCCAATGAGGCAGGCTCGTTTCAGGTTCTAGCTTAGTTAAGACAAAGATGAGTTAAACTCTGAAATGAATTAGATGCTGAAACAAGTTCAGCATGACAAGATTCGGTTTAAAATGAGACATTACTTTAAATTTTGGCTATGATAACTACCCCACAATATTCACAATCTTACCAGGCACAATAATCACCTTTTTAGGAGTCCGTCCTTCCAATTGTTTTTGAGTACGCTCATCGGCCATAACGATGTCTTCGATCTCGTCTTTTCTTAAATCCAAAGATAAATCCAGAGTAAATCGCATCTTCCCATTGAAAGAAATGGGATAGGTTTTGGAATCTTCCTTCAGGTATTTTTCTTCAAAAACAGGGTACTCCACTTCTGAAATACTTCCAGAATGCCCAAGACCTTCCCACAATTCTTCAGCGATATGCGGCGCGTAGGGAGAAATTAATGCTGCTAATGGTTCCAATATTTCTCTTGAATTGCACTTCTGCTGAGACAACTCATTCACGCAAATCATAAAAGTGGAGACCGAAGTATTAAAGCTAAAGTCTTCGATATCCTGAGTCACCTTTTTGATGGTTTTATGTAGAGTTTTTAAGGCCTCTTTGGATGCTGGTTCTTCAGAAACTGAAAACTGATCTCCATCGTGGTATAATTTCCAAAGTTTTTTCAGGAAGTTATGCACTCCAGAAAGCCCGGCGGTATTCCAGGGCTTGGCCTGTTCTAGTGGACCCAGGAACATTTCATAAAGCCTTAAGCTGTCAGCTCCATATTCCACACAAACATCATCCGGATTGACCACGTTGAATTTGGACTTGGACATTTTTTCGACTTCGCGACCCACGGTAAATTTCCCCAACTCATTAGTGATAAAGTGGGCATCTTTAAATTCTGGTTTTATGTTTTTTAAACTTTCTATATCTAACTGATTAGAAGCATTGACTACTGAAACATCAACATGCAACGGTGAAAAATGAGAAGATTGAGTTTTAGATGACTTCAATTGAACGCCATCCAATATCTTGTAGATTTGATTAGCAACAGATTCGCTATAATTGATCAACATTTCTTCATTACGTATGGATTCGTCAATAATAGATTTAGAAACAAATACTGTTTTAAAATTCTCACCTTCTACATTATAATTCCACCTATAAACAAAAGCACTCTCCCCTAAAATCATCCCCTGGTTGATCAATTTTTTAAAAGGTTCATTCACAGGTAGGACTCCTTTGTCGTTCAGGAATTTGGTCCAGAACCGCGAGTATAGCAAGTGACCAGTCGCGTGTTCGCTACCTCCGATATATAAGTCAACGCTGTTCCAATACTCCAAAGCTTTTTCTGAAGCAATATGTTGGTCGCGGTTGTTTTGTTCTTCCATATAGCGAAACAAATACCAGGAGCTTCCCGCCCAGCCTGGCATGGTGTTAAGTTCTAATGGGAAAACAGTTTTGTGGTCGGTCTTGTCATTAGAAACTACCTTATTACTTTTAGTATCCCAAGCCCAGTCGTTAGCTCTTCCTAATGGTGGAGCACCATCTTCAGTAGGTAAGTATTTTTCCACTTCTGGTAATTCTAAGGGAAGGTGTTTTTCATCGATCATTTTAGGAAGTCCGTTGACGTAATACACAGGAAACGGTTCGCCCCAATAGCGTTGTCTGGAAAAGACGGCGTCTCTTAATCTGTAGTTGACTTTCTTCTCCCCTTGCCCTAGTTTTTGCAAAGCCTCGATAGCTTTAGGAATAGCTTCCAAAACACCTAAGCCATTCAGGAAGTCAGAGTTAGCGATTTTAGTCGCATTGGTCTTGTCGGCGTAGGCTTCTTGAGAAATATCAATGCCATCAAACACGTTTGGAATTGAGATGCCAAAGTGATTGGCAAAATCGTGATCTCGTTGATCACCACAAGGGACGGCCATGACAGCTCCAGTTCCATAACCCGCCAAGACATAATCGCCAATCCAAATCGGTAGTGGCTCTTTAGTCAATGGATGCTCAGCATAAGCTCCTGTGAATGCACCGGTGATAGTTTTGACATCGGCCATACGTTCGCGTTCGCTTCGCTTGGCCGCTGCTTTTATATAAACTTCTACTTCTTCTTTCTGCTCGGGAGTCGTGATTTGAGTCACCAAATCGTGTTCTGGCGCCAGTACCATAAAGGAAACACCGTAAATGGTGTCGGGTCTTGTAGTGAAAGCTTCAATTAAAGATTTTGAATTCTTAATATTGAATTTAAGCTGTGCTCCTACCGATTTTCCGATCCAGTTTTTCTGAGTTTCTTTAAGGCTTTCGCTCCAATCTAAATTATCTAATCCTGAAAGCAGACGTTCAGCAAAAGCTGAAATACGCATGCTCCACTGTTTCATTTTTTTGCGGGTCACAGGATGGCCGCCACGTTCTGAAACTCCGTTCACAATTTCATCATTAGCCAACACAGTCCCTAGTGCCGGACACCAGTTCACTTCGGTTTCGGCGAGGTAAGTGAGTCGGTAGTTGAGTAAAATTTCTTCTTTTTGTTCTTCTGAAAACGCTGACCATTCGCTAGCAGAAAAAGCAGGCGTATCTTCATCACAAACGGCATCGATTTTTGAATTGCCTTGGTTTTCAAAAATGGAAATTAATTCTGAAATGGCTTTGGATTTCTGTACATCAGCGTCATACCAACTTTCAAACAACTGAATAAAAATCCATTGTGTCCATTTGTAATACTTAGGATCGCTAGTGCGCACTTCCCGACTCCAATCGAATGAAAATCCGATTTTATCGAGTTGCTCACGATAGCGTTTAATATTGGTTTCAGTGGTTTTAGCGGGATGCTGACCAGTTTGAATCGCATACTGCTCGGCTGGCAAACCAAAAGAATCGTAACCCTGCGGATGCAAAACGTTGAAACCTTTATGACGCTTGAATCTCGCGTAGATATCACTGGCAATATAACCGAGTGGATGCCCAACGTGGAGTCCCGCACCAGATGGATAAGGAAACATGTCCAACACATAAAACGGCGGCTTTGGCTCTCCTTCAAAATCTTGTGGTTGCTTAGCCCTAAAGGTTTGATGCTCTGCCCAATACTTCTGCCATTTCTGCTCTATTGCTTTATAATCGTACGCCATAATAAGTCTGCTTATTTACAAGTCGCAAAACTAATATATATGACATTAACTCCTAGCCGAGAGAGGAATTTAAATTGCTGATGTGGTGACTTTTGATTGGTGGTAGGAAAAATTGATTCAGCTCATTAGTCATGTGTCTTGAGTCAAATGTGCTTACCTAAATATCGTTGACTGTTTTAATGTATGATTCGACATTAAGTTTACATTATTCGGCATTTTAAGGTTATAGCTGAAGAAATGCAATTTCATTCTGATTAGAATTTAAGGTGAATGTAACGGTATTTGATATTAATTTATACTTTTAGCTTCAAATCTATATGAAATGAAATTTATCCTCAATTTTTTTAAAGTCGTTGTTGTGTTTTTAATTTTACTCGTTGCGGTCCTATACATCACAGACACCGATTATCTGATTAAAGCCGTACGTACCATTTATTTGCAAGGGCATACGACGGCATTTTTAGATGATTATAAACGTTTTGATAATCAAGTTATCGATGCTGGAACTCCTCAGGACTGGCCAAAACATAAAGACTATAATTCTGTAAGTGAAACGAAAGCTCTTCAAGAAGCTAATCAAGATTGGGGAACAGTAGCTTATGTGATCATTAAAAACGACAGTATTTATTTTGAGAACTACTATGATGGTTATGATACCGATTCAAAATCTAACTCATTTTCTATGGCTAAAAGTTATGTGTCTGGATTATTGGGTAAAGCTATCATGCAAGGCCACATCAAAAGTTTAGATCAACCCGTTTGCGATTTTTTACCAGCTTTTTGTGAGGGTAAAGCTGCAAAAATGACGGTTGGTGATTTATCAAGTATGGCATCGGGTACCAATTGGGACGAAGCTTATTATTCGCCATTGTCCATCACCACACGTGCTTATTTTGACGATGATTTACGAAAAGTGATTAATGGATTGGAAGTTGTAAATTCTCCAGGGCAAGCCTACAAATATGCCAGTGGTGATACGCAAATGTTGGCCATGGTCATTGAAAAAGCAACAGGTAAAAAAATGTACGATTATCTCACCGAGAGTTTCTGGAAACCCTTAGGATCGGAAAATCCAGCTTTATGGCAGGTAGACAGTGACGAAGAGGATTTAGTAAAAGCTTATTGCTGTATAGCAAGTAATGCCAAAGATTTTGCGCGATATGGAAAGTTGTATAAAGACCATGGAAAATGGAATGGAAAACAAATTCTGGATTCTGCTTTTGTCTCTAAATCCTTAACACCGCGTTTTCCTTCTAGTCCAGAATATGGCTATGGGTGGTGGCTGAAAAACCAAAATGGTAAAGATTATTTTATGATGCGTGGCCACCTTGGCCAATACGTTATTGTGCAACCAGATGACAACCTAATTATAGTTCGATTAGGACATCAAAAATCACCTGATGCTGGTGTTGGAGCTTATACAGAGGATATTTCCTTATATATTGATGAAGCCTATAAAATGATGAATCAGGAGAAAAGTTAATGGAAAGATTCAATTTCAAAATTGAAAATTAGAATCTATAGCCGATGTAGACATCCCCAGTGGCTAGAAATTCATTTGGGCTTTCCCCAAGTAAATTTCTTCCTACGCCCAATTTGAGTTGAAATACAAATCCATTTGAATTTATCCACTTAGATCCAACAGCAAAACCTGGAGCTACTTCAAAAAAAGTATCGTCTTCTCTAACGAAATCACCCTGTTGATTATAATTAAAACTGTCGTCTTCTCCAATGTGGAAATAAGAAAAAGCTTCTACAAAAAAACCACGACCCTTAAATTCAGGATTTTTCCCAAAATAAAAGCGATAATAAGGAATAAGGCCAAATTTTTCATAGTCGATATTATCGTCGAAATTCACCATAAGAGAAACCCCATAACCTGAGGTTTGCGAGTTGACATATTCATAACTTACGTCCAAAAACCCACTAGCAAGTAGCTTAATTGCCCCTAATCTGAGTTCGTGTACTTTTTCGTAGTTGTTTTTTGAGATGGAATCTACAGTTTCAGGCATTTCTTTTTCCTGAGCAAAAGAAAAAAAGACGCTAATAAGTAATAAAACAAAAGTGATTATTGATTTCATGAAGTTGATTTTGGATAGTTAATGCTAATATATAACAAAACAAGACTCGATATTTTTAATTTTCGATTCTAAGCCCTGGCATTACGAGTTTCTCCCGCGCTCCCGATAGGAGTGAAAACCCCGCAAAGGCTGAGCGCTCTAGGTCGAGCTTGTAGCGATTGACCAACGGAAAAGACGCTACGGGCTCTAGACCTAGAAGTGAAGCCTGCGGAGTTGAAGCGGATAGCGGGAAATAGCGGCCATGAAATTAATTTGGTGCAGCGTCGTTATAATGCTATAGTTTTATATTTTTACCAAAATTTATTGAGTGGCTTCTTCTTTTGAAAAATACCAAAAACGACGATTAATTACCTCCTACTTTTCGGTGGTGATCAGTATCGCATTAGTGCTGTTTTTGGTGGGTTTGCTTGCACTTTTGGTGCTGAATACCAAAAAAGTTGCCGACCACTTTAAGGAACAAATCGCCTTATCCATCTACCTCAAGGACACGGCAAAAGAGGTCGAAATTGATCAATTACAGAAGTCTTTAGCGATGGCAGAATACACCAAAAATATAGATTTTGTATCCAAAGAGGAGGCGGCGAAAGCCTACAGCAAGGAAATTGGAGAGGATTTTATGGAGTTTTTGGGATATAATCCCTTGCAAAATTCTGTGGACGTGTATTTTAATGCAGATTATGTTTCTGAAACCAAAATTGCTGAAATTTCCAGAGACCTAAGTGAAAAGGAATTTGTAGATGAAATCATTTACGACAAACCCCTGATTGCCTTACTAAACGACAATATCAAGCGATTGAGCTTTTGGATCCTGGCGGTCAGTGGATTGCTAACGTTCATCGCGGTGTTGCTCATCAACAGCTCAATACGACTTTCGGTTTATGCCAAGCGGTTTACCATCAAAACCATGCAAATGGTGGGGGCGACCAAGCGTTTTATCCGTAAACCATTCATATTAAAAAGCTTGAAATTGGGAATTATTGGATCGACCATTTCTTTGATTGGGATGGGTGTGGTCTTATATTACCTGGACCAAAGTTTTCCTGAGCTCAACCTGATCAGTGATGAAATCTTGCTAGCTGCTATTTTTGCTGGAGTGCTTGTTTTGGGAATTTTGATTTCCTGGCTCAGTACTTTTTTTGCCACACAGCGCTTTTTAAATTTAAAAACTGACGAATTGTACTACTAATCATATGGGAGAAAGTAAACGAAAGAAAGAGGCCAAAGCCAACGAAAAATTCATTTTTGAAAGGGATAATTATAAGTTCATGATCATTGGACTTGCTGTGATTGCTCTTGGATTTATTTTGATGGCTGGCGGTGGCAGCGATGATCCTAATGTTTTTAACCCAGAAATCTTTAGTTGGAGACGTATTCGGCTGGCACCTACTGTAGTTTTGATTGGTTTTGCGATTGAGATCTATGCTATTTTACTGAAGCCAAAGTCAGCTAAGTAATGGATGTATGGGACGCAAGTATCCTTGGCATTATCCAGGGTCTGACTGAATTTTTACCTGTTTCGTCAAGCGGACACTTAGAATTAGGTAAAGCTATTTTAGGAGATGACAGTCTGCCAAAAGAATCCTTATTACTGACCGTAATTCTTCATTTTGCAACAGCTTTGAGCACGATTGTGATTTTCAGAAAAGACATTGCTAAAATCTTAAAAGGTTTATTTTCCTTTAAATGGAACGAAGAAACCAAATTTTCACTTAAAATCATCATTTCGATGATTCCTGCCGCTTTGGTGGGCTACTTTTTTGAATCTGAAATGGAAGTCCTTTTTGGAGATAATATCATTCTTGTAGGGTTTATGCTTATTTTTACTTCACTTCTACTCTGGCTTACCGATAAAGCCAAGGCTACTCAGAAACCTGTTTCTTATACCAATTCTTTTGTAATTGGTGTTGCTCAGGCTATCGCCATCTTACCTGGTATTTCCAGAAGTGGCGCCACCATAGCGACTTCCGTTATTTTAGGAAATGATAAATCCAAGGCGGCGCGCTTTTCGTTCTTAATGGTCGTTCCTTTGATTTTTGGAAAAATAGCCAAAGATATTGCTGGCGGTGAAATCTCAACTGACAATGCTAACCTGCTCATCTATGTCGTAGGGTTTATTACTGCATTTGTTTCAGGCTTATTTGCCTGTACGTGGATGATTTCGATTGTAAAGCGGAGCAAACTAAAGTACTTTGCGATTTACTGTTTTTTTGTTGGGGTGGGATCTATCATTTTTACTCAAATAAATGGATAAATTGACACTCGAACATATCAAAGAAGGACAAGTCTTACTATTTGATAAGCCACTGCACTGGACCTCATTTCAAGTTGTAAACAAAGTAAGGTGGCTCATCAAGCAAAAATTTGGATTGAGGAAAATCAAAGTTGGTCATGCCGGCACTTTAGATCCTTTGGCAACTGGACTTGTGATTTTATGCACAGGAAAAGCAACCAAAACCATTGAATCTTTAATGGGACAAACCAAAGTGTATACCGGAGAATTAACCCTTGGCGCCACTACTCCCTCTTATGATCTTGAAACTGAAATCGATAAAACCTTCGAGACTTCTCACATTACTCAGGAACTTATTGATGAAGCTTTGATAGCATTTCAAGGAGACATCATGCAAAAGCCTCCTGTGTTTTCAGCTTTGAAAAAAGAAGGCAAACGGCTTTATGAATATGCCAGGAGAGGTGAAGAAGTAGAAATCCCCAAACGTCAAGTCCATATTGATCATTTTAAAATCACAGAAAACCTTTTACCAAAACTCAACTTTGAAGTCCAATGCAGCAAAGGCACTTACATTCGTAGTTTGGCCTTTGACTTTGGAAAAGCATTAAATTCTGGTGCTTACTTATCTGAACTTCGACGCCCCCAAATTGGGGATTACAATGTTGAAGATGCCCTTTCTATTGAAGACTTCGAAAAGTTGCTGAATGATTAATTTGATTGGACCAAGCTGTAGACTAAATCTTCAGCAATATTTTTGCCTTTGTCTTGGTTGTACCATTTCTGAAGTATGATTTTAAATTCATCTCTCAATTTTCCAAATTCAGCTTTTTCTTTAGCAACTAAATCTGCAGCTTCTTTTGGCCGTGGGCCCCAAGTGAATAAAATATTATTTTCTTCAAGATTAAAAGAAATCAATTTTGGGATTGACTTGCCACCGTTTGTCAGAAATTCATTCATCAACTCATCGTTATCATCTCTTAAGATCAATTTGAAATCGATCAGCGGATTCAGATCAGCTATCTTTTTCATGATAGGAATTACGGGGGCTGCGTCTCCACACCACCCTTCAGTAATCATCAACAAGGTTTGTTTTTGACTGACTCCTTTTATCTTTTGAATTTGATTCTCTGTCAATTCTGAAGTTTTTTCCCAACGTTTCATTCTATTAAAACCAAGTTTGGAGTAATTCAAATAGGCTTCATTTTGTGTATATCCCGTGGATTTACCTTCTTTCAAGAGATTTTCTACAAGTTGCTTATATTCTGAATAAGAAAGCGTTTTATCTAAATGCTTTTTTATAATTTCAATTTTATCTTGTTGAGACATAATCAGTATTTTTAGAATTTAGTCGAAATTAATTTGAATAATTATAATGGCAAAAGTAAGGTGTGACTGGTGCAATAACTCTGAAATCTATGTGAAATATCACGATGAAGAATGGGGTGAACCAGTTTACGAAGATCAAGAGTTTTTTGAGATGCTAGTACTGGAAAGTTTCCAGGCGGGTCTGAATTGGTTAACGATTTTAAAAAAGAGAGAACACTTTAGAGAAGCTTTTGATGACTTTGATTACAAGCTAATCGCTCAGTATTCTGATGCTAAAGTCAAGGAGTTACTCAGTAATGAAGGCATCATTAGGCATCGGGGAAAAATTGAGGCAACGATTAATAATGCAAAGGCCTTTATGTCAATTCAAAAGGAGTTTAATTCATTTTCAAATTACATCTGGAGCTATGTGGATCACCAGCCAATTTTGAATCATTTTTTAACTTTGAATGAAGTTCCAGCTCAAACAGATTTGAGTCAGAAAATTTCGAAAGACTTGAGAAAACGAGGCTTTAAATTTCTGGGACCAACTACGGTTTATGCCTTTATGCAAGCTACAGGTATGGTTAACGATCATCTGACCTATTGTTTTAAACATAAAAAAAGTGCCTGATTTCTCAGGCACTTTATATAATCTAAGGTGAATACTATTTAATTACTCACCACTTCAGTTTTTCCGTTATTGGTCACTTTTACTCCGGCGATTCTACTGTTCTTATAGTTTACTTCAGTTTTCTCGCCATTATTCCAGAATATCCATTTTCCAACTTTCATTCCTTTGCTATAATTAGCTTCTGTAATTGTGTTACCATCTCGATCGAAAGATTTCCATTCACCGTGAAGTTTATCATTTTTGATAAATCCCATTTGGTGTACTTCACCGCTTTCATAATATATAGTCACTTTTTCTAAATCTCCTTGTTTCTCTGTTTTCACCAGGTTATTTTCAGTCTGAGCAAAAAGTGTAAAACTCATTAAAAATACCATTAAAAGGGTGCTAAATGCTTTCATATCTTTTTTTGTTTAGTTCAAATATACAGATATTTTACGTTTAAAATACATTGAGTTAACGTTAAATTTACATAGTAGCGCTTAATACCTGTATAATCTGACTTTTACTTAAAGATATTAAGTATTATTATTGATAAGACTTTGATCAAAAATTTCTTTTACATCTCATCGATAAGACCGCTAACTTCTTATTTTTGCAAATTGTTTCATAAATCAGTTGGCATGTATAGAGATCACAATAACAGCGAGTTAAATATCTCATCTTTAAATAAGAGGGTGACTTTGTCTGGCTGGGTACAGAAAATAAGAAATAAAGGATTTATCATTTGGGTAGATCTTAGAGATCGTTACGGTATAACTCAACTAGTATTTGATTCTGAGCGTACTTCCAAAGAAATTATGGAGCAGGCTAGAGAATTGGGACGAGAATTTGTGATCCAAGTCGAGGGACAGGTTTTGGAAAGAGAATCCAAAAATGAAAAAATTACAACAGGCGATATTGAAGTTTTAGTAGAAAAACTAACTGTTTTAAACGTTTCTGAAACTCCCCCCTTTACCATCGAAGATAAGACTGACGGTGGTGAAGACTTAAGAATGAAATATCGCTACTTAGACATCAGAAGGAACCCAGTTAAAGACAAACTGATTTTCAGAAGCAAAGTCTCAATGGCAGTGAGAAACTACCTTTCTCAGCAAGATTTTGTAGAAGTAGAAACTCCTTACCTCATCAAATCCACTCCGGAAGGTGCTAGAGATTTTGTTGTCCCTAGCCGAATGAATGCTGGACAGTTTTACGCTTTACCGCAGTCTCCACAGACTTTTAAACAATTGCTTATGATTGGTGGGCTAGATAAGTATTTTCAGATTGTAAAATGTTTTAGGGATGAAGATTTGAGAGCAGACAGACAGCCAGAATTTACACAGATCGACTGTGAAATGACTTTTGTTGAACAAGAAGATATCTTAAATACTTTTGAAGGTTTGACCAAGCATTTGCTCAAAGAAATCAATGGCGTAGAGGTTAAAGAATTTCCTCGTATGACTTATGATGAAGCGATGCAAACCTACGGAAATGATAAACCAGACATCCGCTTTGGGATGAAGTTTGGCGAATTGAATGCCGTCGCTCAACACAAAGAATTTAAAGTTTTTAATGAAGCAGAGTTGGTCGTAGGTATCGCCATTCCTGGTGCAGCATCTTATTCCAGAAAAGAAATCGATAAACTCATAGACTGGGTTAAGCGCCCGCAAGTTGGTGCTAAGGGCATGGTTTACGTAAAATATAATGAAGATGGAAGTCTAAAATCTTCTGTGGATAAATTTTATAACGAAACAGATTTAAAAGCCTGGGCAGAGCAAACCGATGCGAAGCCAGGTGATTTAATATGTGTTTTGTCTGGTGACGCCAATAAAACTCGTGCACAATTAAGTGCGTTGCGAATGGAAATGGGCAATCGACTTGGATTGAGGAAACCAGATGAATTTGCACCCTTATGGATTATAGATTTCCCTCTTTTGGATTGGGATGAAGAGACTCAGCGTTATCATGCAATGCACCACCCGTTTACCTCTCCAAAAGTTGGACAGATTCCATTATTAGCGACAGACCCAGGAGCTGTAAAGGCAAACGCCTATGATTTAGTCTTAAATGGAAATGAAATTGGCGGCGGCTCCATCAGAATTCATGATCAAAAAACACAATCCTTGATGTTTGATTATCTTGGGTTTACAAAAGAAGAGGCAGAAGCTCAGTTTGGGTTCTTGATGAAAGCCTTTACCTTTGGTGCTCCTCCTCACGGCGGTATTGCCTTTGGCTTGGACAGACTCGTCGCCATTCTTGGAGGTCAGGAAAGCATAAGAGACTTCATAGCCTTTCCAAAGAATAATTCTGGAAGAGATATTATGATTGATGCACCAGCACCCATAGATGAAGAGCAACTCAAAGAACTTGATTTGAAGTTGAGAAGCTAATCATCTTTACAGAATTACCAGAAGTAAATTTTGCTTTTTTACATAAAAGTTTTCTTCATGATACTTTAAAATATGAGTCGTAAAAAGTTGAATATTACATCTTTAGGAAATAAGACCATGAATTGGTTAGGAAATTTTCTGACCAAACAACAGATACTTATTCTGCTTAGTGCTTTTGTGGGATTAGTATCAGGGCTAGTAGCCGTGACTCTAAAAAACTTAACCTATCTCATTCAATCTTTGCTGGGAGGTGGCTACATATCCAATTATCATAATGCATATTATTTTGTTTTCCCTTTGATAGGTTTAACCTTGGTCTATCTGCTCTCAAAATTTATTTTAAAAAAGGATATAGGTCAGGGAATATCCACAACATTATATTCCATTTCCAGGAGAAAAGGATTCATGCAGAAGTTTCAGAACTATGCCTCAATGATTGCTGCCCCAATCACTTTGGGGTTTGGCGGCTCTGCGGGTCTTGAAGCGCCAACAGTAGTGTCGAGTGCAGCTTTGAGTACCAGTTTTTCGAAATACCTTAACTTAACACAAGCTTCAAGAACCTTGCTTATAGGCTGTGCAGCAGCAGGTGCCATGTCCTCAATTTTTCAAGCACCTATAGCTGCCATCATTTTTGCCATTGAGATTTTTAGTTTAGACCTCACTTTAATTTCTATGATACCATTGCTTGTAGCTTCTGTGTCCTCTATCTTAACGTCTTATTTTTTCTTTGGATCGGACATTATACTCCACACTCAGTTAGAAAAAGCATTTAGTATTGGTGACGTACCCTTTTACTTAGCTTTAGGAGTTTTTACGGCTCTTGCTTCTATCATATTTACTAAAGTATATATGTATACTTTTAAAAAATTCAATACTATTGATCATAAAATCAACCGCATTTTGATCGGAGGTATCATTTTAAGTGCTATCCTGTTTTTCATTCCTCAAATTTATGGTGAAGGCTATGCGACTGTGAATGAACTTTTGGCTGGAAATCATGACTTGATAACCAATAACCGATTTTTAAAAGGTTGGGATATGACGTGGATGGTCATTGTTTTTTTGCTTTTACTCGTCATATTTAAAATGATAGCTACGTCCGTAACCATTGCCGCCGGTGGTATTGGAGGTATTTTTGCGCCAGTTTTATTTATAGGAAGTATGATAGGCCACAGTTACGCTTTAGTGATTAATGCGTTAGGAATTACTAAAGCACCTTTATCTGTGAGTCAATTTACACTAGTAGGCATGGCAGGTTTGATGGCAGGCGTTATGCATGCGCCTCTCACCGCTATTTTCCTTATTGCTGAAATCACAAGTGGATATAGCTTATTTATCCCATTGATGATTACCGCAGCCATTTCATATGTCATCACCAGTCAATTTCAACCTAACTCAGTGTATACTTTGGAATTGGCAGAACGAGGAGATTTGGTTACTCATAATAAAGACCAAGCAGTGCTTACTCTTATGGATATTGAACAAGTCGTAGAAAACAATTTTGAAATACTTACAGACAACATGAATCTTGGTCAAATCGTTAATGAAGGCGTGGTCAAGTCCAATAGGAATATTTTCCCGGTGGTAGACAAAAACAATATCTTTAAGGGAATTATACTTCTTGATGATATAAGAACCATCATGTTTGATAAATCTTTGTATGAGGAAATGACAGTTACTTCCCTAATGCAAAGAGCACCCGATGTTATAGATTTGAAAGAATGCAGAATGAATCATATCATGAAGAAGTTTCAGGATACAGATGCCTGGAATTTACCCGTGGTAAGAGATGGGAAATATGTCGGTTTTATATCTAAATCCAAATTACTGACAGCCTACAGACAAAAATTAATTGAAGTCACCGTTTAGAATTAAACTATGAGAGCATTAATAAAATTAGTTTTTATATTGATAGCAGCGGGCTTTGCCCTGGGTGCGTATTTTAAAATTTATGATGAAGAATTGATTGGTGAACGAATTATTGGCATATGCGTTTTAGCAAGCGCTTTTGTGTTGATGCCCTTATTTTTGGCCCACCGATGGAAAGGTAAACGTCTTCAGGATTATACACTTACCAAAGAAAATATTGAAAGAATGAACAAAAAGGATACTGATAGAGATCTAGAAAAGGGTAATGAATCTAATAATGATAAAGACTGAAAACATTACTTTATTGAAAATGATTTATTTAAAGTAAAATTTTTCGATAAATGTGATGTAGACCATTAATTTTAATTACTTTTGTATTATATTATTAATTATTATTTATTATTATGCAAGGTAAAGTAAAATTTTTCAATGAGTCTAAAGGTTATGGATTCATTACAAACGACGAGACAGGAGAAGATATTTTTGTACACGTCACAGGACTTAACGGAGAATCTCTAAACGAAGGAGACGAAGTTGAGTACACAGAAGAAGAAGGAAGAAAAGGAATGAACGCTACAGATGTACGTTTGATCTAATCATATAAACATTTTTTTTTCAAAGCCTTAAAACGCCACTCTTTCGAGTGGCGTTTTTATTTTAAGAACTTACCTAAATTTAAGGCCTTTAGCTTAAATCACTTTCAAAACAATAGTTTCTTCATTTTTACCCCTATTTAAGGTCAGCTTACCAACCAGTAAATTATAAATAGAGAATAAGAATCATGCGATTCATCAGTATTCTGGTCTCATTAATGGTTTGAACATTAGAGATAAAAACCAATATCAGTTATAAGCTTATTTGAAATACTCTATGAAATTATTTTTAGTCTGTCACTAATAATGACTAAGAGGAATAAAAAAAGTCACATAGCTCTACAAGTTAAGATTACTGATAAAATAACTTCTAGTTGCAACTAAAAAACTCCTTTAAGTTAATAAAGGAGTGATATCAAAATAAAAAGTAAAATAAAATTACTCTACTACTTCAGCGTCTTCAGTATTATCAATTAGGACTTGGCCTCTGTAAAACATTTTACCTTCATGCCAATGTGCTCTATGAAATAAGTGAGCTTCGCCAGTGGTTGTATCTGTAGCGATTTGAGGCATCTTAGCTTTGATGTGCCCTCTTCTCTTATCTCTTCTTGTCTTCGATATTTTTCTCTTTGGATGTGCCATTGCTCAAGTATATATTTATTCGTTTAGTAATTCCTTTAATTTATCCCATCGAGGATCTATATCCTCTTCTTTATCTTCTTTTTGATTTAATTTTGGCTTTAACTCTTCTAATTTTTCAAGAATGTCTGATTGAATTGTTCCATCTTCTACACCAGGGTGTATTCTTTTGGCTGGTAAGCCTAAAACAATCCCTTCATAAATGTACTGTTGTACGCCTACCTCATGCTCCCCATGCGGGAGAATTAATAATTCCTCATTATCATCGTTGTATTCATCTCCAAACTTCACAACTAAAGACAGATGATTATCTATTTCTTGGTCGTAAGGTTCAAGAGTAACATCACAATTTACATTAACGTAGCCTGAGAAATCGAATTCCAACTCCAGCATATTTGCTTTTTTGGTAAATTCCAAATCTACATCAACGTCAGAACTATTAAATTCCTGAAAATCAAAAAGATCAAAGAACGCATTATCAATCTTAAAATCAAATCTGTGCTGCCCCTCCTTCAACCCTACAAAGGGTATAGCATAAGCTTTAAACTTCCTCATACAACATCAGTTTTGGGTTTGCAAATATATTAAAAATTAATAATAATCCTTATAAAGATTTGATAATGATTTATAAAGGATTTTTAGTTAACTCCAAATATTCCATTCGATTCTTGAAAATTGAAATCGACATAAAGATAGCCTGTGAAAAAGAACTACATTTTGCAATGCCTTTACCGGCAATATCAAAGGCTGTACCGTGATCTGGAGAAGTCCTGATGCGATTAAGTCCCGCAGTAAAGTTAACTCCATTTCCAAAGGATAAGGTTTTGAAAGGAATCAATCCCTGGTCGTGATAGGCTGCTATAATGGCATCAAAGTTTGCATTGTTTTTAGAGCCAAAAAAACTATCTGCTGCGTAAGGTCCAAAAACAAATTTCCCATTTTCAACAAATTTCTTTATCGCTGGTTTTATAACTTCATCATCTTCTTTACCTATAACACCTCCATCGCCTGAGTGTGGATTTATTCCTAAAACTGCAATTTTTGGTTCTCGTACGTTGAAGTCTTTTTTGAGAGATTCGTGAATGGCATTCACTTTTTTATCTATCAGCTCTTCGGTGATCTTTGAGGAGACATCCTTCACAGGAACGTGATCTGTTAATAAACCTACTTTAATGTTGTCAGAAACCATAAACATTAGACTATCCCCTTTCAGTTCCTGAGCTAGAAAATCTGTATGTCCTGGAAAATTAAAATCCCCTGACTGTATGCTATTCTTATTAATAGGAGCTGTAACGAGCGTATCAATATCTTTTTTTGCTAAAGCTTGGGTCGCAGCCCTTAGAGATTTAATTGCATATCCACCAATGGTTTTGTCCTCTTCACCAAAGTTGACTTTTACGTTTTCTTTCCAAACATTCACAACATTAATTTTGCCTTCTACAGCATCTTCAGCTTTGGATATTCCGTGAAATTGTAGCTTGATTTTAAAATGATTTCCGAAAAAAGACATCATCTTAGAGTTTGCAAAAATCACAGGCGTAAAAAGCTCAAGAACACGGCTATCTTGTAAGGATTTAAGAATAATTTCTGGACCAATACCGTTCATATCTCCAATACTTATACCTACTCTTATATTTGACTTCGCTTTCATAAAATTCGTCTATTTTTGCAGTAAACAAAGGTAACGAAATAATCTACAATTATGTTTACAGGTATTATTGAGGAGGTAGGAACGATCTCAAAAATTGAGTCGTCTGGAGGGAATATTGATTTTACAATAAAGGCCAATCTAGCCGATGAATTAAAGATTGATCAAAGCGTAGCTCACAATGGAGTTTGCCTGACTGTTGTTGATATCACAAATGATACTTATAAAGTAACAGCGATAGGTGAAACTTTAAATAAAACCAACCTTAAGCAGCTTAAGGAAGGGCATCAAATCAATCTCGAAAGAGGAATGAAAATGAATGCACATCTGGATGGGCATATTGTTCAGGGCCATGTAGACCAGGTCGCTATCTGTGAGCGTGCAGAAACTAAAGATGGAAGCTGGGAATTTACATTTTCCTATGATCCCAAGCTTATGAATGTCACTATAGAGAAAGGTTCTATCACCATTAACGGGGTTAGCCTTACGGTCGTCAATTCAAAATTGAATGAATTTAGCGTTGCTATCATTCCTTACACCTACGAAAATACTAGTTTCAAAACCTTACAAAAAGGCGATATTGTAAATCTAGAATTTGATGTTATAGGAAAATATGTAAAGCGATTGATGGAGATGCAATCTAACTAAACAACTATTCTACTTCTACATCGTTAACTAGAATATTGAATAAGCTTGCTTTAGATTTAAGTAGTTGTTCAAAGACTTTAATCTCTTTCAACCTAGAATCTATCAAACTTACTTCTCTAGCGTTGACTAGAAAAACTGAGCTTTCGCCAAAGCTAAATTTTCTCTCTTCAGCTCTTAGTAAACTTGAATAATCTTTTACGATGGATTGGAAAGTGTTGAGTTGAATGATAAAAGACAATATTTCGCTTCTGGATGCTTGAATTTTATTCTGAAGTTGAAGCGACTCAAAATCTAGATCCAGTTGAGCTTCATTGACTTTAATTTTAGCAAGCTTAAGATTTCCTCTCTCTTTTCTAAGAAACAATGGAAGTTTGAAAAACAAGCCGGCTTTGTAATCGTTTGGATTGAAATTCAAATTATTAACTTGACTGACCCGTTCGTTTACAAAGTTGTACTCCAGATCCAACTGTGGTTTTAGCATTTCAGCTTTAAGCTGCTGATTCACTTCCAATTTATCAATTTTGTAGTCCAAAGCTCTAATCTTGGGATGATCTGCTAATACAAAATTCTCTAGTTGCAGTAAATTAGTTCCCAAAACAGGGTCCAAGGAATTTTCGTCTAGCTCTTCTGGCAAAACAAAGGGCCCGAGCTCAAGCGGAATATTATCTTCGAACCAAAGAAAATTGGAAAGATGAAGTCGGCTTTTAATCAATTTTAAATTCGACTGCTCCAATCTCAATTTACGGTCTTGGACTACTATGCCTGCCTCTAGAGTATCAATAGTAGGCATATTTCCAGCTAAAGCACTTTTCTTGATTCCATCAAACCTAATTTCTGCACGTTCGAGAAAATCTTGAAAAAGGTTGACTTCACGATTGGCTAAATACCAATCGAGATAGGCCAAAACGGCATCAGACAATAACTGGTTAAGACGAATATCACGCTGAGCCTGGCTTAAATCCTGCATGATTTTGGCTTGTTTTAAATCTGCCATTCTTTGGTTGATAAACAAACCTTGACCAATAGGAACCGAAACTCCTGCACTATAAAGGCCATCATCTGGAACGCTATTCTGTGGATTTAAAAATTCACCTTGGTTTTGTTCAAACCCAGCCTTGACTTCTATGCCATACCAAGTTGGTATTTTGAAGGTAGAATTTAGAATATCGTAATACCCTTTACTATCAAATTCTTTGTTTTTCCAATCCACCATCACCTGAGGATCGAAAGCTCCTCGAGATTTTAGCAAAGTTGCTTGGGCAGTTGAAATTTCAAAATTAGCAAGTTTTGCAACCGGATGGTATTCTTTTACATACGCCAAAAACTCATTTAAACTGAGAACATTTTCATCTACAACAGGATTTGTCTCACCCTGTGCATACAAACTGAAATGAAAAATTAAGCTTAGAACAAGTAAATAAACTCTACACATTTATTTTCCAGTATTTTGATTTTTATTGGAACTCATATTGGAATCTTGCGGGGTGTAATAATCTGGAGGAAAGCCATTGATTTTCCTCCATAGCTCATACCATACAGGGACGTCATTGAGTAAAGCCATAGTCTTTGCACCAGAACCAGCACGGATAACTTCTGGCCAGGATTGTTCGTCAGGATCTTCTTCTATCAATACTCTGAATTTTCCTTTTGCTGGATTCATAGTTCTTTCTACCGCAACTATTCTTCCTCCATAGGTGCCATAAGACAAATTGGGCCATCCGGAGAAAAATATAGCTGGCCAGCCATCAAATATTATTCTTATAGGCTCACCAGGATGTAACAATGGTAAATCTATTGGATCCACGTAGGTTTCTACCGCTAGGTCAATGTCCAAGGGCATAATACTTACAATCTGTGTCCCAGCTTTGAAAGTCTCTCCAATACCACTTTGCAAGGCTCTATTTACAAAACCATCTTGTGGCGCTGTAATGTATCGCATTCCCGATCTTACACTGAAATTGGAAAAGTCGTTTTCCAACTTAGTTCGTTGAGCTTCAGTATCATATTGACCCGAAAGTGCTGAAAACTTATCACTTTCTGCTTTTGAAATCTTCTCCTGGTAACTGGCTTTAATGCTCGAAATTTCAATTTGGGCATTGATCACTTCATTTTTGCTGGATAGCAAGCGATTTTTACGACCCAAAACGTTTGCTAAGCTATTTTGTAGCTGAAGCCTCTTAGCTTCAAGGTCTGTTTTGGCTAGCAAGCCTTCCGCTTCAAGGTTTTCTGTCCGCTCAAACTGTCTTTCTGCAATTGTCACCAAAGTTTGAGCAGCTTCCAGTTCTATACTATCACTTTCTACCTTTAAGTTAGCTTGTATAAGTTTGTTTGAAGCCTGTTCAAGTTTTAGTTTTCTTTCTTCTTTTAAAGATTCAATCTGAATATTCAAAGATTTTACCTTTTCAACGTAGGAATCCAGAGAGTAGTTCTTGGCCTTGATCTGAGATTCAGCACGAGATAATAAATTTGGATCGAAGAACTTATCTGTAACTTCAGATATGTATAAAATAGTGTCTCCTTTTCTCACAATTTGCCCTTCTTTTACATACCATTTTTCTATTCTGCCTGCTATTGCAGATTCTATAGATTGGGATCTTTGGCCTGGGCTTAATGCTGTGACATAACCTCTACCTTGAACAATCTGGGTCCACGGTAAAAAAAGTATTGCCAAAAGAACAACCCCAAAGATCGTCATGATCTTATTGAAGGTAAGGAAGCGATCCTTATGAAATGTGAATTCCATTGATTTATACTTGGATAAATCAACCTTTTCGTTCAGTTTAAGTTTTGATATATCAAGCATATTATTCTTTTATTGTCATTTTACCATTGTCCATATAAAGGAAACGATTACATTTCTTTTTCCAAATTTCTTTAGTACTTATGACTACTAAAGCCCAAGGTCGGTCTGGTTCTGTAAGAAAATCAATAATTACTTTGGACTCGTCGTCCAGCAAATCCTCTGTGGGGTCTTTTAGAACCAGTAACTTCGGCTTTGAGGCAACTGCTCTGGCAATCATTATTTTTTTATTAACCGTATAAGGGAGTTGTCTTCCTTCAGAATAAATAATTGTTTCCAAACCTTTATCCTGAGATTTGACATAATCGCTAAGCTGTAATTTTTTCACCAATAATTGCACATAATCCATAGGTATATCTGGATTATTGAGTGTTATATTTTCAAGTATTGTTCCTTCAAAAGTCCTATTGCTTGGAAAAAAGTGCCCTGCAAAATCTCTAAAATAAGTAAGGTCAACATTTTTCAAATTAAAATCATTTACAAAAATATTACCGTCTATGTTATCAATAAGCCCCACCAAAACCCTCAGAAGCGATGACTTACCAGAACCAGGTGTCCCGTTTACAAGTATTAAGTCTTCCGGGGTTATTTTGATATTTATATTGTTAAGTATGTTCTCTTTACCTAGGGTAAGGTTTATATTTTTGTATTCGAAAATAAAATCTTGCGTTTTATCGAAGGGTTTATTGCCTCCTTGGCGCTCTATTGCAATATCTGTAACCCTTCCAAGTTTTTCTATACCTGCAAGTAAAGCATAAAGATCTTCGAGACCCTTTATCAATTTTTCTACAGAATTAATCATCAAAACAATAATGATTTCTGCAGCTACAAATTGTCCTATATTCATCTGTTGATTGATGACTAAAAGCCCTCCAACGATAAGGAGTGCAGCGGCTACAATCACCTTAAAAGCTATCATTTTGAAAAACTGAAACCTTAACACCCGGAAATGTTTTTCTCTGGCGTTCAAATATTTAAGGCTTGTCTCATCGTTTCTTTGTGAGGCATAAGAAAAACTTTCTGAAACCTTAAACCCTTCAATACTTCTGGCAACTTCTTGGATCCAGTGCGCTGTTTTATACTTAAAACTCGACTCCATCAATGATTCTTTTACGCCTTCTTTCAGAGATAATTTAAAGATTAGATAAAAAAGCAGAATCAATAAAAAACCAAAAAAGACAAAGAAAGGATGATAGAGAGAAAGCAAGACCAATCCAAAAAAGATTTGAATGAAGGCACTGGAAAATTCGATAAGCAGTTTGGGTAATGATTTTTGAATGGTCATCACATCAAAAAAACGATTGGCTAATTCTGGAGGATATTCATTTTGCAAGGCAGAGTATTCCATCTTTGGAAATCTGTAAATAAGCTCAAAAGAAGATCTAGCAAAAATTCTCTGTTGTAAATCTTCACCGATTCTTAGCTGCATATATCTAAGCACTCCGGCAAAAGCAACACTGAATAATACAACACCAGTAAGCAGAATCACCGATGCATTAAAGCTGCCACCCACAATTATATTTACAATTGCCTGTATGCCAAGCGGTAAACCAAGCTCTACAAGACCAGCAAAAACGGCATAAAATAAAATTTTAAAAACGGATTTTCTTTCAAGACTTAACAGTCTCCCTAACCTAATCCATGGGGTTTTAGTATCTATGGCCATATATTAAGACATTAATGTTTTGGTCAGTAAATCTTTATAGAATAAATATAGATTATCTTTTGAATGACAGTCGGTTAAGTTATGAAAATGTTCTGATAAGAAGTATTGATTCAACGAACCTTCTGTAATGACAGAAGCCAAACTTTTGCAAAAGGAATAATCTGAATTGACCTCGACAATCATCTCAGACAATCGTGAAACTAATCTTTTGTAAATGCTGAAACATCCAGCTTCATTTTCTTCATCCACAAATTTGTGGTGATAAGCCTTTACGAATTCTGAATTGAGAATGTGTCTCAACTTTTGTCCTTCAATTTCAAAAGAAGTGCATTTTGTTTGCGGCGTACTAAATAAAGTTTCTACGGCTTTTAGTAATTTTTCTAAGCCGTCAGACACGTTATTAGTCTGTACTACCATCTGAAATTCCATAATCCCCCAATAAAGGGACGAAATGTATAAAAGAAGGCGATGCTTGTTTTCAAAATATCTGTAAATCGAGCTTTCAGTAGAACCAATTTCCTTTGCTAATTTTTTGAAATTAAACTCTTCAATTCCATGAGCATCAATAAGATCGATGCTCGATTTTACAATATTGATACCCAATAGAGAACTCTCAGGATCCTTTAGATATAGAGATGAATTGATATCCACTCTAAGATTAGATAGTAAATTATGCATAAATCAAAATTGAAATCGCAAATATAATAGTAATACTATCATTTAATACTACCTCAAAACCTTAAATATTTCTTTAGACTATTTAATTAAATGTTAATTTTGTTAAAGTATCTAATTCTACATGAACCTTAGAATTTTATAAATTAGCTCTTATTTAATATAAAATGAAAATCAGATTAAGATTAAAGTCAAGGCCTAAACGCTTTCTACACAGAACAGAAAAATGCTTAAACTGTGAGAAAAAACTGGATATTTCCGATCGGTTTTGCTCGTACTGTGGTCAAAAAAACTCTTCGAAGGCTTTAAATCTTAAAGAACTTTTGATGGAATTCTTCTCGGGACTAATTTCTTACGATTCTCGTTTTAGAAAAACCATCAGTGCATTGATTTTTAGACCCGGAAAATTAAGTAAAGAATATATCGTTGGAAAGCGTACAGGCCACGTCAATCCTTTTAGATTCTTTATAAGCATAGCGATCGTTTTCTTTCTTGTTGTAAGCTGGATCAATCGTGATGAACTTAAAGAGGCAAAAGTCTTAACTGTTGAAGAAAGAGAGCAAAACTCAGATATATTCAAAAGCGAATTGGGGTTTGACGAAAACTCAGGAGCCTCAAAAATTACAGATTATATAAAAGAACATCCAAATGCTAAATATTCTGAAGCGATGAAATCTTTAGCACTGGAAGAAACTCTGGTGAACAGATTAAAATTTAACTTCATATTTGGTTACATTAGACTTGTAGACGATCCTGCAGGATTTATCAACTTTCTTCTCCCAAAGTTGCCGTTCTTTCTTTTCTTCTTCATCCCAATCTACACACTTTCAAGCACCTTAATTTATTTCAGAAGAAAAATTCCCTACACACATCATCTTATTTTCAATTACAACCAACAGACTGTTTTTTTAATTCTGTTATTTCTAGCCTTTATAATTGACTTCATCCCTGTCAAAATTTGGCTATTAGTTTATGTGTTCTATTTGTATAAATCCATGAGAAAATTTTATTCACAAGGAAGGTTTAAAACTATTTTGAAGCAAATCATAACAATGAGTTTCTATTTAATAAGTAGTATTTTGGTCTTAACCAGCTTGTCATTTTTGAGCATTATCTTTTTTTAAACCTGACAAAGACATCATAAAGTAAACTACTCGCCCGATTTCCAAAGTACGTTCCATTTATTTTACATCCTGTAGTTGGGTAGTATCAAACAATTTTGAATCTTCATAAGGTGTATCAAATCTGGATTAAGCTCCAGGTATAAACGGGCAATTTTCGTCTGCATGAGAACAGGTCATGATGACCAAAAAATCTTTATATGGGTTCTCATAATCATCATAAACTTTAGAAAAACAAGTTGTAGATTTTTGTTTTCCAAACTTTACGCCATGTTTGGGATTCGCTTCAGATGTAGTTGTACTTACTTCAAATCCCATCGATTTTAATGCAGTTACCGAATTGGGATGGAGCGCAGTCACTTCGGTCCCACCAGAAAACGCTTCAATTTTGAGGAAAGTCCATAAAATTCTGCAACAACATTGACCCAAACCTGCCCAAAATGACTGCGCCTGGAATTGTGAGTACAGATATAGATGAGTTTAGCTTTCCTTCCAGAGTCAATTTCAGAAGCTATCATTGCAGCTGTACTTTTCAAAATTTCTTTTCTTTCTTTTGAAATTAAATCGCATTCACTTTCAAATATTCGACAAAGCTTTTCAATTTTTGGAAACATGAATTATGGTGTTTGGTGGCGAATACAATTAAAGATCAATATCTCCATTTATTAGCAATTGCCACTAAAGACAACATCACTGGCACTTCGATAAGAATACCAACCACCGTTGCCAATGACGCGCCGGAATTTAATCCGAATAACGAAATCGCTACGGCAACCGCCAGCTCAAAAAAGTTACTGGCACCAATCATGGCCGATGGAGCGCAAACATTATGTTTCAGTTTTAAATATTGACCGATAAACCAGGTAACAAAAAAGATAAAATAAGTTTGTATCGTCAGCGGTACTGCAATCAATAAAATATCAAAAGGGTTGTTGATGATTTTATCACCCTGAAATGCAAATAAAAGCACCAAGGTGGTAATCAGGGCAATCATTGAAACTGGTTTCAGTTTGGCCAAGAATACAGAATTGAACCATTTCAAACTGTGTTTTTTAATCAGATATTTATTGGAGACGTAGCCGGCTGTCAGAGGAATTACCACGAAAATCAGCACTGAATAAATCAAAGTGTTATATGGAATTTCAATATCTGTGACGCCCAGAAGCAATTTTACTATTGGAATAAACAACACAAGCAGTATCAAGTCATTCAAAGACACCTGAACGAGTGTGTAATTTGCATCACCTTTAGTCAGGTAAGACCACACAAATACCATCGCTGTACAAGGCGCTGCTCCAAGAATAATTGCACCGGCAATATATTGCTGAGCATCTTCGGGATTGAGATAAGCGCTAAAAATCTGATCTAAAAATAACCAGGCAAAAAAGGCCATAGTAAACGGCTTTATCAGCCAATTGATCACCAAAGTTAAACCCAAGCCTTTGCTATTTTTGGTCACATCTTTTATCGACGAAAAATCGATCTGTACCATCATGGGATAGATCATCATCCAAACCAAAATTGCGACGGGAATGTTGACTTTTGCCACTTCCAATTGACTTAAAAACTCGATTGAGTCTCCAAATAATCTACCGATTGCAATTCCTACTATTATGGCAATAGCTACCCAAAGTGTTAAATACCTTTCAAACTTTCCCATTCGAAATAGTTATATCTTATAATTTAAAGAATTAGTTTAACAGCATCCAGAACCTGGATCACAAGAAGAACTTTGCTCTACCGCTTGTGGTTCTGGAATACCGCACTGGTCCTTGGCAAGACAATCCGTAAGTGTTGAAACCAATTGGAATTTACCATCCTTAAAATCCAATTGGTATTTACCAATGGTGTCTCCCTGATATTCTACCTCTACTTCTAATCTATCGTCGATAAACAATTTCTTTTCTGACAGCTGAATGATGTTTTTCAGTTTCTTTGGTTGTAATCTGTGGTCGACATCGTCTGCATTCCATAACTGGAAATTCACTACTTTCTCATGCCTCATCGTACCTCCACAGTCAATAAAATCTTTTGTCACCTGACCTACTTCTGTCACATGAAAGTGAGCTGGTACAATGTTCCCATTTGGTAATTGAAATTGTAAGGAATCCACTTCTGCTAAATGTTCTTTTACTTGTTTAAGTGTCATAATTTTAGTTTTAAATGATGCTTTATTTTTCTTTGCGTTCTTTGCATGTTGATTTTGCGTTTCTTTACGTGAAATTTTAGGAATAATGATTTAAAATACTAACAACAATCTTTTGGGTTAGGATAGCGATCAAAAAGCTCGTTAAAAATCATTTTCATTTCGTACCATTTTTCTTCATTGATGCAGTAGCAAACCGAAGTACCTTCTATATTCCCTTTAATGATGTCTGCGTTTTTCAACTCCTTCAAATGCTGGCTGATGGTCGATTGAGCTAAACCCAATTCTTCTACTAAATCTCCACAGATGCAGGAATTAGACTTCAATAAAAATTCTAAAATTGCTAAGCGGGCGGGATGCCCGAAGACTTTAGCTACCTGTGCGAATTCGTTTTGTTTTTCAGTAAAGAGGTCTGATCTAGTAATTCCCATATCGTAATATTTATATATTGCAATATTACGATTAATAAGTGAATTTTTAAAAAATGAGCAATTTATTTTCAACTTCTTCAATAGTTAAAAGTCCTAAGGCTGTACATTTGAATTTTTGAAATTAGACTCCTTATGGTTGGACGCTACGTCTGTGTATTACTTTACTTTTTTATAAGTTTTGGTTGGGCTCAACAAAAAAAACAATATTCGATTTTAAGACAAGAGGCATCTGCAGAAATTGATGGTGTTTTAAGTGATGAGGTTTGGCAGAACCTTGATGTCGCTACAGATTTCATGCAATTCACACCTAATCTAAACCTTGCAGCAACACCAGATCGCAGGACGGAAGTAAAGCTATATTATAATGATGAAGGTATTTTTGTTTCGGCAAAGCTGTATGACGAACCGGCTAAAATCATGAGTCAAAATACCATCCGGGATGAGTTTGGACAAACCGATTATTTCACGCTGGTTTTGAACCCCAACAATGATGCGCAAAACGATACCCAGTTTATAGTTTTCAGCTCAGGAACTCAAGCCGACGCCTTGTCTTCACCAAGTATAGGTCAGGATTTTGGATGGAATGCCGTTTGGGAAAGTGCTGTAAAGAAAACGTCTTTTGGCTGGCAATTGGAAATAAAAATACCATATAGAACTCTAAGGTTTCCAAAAACAGACATACAAACCTGGGGAGTACAATTCCGAAGATATTTTAGAAGAGAACGCTCTGAATATGCCTGGAACCCTATCGATAGAACCAAGGGTTATGAAGGTCTTTATCATGGAGAATTGCTGGGTATAAAAGACCTCAAACCTCCTCTGCGATTGAATTTATATCCTTTTACTACTGCCATAGTGAACACCACTGGAAATCAAACTACAACAGATTTTAAGCTGGGGATGGACCTTAAATATGGGATCACAGATAATTTGACGCTGGATGCGACGCTTATTCCAGATTTTAGTCAAGCGAGGTTTGATGATGTCGTGTTAAATCTTGGACCATTCGAGCAGACTTTTGCAGAACAGAGACAATTCTTTACAGAAGGAATTGATCTATTCACTAAAGGAAATTTATTTTTTTCCAGAAGAGTTGGAGGAGCTCCCACTGGAAATGTAAATCTTCAAGAAAATGAAAGGATAGTAAATAGTCCTAATGAAGTTGACTTGATCAATGCCATCAAAATGTCTGGCAGGTTAAAAAGCGGTCTTGGCATTGGACTTTTTAATGCCATCACTGAGTCTACGAAAGCTACAGTCTTAGATACGCTTCAAAATGAAGCAAGGCTAAAAGAAATAGAACCGCTTTCCAATTATAATATTATGGTCATCGATCAACAGTTTAATAGGAATTCTTCTGTGAGTTTGATCAATACCAACGTGACTCGATTTGGTGATGCTAGAGATGCAAATGTAACAGGAGCTTTATTTAACCTCATCAACAAAAGCAATACCTATCAACTTGCAGGAGAAGTGAAGATGAGTCATATCAATGAAATTTCTGAAACTTCTACAGGATTTAGCTCAGCACTAGAAGTCGCAAAAATTAGCGATCAATATCAGTTTTCATTAGGACATGATTATGCTGATAAAAAATATGATATTAATGATTTAGGACTCTTGCTAAGAAATAACTTCAATAACTTTCGAGGTGAAGCCTCCTACAGGATTTTTGAACCAACTGAGGACTTCCAAAGCTATACCATTAGTTTTTCCTCGCTTTATAAGCAACTTGCCTCACCCAACACGTACACAGGATTAGAGCTTTCAGCAGATTTATTTGCTACCTCACTCAAGCTCGATACCTATGGTTTTGATATAGCTATGGAGCCTGGTAGACAATTCGATTACTTTGAGCCAAGAGTCGATGGTCGATTTTTCATTTACGAGAACTTCACCAGCTTTGGAGGTTTTCTGTCTTCAAATTACAACAGGACATTTGCTATTGACATCAGAAGTAATGTAAATACTTTTTTTGAAAGCGGAAGAGAGTCTTATGCATATAATGTGAATATTGAACCCAGAGTGCGGTTCAATGACTACTTTTTTATGGTTTATAGTTTTACTTTCGATAACCGCATCAACGACAGAGGATTCGCAAGTTTTCTAGAGGAAGAACCGATTTTTGGAGAACGGGACAGAGAAATTTTAACCAATAGTATTTCTGCCAATTACAATTTCAATCCTTTCCATGGCCTGAAATTACAACTGCGTCATTACTGGGATACAGTTTTATACGATGATTTTATGTATAATTTGAACCTTAATGGAAGGCTCTCTGAAAATCGAAATCTTCCAAAGGCTGATTTACCCAACAGTCCAGATATTAATTTCAGCACCTGGAATCTCGATTTGAATTACTCATGGCAATTTGCTCCGGGGAGTTTTCTGACAGCTTTATATAGAAATCAATTGTTTACAAATAATGATCAGGCGCAAAACAATTTTGAAACCACCTTCACCAATTTATTTCAACAAGATATACAGCATACGGTTTCAGTTAGATTACAATACTTCTTCGATGTAAATACGGTAAGTTCTATTTTCACTTCTGAAAAAGGCTAAATGATTTTAAATTTCATTTATTCGTGTAATCCAATAATGGTTAAAACTATTTCTTTACACATTCTTTATTTTGGAGCTCAAAATCAATCGTTTTAACGGTTTCAAATTTGTATTTAATTTTAATGTGGGCTATTTATTGGTTCCAAAAAAATCTAAACCTTTAAGTACTCGCTGACTTCTTGGATGGTTTGCTTAGCATAACGTCCAACTCCAATAATCGTTGCTGAAGCAAAACCAGTCCAGCCTCCATAGCCTAAGAGCCACAAACCATCAGTTTCTTTGGCTTTTGTTGATTTAGTTGGTACTTTTCCTTTATTGTCTATAGAAACTAAATTGTTTAAAAATCCAGTTGAATAGCCAAAACCAGTACACCAAATGATTGTGTCAATTTCTTGATGACTGCCATCTTGCCAAATCACACCATCTTTAGTGATGGCTTGAATTTGTCCTTTGGAATGCAAAACATCTCGTTCACGCGCTTCCTTGACTGAAGGAACCATGACGATATTTCCTAGGTTATATTTGGATGCATCAAATGTTTCGCCTTTCTTTTCAGCATAATATTTGGCTGAAGCAACATCAAATAAAACTCTGCCGTCCACATCATCAGGAAGATACTCAGGTTCTTGGTGTGTGGACCAAAACGTATTTGCCACTTTAGAAACTTCGGCTAGAATTTGAGCTCCAGAATTACCCTCACCAACGATCATTACTTTTTTATTTTGAAAATCTTCTGGAGTGCAATATGCTGATGAATGTAATTGCCGTCCTTCGAATTGATCACGCCCTTTTACCTCTGGAATAAATGGGTTTTGAAACGTGCCTGTAGCAGAAATAACAGCTTTCGATTTGTAGTCCTTCTTGTTGGTTTTGATACTGAAAATACTATCGTATTTATTTACTGAAATGACTCTCACCGGCCGCTCTATAGAGAACCCATACCGGTCTTCGTATTGACAGAGATAATCAATAGTTTCCTTTCGAGTAGGGAACTCTCCTTCAGAAGCAGGCATTTGCCAACCTGGAAGTGAACTGTGTTCTGGTGGAGAAAATAAAGTGAGTGACTCCCAGGTATGTTTCCACGATGCTCCACAAGAATCCTGATCATCCAAAATGAGGTAGTCTATATCTTTTCGTCTTAGAAAAAATGCACAGGCCAGGGTGCTTTGCCCTCCTCCTATAATGATGAGGTCATGTATTTTATCGTCCATACCTTAAATTTGGTCTGTAATTCTTATTTGTTTCTTACTGAAGTAGAATTTACTCTAAATCTTTCTTTAATTTATAGTCTCCTTCTAGTTGGCTACGGATCAAATGACCTTCCCTATCTAAAGCCATCATTGCATTTTCCATAACTTTATAGGTGTTTGGTTTTTCTTCGCTTTCTAAAGTGATTTCACTTCCTGAAGCATTCCAGCTAAAGTTCCTCTGATATTGATCTCCTTTTTCATCTTTACCTAAATACTTTATGGACTTTATAGACTTTATGTACTTATTGTCGGATTTGAGTTGAATTTTGGTCTCGATACCTTCACAATCGGCGCAAGGTAAAATACCCTGATATGCTCCTTCCCAGTCTAAAGAATTTTGACTGGTATGTTCCTCTTTAAATGATTCATCTAGCACATAGATATCTAATTCTACGTTGGCTTCAGTATTATTCTTACATGAAATGAAAGCAAACAGAATTAAGCAAACGCAATACGGACGTAGCATCATTTTAGTAGGAATTTTGAGCTGAATATCTACAAAGATAAGATGAAGTGTGGCAAATTCCGAAGAAAAGCTATGCCTTAGATCGCTTCCTCGCCGGATTTTTGGTCACCATAAATACTCCTAAAAACACAAGTATGACAGAAATAATTTTAAGAAGCGTTAATTGGTCTGCACCAGAAAAAATGGCAAATGCAATAGCAATAACTGGCTGTAGATAGGTAAACACGCCTATGGTTGAAGCGGATAAATGTTTTAAGGCAAATATATTGAGAAGATAGGTCGTAAAGGTTGTCCCTACAATTACAAATCCGATGCGCCATAGAGCAGAAAACGGCATGTTGATCCAGTCTACTTCTCGAAATTCGGACCAGCCAATAGGAAGGTTGATTATGATTGCGGTTAAAAATAGCCAACGCATCAAGGTAATAGGGTGGTAAGTTTTGGTAAGTGGCTTGGCGACAATTAAAAACATACCAAAGGACAGGGCGTTGACAAATAACAGGACGTTTCCAAGAGGAATATTGGGGGCACCCACCTGTTGCTGAACACCAAAAAAAATAAGGCTAAGTCCTCCAAAAAGTCCCAGAATTGCTCCGGAGCCTTTGAGAATTGTAATTTTTTCTCGAATTAATACCGCTGAAAGTATAAAGACTAAAATTGGTGTAATAGTAACGATGACTGAGCTATTGATTGGTGTGGAAAGACTCAAACCCTTGAAGGAAAGCATCATATTGATGACCATACCGAACAAAGCACTCAGCAAAAGTCTTGGCCAATGTTCTCTTTTTATCTTTTCGTTTTTTATAAAGAGGCTTACAACCCAAAATATAATTCCTGCACCGAGTACCCGTGTAAAAACAAAGCCATAAGGCTGAACGTAATCTGGCATTAAACCCTTGGCTAAGGTATGGTTGATTCCAAAAAATGTTGTGGCAACTAGAGCGGCTAGTAAAGCTTGTACTCGCTTAGTCATTGAATAGAGACTTTAAGGCGTCTACTGTATGCTTATCATTACCTATGAATATTTTATCGTCAATGACAAAAATAGGTCTTTTTAGAAATGTATAATGTGATAGAATGTATTCCTTGATTTCTTCTTCGGAAAGATTCTCGTCTTTTAAACCTGCTTCTGTATATTTTTTAGCCCTTTTGTTAAGTAAGATCTCGTAAGATCTCGTGTTTTTGTAGAGAAATTCTAAATCTGATTCAGAAATATGTTCCTTCTTGATATCTTGGATAATGACGTCTTCTGGTAAAGAAAGTTTACCTAAAATACGTTTGCAAGTATCACAGGTTGAAAGATGGAAAACTTTTTTCATTGTGTGTTTTGTTGAGATTTCTTTTTCTTGAAGGATCTATAAACCACATATAGAACTCCTCCTACGAGAATATATGGAAACGCCATAAGATAAACTATACCATCGTTGATGGCTTCTGCCTGTCCTGTATCTTGTTCAGATTCTAATACTGCTCTGCACATAGAACACTGGGAAACGGAGTCCCAAATTGTCACAAATATTAATACCAGTGCTAAAAAATATTTATTCATCTTCATCATCTTTCAAATTTAGTAATAAGGTAGCATAAATAGATAAACAAGAACTCCTGTTATAGCAACATATAACCATATGGGAAATGTCCACCTTGCAATTTTTTTATGTTTTGTATATTCTCCTGTCAAACCTCTATACATTGTAAATAAGACAAGAGGTATAATGATGGCAGAAAGCGCGATATGTGTAATTAAAATAAAAAAGTAAATATACCTCAGGGCTCCTTCTCCACCATAAGGCACAGGTTCATTACTGATTTTTGAAATGACATAGCTTACCAAAAATAAGGCGGATAATCCAAAAGCAGTTATCATGACATTCCTATGAGCTATTTTTCTGTCTTGCTTGATAAAAGTGTATCCTAGAAGCAATAAAATTGCCGTCATACCATTGATAAGCGCATGGAAAAATGGAAATGAACCAACTTCTAAACCTAAGAGGTCATATCGGGTTGGAAGGTTCATTAATACAACAACCACAATAGGTACAATAACGGATAGCCCTATTATGATAGGAACAATAGTTTTGTCAGATCTACTTAAAGTCGCTTTCATTTTAAAAGTATTTCAATGTCTTCTATCAATATATCAATTTGTTGTGTCTCATGACTTTGACTGTCAGATTGATTTCTGGGTACCGAACCCTGGTAAAAAATAATAGGATTACCGGCCTCGTCTTTCCTACTCCGGATGTAACCCTCTTGGTCAATTAAAGCGAAAAATCCAGAATGCTCAAAACCACCCTCTGCATTTTCATCTTCTCGAGCATAAATATTGAAACCTTGGTTTGCTAATTCGTAAATTTCATCTTGGTCACCCGTAAGGAAATTCCAGTGTGGCAACTTCACCCCCAACTCATCAGCATGTTCTTTCAAAACCTCGGGAGTATCATGTTTAGGATTGATGGTGAATGATGCAATTCCAAAGTTCATATTTCCATAAAATTCATCTTGAACTTCCAGAAGATTCTCGTTCATTATGGGACAAATCGTTGGACATGTCGCGAAAAAGAATTCCACTACATAGACTTTACCGAGGTAGTCTTCATTGGTTATTGTGTCTTTGTTTTGATTTACAAACTCAAATTCTGGAACTTTTTTGCGCTCACCATTGATTTCAATATACGCTAAGCTCTCTGTGGAATTTCTTGATAACATCTCACTGACTACCCAGATTCCAAAAACTAAAATCACTAGAGATATTCCTACGTAAGAATATTTTTTCATTATTTTTTCTCTCTTTGGGCGTTATTCTTTTTCAAAGCAAATCTATATTCTGCTAAGATAATCTTTACATCATCGTTCATTTTATCGCTTACTTCTTTCAAATTACTAAGATCGTAGGCATATTTTGTTCCTTCATCTTCATCATCGCTACGCCCTCTTAATTTCATCTGCTTGTCAATGATAAAAGCATATTCACTGGAAAGTTTGTCATCTAATTTCAAATCTGAATCCAGGCTTTCAAATAATCTCTTTATCTCTTTGTCTCCAAGCACTAGAAAAAACCATTCGGAAGCATCAGATGTTTTGTTGATTTCATTTCTGAAATCTTTGATACGTTCTTCTGAATTTAATTCAGTTATGCTTACAACCTGAAAATTATCAAACTTGTGATAGCGGTCATAAATCTTCTCTTTCATATTGAAAGCGTGAACCTTTATTACATCAAAGTCTTTTCCAAAGAAAGTGAGGATAGTGATTTTGTCATCGAAAGTAATCTGCTCAGTCTCAAATTCTTTTAATTCTGAAAGGTTTTCATTGAGTACGGGAAGTCTGCCAAATGAATTTATTCCGCTAGAAAAAAACAGATAAGCAACAAGCGGCAGTACAAATAAGACAATAAGAACAATGTACTTTTTCATGTTTAAAATATATGCAAAATTAAAAAAGGCGGTTCTCTAAAAACCGCCTTTTGAAGTATTTTTAACCTTTAATCTTTAGAAATCCCAAGTGATATAACCACTTTCGTAGATCTCCTGAATATATGTACCTTCTATGAGAAGGATGGCAATTAAATAGGATATAAGAAAAACGCCTGTCCATACTACCACTCTTCGCAGACTTGCAGCTTCATGCTCCATGTGCATAAATGCCCAGACTATGTAATAGGCTTTAATTATTGTTAGTACTATAAATATCCAGTTAAGAAGTGATAATGAAACCAAATCTGTATGAACCAAAAAATCTGGTTTAAAGATACCGAGTACTACCTCTACTATCGTTAAGATAGAAAGAATGATGAATACTTGCCAAATTCGCTTTTTCGCTCCTGAGTGTTCGCCGTGAGTTGTATCGTGTGCCATTGTGATATAATTCTTTATTAAAATGTTATACTAAGTAGAAAAAGGTAAAAACAAATACCCAAACTAAATCGACAAAGTGCCAGTATAGTCCGACCTTTTCCACCATTTCATAACTTCCTCTTTTCTCATATGTTCCTACTAAAACATTAAAGAATATAATAATTAGTATAATAACTCCTGAAAGAACGTGAAAACCGTGAAAGCCGGTAATGAAGAAGAAGAAACCTCCAAACAATGGTGCACCATATTCATTTTGAGATAAATTGGCACCTTGTATAACTCCAATACCCGATGTATTTAACTTGAGCAAAGATTCCTCTCTGTTTAAAACTTCTTTTTCACCCTCGTCAGTAATTTCCATGGTTCTAACCCGAAGATCTGGATTTGCAGCAAAGCCATTTTTCACATCTTCTATAGACAAAGGATTATAAGAAGCTTCAGAATTATACCATATCCCATTTTTAGCTTCATGCTGAGTTCTATCTTTTATAGATGCGCTGGAGAATTCCTCAAGAGCTACCCGATTACCTTCAGAGTCAGCAAACTGTATAATTTTACCACTTCTGGTTTCAACTGCTCCATATTCACCTGATATAAAATTAGACCATTCCCAAGCTTGAGAACCTATGAAAATAATACCTCCAAGTATTGTCAAAGCCATATAAGTAACGACTTTATTCTTTTGCATTTGGTGACCAGCATCTACAGCAAGAACCATTGTTACAGATGAAAAAATCAAGATAAACGTCATTAAAGCCACATAATACATCGGAGCATCTACACCGTGTAAGAATGGAAAATGATTAAACACTTCATCCGCTATAGGCCATTCATTTATAAATTTAAATCTTGTAAACCCATAAGCAGCCAAAAACCCTGAAAATGTAAGAGCATCCGATGAGATAAAGAACCACATCATCAATTTTCCATAACTCGCTTTAAGTGGTTTTTCATCACCTCCTCCCCAAGTCTTTCCCTCGGTACCTGTTTTCGCAACGGTAGTAGCTTCCATAAAAATCAAATATTAATGTTCTGCAAAAATAGACAATTTTATTATTATCTAAAGAAATATAAAAACAAAAAGAGGTATAGCCAAAGCCCATCTACGAAGTGCCAGAAGGTTACTCCCAAACGCAATCCCAACATGTTTCCTTTAGAATATTTCTTTTTAAAATGATTATAAATTACAACTAAAAGTACAATGAGACCGGCAGCTACGTGGACTACGTGTGCTAGAACCAATAGATACACAAAAGACATAGTGATGCTACTTGCGCTTCCAGTAAAGTAGTAACCCGCTTCCACAATTTCATCAAACCCGATGAATTGCATCACTATAAACAAAACCCCTAAAATGAAAGTGGATACGATTGCGATATTAGCTTTATCTGTATCACCTTCAGCTGTAAATTTTTTGGTCAAATGAAATGTAATACTGCTTATAAAAATGACCAGTGTACTCCAGATAAAAACATCTGGCAACTGATAATCTGTAAGCCAATCTGGGCGGTTTTTACTTACTACATAGGCACTAGTAAGACCAGCAAACATCATTCCCATACTTATGATGCCAAACCACATCATCATCATTCTCGCCCGTTTGTGTTTCTCGTCTAAAGCCATAATCTGATATATTTATCTAAAACGTAAATAATTTGTATTAAAGTAATATAGGACACACTTGCCAACATAAGTTGTCTTGCCTGTTTAATTTCTCTGTTTTTGAAAAGTTTAATTGCATAAAACAACATCACCAAACCTAGAGCAAAAATTAAAACTGCTGAAACCACAGACAACTTTAAGTCACCCGTTACTCCAAGTACTGGAACTACAGAAACAAGAAGTGTCCAAACTGTGTATAAAATAATTTGCATGGCAGTTCCTTTGTCTCTTTTGCCTGTAGGCAACATAAAAAAACCACCTTCCTTGTAATCGTCATAAAGCCACCATCCTAGTGACCAAAAGTGAGGGAATTGCCAAAAAAACTGTATCATAAATAGCGTCCCTGCCTCTATCCCGAAAGAACCTGTTGCAGCTACCCAACCCAGCATAAAAGGAATTGCTCCTGGGAATGCTCCAGCAAATACAGAAAGCGGAGTCATCGTTTTTAAAGGTGTGTAAATACTTACATAGAGAAAAATAGAAATGGCGCCAAACATGGCTGTAATAGGATTGATTACAAAAAGCAGTAGCAATCCAATGATGGTAAGAATTGTAGCTATGGCAAATGCGGTATTCACCGACATCGTGCCGGAAGGAATGGGACGGTTTTTGGTCCTCTTCATTTTTGCGTCAAGATCCTTCTCTATGATCTGGTTGAAAGCATTGGATGCACCAACCATTGCATAACCCCCAATTGCCAATAGGATTAAATTCCAAAAACTGAATTCATCTGCGCCTAACAAGTAACCTGCTATGGAAGAAAAAACAACACTTACAGCTAGTCTAAATTTTGTAAGCTCTTTGAAGTCTTTAATCCATAAAAGTATATTTGGATATGCTAAGGAGGTTGACAATACTTGAAATTTTTGCAAAGATACGGCTAAAAAGTTTTTTTTTAGAAGCAGACGTTCGTTAATATTTACTAAGTATTGGCTTAATAATCATAATACCAATTAAAAATATCTGTCCTGAATCCTAGATTAACCCAAGTTGTATTTCTGTCAAAATTTAGGGCTGTATTTTCTGAAACATCAAGTTTTCGATGAATTAAATTGAGGTAAACTTTTAGGTTAGTTGTGGGATTGACAATAAATCCAGCCTCGAGTTCGCCGTAATAAGAATTGCCCCTGTTTCCTTGACCAATATTTATCCCTTCATCTGCGATTCTTAACCTTTCATCTCCCAGTAAATTAGTTCCATAAAAAGGATCGCTGCTTTCATTGGTTTCGAAACCACGTTCACCAAAAATGAATTTAGCATGTCCATACCATCTGTCTTTCTTATATCTGGTAATGAATAAAAGTTCTCTAAAATTTGCCCCCCACAAATGGGCCATAGACTGGTTATCGTTGGTGTAATGAAGATTTAAAGTATTGTGAGAATAAGTGTAAGGTCTTACCTGGTTATATTCTAATTGTAAGAAAAGATTATCCACCTTGAAGGCATCAGCATATTTTACACCCATCTGGAAGCCGAATTTATTTTTCCAGCTCTTATTACCTGCAGTCACATCATCAACCGAAAATTCATCTATAAGTAGCTGACCATAGCTATTGATTTGGTCAGTCCATTTATATTTATAACTAAGGCCAATAAGGGATTTACCAGACCTGGAACCTGTGGAGTATTCAACCATATTGTAAAACAAAATTGGGTTTACAAAATTCCAATCGAAGCCTCGATTGGGTTCACTTTCAAACAAAACAGATTCAAATAAACCAATGTTAAGCCGTTTATTGACATTGTAGCTCAAATAATGAGTCGCCATGTATTTGGTCAAGAAAGCACCACCATCCGTGAGTATATTTGGATTTCTTAAAGAGGACCAGGTGTTCGTATACTTAAATTTCCAAAAACTTGTATTGACTTTTACATAGGCGTTGGGGGAGGCATTATCGCTCATGAAGAGAGATCTGTAACCGTCACCGATAAAATTATTACCCCTACCAAATTGTACGTCTAGAAAGTCTGTAGCATTATAAGACAGATAACCTTCAACAACGGGATAATCAAACCCATCACGATAAGGCTCTCCAATTCCTCGACCTGGAATATTCACCTGGCCTGAGTTCCTTCTCCCTAAATCCTCCGCTAAATCATTGAAATATCCTGCAAATTTTCCCTGGCTCTCATAAATCACCGTGAAAAAATTGAGCCGATCTCCTAAACCTCCTTGAAAAATACCAGCTCTAGTATTATTGTAGGTTGTAACGGACTCTTCAAAATCTCTACCTACCTGAAGATCTGCAGCAATATCAAACGTAAACCAATAATCTTCACCTTGTATTTGAACAGTATTTTCATTGAAAAATTTTCGTCCGAACCAGGTCTCCTTATCATAAAATAAAGCCCTGTTTTCTTTTTCAAAGTCGTAATAAGGTTGAACTTCTGTATACTTGTAAGGCTTTGAAGCTGTGTGCGCATTAGTTCCAATCTTATCCATCTTTGTCGTAAATCTATTATACAACTCATGAGATAAAGGAATGTTGAGACCGCTTTTGTACTGAGGATAGTTAAAGTCTTTTGTTTTTATATCATCAAATTCATTCTGGTAACTTTCTAATGGCTCTTCTTTCTGAATTGACTCTTCTTGAATAGATGATTGAAAAAGTGGGATTTGGAGTGGCATTCTAAATTGAACATAAGTTGGTGCTCCATTGTAAGTTGCGGGTCTAATTTTTGGAATACTACTGAAGACTCTTTCGAGTTCATCGTTCAATTCTTGGTATTCTGAATTCACATACAACATCTGAAATACCCCATCTCTGTCAACTTCAAAAATTACAGTCGCAATTCCATTATAATTTTCTGAAGAAATGATTTTAGGTTCATTATAATTGGAAAAAATAAAGGACTTGAGTTGATTCTTAAAACACTTTTCCTGTTCTGATTTTGAAATACTTTCACAAGAAGGAAAAGTAGGATAACTTTCAGTTTTTGAAATAAAGTTTTGACTGAAACCCGAAACAAAAGCAAGGAATAAAACTAAAGGAAGGCTTTTCATAATTTACTAGTTGGAAAGACTCTACAAATATGATTTAAAAATAGGAATAAAAAAATCCCGAATGCAATATTCGGGATTTAGGTATTATGAAATTATAAAATTTAGTCCTGGACTTGAAAAGTAATAGGAAGGGAATAAAGTACTCCTACATTTTGGCCTCTTTGTTGACCAGGTTTCATTTTAGGTAATTTTTTTATGACTCTTTCACCTTCAGACTGTAATCTTGGGTGTGGAGCTCTGGCTGCAACATTTGTAATGTTTCCGCTTTTATCAATTTTAAATTGAACGTAAACTCTATTTACACCGCTTAATCCTAGATCTGCAGCAAGACCAGTGTCAAAGTTTTTATTTACAAACTGACTTATCTTTTTACTCATGCATTGCTTACGTTCTTCATTGTTATTTAAGCCTTCACAACCTGGAAAAATTGGCACACTTTCAATAACAGCAAAAGGAACATCACCAATTTCTTCCTCTACCTCCTCTACTTCTTCAACTTCAACCACTTCATTCTGGTCAGTCTCAGTAGACTCAATAACGACTTCCTCCACTTCTTCATCATCTTCAACAACCTCAATTACTTCTGGTGCTGGTGGCGGTGGTGGTGGTGGTGGTGGTGTTTTTTGTATTTCAGTAATTGGCACATCTTCTTCATCTAACATGTCAAGATTTACAACACCAGTATCAATAGCATCTCTGTCATAGGTCTTCCATTCGATCATTATCAGTGTAATTCCTAGAACTAGTGCTAGTCCAATCTGGAAAAACAGAAGACTTTTTCTGGAAAGATCTTTCTTCGGATTCTTTTTTGGTTCCATATTATTATTTTAAATAGTTTACTAAAGTATAAAAAAAATGAAATTTACTTTCAATTTGGATTTATATTTTCAAAAATCTTTTTCTAAACAAATGAAATGTAAAATAACTTATAATAACTCCTGAGCTGTTTGCTATGATATCATAGATATCAAAAACCCTATAATCTGTTGTTATTTCTTGTAAAATCTCAATAACAATACCAAAACTAATAATTCCTAAAGAAATCAAAACATTTTTTTTAAAAGGTTTTGATGAGTAAGGGACTATAGCTAAAAGCCAAACAGTATTAAGAAAGAAATAAGCAATGAGATGATAAAGCTTATCTTCATATTGAACCTCAAGTTTTGGTAAGCTACTAATATCTGATAAAGACAAATAAAATATTAGAAGGGTACATAAAATTGCAAATACTAGAAGCAATTTACTATTCAATATGAGACTTATAAGTTTCTGCATCCATCAACTCTTTAATCTCGTCTTGATTTGCTATTTTCATTTTGATCATCCATCCTTTTTGGTATGGCTCCTCATTTACCATTTCTGGCTCATCTTCTAGTTCTTCATTGAATTCTAAAATTTCGCCACTAAGAGGTAAGTAAAGATCAGAAACTGTTTTTACTGCTTCTACAGTACCAAAAACTTCATCTTTATCCAAGGTTTCTCCAACGGTTTCCACTTCTACATATACTATGTCTCCAAGTTCACTTTGAGCAAAATCAGTAATACCAATAGTTGCTGTGTCTCCGTTAATCTCGATCCATTCGTGATCTTTTGTGTACTTTAAATTGTCTGGTGTGTTCATTCGTTAGTTATTTTTTTAATTTCCAAAATTATATCTCAACGTAACTCCTGTTCTAATCGTTGTTTGAGGAAATATCGTTGAAATTGCATTTTGCGAAAATACGTGATCGTAGAAAAATAATGCAGTTAAATTCTTAGTAAATGCATAATCTGCTACAAAATTTATTGACCAGATGTCCTGTCCGGAAGTTACTCGATTACTTAACACATCTAAATTTCTAATAATAGTTTCATTTCTTCTCAAAGAAAGGTCCGCTTTTATGTTCAAATCGCTACTCAACACTCTCCTATTTCCTTCAAATTGAGTTACAACTGTTAGATCTTTTATCCTGTACCCTAATCCAACAATGTACTCATCTCCTTGCATTTCTGTGAGCAAATTATTATTGAAGCTTAAAGACAGAGCCCGGTCTTTTCTAACTTCAGCAATCACACTTATAGAATTTTTCATTTCAAAATCAAACTTGACTAGGGGACTGAACTCTTCTATAAGATTAACATTTGAAACAAATAACTCTGGTCTAAAGTTGCCATTTTCATCTAAATTGAAATTTCCGAAAGGGTCTCTTCCGTTGAATTCTAAGTTGGATTGGAACTGATTGATTGTATAGGTTGACCTGTAGCCATGTTGAATAGAGAAACGGTTGAAGTTTTCTCTGAACCAGGTTAATCTCATAAATCCTGTATATTTCAAATTCCAGCCTGGTATTGGTATATCTCTAAGTATTCCCAGGTCTTCACTTTCTGGACTTGATCCCGTGTATGCCGATAAAAAAGATGGTAATAATACAGCCTGACTAGTTCTACCAAACCCAACCGGAAAACCATTTTCATCTATATTATTAGGATCGTTAAGATTGATTCCTGCTTGTTCTGCCAATCTATTGGCAACTATAAATCGATTTTCTCTAAACTGTTCAAAATTCTCTGAGACATCTCTTGTACTCGTGCTGAACGACGTGCGTATCATATTGGTAGAAATCCTGAAGTTCCCAAATGTGTTCGGAATGATGGAATTATATTCCATCGTTTCAGGATCTACCCTGAAGTTCTCAGTATACGTATCAGAATACAGTCTATTGGCGATTAAGTCTACAGTAAGACCTGGCAAAAGTTTTAATCCTGCCTGGATATCCAATTGTTGATTATCTGTCCTGGTATATTGTTCATTAAAATCCTGATACATTGTAAGCCAGCCTCTTCTTGCCGCTTCTCGTCTTACATCGTTTTGGCTTCCAAAAGTAAAACCAGCAGTAGGTTTCAAAGTTCCACCAAAACCAACATCATTGGTATAGCCTGGCAAGAAAATACCCTTCGTGTCAGAATAATTAACTTGTACTCTGTCCAAAGCGGTCACAATTCCGATAAGCGTATTCACGGCTTTATCGCCAACGCTTAATTCTGTGTCAGTATTTTGTGTAGTATTATTTTGGTTTCCTCCTTGATTTTCTTCCTGCCCTTGACCAGGTTGTCTTCTTCTTACGTTTCTTTTGATCTCTGCCGGATTTTGAGCTCTTTTCTTCGTCAATCCTAAGTAAGAATAAAAACTAGACATATTCAAGTTCGAATTGATTTGATGACTTGCCGAATTTTGAACTGAGTTCCCCAGATCTGGTATTCCTTCAAGACCTCTTAAAATTTCTGAACCCTTAGTCCATAAAAAATCACCTGTATAAGAGTATTGTGTTTGAACAAATTTTAAAAAAGGAATTTTATTAAACGGTAGAGTGTAATTAAGCTGAAGTTGTTGATAATGCCTGTTCGGTATTCCTACATCAAAGAAATCATCGAAAATACCGATACTGTTATCCTGTAAATTATTTTCATCTATGTAATTCCTTACAATTCTATTGGTGGAGGCGTTAAAGTTGAAATTAAGAGCTTTGGTCAAGCTATAATCTATGGCGTATTCCCAATCAAAAAAGTAGTTCCTTTGGAATAACTTCGGAGTTCCGAGGCTTCCTGGGGGCAGATTAAATTCTCTATACCTCAACTCATTGTATTGTCTATTCACATTTGCTCCAGCAGTAATACTATTGGGCAAAAGATTGACATTAAAATCTTTGAAAATTGCAAAATACGGACTTTCAAAAAGACCTATATTTTCTAAAGGTTTAACTTCCAGAGGTTGAAAGTTGAAGCCATAAGTAAGTGCAGCATCTACATTTTGATCTAGAGATTCTCTTATTTCAAAATCTCTATAATCGGTTTGATTATAACTGGCGGATAATGTAAAATTCTCAACATCATAAGGCATTGGTGTTTTATCTTCATTGGTTCTGTCCTTTCTCAGACCAATAACACTAATTCCCTGCCTTCTGGTGTATGTTTCAGCCTGCTCTTGAAATTCAGCTCTATCATTTTCATCAGCGGTATTATCCAAGAGGGTTTCAAGTTCGAGGTCACCAAATACAGGATCAAACTGTGGAGTAATGAGTTCTTCGCCCCTATTATAGTTCAGTGGGATTTTTACTCCCCACTTTTGAGGAAGGACCTGGCCTAAATTAAGCCCTGTAACAACATCATATTGCTGGATATCTTCTCTGCTCCTTTGGTTTGGACCTTGCTCAATTGCTCCAAAACCTATAGTAGATATTCTTCCACTTGCTGAGACATTTGCAAAATCTGCAAAATTGGTATCGAGGTTTAAAACTGTAGCCCAACCTCCTTCATTTTTCAAACCCGACAACCTCATTTCATTAAACCAAACTTCACCAGAAACGTTTTGACCGCTGGAATTCTTAAGACCAAGCATCATAACTCTTATGTTACCAAAACTAGGATTACCAATAATTCCCACTTTAAGATTTTCATTGAAGCTACCATTAACAGGATTTAGAGATTCATCAAAATAATTGAGCTCAAGATTACTTAAATTGTCGTCACCGAGAACTCTAGATTTAATCTGCTGAAGTAATTCTAAAGGAAGATTCAAATCATTTTCTAAAGGCCAAACACCTCTGGGAGAGAGATCTTGAGGATCTGAAACTTTTAAAGGAATTTCAATCTGGTAATAGTTACTGGTAAAATCAATACCCATTCTTATAAAAGCCGTAAGCTGGTCATCTTGGAGCTGGGTGTTGGGTGATGGTAATGATTGTGCGTGCAAATACATTTCCAATCGTTCAAATTGCCGCATATCAATCTGGTAGTTTTTGAAAACCCCTCTAGAATCTTCAGACTTTAAGTTACTCACTTTTAAAGCAAGAGACTTTTCATCTTCACGAATAGCTACATTATTATTTACTAATTCCTCTCTCAAAACTCCAGGCGGAGTTACGTAATTTGAAGTGATTTCTTCGCTTACTGCTTCAGAATTAAACTGGGTATTTCCAATATTTGGATTTGATCCATCTGGTAAAATGGGTTGATCGTAGGTAAAATAATCTCCTCTTACGAGTTCCAAAGTTCCAAATCTTAAGATCGTTTCCTGACTGAAGTCTGTCATAAACATTCTCATGAACCGTATAGATCTGAGGTCACTTATTCCCCCGATAGCAAATTCTTCGCTAGTTCTCAACGGAACTCTAAACTGAACCCATCTTGCTTCTATTTCTTGTCCATTTTGAAGCGTCGTAATCACTTCCTGAACATCCGTAATGTAATCTGAATTTATTCCAGGCCTAGAGCTTGTATTATTTTCTACACTCATGTTAGGAAAAACAGGAACTTCATACTCAAAGTAACTATCGATCGTATTCATGGTGTTGTCCATATTTACATCTTCAACATCTGGAAAAGCAGAATTACCACGATTATTCTCCGTGACTTCCACAGGATTGTTTCCTTCAGTACCATTAAAATTTCTGTACCGATTTAGAATATCTCCATTTCTATCTAAATAATACTGGTAATCATCATTGGAAGGATCTTCGAAGCTTGAAAATTCGGGAAACTTTTCGGCCTCATCTAGATTATCTAATCCATCAAATCCAACGTCTTGATTTACTCTTTCTTGCCCATTGGTATCAAAAGCATAGACCAAAGATTGATTGCTTGGTACTTTAGCATAATTGGTCGATAAAGTATTTGAATTTCCGCCATCTTCTGGTAGACCATTTTCAAATTGTTTTCTCCCATCTTTCAAAATATCCTCGGATATACTTCCAAAGTTAAGTACCACTTTACCTCCTGTATTTGCAGTATTTTCAGGATAGATAAAAGGATCCATCACCCAAAATTCGACATACTCTACATTGGATTGTTCAAAATCTGTAGTTTGTAAACCTCTCATTATACCCCCAAAATTTTGATTCGGGTTAGGAAGTGTGTTATCGCTAGTGGCTGCCGAATTGTAGTTATACATTCCTCTTTCACTGGGTCTGTATACCAAATCCAACGGAAATAAAGTTTGAATTTGTCCAGGTACAATATCAATATTGGGAAATATTTCATTCACGAGAATCCGTCTTGAGTAATATTGAGAAAGATCTTCGTCTGTTACATCTCCTGGTCTTTGAAAACTATAAAAAATGGGGTCTATGGTATACCAATTGAGCTTGGCTCTATAATCATTTGTGCTTATATCATTGTTGGCATCGTATGTACCGTTAGCATCATTTGGCCCTCTGTAACCTACTGGAGCGCTTGACAACTTCCAAGCCTGCGGATCTATAACAGAGATAGACGTTTGTGAACCTTCAAAATCGTCTACATAACTTGTAGCATCTCCTTCAAAATCACTTGCATTTGGGCTTCCGGGTAATAAATAAGCAAATTCTCCTCTGAGAGAAAAATTCGATTCTACATCTGTATCAATATTTGGTAGTTTATTAACCATTCTGGTAAAGAATGGAACTGTAGTATTATAATTGAAATTAACTCCGTAAATACTATTATTCACAGGTTCGGTCCCATAATCTGCTTTTTGGGTAATCGGTCTTTCGTTCAAATTTAAAAATGTTCCACCTATCAGTAATTCTTCACTAAACCTATGCTGAACATCAATTCCTGTAAATCGCTTGGTTTGCCTTCCAAATAAAGCATTGTTTTCTGTAGACACCTGGATTGGAGTATCCGAAGCGAGTAAGGCATCATCGAGGATGTTTACCCTTCCTAACTCATAATCCACCGTATAATCTATTCCTTCCTGAAGTATTCTGCCTCCTGCGGAAACAGTCACAGAACCCCTGGGAACGTTGAAGGCACCAATAGGGATTCCACCAGTATTTGAAGCTTTATAACGTCCTGATAATTTGAATTTATTTTTCTCAGCTCCTTCTTGTTGAGCCTGTATTTTGGTAGTTGCATAAAGACTTCTGAAAACATACTTGGATTGGTTTTCGTTATAAGTCTGAGGATTATCATAATCTTCTGAACCAGTCTCTAATTTACTAAAGAGGTGCTCGCCAAAAGGTTCTACTTTGGTAAACTTTAAAATTCCGTTTTGAGGATCAATGGTGATATTGGGCACAAAGTCAAAAAAGCCGTCGCCACCATTCACGGGGTCATTATTAAAATTTAAGTTATCGAGATCTAAAACCTGCAAAAGGTTAGTTTCACTCACATCATCTGGAAGAGGGGTTGTGCTCCCTGGCGCTTCGGTAATAAAGTTGACAGGTTGTGGATCTGCATATAAAATATTGAATCTAAACCCGTCCTGCTCCAATCCAGAAGCTCCTAGACTGTAAAAGTTTTTCATCATCAGATCCCAAATTGGCTCCTGGACAAAGGTAATTGGACTCTTGAGTAGTTTTACAATTAAGTTTTGGTTGAGTGCAATTTGCTCCTCCTGTTGTTCCGGGTTTTCTTGAGTTTCTGTTCCTGGGGGTCCCCCATTTCCAAATTCACCAACACGAAACACCCGCCCATCGGTTGTAGTATATTCAAAAGCAACTCCTAAAACCTCGTCATTGTTAAGACGTTGATTCAAAGAAATATACCCTAACTGAGTGTTTAAGTAATATTCATTGGGCTGCAATTCTCTTGCATTTTCTAGAATTGCATAATCACGCCCTTCAGAAACAAAAGACTGTGCAGAACCAAAGCCCTCCTGTATGGATGCTAGATCTCTTATCTGGCTCGTCAGCACCGACTGCCCGCTACCAAGAGCACTGGGGTTGAACAAGTTATTAGCATTATTAGGTCTTCCGTTGGGGTTCAATATAAAATTGGGGACTGGAGATGGTATTGGGTCACCTGTATTATCATCTTGTAATAATCCTAGATTGCCAGGTTCACTTTCACCAAGATCTTGCAAAGCAATAATATTCCTTGCATTGGATGTCGTTGCAGAATTGTTTGTCCGATTGGTAACCCAAACCTGAAGTCTTGTAATCTGAATCCTGCTATTGATAAAGGGATAGTTTTCTAAAGCTCGATCATATTCGTCTCTAAAGAAATGGGCAAGAAAAAAGTGCCTGTTTTCATCATAGTCCAAAGCAAATTTATCAAATTCTCTCACAGTCGCTCCACCCTGGATATTTACACTTTGTCGCTCTGAATTTAATTCTGAAAATACTCCCGTTATTGTAGTCTTTCCGAATTGAAGCTGAGTTTTTACACCAAACAAACTTTGTGAACCTTGTATAAGCGAACTATTTAAAGGCATCTGAACGTTACCCACTTCAATCTTTTGAATAATATCGTCTTCAGAAGGAGTATAATCCAATTTAATTTGATTCTGAAAATCAAAAGTTGATTCCGTATCATATTCAGCATTCACTTGCAGTCGAGTCCCTACTGAAGCTTGTAAACTCATGCTGATGCGTTGATCAAAATCAAAAGTGAGATTGCTTTGATTTCTTGGAGATAACGAGGGATTATCCTGTTTACCATATAGGATGCCCATGTCTACGGCAACAGACCCCCTGGGTTGTACATCGATTTCATTTCCTCCAAATACTGACTGAAAAAAAGAATTGTTCACGTAAAAAATAGGAATCAAATTCTTTTGATTCTCCTCGTCGCCTTTTCCTAAACTGGCATCAGATTTCTCTTTGAAATAAGCTTTCATCTGTTCTTCCAGAACAAGATCTTCAAATTCCTGAGGGGTGAGAACCAAAGGATATTTTGTATTTACAGAACCGATTTTTTCTGTGTAGATATACCGATCTAAAATAGGATCATACTCATATTTCGAAACTATACTCGATGGATTTGGCATAGATATATTGCCAAAAGAAGGACCTTTAGGAATAGAATCTTGCTCATCCTGAGCATAAACATCAGATGCAAATAATATTGCAACAAGTAAAACTACAGGGCAAGAAATTATGTTAATGAGTCGATGAGTAATCTTCAAATGCTTTATAGATTTTTTAAGGCGAGTTTGATTATCTCTTCAACGCTTGCATTTGGATTATTATTACAAATTTTAGTGATAATTTTTCCAGATTGTTTTCTCGTGTAACCTAAAGTCTCCAAAGCGGATAAGGCTTCTTCTTTATTGGCGTGACTTGGAGAACTAACAATTTCTGTAAGCGCTTCTGTACTTTTGAATTTATCTTTAAGGTCTAAAATAACACGTTGTGCAGTTTTCTTACCAATACCTTTTACACTTTGTATGGTGTCTGTGTCTTCACTCGTGATTGCTTCAATCACCTGTTCCGGGGTAAGAGAAGATAACATTATCCTAGCTGTACTTGCACCAATACCAGACACGGATAATAATTGTCTAAATACTAGACGTTCCGCCTTATCTATAAATCCATATAACGTGTGGGAATCCTCTTTAACCTGAAGATGGGTGAATATTGTGATCAATTCTTCATCCTTCAAACGAGAAAAGGTATGAAGTGAAATATTCACCTCATACCCTATCCCGTTACAATCTATAACTATATGAGTTGGGTTTTTTTCTAAAAGTTTACCTCGTAGCTGAGTAATCATCTTAACTTAATTTTAGGAATCAAATGTAACAAAATTAAGTTTAGAACTTAAAAGTCTTTACCACATTATAAGCCACTCAATAATGGGATCTACTATACCTTACGCTTGCTTTTTTGCTGAGCATCTACAACCGCAACAGCAGACATATTTACCATCTCATCTACACTCGCTCCAAGTTGAAAAACATGAGCTGGCTTATTAAGTCCCATCAAAATTGGTCCTATGGAACCAGCACTATTTAGTTCTTTCATTAACTTATAAGTACTATTAGCAGAGTCAAGATTTGGATAAATGAGTGTATTGACTTTTTTTCCATTAAGTTTAGAAAAAGGAAATTTATCCATTCTCATTTTCTTGTTGAGAGCAAAATCAATTTGCAACTCTCCATCAACTGCAATTTCCGGATAATTTTTATGTAAATATTCCACTGCTTCTTTCACCTTTGATGCATTCGGATAGCTGGATGATCCGAAGTTGGAATACGAAGCCATAGCGATAACAGGGTCTATTCCAAACATTTTCACTGTTTTGGCTGTCATCTGGGCGATTTTAGCCAAAACTGTAGAGTCCGGATCTATGTTGATAGAGGTGTCACTAATAAAGATAGGCCCTCTTTTGGAGTTCATTAAGTTGGTAGCTGCTACATTGGTAACTCCTTTTTCTTTTCCTATTAATTCTAAAATCGGCTTTAGAACTGCAGGGTAAGCTCTAGAATATCCAGATAACATAGCATCTGCATCTCCGTTCTCTACCATCATTGCTGCAAAATAGTTTCGCTCTCTTATCAATTTTTTAGCATCGTAAAGAGTAACACCCTTTCTACTTCTTTTTTTCCAAAGAGCTTCCGCATATTCGTGTCTCTGTTTTTGCTCTTCATCAGATTTAGGATCTATGATAATGATATCCTCTCCTTCAAATTCAATTTCACTCATCAATTCAAGGATTACATCTCTTCTGCCTAGAAGTATGGGTGTAGCGATTTTTTCATCATAAACCTGTTGAGCGGCCTTTAAAACATCCAGATGATCTGCTTCAGCATAAACTATACGTTTAGGGTCTTGTTTAGCACGGTTAATAAGAAGTCTTGTTATCTTATCCTCACTTCCCATACGTTCCAGAAGATCTTCTTTGTAAGCCTCCCAATCTTCAATCGGAGTCTGAGCCACACCAGAATCCATAGCTGCCTTGGCAACGGCAGGTGGGACTTCAGCAATAAGTCTGGGATCAAAAGGTTTAGGTATGATATAATCTCTTCCAAAGTTGAGGCGTGTTTCAGCATAAGCAATATTCACTTGCTCTGGAACAGGTTCTTTGGCAAGTCTAGCCAGTGCTTTAACAGCGGCCATTTTCATCTCTTCGTTTATTTGCGTTGCGCGAACATCCAATGCACCTCTGAATATGTATGGAAATCCAAGAACGTTATTGACCTGATTTGGAAAATCTGTCCGTCCTGTTGCCATAATAATATCATCCCGAGTCTCTAAAGCTAGATCGTAATCTATTTCTGGATCTGGATTGGCCATTGCAAAAACAATAGGATCAGGCGCCATTTTTTTCAGCATTTCTGCCTTTAAAACTCCTCCCACAGAAAGCCCTAAAAACACATCTGCATTTTCGATTGCCTCGTTTAAATCTTTTATTTTTCTGGTTGTTGCAAACTCTATCTGTTTAGTAGATAAGTCATCTCTACTTTTATCAATTATCCCTTGACTATCAAACATCAGGATATTTTCTTTTTTAACACCAAGCAAGACATAAAGTTTTGTGCAAGCAATAGCAGCGGAACCTGCTCCAGACACTACAATCTGAACTTCATCTATTTTTTTGTCTGCCAGCTCTAAAGCATTCAAAAGTGCTGCAGCAGAAATAATAGCTGTTCCGTGCTGGTCATCATGCATCACAGGAATTGGCAATTCTGCTTTGAGTCTTTCTTCTATTTCGAAAGCTTCTGGAGCTTTAATATCTTCTAAATTGATACCCCCAAAAGTTGGTGCGATATTTTTTACTGTTTCAATAAATGCATCTATATCCTTGGTGTCTACTTCAATATCAAACACATCGATATCAGCAAATATTTTGAACAGTAAGGCTTTACCTTCCATAACTGGCTTGGAGGCTTCAGCTCCGATATCACCGAGTCCCAAAACGGCTGTTCCGTTTGATATTACTGCTACCAGATTTCCTTTGTTGGTGTATTTATAAGCATTTTGAACGTCCTTTTCTATCTCCTTACAAGGCTCGGCTACTCCTGGAGAATACGCCAACCCTAAATCTCTTTGGGATGCATGTTTCTTGGTAGGCACGACTTCTATTTTACCAGGTCTTGGTTTGGCGTGGTAGACTAAGGCTTCTCTGCGTTTTCTTGATGTACTCATAGGTTTCTTACTCTTGTCGAAGTCGTTTTAACTTCAACATATATTAAAAAAAACAAAGGTAAGGCTTAAGTCTAATTCTGAAAGACATCCGCTTCAATATTAGAACCAACATTTAATTGTTGCGGAACTTCTAAAAACTAAGAATCATAAAATTTAACAGAAAAGAGAACTTACCTATTTGCGAAAAATTGAATTATCTACAGGATTGATCTGGGGGGCATACTTTATAGGGGATTTAACTTGATTGAATATAATTCATATTTCTTTTCAAGCCTTCATACTTGGTACGTTTTACGGCTGATTTTCTGAAAATTTCATTGAAAATATCTTTAGTAATTTCCTCCCAGTCTTTTTTATCGAAAGAAAGCAAATCTGGATGAGGGTTGAACAATGGCTCATTATGAGGTTTACTAAATCGGTTCCAGGGACAAACATCCTGGCAAATGTCACAGCCAAACATCCAGTCTTCAAATTTATCTTGAAAGCCGTTGGGAATTTCATTCTTCAATTCAATGGTGAAATAGGAAATGCATTTGCTTCCATCCACTTTGTAGGGTTCATAAATCGCATCTGTGGGGCAGGCATCAATACATTTAGTGCATGAACCACAATGATCTGTTACTGGGGTATCGTATTCCAGATCGATATCCAAAATCAATTCGGCAATGAAATAAAACGACCCTGTTTGTTTTGACAGTAAATTGGAATGTTTGCCTACCCAGCCCAAACCACTTTTAGCGGCCCAGGCTTTTTCCAAAACTGGAGCAGAATCTACAAAAGCTCTACCTCCAATTTCACCTATTTCCTGATTCAGCGTATGCATCAGTTCCCTCAACTTAGACTTTATGATGTGATGGTAGTCTCTACCATAAGCATATTTACTGATTTTGTAGGTGTCGTCTCTTTGAGTTTCTTCTGGGAAATAATTATAGAGTAAAGAAATCACGCTTTTGGAACCTTCAACGAGTTTGGTAGGGTCCAAACGTTTGTCGAAATGATTTTCCATATACTGCATCTCACCATGAGCATTTTGCTTCAACCAATTTTCCAATCGCGGAGCTTCTTCTTCTAAAAACTCAGCCTTAGAAATTCCACAAGACAAAAACCCAAGGCGATCTGCTTCAGCTTTTATCAGTTGGGTGTAGGTTTCTTTAGTTGAGATAAGCTTATCGTTTTGAAAATTTTACAAAGGCATTTTTTGGCTTCAAGCTAATGAGAGGCTGGATTTCAATTTCTGGTTTGACTTCTTCGATTTTAAATTTTTTCAACAGCTGATGAAGAGCTAAAGTGATTTCATACATTGCAAAATTATTACCAATACATTTCCGAGGTCCGGCCCCAAAAGGAAAGTAAAAATCGGCTACGCTCCTTGTCTCTGCAAAGCGGTCCGGATTGAAATCTGAAGAATTGTCCCAATTTTTTGCATTCCTGTGTATTTGATGCACAGAAAAAAGTAATGTGGTATTTTTAGGAATCTCAAAACCTTTAAAAGAATCCTCTTCAATATTTTGCCTGTCGATAAAGTAAACCGGAGGAAATAAACGCATAGATTCTTCAATCACGTTTTGGGTGTATTTACTTTCTTTTAGAACCTCAAAAAGTGATCTCTCCTCGAGATCTTTAATTTCTGAATATAACTTTTCCTGAACCTTAGCTTTTTGTCCGATCAACTGTATTGTGAAGGACAAGGCATTGGATGTAGTTTCATGTCCCGCAATAAAAAGAATGAGAATTTCATCGATCAGTTGTTCTTCGTTCATCTTTGAACCGTCCTCATAGCTCAATCCCATTAGCATGTCCAAAAGGTCTTTCCCTTCTTGTTTGGAATCTCGCCTTCTTTTTATAATACCCGATAATAAATCTCTTGCATCCTGACTTAAACCCAAATTCCGCTTAAGTTGTCCACTTAATATAAACCACCATTTTTTATAAGGTTGTCTCAATTCTTTGACGAGCATTTTCTGAGTTTCTTCGGTGATGAACTGTAGTCTTGCTATTTCTTCTGAATTTATGGCGTCACTGAAAAGACTTTTAACCACCACTTTAAAGGCTAAATCATTAAATATTGGAAATATATCAATCGTCTTATCGACTTCAATTCTGTCTAATTCCTTATCAATGGCTTCTACCATAAAATCTAAAAGCGTGTAAAGATTCTTTCTGTGGAAGGCTGGTTGAATCAATTTTCGCTGAAATTTCCACTCATCACCATCAGAAGTGAGTAGACCGTGACCAACATACTTGGCAAGATCTTTAGTCTGAATCTCAGTTTTTTTGAAATTCTTTTGATTATCTCGTAGCGCATATATAGCAAACTCAGGATCTCTGGAAAAAACTACAGAATTTCCAAACCCAAGGTTTAGTCTAAATGTATCACCTAGTTTTTCAAAATTTTTTTGATGAAAAGGAAGAGGGTTTTTTAATATTCCGCCTGCATGTGTAAAAAAATCAATCGAAGGAACTTCAGGAAGTTGTTTTAAATCTGACATAAATAATAATTAAAATAATCCACCTTGTTTATTTTCTCTAAGCCTTCCAAGGTGTTTGTAGGCAGATTCTGTTACTTCTCTACCACGAGGAGTTCTATTGATAAACCCCTTCTGAATAAGGAAAGGTTCATAAACCTCTTCAATAGTCTCTGCATTTTCGCTCACTGCTGTAGCCAATGTTGTAAGTCCGACGGGACCACCTTTAAATTTGTCGATGATGGTAAGTAATATTTTATTATCCATATCATCAAGACCGAAGGCATCAACATTTAAAGCTTTCAAACTATATTTTGAAATTTCCATATCAATTTTACCATTGCCTTTTATCTGGGCAAAATCTCTTACTCTCCTCAAAAGTGCATTGGCAATCCTAGGAGTTCCTCTGCTTCTGCCAGCAATTTCAATAGCTGCTTCACTGGTTATGGACACACCAAGAATAGAGGCACTTCTCAAAATAATATCGCTGAGTAACTCTGTTGAATAGTACTCCAATCTACTTGATATTCCAAACCTTGCTCGCATGGGTGCAGTAAGCAATCCTGACCTTGTAGTTGCTCCAACTAATGTAAAAGGATTTAAGTTGATTTCAACACTTCTGGCGTTAGGACCAGATTCGATCATAATATCAATCTTGAAATCTTCCATTGCTGAATACAAGTACTCTTCAACAACAGAACTTAGTCTATGGATTTCATCAATAAACAATACATCCCTAGGTTCGAGGTTGGTCAACAAACCAGCAAGGTCACCAGGCTTATCTATAACCGGACCTGAAGTAATTTTGATGCCTGTTTCTAATTCGTTAGCGAGTATATGCGCTAAGGTAGTTTTACCAAGTCCGGGAGGACCATGGAAAAGCGTATGGTCGAGAGCTTCACCACGAAGATTGGCAGCCTTAACGAAGACCTGTAAATTTTCTAGAACATGAGATTGACCTGCAAAATCATCGAATGAGAGTGGTCTTAAAGCTTTTTCAACTTCTTGATCTTGAGGAGTGAAGTTTTCACCGGAGGCATCTAAATTTTCATTCATAAAACAAAGATAAATAAAAAAGCCTCCAAGGAGTTAATGCTTGGAGGCTTCTAATTTTTTATTGACAAATTATTCATTCATCTCTTCTTCGTTATCTTGGACAGGAACATTTTGTGGAACAAAATCTTGTCCCGCAATGATGTAATCTGTGTCTTCCTTATTTCTTTTGCTGTAATCATAAGACCATCTATACACTTTAGGAATTTCTCCAGGCCAGTTACCGTGAATATGTTTTACAGGCGTAGTCCATTCTAGTGTATTTGATTTCCATGGATTTTGTTCAGCCTTTTTACCGTAAAATATCGAGTGAATAAAATTATAAACAAAGAATATTTGAGCTGCGGCAGTAATAAAAGCAAAAACTGAAATTAAGATATTAGTATCTGCTAAATCATCAAAATATGGAAATTCAGTAAACTTGTAGTAACGTCTTGGTAATCCAGCCATACCAATGAAGTGCATTGGGAAGAAAATACCGTAAGCACCAACTGCAGTTATCCAGAAATGTACATAACCTAAGTTTTTACTCATCATTCTTCCAAACATCTTTGGAAACCAGTGATAGATACCCGCAAATAAACCATACAATGCTGAAATACCCATAACTAAATGGAAGTGAGCAATTACAAAATAAGTATCGTGAACATTGATATCAAGTGTACTATCTCCTAAAATAATACCAGTCAAACCACCAGTAACGAACGTAGATACAAGACCTATTGAAAACAACATGGCTGGATTCAACTGTAAGTTACCCTTCCAAAGCGTAGTTATATAGTTGAAAGCTTTTACTCCAGAAGGTATAGCAATCAATAATGTGGTAAATGTAAATACAGAACCTAAGAATGGATTCATACCAGATACGAACATATGGTGACCCCAAACAACAGTAGACAAGAAGGCGATGGCAAGAATGGAAGCAATCATAGCTCTGTAACCAAATATTGGTTTTCTTGAGTTAGTCGCAATGATCTCTGACGTAATACCAAGAGCCGGTAAAAGGACGATATAAACTTCAGGGTGTCCTAAAAACCAGAAAAGGTGTTCATATAATACTGGTGAACCTCCTTGGTAAGATAAAACTTCACCTTGAATATAAATATCACTTAAGAAGAATGAGGTTCCAAAACTTCTATCCATCAACAATAATAAACCTGCGGCTAATAAAACCGGGAAAGAAACGACACCAATAATGGCAGTAACAAAAAATGCCCAAATTGTCAAGGGGAGTCTTGTCATTGTCATACCTTGAGTTCTAAGGTTTAAGACTGTAACAATATAGTTTAATGAGCCTAACAAAGAGGAGGCGATAAATATAGTAATCGCTACTAACCATAATGTCATCCCCAATCCTGAACCACCTATAGCTTGTGGTAATGCACTAAGTGGAGGGTAGACTGTCCATCCAGCAGATGCAGGACCAGCTTCTACAAAAAAGGAGGAGACAATAACAACACAAGAAATAAAGAACAACCAATAGGATATCATGTTCATAAATCCTGATGCCATATCTCTAGCCCCAATTTGCAAGGGTATAAGTAAATTACTAAACGTACCACTTAAACCTGCAGTAAGGACATAAAAAACCATAATAGTTCCGTGGATTGTAGAAAGAGCCAAATAGATACTTGGATCCATTACTCCATCTTCACCAAATCGCCCTAACAAAACCTCGTAAATCCAAAAGGATTCATTAGGCCAGGCTAATTGAAGCCTCATAAGCATAGACATAGAGATTCCAATGAATCCCATAATAAGACCAGAGATCAAATATTGCTTAGCGATCATTTTATGATCGGTACTAAAAATGTACTTCTCTATGAAAGTGGGCTCGTGGTGACCTTCCTCGTGTGCATGATCGTTAGCAAGTGGTTGTGCAGCTACTGACATATATATTCTTGTTTAATTTTATAATTAATTTTGGGCTGTTAATTCTCCAAATGTTTGTTGCTCCGATATCCATTTTTGATACTCTTCTTCTGTTTCGACAACAATTTTCATTTGCATGTTGTAGTGAGATACACCACAAATTTTATTACACAACAGATAATACTCGAATTCATAGTCCTTCTCATCTGGACCTAAATTGTCATTATTTTGACGAATTTCGTTGATATTTTTAACTTTTTCAACCATGTATTCGCTATTTCGGATTTCTTTAGAAGTTGTTGTAGGAGTGAAACCAAACTGGGTGGTCATACCAGGAACAACGTTCATTTGTGATCTGAAAAATGGAAAATAGGCGGAGTGTAACACGTCCTGAGATCTGAATTTAAAAAGAACTTGTCTGTCTACAGGCAAGTGAAGCTCTGTTGTAATTTTATCGTCCTGAGCATAAGGATCAGATTCATTTAGACCTAACTGATTTATGCCTTCTATGAATCTGACGTTTGCTTCTCCAAGTGTTCCATCTTCTCCTGAATAACGGGCTCTCCAGTCAAACTGATAAGCGTATATCTCTACAACTAATGTATCGTCTGTTTCCTGGACATTCATGATTTCCGACCAACTGAATAATCCATAAATAATCAAAGCTGCAAGAGTTATAACGGGTATGATAGTCCAAATAAATTCCAGCTTATCATTATCGGCATAAAACAGGGCTTTCTGACCTTTTTTACCTCTGTATTTATAAGCAAACCAGTGGATCAAAAACTGGATAATAACTTGAACAAACATGATAAGTCCAAGAGATATAAAAAATAATTGATCGTAATCATCTGAGTGGGAAGAAGCACCAGGAGCATAAAATTTACTTAAACTCCAAAATGAATAAATCATTAACCCATACAGGAAAACCGTAAAAACCAGAAATATTTTTCCTTGCTTTTGATTGTCTTCATTAGTGGCTATTTGAGAATCATCGCTTTCAATTGGCTGGGATAATTTGAAGATTTTTGAAATCTGCCAAATCGTAATCCCTAATAAGGCTGCGACTAAAATGATAAGTAATGCGGTCATCTTCTATCTTTCTTTTAAATAGTTTTAATAATGGAAATGTTTGCTTTCTTCTAGAAAAGCACCGTGTTGAACTGTTAGCGGAGCTTTTGCTAATGCTTTGAACACTGTAAATATAAATATACCTAGTATCAGCAATATTGAGCTAATTTCAGGAATACCAATCGTCCAGGATTCTCCAACTGTACCTGGCATAATCATAACGAAAAAGTTTAGATAATGTCCCAAAAGGATTATAACCCCTGCGAAAACAATTATCCAATTAATTCTCTTAAAGTCTGAATTGATAAGAATAAGCATTGGTAACACCCAATTCAAAATAACAGTACTGAAGAATAATACAGGGTAATCCTCCAATCTTTGTGCGTAATAAGTCACCTCCTCTGGGATATTTGAATACCATATCAATAGAAATTGAGAAAACCATAGGTAGGCCCAGAATATTGAAAAGCCCATCATGAATTTACCTAAATCATGGATATGACTATTGTTGACATGCTCTAGGTAGCCCTTACCTTTTAGGTAAATAGTAACTATTGCAATAGTTGTTACAGCCGATACCAAAATACTGGCTAATACAAACCATCCAAACAAAGTACTAAACCAGTGAGTATCAATACTCATAATCCAATCCCACGACATCATAGACTCTGTTACAATAAAAAACACCAAGAATCCTGCTGAAAGCTTAAAATTACGCTTGTGAAGCCTTAAGTCAAAACCTTCATCCATTTTTCTGGAATTCTTAATAATCAGTTTAGAAAACAATATCCATCCAGCTAAATATATAAAAGCTCTAATTAAGAAAAAGGGAGTATTTAGATAAGCCACCTTATTCTGAATGATTTCATCGTGAGCTACCACTTCAGGATCCATCCAAACAAAAAGATGATTGAGATGTAAACTTGAAAGTATTAAAAGTAAATATACAATGATACCCCCTGGAACTAAGTAGGAAGAAATACCTTCCATAACTCTAAACAGTACGGGAGACCATCCAGCTTGTGATGCATTCTGTAAAGCATAGAATACAAAAACCCCAAGTGAAATTAGAAATAAAAATAAAGCAGGAACATAGATTGCAGCCCATGGTTTATTTTGTAGTTGGTGATAAATGTGTTCAGCGTGCTCATCGTCACCGTGTGCATCAGAACTAGATGAAGAATTAGCTTCCATAGCGACACTTTCACCCTCGTGGGACGCGCCGTCTGAATGTAGCATTTCTTTAACCTCTTCTACAGAAGATGGTGCATCTATGAAACTATAAACCAATCCAATAGCCCCTATAACAATAAGGATTAAGGAGAATAATTTTATTTTACTTGACATTGTGTACATAATATCTCAGCTATGTATTATAATTAGTTTTATTCTGATTCTGTTTCAAATTCCCTAGGTTCTTTACCTTCCAATTCAGCTTTCAACTTCATGACATAGTGGTCAACAAGCCATAGTTCTTCACTGTTCATTTGTGAAGCATAAGAACCCATAGTATTTATACCATGCCACATTACATGATAAACACTACCTTCTGTAATAGCTCTACCCTGGTCATCATAGCTAGGAACACCAAGAATTTTCTCTCTCTCTACTAAATAGCCTTTACCATTACCATTTTCTCCGTGGCATGTAGCGCAGTAGATGTTATAAAGTTCTTTTCCCGTAGCTAGATTCTCTTCGGTGTAAGGAACTTCATTTTTCAATTCTTCCTTCGCCTTTGTATAGCCCTCTGTATTATCTTCATATTCATATGGCGTAAAGCCACGAGGTATAGAACCCTCTACAACAGTCAATGCTTCTTGCTCCTCTGGAAATATCTCATATTCTCCATAGGTATCGTAAGGTACTGAAACGTACATGTTTGGAAAGTACTGATAGTTACGCTCCGTTTTATCAGAACAAGAGATAAAAGCTAAGGAAAAAACTATAAGTAATATAGTAATCAAACTTTTCATAAACTTATTTATTATCAATTAATTTAATTTCAGAAGCACCATTTTCATGTAAAACTTCTGCAATGGCTTGCACATTATTTTCGTTTACTGAAATTTCCATCAAAAATTTATCGTCTGTAGTTCTTACATCAGGGTTTTCAGATTTTTTGAAAGGCCATAATTTACTTCTCATATAAAAAGTAATGACCATAAGGTGTGCAGCAAAAAATACTGTCATTTCAAACATAATAGGCACAAAGGCTGGCATATTTTCTATATAACTGAAACTTGGCTTACCTCCAATGTTTTGAGGCCAATCTTCTATCATAATGAAATCCATCATCCAGGTAGCTACAGCCAAACCAACTAAACCGTATAGGAATGAGGTGATCGCCAGACGTGTATGAGAAAGACCCATAGCCTTGTCCAGACCGTGAACAGGAAATGGACAAAAGACTTCTTTTATACTATATTTTTTCTCACGCAAAGCTTTAACGGCCTGCATCAATATATCATCGTCTGTAAAAATCGCATGTAAAGATTTTGATGCCATTATGAGTTTGATTTTGAATTAAACTGTGCTGAAAAATCTGGTAAAGGTTCTTGCTTAGGCTCAACATATAATTTAGCGTCGTCTCCTTTTTCAGCTCTTATTTTTTTGAATTTTTCTCCGGAAGCTTTCAATATTGATTTTACTTCAGCTTGAGCAATTACTGGGAATGTTCTTGAGTATAATAAAAACAACACAAAGAAGAATCCAATAGTTCCTACAAATATGCCAATATCGACAAATGTTGGTGAGAACATGGTCCAAGCTGACGGCATATAATCTCTGTGCAATGAAGTCACAATAATTACAAAACGCTCAAACCACATACCAATATTTACTACAATAGATATAAAGAATGAGAACATAATACTTCTTCTCAACTTTGGAAACCACATAAGTTGTGGAGAAAACACGTTACAAGTCATCATTGACCAATAAGCCCAGGCATAAGGACCTGTTGCCCTGTTAAGGAAAGCATACTGTTCGTATTCTACACCAGAATACCATGCCATAAACAATTCCGTAATGTAAGCAACACCAACAATAGAGCCGGTAATCATGATGACTATATTCATCAACTCAATATGCTGAATGGTGATATAATTTTCTAGGTTGGATACTTTTCTCATAATAATAAGAAGCGTATTCACCATAGCAAATCCTGAAAATACAGCTCCCGCAACAAAATAGGGAGGGAATATAGTGGTGTGCCAACCTGGTATTACAGAAGTAGCAAAGTCAAAAGATACAATAGTGTGAACTGACAATACAAGAGGCGTTGCCAAACCAGCTAATACAAGGGAAACTTCCTCGAAACGTTGCCAGTCTTTCGCTCTACCACTCCACCCAAAAGCGAGTATTCCATAAATATGCTTTTGGAATGGCTTTACAGCTCTGTCTCTAATCATTGCAAAATCTGGCAGTAAACCTGTCCACCAGAATACTAAAGAAACCGATAAATAAGTTGAAATCGCAAATACATCCCAAAGTAATGGGGAATTAAAGTTTACCCACAAGGATCCATATTGATTTGGAATAGGAAGAACCCAATAAGCCAACCATGGACGACCCATGTGAATAATTGGGAACAAACCAGCTTGTACTACGGCAAAAATAGTCATTGCCTCTGCAGACCTATTAATTGCCATTCTCCACTTTTGTCTGAAAAGCAAAAGTACTGCCGAAATAAGTGTTCCAGCGTGGCCAATACCTACCCACCATACGAAGTTAGTAATATCCCAGGCCCATCCAATTGTCTTGTTAAGACCCCAGGTACCAATGCCTTCGGAGACAGTATATACTATACAGCCTAAACCCCATAAAAAGGCAATGAGTGCAATTGAGAAAGCAACCCACCATGATTTATTTGCCTGCCCTTCAACAGATCTTACCACATCCAATGTAACGTCATGGTAAGACTTATCTCCTGTAACTAAGGGTTTTCTAATAGGCGATTCGTAATGAGACATAATTTGATATAAATTTGTTCCTAATTAGTTGATTAAGCTTCTGTTGTGTTTCTAACTTTAGTATGGTACATGACATTTGGCTTGGTACCTAAATACTCTAGGAGATGATACATTCTATCATCTTGAGTCTTTTTATACACAACACTTTCTTTATCATTAATATCTCCAAATACCATTGCGCCATTGTCACAAGCGGCAGAACAAGCAGTCTGGAATTCTCCATCTTCAATAACTCTTCCTTCTCGCTTAGCGTCAAGTATAGTTTTTTGTGTCATTTGTATACACATAGAACATTTCTCCATTACACCACGTGATCTTACAGTCACATCTGGATTTAATACCATACGTCCAAGATCATTGTTCATATGATAGTCAAATTCGTCATTTTGGTTATATAAAAACCAATTGAAACGTCTAACCTTATAGGGACAGTTGTTGGCGCAATATCTTGTACCGACACAACGATTGTAAGTCATATGATTTTGACCTTGGCGTCCGTGAGCAGATGCTGCAACAGGACAAACGGTCTCACATGGAGCATGGTTACAGTGCTGACACATTACAGGCTGAAAAATAACCTGAACATCTTCTGCTGAAGCCACTTCAAGATCTCCGTAGGTACCAATAGCACTGCTTAAGCCTGAGATATCATTTTTCTTATCATAATCACCCTGGATAGTATCTTCAGAAGAATAGTACCTATCGATTCTTAACCAGTGCATATCCCTACTCTTACGGATTTCATCTTTACCAACTACAGGGACATTGTTCTCACTGTGACAAGCTATAACACATGCGCCGCAACCAGTACAAGCATTTAAATCGATTGATAGATTAAAATGGTGACCAATAGATCTATCAAATTCATCCCACAAATCTACATCTGGGCTCGTCACCTCAACTTCTTGATGATTAAGAGAAACTTCAGGAACTGCATTCCAGTGTTTTTTATCTTTAGTATTGAATATCTCCAAGGAAGTTTCCTTTACGATATCCTTTCTACCCATCATTGTATGGTGCAACTGGACACAAGCAAACTCATGAACACCATCTACTTTATCAACTTTTACAGTTTGATTGACATCAAAGTTTTGATATAGAGGATAAGCATTTACACCAACCTGCATTTCTTCTTGTATGGATTCGATTTTACCATATCCCAAGGCAACACCTATTGACCCAGGAGCTTGTCCTGGCTGAATAATCACTGGTAGTTTAGCAAGTTTTTTATCACCAATGGCGACTGTAACGTAATTCCCGTTCAAAGCACCGTTGGCGACATTGGTATTTACAAGACCTAAGCTTTCAGCATCATACTTAGACATTGTTACATAATTGTCCCAAGAAGTTCTAGTTACGGGATCTGGCATTTCTTGCAACCATGGATTATTAGCCTGACGACCGTCACCCATGGAAGTTTTAGTGTATAAAGTCAATTCAAATCCTTCTGAATCACTCTTGGAAACAAGTTTTCTGGCTCCGGCTGAGATATCAATAGTCGAAGTTTCTTCTACTTTTGATAAATCCATATCGTAGACAAAACTACCATCATGAAGTGATTGATTCCAAGATATGCCTTCGAACGTAGACTTGAAGTTATCTTTTACATATTCATAATATTTAAAAGAACTATTATTCAGCTTCAACAAGCAATCTTCAAATTGCTTTGTATTGAATAATGGTTTTATTGTGGGCTGTATTAAGCTAAAGTCATTCTTAGTAACTCTAACATCTCCCCATGATTCAAGATAATGTGGAGTTGCCGCAATATATTTGAAAAGTTTAGCAGTTTCGTCTTTCTTCATTGAAAAACTCACTGTAGTTTCTACATTTTTTATAGCTGAAACAAATTCATCAGCATTAGGAAGAGAATATGCAGGATTCACACCGGCTACCATAACACTTCCAACCTTGCCTGCATTCATTTCTGAAATCACAGTCTGAATTGTAGAATTTTTTCCTTGACGAATAAGACGTGGATTTTCAATATTGAAAACCTGGCTGGATAGTTTTTCATTAATCTCTAAAGCCATTGCCTGTGCTTCTACTGAATCTAATCCAGTAACAAATATAGCTCCAGAAGACTTAGATTTCAATTGAGCAATTGCGTTGTCAACATGGCTTTGTAAGGCATCACTAAGGTCTGTAGAAGCTACTCTACCCACAATTTGGTTATAAACTTCAACCACAATTTGGTTTTGCAAAGAAGGCTTTACAGGAACTCTTTTATCTGCGTTTGCTCCACTCAAAGTCATGTTAGCTTCAAATTGCACGTGGCGAGACATTTTACCGTTATTTGGAACTCTGCTCTTACTGTAGCCAGAATCAAAAGCACCTCCCTGCCAATCTCCTAGAAAGTCAGCACCAACAGATACAATCATTTCTGATTTTGAGAAATCATAGTTAGGAAGAGCTCTATATCCGTACTTAGCTTCAAATGCATTTAAAGCAGATTCATCAGAAACCGTGTCATATACAACATGTTCCACATTCGGATACTTCTCCTGAAATTCTTTAATAAGTTTCTCAGTAGATGGAGAAGCAAATGTCTGAGTTATCAAGTAAGTCTTTTTATCAGAAGTAGCTTTTAGTTCTGTTTCAAGAGAAGAAAAGAATTCAGTCCACGTTACATCTCTATTTTCAATCTGTGGGTTTTGAAGACGTTTAATGTCATACAAATCCAGAACAGATGCATGAACTCTAGCTTTACCAGCAGAAAGCCCATTGGATTCTTTATTAGTTTCAATTTTAATAGGTCGACCTTCTCTGGTTTTCACAAGGATACTTGCAAAATCAAAGCCGTCGGCAATAGTTGTCGCATAATAATCTGCAACACCAGGAACAATGCGTTCTGGCTGAACAACGTAAGGAATCGACTTAATAACTGGACCTTCACAAGCCGCTAAAGATGCAGCCGCTGTACTAAATCCAACATACTTAAGAAAGTCTCTACGCGATGTTTGAGAACTCTCTAGCTTATCCTTATCACCTAAAAACTCATCTGCAGGAATATGTTCTGCAAATTCATTTTGTTCAAGCGCTTCTACAAGAGGGCTGTTTTCCTCAAGTTGTTCAGCACTTTTCCAATATTTTTTTTCTGATGACATATTAAACTTTAATTTTTCTTTATTGATATTAATAATGACACTTTCCACATTCCAGACCACCCATTTCTGCAGCGGTTAACTGATCAACATCATACTTTTTGGAAAGTTCTTCATGTATTTTTTCGTAATAGGCATTACCTTCAACCTTGATGTTGGTTTCTCGGTGACAATTAATACACCAGCCCATTGTTAGAGGTGCGTACTGTTTTTGGATTTCGTAAGTTTCAACTGGACCGTGACAAGTTTGGCAATCAATTTGGCCAACAGTTACGTGTTGTGAATGGTTGAAGTAAGCAAAATCTGGAAGATTATGAATACGAATCCACTTCACAGGCTTTGTATCTCCAGTGAAAGATTGAGTGGAAGTATCCCAGCCTGTAGCTTCGTAAAGCTTTTGAATTTCAGCGTTGTAATCGACACCATATTCTTTTTGACCCTCAGCTTGAGTTTCCGGCGCGACCTCAGCAATCTGTTTGTGACAATTCATACAGACATTCAACGAAGGTATACCTGAATGCTTTGAAACTCTTGCAGAAGAGTGACAGTACTTACATTCTATTTGGTTTTCACCAGCATGTATTCTGTGAGAATAATGTATCGGCTGAATCGGCGCATAGCCTTGATCAACACCAACTTGCATTAAAAAGCCATATCCACCCCAAGCTACTGCCAACAATAAGAATACCACTGCCACAAGAACTAAAAATTGATTCTCAGCAAACGCTACCCAAATTGGTTTCCCTTTAGGCTTGTCAGCTCTTACGGGAATTCCATTAACCTCAGCAAAACGATTTAAAGTTTTATTGACAAGGTATAAGATAACTGAAAGTACAAGTAAGACCACTGCAAGTAATCCCAGTACAATTTCAGTAGAAATACCACCACCACCTTGTGCGTCTGCAGCTGGAGCAGCAGCTACATCAACTATAGGTTCTGGTTTTGGCATTTCAACATAAGCTAATATGTTATTGATATCTTCTTCACCCAGCTGTGGATAAGCATTCATGGCTACTTTATTCCATTCCTCATACAATTGAACAGCTTGTGAATCCCCAGATTTTATCAGCTCCTGGCTATTGACAATCCATTTGTACAACCAATCCATTTCTCTTCGGTCTGTAACCTTGTGTAACGCAGGTCCAGTTGCATTTTTGTAGCGCTTGTGACAAGCGGCACAAAGAGAATTGAATAACTCTTTTCCTTTTGCATCATCAGCATTTACAACTACTTCTGGCACATAATCGCCGTATCCTCCTTCTTCTTCGTCTTGTGCAAATGTTGTAAAGGTGAAAAGCAAAAGAAACATTAGGAAGAAATGTTTCAAATTTAATGGGCGTTCCATCGTCTTTCTCATATGTATTTTATTAATCTTTTTGAATGTGATGCCCGTAAAAATATAGGTTTAAGCATCAAAAAAACTGACTACAAAAGTAATACTTATAAGACGTTTCTGGAATACCTACATATGTTAAATGGCAATTTATAATCTTTCTAAATTACAATTTAAATGCTTTATTTTGCGTTAAACTGTACATTTGCTTTAAAACCAATGAGATGTTAAAAAATGTAGTTTTCACCTGTATATTTATTGTTTTTTATTTTTCAGCAAACCCATGTTTTGCACAAGATAAATTAAACACTACTGAACTGAATATGGTGAAAAAATTAATCAAAGAAAAGCATCAACTAGAATCTAACAATGAACTAAAGAGTTCCTATAAATTACAAATTTTTTCAGGTCCTTTAGACGATGCCAAGAACACCAGAGTTAAGTTCGAGACTTTAGAATTTGACTTAGATTCAAAAATAATTTATCAAACTCCAAATTATAAAGTATGGGTTGGAAACTACAGAAACAGAATCCAAGCCGATAGAGCTTTTGATAAAATAAAATCTGAATACCCAAATACGCTTATCATAAGGCCTGGGAAATAAAAACTAAGCATCAGCTGAGTATTCCTAAAATTTATATCTGTAAATTTTGAAACCTTGTAAGAATTTTCTCGTAAGTAAGACTAAAGTTAAAGATGAATACCACTACAGCACTTTTAATTTTTGCAAGAACTGCTTCCGAAGAAAGTAAGCATAAGTCATTCAAGGCTTCTGAAGCTTTTTTCAGGTATCAAAATAAAAAGTTGCTTGAACTGGCTAAAACATCAGGACTTGACTACTTCTGGGTAGACGAAAGCCATCAAATTGGTGAAAACTTTGCCCAACGTTACCTCAACGCCATTCAGTTTGTTTTTGAAAAAGATTATGAACAGGTCATCTCCATAGGAAACGATTCTCCAGGCTTGAGTTTAGATCAAATAAATCAATCTGTTCAACTTCTCAAATCCAGGGATATGTGTTTTGGTCCTTCTCAGGACGGAGGCTTCTATCTTTGGGGAGTAAAAAAAGCATTTTTCAAAAAAGAAGAGTTTCAGAATTTCCCCTGGAAAACTCAGAATCTGCTTTCAGTAATTTTAACTACTCTTGAGCAGCAATCAATTTCAGTAGATTATCTCCAAACCTTAGGGGATCTGGATTTTCGGGAAGATGCTCAGCACCTGCTGAAAAACACCAAACTATCCTTCACACTAAAGGACATTTTGCTTCAGATGATCAATCCGAAGCAAAATGTACTTTCCCTATTTCAACCCCATTTAAAATCAAAATTCACAGACGTTTATTATAATAAAGGATCGCCAAAAAGCTGCTTAATACAGACCTTTTGAAACTTTAATGAACATGTAATAATGTTATAAAATCCGTGTGAAATATCTGGTTCTATTAATTCTTCGTGAAAGCCTTGGAAGTAAACCTTGGAATTTTGGGCCTAAAATTTCAGGAAATCTGTCTGCCTTTTTAGGCTGATTAGACCTTCAATCACGGATTAAACAAACACCATAATGAAACTATTTCTCATTGCCGCCTGGCAATTATTTGTGATCACTATGTTTTCACAAAATACCTTTTATGAATCCAGAATCGTGGATAGTGATCAAAATCCTATTCCATATGCCGCTGTAAATGAAACAGGTACTCAAAACTATACCACTACAGATGCTAATGGCTTTTTTAAATTAAAGACCCAGTCTGAAAATTTTACACTTCAAATCTCCTCAATAGGGTTTAAAACTCTCAGTATTGAAGTAAAAAACGGCTTACTCCAGGATGAAATTATTTTAAAGGATTCCGAAGAGGTACTCAGTGAGGTTGTCGTGACAGCATTAGGCATCAAAAAAGAAAGACGCTCTTTGTCTTCTTCAGTTTCTACAGTAAATTCTGAACAAATGGTCAATGTGCCGCAAACCAATATGGTGAATGGCATGGCTGGTCAAGTAGCAGGGGTACAAATTACCAATGGATCCAGCGGCGTGGGGTCATCGTCACGAATTATCATACGTGGTGAAAATTCTCTAAGTGGCAGTAACCAGCCGTTGTTTGTGGTAGATGGAGTTCCGATTAGCAACGAACAAATCACCAGCGATCTTGTTAATAACGGCGCTTTACAGGAGGTGGATTATGGTAATGGAGCTTCAGAGTTTAGTCCAGACGACATCGAATCGATTTCTATATTGAAAGGTGCTGGTTCTGCGGCACTCTACGGCACTCGTGCTGCAAACGGAGTTGTTCTTATCACTACAAAACGTGGTAAGAAATCTAAAGGCTTAGGAGTTAGCATCAATAGTAATTTTACGGTTGAAACTCTATTAACGCTTCCAGAATATCAAAATGAGTACGGTTTAGGTTCTAATGGCCAATATGCCTTCCAAGATGGAGTTGGGGCAGGAATAAACGATGGAGGCATAAGCAGTTATGGACCACGACTGGATACTGGTCTTTCGATTCCACAATTCGATAGTCCGTCTGTGGATATCAACGGTAATCCTGTTCGAGCAGGTGATGTGAGTTCCCGTAGGCTTGCAGATGGTTCTTTTACTCCTATCACTGCCACTCCCTGGGTTGCAAGACCAGATAACGTTCGTGATTTTTTCAATACCGGTATCACTTACCAAAATAATATTGCCATAAGCAACCGAGGAGATATTGGAGGAATGCGTTTGTCTTACAGCAATCTGCGTAACGAAGGCATTGTTCCTAACACAGACCTGAAAAGAGATGGTATTGCTTTAAGTCTAGACCAGGAACTTAGTGATAAGCTAAAGGTCAACACATTTCTGAATTTCATAAACACGCGAAGTGGCAATCGTCCCAACTTAGGTTATGGTTATGAAAATGTACTTTACGGCTTCAACTGGACGGGTCGCCAAGCCAACATTGGTTCTATGAGAGATTACTGGCAAGCTGGGCAAACGGGGCGTCAACATTATGATATCAATTATTTATGGCTCACTAACCCCTACCTCACTCTGTTTGAAAACACCAACAGTTTTGATAAGAACAGAATTTTGGGAAATGCATCTGCCACTTATGAATTTAGCGATCATTTATCGTTTAAAGCAAGAACGAGTATAGATACTTATGATGATCAAAGGAATTTCAGGAGGGCGGTTAGTACCAATGCGAATCCTTTTGGTTCCTATAGAGAAGACAACGTGCGCTTTACTGAAATGAATACCGATCTTTTGCTTTCTTATCGAAATAAAATCAACGAAGATTGGGACTATACGCTTACCGCAGGAGCCAATCGATTTGACCAGGAAATACAATATTCATTTTCTGAAGCCTCACAGCTAGCATTACCCGAAATCTTTACGTTAGCGAACTCTCGTTCCCCATTACTTGGGAATAGCGAAAGTTTTAAAAAACGCATCAACAGTGTCTATAGCACAGTCAATTTTGCATTTAAAAATGAACTATACGCTGATTTCACGTTTAGAAACGACTGGAGTAGCACTCTGCCTTCAGAAAATAACTCATTCAGCTATTATTCTGCAGGGTTAAGCTATATAGCTTCAGAGCGCTTCAAGCTACCTGAAGCTGTATCATTTCTAAAATTCAGATTAAGTGCAGCATCGGTAGGAAATGATACAGACCCCTTCCAAAATTCACAAAATTTTCAGTTAAATGGTAATTATGGTTCCAACTTTAGAGTCACAAATGCCACAGTTTTACAAAACACCAACTTAAGACCAGAACGACTGGATGCTTATGAGGCTGGTTTGGAAACTTGGTTTTTTAAAGGAAGACTTCAACTAGATGCTTCTGTATATCAAAATGTAAGTAAAAATCAAATCATCTCCAGACCAGTTTCTAATGCAAGCGGCTTTTCGAGCTTTAATGAAAATGGAGGTCAGATCAGAACCAGAGGTGTGGAAGTCATGTTGTCGGCATCACCTATTAAATTAAATGACTTTCAATGGAATACCGCTTTAAATTTTAGTACGTTTAGAAGTATTGTGACCGAGCTTCCACAAGGCGTGGATCAATTTGTAACTGCTACAGCAGACGTCTTTAGCGGTAGTGGCGGTTCTAACACAGTCTTTTATATCGCCAGAGAAAACGGCCGAGTAGGCGACATGTATGGATCTGGCTTTATTCAAATTGACGGTCAAAACCTATTTGACTCCAATGGCTTACCCGTTCAGGATCCCAACTTACGTAAATTAGGAAATTACAATCCAGACTTCTCTGTAGGTTTGAATAACAGCTTTTCTTACAAAAATTTTGATGTAAATATTTTATTTGACTGGCGTCAAGGTGGCACCATCGTGTCTAGAATTAAAGCCCTTGGAAGCACATCTGGCGTTTTAAGGGAAACCTTGGCTGGCCGGGAAGGAGGTTCGCCAAGTACTCGTTTTGCTGATGGAAATGGTGTTGTAGGAGATGGAGTGATGAATGTTGGATCTTCAGAAAACCCAGTCTATGTGCCCAATACAACTGCAGCCGCGGCAAGCACTTTCAATAATGCTTTTTATGATAGAGGGAATGAAGAAAGTGCGCTTTATGATGCTTCTTATGTTAAACTGAGGCAGCTCAGCATCTACTATACATTTCCTCAAAAAATAGCTAAATCTCTGGGTACAGAAGATCTGAAAATTGGACTCACAGGAAATAATTTATTGCTATTTACAGAAAACCCTCATTTTGACCCAGAACTCAATGCCTTACAAGGCCGTAATATCGTTCAAGGCGTGGAAGATTTTTCATACCCTTCGACTAGAAGTTTTGGCGTCAGTTTAAAAACCAATTTTTAATATAACTAATATGAAATATATACAACCCTTTCTTTTTGCATTGATGTTTCTATTGACATTAAGTTGCACAGAGGATTTTGAAGACATCAACGACAATCCTAATGCTCCTCAGGAGGTGAGTCCAGAATTTTTGTTGACCAATGTGATTTTAGAACAAATCAATGAGCACACCTATACGCAAGGCTTAAGATTCAACAACTACCTGGCTCAATTTAATGCAGATGTCGAATTTGAAAGAATTGATCGCTATGAATTGGGCAGCAACTCTGGCTATTGGAACATGATATTTGGTCTATTGGCAGATTTGGAATCTATGAAAGAACTACCAGGCTACAATGATGCCTACGATGCTGTGGCAGAAATTTACAGAGTTTATCTCTTTTCTCAACTTACAGACTTGTGGGGTGATGTGCCTTACAGCGAAGCCATTCAGTTCAATGAGCTCAACTTCACACCTGTCTACGATACTCAAGAAGATATCTATATCCATCCAGAAAATGGCCTGTTAGCAAAACTGGAAGTTGCGGCTGCTCAACTTGAAGATACTAGCGAAAGTATACGGGGAGATGTGATGTTCAATAACGATCTTACCCAATGGTTCCAATTTGCCAACTCGCTACAAGTAAGATTTCGGTTACGCATCAGTAAACGATTTACAGACTTTACCCCACTCCAACAGCTTGCAGATGGAGGCAACCTCATGCAATCCAATACCGATAATGCTGTTGTGCCCTACTTAAGCTCTGCTCCCAACCAATTTCCATTGTTCAATGCAGCAACAGGAATATTTCAAGGCTTAAAAATGAGTGAGACTGTAGAAAATCAATTAAAACAATGGAACGATCCTAGACTAGACGTTTTTTTCAAGCCAACTCCAAAAAGTATACTGGATGGAACTCCTGAATTTAAAGGTTTGCAAAATGGACTGAGCACACAATCCATAAGCGAAAGAGGAGTTGACCTTAATGATCTTTCAGTTCTATCAGATCGGTTTAGGACTATGCCTAACGGAGTAGACGCTCAGATTATGTTGTATTCTGAAGTGCAATTTGCATTGGCTGAAGCTGTAGAGCGCGGTTTTATTTCTGGTAATGCAGAAGTCTATTATCAAAACGGAATTGAAGCTCATTTTGAATACTATGGAGCTTCACTACCAGGCGATTACTTTACTCGAGATGCTGTCGCATTGAATGGTTCTACCGAAGAAAATCTTGAAAAAATACTTACACAAAAATGGCTAAGTCTATTTATGATTGGCCATGAAGCGTGGTTTAATATCAGAAGAACAGGCTTCCCAAAACTGATGCCAGGACCAGACAACTTTAACGATAACAGGTACCCTGTACGCTATTTGTATCCAGAATCTGAACAAGCAGTGAATAAAGAAAATTATGATACGGCTGTGGAAAGAATCGATGGTGATGATATCAACTCCAAAAACTGGTGGGAAAATTAAATTAACTCAAAACAAACTCTAATGCAAAATCTATATAGAAATACGCTTGTCATCTTGTTTACACTTGCACTAATAAGCTGCCAAAGTGACCAAAGAAACACTAAAGAAAACACCGCTGACTTAGATGGTAAAGCCACAACCGAATCTACTTTAGATAAAACTAATGAAGAAGAAGGAAAGAAAAAAGTGTGGATAGATGCTGATGTGGCCGTAGGCATGAAGCGTTATGAACGCGAAGGCTATAGCGATGTAGATGATGGCTTTGCTATTTTGCAGCTTTTTAAAGCTGAGAATATTGAGGTCAAAGGGATGAGTGCTGTATTTGGGAATACGAGAATTGATGATGCTTACCGCCTTTCTCAAAAAATGGTCGATGATTTCGCACCATACGAGATCCCCGTTTTCAAAGGAGCAGGAAAAGCAATCACCTTAGATGAGATAGAAACTAACGACGCTGTAGAAGCCTTAGCAGAAGCCTTGAAAAAAGAACCTTTGCATATATTGGCTATTGGCCCTGCTACAAATATTGCCACTTTAGTGTTGTTATATCCTGAATTGAAATCTCAGATAAAAGAAGTAGTACTTGTCGCTGGAAGACGAACCCCAACCTCCTATTTTGAAATTGGCAAACCAGAAGTAAAACACGCACCAGACCTTAACTTTGATTTGGATAACGATGCCTTTCGAGTGCTGTTGGAAAATGAGATTTCAGTTGTCCTTTGCCCGTTTGAAATTTCCAACAAAGTGTGGATCACTCAAAAAGATCTAGGAAAACTGAGTGAAGGCGACCCAGCTAGCAAGTGGATGGCCAAAGAATCACAACCCTGGTTGCAACAATGGCAGTCAATGGGAGAAAACGGATTTAACCCTTTTGATGTTTTGGCAAGCCATTATCTCATTGCCCCGGAAGATATTATACAAGAAGATCTAAATGCTCATCTGGAAATTCACCCCAATGACATGAAACTGGATTCTCCTGGAAATCATTTCAAAAATTATCTTCTTTGTAATGAAACTCATGGATCCACTGTGACATATTGTTATGATGTTGTTGAAGATTATCATGAAAAATTGATGGAAAGCCTTTTAAAATAAAAAAGCCGAGGATAATGAAACATGTAGAAGAATTAACTGCAGACAAGGCCAGTTTAGAAAGCTATCTAAAGGGACAAGGTTGGTTACAACTGAATGAAAAGATCACAGCATTAGAAATACCAGGCGCTGGAAATATGAATTTCACGATTCGTGTAAAAACTGGGGAGCGTAGTTTTATTGTAAAACAAAGCCGGGAGTACGTAGAGAAATTCCCTCAAGTTCCAGCTCCCTCTGAACGTGCGCTACGAGAAGCAGAATTTTATCAGTTGGTTTCAAACAAGAGTTTGCTCAATGAAAAGATGCCAAAACTCATCGGCGTCGATAAAAAAAATCACGTCTTAAATCTTGAAGATTTAGGACACGGGGTAGACTATACCTTTTTATATCAAAAAGGGGAGCATATCGATGAAGCAGAGCTTAAGCAAATAATGACTTTCATTGCTAATCTCCATAAAGCCATAAACACCAAAACTACTGATACCAGACTGCCCAATAGAAAAATGCGAAAGCTCAATCACGAACATATATTTATTTACCCCTATCTTGAAGATAACGGTCTAAATCTAGACGACGTTCTCCCTGGCCTCCGAGCGGCAGGAAAACCATTTAAGCAGGATGAGGCCTTAAAGAAAAAGGTGGGAAAATTAGGAGATCGGTATCTACAGGATGGAAACACCTTACTACACGGGGACTATTTTCCTGGAAGCTGGTTGAAGACGAACGATGGGATTAAAATTATCGATCCAGAATTCTGCTTTTTTGGAGAGGTAGAATTTGAAATTGGTGTCACTTTAGCACACCTTAAAATGGCTGATCAACCAGATAAATTGGTAGAAAAGGCTTTGAGATTTTATAAAGATCGATCTGCTTTAAATGAATCTCTTTGTAAGCAATTCATGGCTGTAGAAATTTTACGCAGGATTTTAGGTTTGGCACAATTGCCATTAAGTCTTGATCTAGAAAAACGAAAAGAATTATTGAACGAAGCGCAGTCAATTCTGATACCAGAATAAATCACATGTTCTAGGCTAATTTAGTAACAGATGATAATGACAGGAAAAACCAATCGTTTCGAGTAACCTGTTCAAATATTAAAAGATGATATCTTTGAAAAAAGATTCTAAAGGTTTAGAGAAACACACTTAAAACTACAGATTTGAAATACAAACTTTTAATTTCAATTATTATGTTTGGAGGACTTCCGTTTTTGGGAATCTCCCAAAACAAGATTGACAAAGCTTTAAAACGATACAACTCAAATTCAGTAGAATACATTAGTACTGAAGACTTGATTCATCTGAAAAATTCAAGCGACAACATCAAAATTTTAGACACGAGAGAAGCCTCAGAATATAGCATAAGTCATATTCAAGACGCCATTTATGCTGGATACGATGATTTCAACTTGCAACACATTCAAGATAAAATCGATACCAAAGATACCATTGTAGTCTATTGCTCCATTGGAGTACGTTCCGAAGATATTGGAGAAGAACTTCTAAAAGCAGGATATGAAAATATTTATAACCTCTACGGAGGAATTTTTGATTGGATGAATAAAGACCAAAAGGTCTACGATCACAAAGGAAATCCAACCGATAAAGTCCATGCCTACGACAGATTTTGGGGTGATTACTTAGAAAAAGGACAGAAAGTATATTAATGGATAGATTAATTATAGTTTTTGCAAAAAACCCTGAACTTGGCAAGTGTAAAACACGTTTGGCCAAAAGCATTGGAAGTGAAAAGGCTTTAGAGGTTTATAAAGAATTGATAAAACACACGGCTAAAATAATCAGCAACGTTAGCGCTAGTCGGGCAGTGTTTTATTCAGAAAAAATTCAAAAAAATGACTTCTGGGACGATTCTCAATTTCATAAATCAGTACAGAGCAGCGGTCATCTTGGTGAGAAAATGCAAGCTGCTTTTGAATGGGGTTTTGCTCAAGGCTATTCTAAAATTTGTATTGTTGGTAGCGACTTATTTGAGCTTGAAACTTCGGACTTTGAAAAAGCATTTCTGGAATTAGAACAAAAGGACCTGGTTTTTGGACCCGCCAACGATGGTGGATATTATCTCATGGGTATGTCTACGTTTTACAAAGAAGCCTTTCTGGAAAAAGCATGGAGTACAGAAACTGTCCTAAAGCAAACTCTAAAAGATTTAAAGAATCAAAACATTGCATTTCTGAAAACCAAAACCGATATTGACATTGTAGAAGATTTGGTAAAACATCCAGAATTTCATCATGTTATACCACACCAAATTTTAAAAAAACTAACATAAATCTATGAAAGACAGACTAGAAAAAACTGTAAGCTACCTTGAAGAAAAAGGATTTGAAAATCCTGAAATCGGCATCATTCTCGGCACAGGCTTGGGAAAACTGATTGACCAAATAGACATTGAAAAAGAAATAAGTTACAACCACATTCCACACTTCCCGACAGCAACAGTGGAGTTTCATCAGGGCAAATTTATTTTTGGCAGCTTAGGTGGCAAGAAAGTCGTAGTTATGCAAGGACGTTTTCATTTTTATGAAGGCTACTCGCTGCAAGACATTACTTATCCCGTACGCATTATGAAGGAATTGGGCATACAGAAGCTTTTGGTGTCTAATGCCGCAGGCGGTATCAATAAAACTTACAAAAAAGGCGACTTGATGCTTATTGACGATCATATCAATTTACAAGGCGGTTCGCCATTAGCATTCAAAGGCGTTTCTCAACTTGGCGAGCGTTTTGTCGACATGTTGGCACCTTACGATAAAGAGATGAACACCCAATTCAAAACCATCGCCAAAGAACATGATATCAGGCTTCATGAAGGCGTTTACGCTTCCGTGGTGGGTCCCCAATTGGAAACTCGTGCAGAATATCACTATCTCGGCATCATTGGCGCCGATGCTGTGGGAATGAGCACTGTGCCAGAAGTTATTGTCGCCAATCACCTAAAATTACCTGTTTCGGCTATTTCGGTCTTAACCGACGAATGTGATCCCGATAATTTGCAACCTGTGAATGTCGAAGAAATCATTGCCGTGGCGGGCAAAGCCGAACCCAAACTCGTACAACTTTTCAAAAGCCTTATAGAAAACATGTAGGGCGTTTTCGGGCTTTTCGCTGCAAGTCCGCCTGCAGTTTTAGAGAGTTGTAAAGCTATAAAAAGAGCTTCTTTGCAGTCGCTTTTTTATAGCCACACCTCTAATCCAAAACCGCAGTGCGGGCTTTACGCTTTAATCCCTAACGCAAGTCTTAAGTCTATTTAAACAATAAATTTTTAAGTTTGCAGCAACCAATTTAATATTAATGATCTCGAAGTGCTTTATCAGTCTAAGCTTTATATTGTTTAGCTTTTGTTGCTTAGCTCAGGAAAAAGCATCCAAAGCATCCGATGTGTTTCATGCCGATTACCTCTATGGCAGAATCATGAGGCATAGCCCTCAAATTTTACATCTCATCCAGGGAACTACTCAAGGAGTTTTGTTTTCCTGGGAACGGGAAACCTTTGGCGAAAAGGAGTGGCAGCAATTGTACAATTACCCGAGTTATGGTGCATCCCTGTTAATTCAGGATATGGGATCGCCAGAATTGGGTAGAGTGTATAGCTTACATGGAGAGTACAGGTTCTTCTTCCTAGATCGAAAGCTTAACCTTAAAGCGGGACTTGGTGCAGGATATATCCCAAACACTTATGACCCCATAGAAAATCCGAGAAATACAGCTTACGGATCGTCCTTCACCGCTTCAATATTATTCGGCCTGGAGTACCGCTTCCAGCGCCTTTTCGATTTGCCTTTGGATTTTAAAGTCGGGACCTTTTTAGTCCATTATTCCAATGGGAAAACTAAATCACCAAATACCAGCACCAACAACTACGGACTTCAGGCCGGATTGAATTATAACCTATCTGAAACGAAAAAGGAATATAACACCTCATCTTTAGAACCCATATCCAAAGACTGGACCTGGGATATTTTAGCAGCATCGGGAGCCAATGACAGTGGCATTTGGGGAGAAGCAAACGAAGCGTTTTTAACGCTCACAACTTCTGTCAACAAACGCCTTTCTCACCTCAGTGGATTAAGTTTAGGACTAGATGCTTTTTTTACACCCTCCGTCAAAACCTTTATCCAATACCGTGCTGCAGCATTTCCTGAATTGGACAACTTCCAAGGGGATGAAGATTGGAGACGGGTTGGCTTATTTTTGGGTCATGAATTGTATTTAGGAGGTTGGAGTGTGATGTCTCAAATAGGTTATTATGTGTATTATCCGATAGATTATCTTAACAGGGAATATATAAAAGTAGGATTGAGACGTTATATCACCGATAAATTTTATGTGTCAATCGTGCTTAAATCTCACTATTCTAAAGCGGAGGCTATAGAATATGGAATAGGAATACGTTTATAAAACCTAACATGATAAAATATATTTTCCTTTTTATTTCAATTTTAATCCTTAGCTCTTGCGATCTGGAAGCGACAAAAGACTGCTTAAAAGGAGCTGGAAATACTGAAGCACGCAATTTGAATATTTCTGATTTAGAAAGAATTATAATAAGAGAAAATATTCGTTTAGAAATAACCGATAGTGATATAGATGAATTAACAGCTGAAGGTGGAAAAAATCATCTGGACCAACTAGAAATTATTCAAAATGAAAATGAATTCGAATTCAAGGTAAATGAACTCTGTACTACAGGATTTTCTGAGGCACCTATCGTTTTAAAACTAAAAAGCTCAAGGCTCAATTATGTGAGAAATTCCTCACAATTTGAAGTTGTGAGTACCAATGTTTTGAAATTTGAAAATCTTTCCCTGATTTCAGAAGATTTTAATGACAGTGATGCTCTAAATCTGGGAAATTTCAAGGTAAAAGTAGATAACGAAAGAGTAAATATTGTTGGAAACGGTATATCAGATTTTGAAATCAGTGGAATAACTCAGCTTTTTAATTTTATGACTGCTTCTGGATCAGGAACCATATTGGCCAGAGATTTAGAAGCAGAAGCAATCACTTTTTCACATCGGTCGTTTCGAGATGCTATCGTCAATCCTGGCAAGTCGTTGAAAGGAGAAATCCGATCCTCTGGAAATCTTATCAGCACAAAAAAACCTCCACTTGTGGAGGTTGAAGAATTTTATACGGGAAAACTTATTTATGAATAAGCTTCCTTAATTTTTAGCCTCTCGAGACTTCAAGGATTTCAAAGTTCAGTATTCCGTTGGGCACTTGAATTTCAGCGGTATCACCAGCTTTCTTACCTAACAAACCTTTTCCGATAGGAGAATCTACAGAAATTTTACCTGTCTTTAAATCAGCTTCACTTTGTGCAACCAACTTATAGGTCATTTCTTTATTCATTTTGGTGTTTTTCAACCTCACATTACTGTGAATCAAAACTTTTGAAGTGTCTAGTTGAGACTCATCGATTACTCTAGCGTTAGCAACAACTTCTTCAAGCTTAGAAATACGCATTTCCAGCATGCCTTGTGCTTCCTTAGCAGCATCATATTCAGCATTTTCACTCAAGTCTCCTTTATCTCTTGCATCAGCAATATCTTGCGAAGCCTTAGGCCTTTCCACGTCTCTCAACTGGTCAAGTTCTGCTTTAAGCTTTTTCAATCCTTCTTCCGTATAATAAGATACTTTACTCATAATCTAGTCGTTTATATATAACAAAAAAGAATCCCGGTCGTTTCGAGATTCTATAATACAAATATAATATTTTTGTAGGTCCAAAGTTGTAAACACTTAAAAATTAATATGAAAGCTATTTTTCTCTTTATTGGATTGTCTTTATTGATGAGCTGCGAAAACGATGATAACTTGAGGAGGAATCCTAATTTGCTAAATATAAATGTGAACTACGAGGTCAATTTAAACCTGCCTCAATTCAATAACCTCAACTTTAGCGGTAACTCGGTTTATATACCCGGTCAGGGGAATCAAGGGCTTATCATAGTAAATTCGGGTAGTAGTTATTTAGCTTGGGATGCTGCAGACCCTAACCTTGTTCCAAGTGACTGCTCAAGACTTATTATTGATGGTTTGAATGCTGAATCTACATGTGATACACCTCCAAATAGTTATAGCCTAATAACAGGTCAACCTTTAGTAGAAGATTTAAGATATCCACTATTTGCTTACAGGATAACTGAAAGTGGCGGAGTACTCAGAATATTTAATTAAGCCTATTTTTAATCTTATCCCAATCAAAGTCGAAGTTTACATTATCGTTTATTTTGAAATCTTCAGTTGAAGTCGCAAAAATTGATTTTGAATTGAAGTCGATTTCGATAAGATAATGTGAGCCTTTAAAATAACTAGATGTAACCCTGCCTTGATATTTTGAAGTTGTACCCACTCTAATCTCGTGAGGAAAAATAATAACTTTATCATCTGCCAGTTCGAGATTAAATTCACAGGTGTCAATTACATTGACATCTCCAAAAAGTGATGCACAGTACTCATTTTTTGGCTTGCTATATACCTGCTGAGTAGTTCTAAAATCTAGAGATTTTCCGTCTTTAAGAACCATAGTAAAATCAGAAAATGGCAAGACGTCATCTGCATCATGAGTCGCAAAAATGCAGGTAATTTCTTCTTTTTTCAAAAATTTAAAAAGTCGACGCCTTAATCTATGTTTCAAAAATTGGTCAATATGGCTAAAGGGCTCATCTAATAAAATCAGTTCTGGAGGCTTTGCTAAAGCTTGTGCAATTGCTACTCTCTGTTTCTGCCCGCCGCTTAATGTTTTAACTTTTTGATGTTTAACCTCATCGAGATCAAACAGCGCAATAAGTTCATCACTTCTTCTTTGATTTTCTTCGGGAGTTTCTCGCGATAAAAACTTCTGTATATTCTCCTCTGAAGTAGTAAAAGGCATCAAATCAAATTCCTGAGACAGATGTTTAAATCTTTTATAGCCTGGTACAAGATTATAAGCAGGTCCCAAAATTTCTTCTTTTCTCCATTTTATGGATCCCTTATCAAGGTCAAAAAGTCCATAAACTGTTTTTATAAGTGTGCTTTTACCACAGCCACTTTCACCTATTAGGGCTAAGTGATCTCCTTTTTTTAATTCGAAATTGATATTTAAAACGCCCTTATCATTTTCGTGTAAATAGGTAAGGTTACTGACTGTTAGCATAAATAACTATTTACACAAAAGTAACTAAAGCAAAAAGACCAAAGTCAAATGACTTCAGTCTTTTAAAGCTGCTGAAAATTCAAATTTTATTGAACTATTAATTTCTTAGTATAGGTCTTGCTTCCAGATTCTACCATTATGATAAATACTCCCGAATTAAGAGTTTGAATATCAACTTTCTGGTTATTATCAGAAGTTTTTGAAAGAATTAATTTACCTGTCATATCATAAATATCAACTTGAGCGTTCGCAAGATTTCCGTTTGTCAAACTTAAGCTGAAGCTTTCTTGAGCTGGGTTTGGATAAATCCCGAAAGAATCAAATCCAAAACTTTCATTAGACAATGAACAATTCAACACACCAGAAGGTGGGAGATCAAAAGCTTCTTCCTGGTCCTCTCTGTTATCTGTATCCCCCTGTTTAGCACTCCATCCAAGGCCTCGTTTAGCAAATACTTCCCATATGAGGCATTGGTTAGCACCACCATTTGCGAGCAGATCTGCTTCCAATATAGCATCGCGTGCATCGATAAAGCCAGGACTGCAAGCCTGTAATTTCATGCCGTCAATAACCAGTTGCATATTGATATTATTTCCACCTGTTCCTGTATATAGATTTGAGTCAAACCCATAACGCTCTATAAGTGCCCAGTTCAAATCCCATAACATGGAAGCCCAAACAAAACCAATTCCGTGAGGTTGGCTTAGGTCTAGATTGTTTGTTAGGCCGTAAGTTGCAGGATTAATGTCTGTTGATGTGGAATATCTGAATGGTCGTATCCCTACTCCTTCAATAGATTGAGATGTGGCAAAGGTACCTATACCTCTACCCTCAGTCGCAATATCTCCATCAGAAATTGTCATCATCAGTCCCAACCAATCACTCCATCCTTCACCCATTTGTTCTGCGTTTGTTAAGCAATCGGCTTCAGAAGCACCGCCGGTTAAACGATTAGAAATACCATGACCATATTCGTGTGCAATAATCCCATTATCAAAATCCCCATCAACTTCATATGGACCATTATTAGCTAAAGAACCTAAAACGACCTCATCATTTTGAAGGGCTTGAATTATCATCTCACCATCAGCCTGACTCAACATAATAGAAGGAATGGTAATACCAGTATCATCACCTCCCATAATTATTGGCTCCCCAGCAACATTATTAACCATGATTACTGCTGAAGCTCCAGCAGCTTGTGCTTTCTCAATCTTACTCGCAAAAGCGCATTCTCCTCTTCTAATGATCACAATCTTTCTATTTAATACTGTGGCATTCAATAATTCTCCACAAGCATCTAAAGGGTCTGAGCTCGAATCCTCATCAAGTGCCAGAGCAAACTCCCGTGAGACTGGTCTTGAAGAAAGGCTAGGACCAAAAGCAGCAGCAACACCATTATAACCGCCAGCAAGATTACTTGGATCTGTAATTGATAATGGTTCTATTAAAGGGCCAGAAGGTGACCACAAAAACATTTGCATTCGTGGACGAGATCCATCTGGGGGCGTAGCAAAATTTGCATTGTTAAGACCGTCACCGTCTTGAGCCTCAGCTCTAACATAATCATTACCCAAACCTCTTCCATTATAATTGGTTTGTTGAAAATTACCAGAGGATTCATCAAAACCGTAATTAGCCCACATATCGTGAACGATATTATTCCAATAAAATAAATTGGTGATCGCAGCAGCTTGATTGAACTGAGGTTGACGGTTTAAGTCCAAAGGGAAATTGAAATTTAAACTTTCACCACCATCTGGTGAATAACCTTCAATATTTTCATTCGCAATGTCTTCGTAAGCATGTACATTATTACCTCTGGTAATAGTATATTCAGCACCTTCAACACCATCAGTATCATGCCATCCAAAGGGTGAAAACAAAAGGTCTTCTGGGTTTGATACTATTTCTCTCAACCCATGATTCGGAGACTCCACAGGATAAGGGAACACATTATAACTTGATCCAAGCATAAAGGTAGAAGTTAAATTTTGAAATGCATTATGGGTAAAAGAAGTTCTTAACTTTTTATCTGCAATGCTAGAATGATCAAAGTCACAACTTACCATCCAGTCGTTCTTTTCTAAAATCCTTCCATTGATAGCATCTACCCTTAGGCTCCACCAATGAGAACCATCCACCATGTGAATTGACATATCCCAGGCTAAACTCAAAAAACCTTCTTTTGATTTTTGATATACGAGCTTAACTGGAATCTCATCGATTGAAATACCAGATTTAGAGAGTAGTAAATCCTCTTTAGAGTTAGATTTTAAAACATTAATTTTATTAGGTTTTTGTATTCCCAGTTGAGTGGTCGCTGCGATTAGAGCCTCTTGGGGAGATAAAGACGGTTTTTTGTTGGAAATATTTGTTTTAAGATTGAAAGTAAAATTATAAGTTGCGAACTTAACCTTTCCGCCTTGCAAGGCAAAGTTCCCTAATGCATTAAAAATTGGAATACCCTGATAAGTTTGTTGAACATACACATGTTCTACATTTGTACTTTTAGAAAAGTGTTGAGAACTTATATCTAAATCTGCAAGATCGTCTGTAGATATTAGATTTTTTGATATTCCTTGCTCCAAATAGGCTTTGATAATATCAATTTCTGATTGAGCATTAAGTTGAAAAAAAATAATTGATAAGAATAAGAAAAATGGTAATTTTAATTTCATGTGAAGCTTTTATTAAATTTAAAGCAACTTAATTATAAAAAATAATAATCATTTACTAACAGATGTTAATTTAATAATGAAAAAAGACCAAAGTCATTTGACTTCGGTCTTTTAAAGCTAAAACTTGCTTAGTATTACTTAGCGTCTGCCCACATTGAAGTTTCATAATCTGCTACCTTTCCTTTCAAAATAGCAATGTTTTGTTCTTTGGAAGCTGTAGGGTCCATTTGAATAGCTTCACCTTCTGGAGTGTATACCATATAAAAACCATCTTCCATGGAAGCTAACTTGATCAATTCTCCATTCTCATCGATAGCATTCCAGGTTTTATTATCTGGTGTATATACCATTTCTAGAATTTCACCTTTATTTTCTCCTGAAAGCACTTCTACACTAAAATGATTTTTAGTAGCCGTCATTTTGACGTCCTGACCTTTTACGTTTGCGTATTGTGTTTCTTCTTCACCTTCTGCCATCGCGATAGGATTATCCCCGGTCCAGAATTCCAAAACGTTGAAAAATAGAACATCTCCAGCTATGAATAATCCATAAACCGGCACAATATTAAGCGCCCAAAAAATTAAGTTATCTAAGAATTTGTTATCCGTTACACCATCATTCCAGTCCCTTAGCGAGTTAAAAGCGCTAAATGAACCCAAGCAACTTGTACTTAGTAGGGTCATTGATAAAGCACCGCAAATAAAAATTTTCTTTTTCATTGTATTTAGGTTTGCATTTACAATGTAGAAGTAAATAAGCAACCTGACTTTTGACTAAACAGAAATTTAACATTACAGAGCTATACTCAAGTGCCTTGCACAAAGGTAAGCACTCGTCCAAGCAGCCTGAAAATTGAAACCTCCAGTAACCGCATCGATATTTAAAACTTCTCCAACAAAAAATAAATTGTCATGTAGTTTACTTTGAAAGGTTTTAAAATCAATTTCTTTCAAATGGATTCCGCCTGCAGTTACAAATTCCTCTTTAAAGGTGCTTTTCCCATTCACATGAAATTCTCCGGCACAAAGTTCTTCGGCCAGAGATTGAGTTTGGGATTTATTGAGAGTGGACCAGTTGAGTTGAGAATCGATATGAATGTAATCCAAAAGACTTTGCCAAAAGCGTTTAGGCAAGCCTTCTATTGGATTTGAATAAAGTAACTGTTTGGGATGTGTGTCCTTCAAACCTTCCAATAAAGATTTAACAGACTCTTCATTATGTTGGGGTAACCAATTGACTCGCAATTGAAATTGATGATTCAGCTCATGAAATACTCTAGCTCCCCAAGCCGAAAGCTTCAATATACAAGGACCACTCAACCCCCAGTGGGTTATCAATACTGGCCCGGAAGACTGAAGCCTCTTGAGTTTTTGCTTGGATACACCTCTGTCTTTTGTAGTAAAAACTTCAACTTCAGCATCCAGACTTATTCCAGGAAGGTCTTGCAAACGTTCATCTTTCACATTAAAAGTGAATAATGAAGGGACGGGATCTACAACTTGATGACCTAGCGTTTGAATCAGCCGCCACATTTTTGGACTACTCCCGGAAGCAACAATAAGATGTTTGGCGAAAACATGAACTTCTTTTCCTTTCATTTCCCAAGCATAATCTTGGTCTTCCAATTTTGAAATCGCATCTATTCCAGCATTGGTTTTGACATTTACACCTAGTCTATCTGCTTCATTTTGAAAGCAGTCCATTATGGTTTGTGAGGAATCTGACACTGGAAAAACCCGACCATCTTCTTCAATTTTGAGCTCGACGCCTCGTTCTTCCAGCCAGGCAAACATATCGCCTGTCATAAATTGATGAAAAGGACCTAGCAGTTCTTTGTGGCCTCGTGGGTAATTATGAGCCAGAGTTTTTGGATCGAATTCTGCGTGAGTCACATTACACCGGCCACCTCCAGAAATTTTGACCTTACTCAAGACTTGTTTGCCTTTTTCAAGAATGGTCACTTTTACTGCTGAATTTGATGCTGCAAGATTAATGCCCGCAAAATAACCTGCTGCTCCTCCACCAATGATGGCTACATCTGTTTCTGTCGTTTTCATAAAGCAAAAGTAATGGAATAGATGCTTCTACTGCCAAAATACATCGGTAAGATGTTCCTGAAACCCCTGCTCTTTTAAAGAAGTTTCTAAGTATTGAATGTCACTTGGGGTCAATTTCGATTGAAGCTCTTCAAATAGAATCCGTTCCTCTACTCTCACGTGAGACACCAGCAGTCGTTCAAACTGTTTTAGAGCACTAAAAGTAGCAGCTAAAGTCTGGAGACTTTCCCTTACGTTTTGATGATTGGATTTGAGACGTGAAATGACATCAGAATCTTTAGGAGATACTTTTGATAAAATACGTTCTTCCTTTTCAAAATGAGCCTTTAGATAAGCTTCGTTAAACCAGAGGCAATATTTTACTATGCGTTGGGGTTCAATTTCCTTTTTTAGACCCTGTCTTATTTTGAAACCCAACAATAAGATATGATGATGTTCTCGACTAAGAGGCTGTAAAGCAGGATGTCTTTTTAAAGGCGCATTCAAGCCTTTAATTTAAAGAAGAAACAATTTGTTTGGCCAAAAACTTTTGACCAAATTCAGAATTAAGGTATTTCATATCTTCTGAATTGGATAAAAAGCCTAATTCGACCGTAACTGCAGGACATTTTAAATTCTTAAGAAGAAAAAAATTAGCTGATTTAAGGTCTGAGGTTTTAAAATCTTTTCGTTTAAACGATTCAAGTATTTTAGTCCCGAAAAAAGAAGATCTCATCGTGTATTCATTATCTGCCACATAAACTTCAACTCCATTACGATCTCTGTTTTTGGAGTAATTGGCGTGAAGTGAAATGACCAAATCCGGAGAAAGCGCTTCGATCTTAGCCACTCTTTCTTGAAGAGACATGAATTCATCTTCTGTTCTCAATAAAATAATCTCAATATTTTTGTCAGTGCAAAGTTCCTTGAGTTGAGCAGATACATCAGCTACTATTTGTTTTTCTAGAACAGAATTGGTTTGAGCTCCCGTATCTTTTCCTCCGTGTCCGGCGTCAATCACCACCTTAATTTTATTAGGAGTTGTAGGATCTGCAGATGCAAAATTAACCCCAATACATAAAACGAATAAAAAGCAAAATAACCTCATAACTCACAATAATTTGATTGTTCAATGTAATGATTTTTTATTAAAAATTAAGGTTTCCTTATGAAAAATATATTATTTAACACGTGGTCAAAACGAAATGCTTGTCACTTAAAAATTTAAAGCCATTGACATTTAACGCATTCGTAATGTATAAAACTATATTAGTTGCTTTTTCCCTTTTCAGCACTAAGCATATTTCGATACTCATCGCTAAATTTATAAAACTTGTCAATTAAATCAAGTTTGTAGGAAGGTTCTAAGTAAAAACTCTCTAATTGCTGAATGGCAAGAAATTCGTAGAATAAATCATGACTTTTTTTCGGGATGAGAAGTTCTCCTGTTAGAAACTCAGTATCAAAAAAATCATCCCTAAGAAATAAGATCTCAAAATCTTCAAAACTTAAGTATTGAGGAGAAGCGTTTTCAGGCTTTGAATCCTTTTTAAAAAGATCAAAAATGGATTGAATCATATTACCAATATTCCCTTTGGAAGTTCTGTAAAGGTTTGGATGTCTTTTAATATCCTTTTGAATTTGACCAGAGAGCTCGGTATCCAAATCCTCAATAGCTGTATTACGAGATCGATAACCCGTAATCCGCACTTCATCTAAAGTAGATATACTTAATTCAACTACAAACTTTTTGTCAACATGCTGAACTTCAACAACCAATTCATACAAATCGTAAGCCACTGAAGTAAAATGAATAGTATCTCCAAGAGCTGCTTCAACTCTGAAATAACCATTGGGGTTCGACACCTCAGTCTTATCTTGAGTTAAATTACTAATTCTTACACCAGGGACTCTGCCAGAAGTATCGTAAGTATAGCCCTCAATCTCTTGACCATAAGTATAAACACAACTAAAAATGAGAAGATAAAAAATGATTTTTGTCAAAACTCTTTAACTAGATTTTAGGCTACAAGATACTAGATTATGATAATCTCAAGCAATAGGTACCTGAATTATATCAGTATAGTAACTTTTCTATAGGGGCTTTATTTTAAGCTCTGATTCAAAAAATAATGACCTTTCAAAAGACTTGAATCCCCCAACAATAAAAAACTAATATTCAAAAAAATAGAGTAAAGCTCTTAAAAGTACGGGCAGAATTCCGATAGCTATCGGAAAAAACTCTCACACCTTCAATATAGAAACAAAAAAAAGCCTCTCAATTAAGTGAGGCTTTTAAAAGTACGGGCGGAGAGACTCGAACTCTCACACCTTGCGGCACTAGATCCTAAGTCTAGCGTGTCTACCAATTCCACCACGCCCGCATTATTTTTTGCGATTGCAAATATAGATAATAATTACAACTTTCAAATTAAGTTTCAGGAAAAAATTTTATATTGTAAAAACTCAAATTTTTAGCATGACAACTAGACCTTATATCGACCAACACCAAGAGCGTTTTATAGATGAGCTTATCGAGCTATTAAAAATTCCATCTATCAGTGCAGACCCTAAGTTTAAAAAGGAGGTTTTGATGACGGCTGGCGCCGTAAAAATCAATTTGGAAGCTGCTGGCTGCGATACCGTGGAAATTTGTGAAACCTCTGGGTTTCCTATCGTTTACGCCGAAAAAATAATCGATCCTGCCCTCCCTACTGTCTTAGTTTACGGGCATTACGACGTCCAACCCCCAGACCCTGTGGAATTATGGACGAGTCCGCCTTTTGAACCCGTCATTAAAAACACCGATATTCATCCTGAAGGAGCTGTTTTTGCCAGGGGGGCCTGCGATGACAAAGGTCAGATGTACATGCACGTGAAGGCCATGGAAGTCATGATGCAAACCGATGAACTGCCTTGTAACATCAAATTTATGATCGAAGGCGAAGAAGAAGTAGGCAGCGTGAGCCTGGAAGCTTTTTTGGAGCACAACCGAGAAAAACTAGCCAACGATGTGATCTTGATTTCCGATACAGGGATGATTAGCAAAGACGTCCCCTCCATCACCACCGGTTTAAGAGGATTGAGCTATGTGGAGGTAGAAATCGAAAGTCCTAACCGTGATCTTCATTCTGGACTTTACGGCGGAGCAGTGGCCAATCCCATCAATATTTTGTCTCAAATGATTGCCTCACTTCACGATGAGAATAATCATATTACTATTCCGGGTTTTTACGATAAGGTAGAAGAATTGAGCGATGCTGAAAGAAAGAAAATGGCTGAGGCTCCATTTGATCTGGAAGACTACAAAAAACACATTGGCATCAACGATATCCACGGTGAAACAGGCTTTAGCACAAACGAACGTAACTCTATCAGACCTACTCTGGACGTCAACGGCATTTGGGGAGGCTATATTGGTGAAGGTGCAAAAACGGTGATTCCAAGCAAGGCGTTTGCAAAGATTTCCATGCGTTTGGTACCTAACCAGGATTGGAGAGAAATTACAGAACTATTCAAAACCCATTTTGAAAGTATCGCTCCCAAAAGCGTGAAAGTAAAAGTTAAGCCGCACCACGGTGGACAGGGCTATGTTACGCCCATAGATGGTATTGAGTACCAGGCTGCAGATCTTGCCTTTCAGGAGGCCTTTGGCAAACCTGCAGTACCACAGCGTAGCGGAGGCAGCATACCTATTGTCTCTTTATTCGAAAAATATTTGGGTAGCAAAACGGTTTTGATGGGCTTTGGTCTCAACTCCGATGCGATACACTCACCTAACGAACATTTTGGGATTTGGAATTACCTCAAAGGCATCGAGACCATCCCTTATTTCTACAAGCACTTTACAGAACTTTACAAAAAAGAAAACCAATAGGATTTGGGCGTTACCCCCAACGCATTGGAGGTCGAGCTATTCGTTGCAAGCCATTTCAGTAAAGCTATAAAAATATAAGCCTGGCAACAGCTTCCTTTGGTCGCTTTACCAGACTTTATTTTTAAAAGGCTTTTACTTTATGGACTTTTCACTGCTATCCCTAACGCAGGTCTTTAGTTAACTTTAATTTTTATAAATAATCAATTAAATTTTACGCCTATTTCAATTAAAACTTAACAGTTTAGACGCCATATGAAATCATAAGACAACTCGAAGCTGAATATCGAAAACTTAAAAGTGAGCTGTTGCAAAATCAATAGAAAAAAGCAATAGAAATTCTATAAACTCTTGTATTCCTTCACGGCGTCTACGAAAGCTTTCGCATTCTCCACAGGAATATTGGGTAAGATGCCATGTCCTAAGTTTACGATATAGCGGTCTTTTCCAAACTCATCTATCATTTGATGAACCATTTTCTTAATGTCTTTTGGCGGAGAAAATAACCGTGAGGGATCAAAATTTCCCTGTAAGGTGATCTGGCCTCCAGACAAAAGCCTGGCGTTTTTAGCAGAGCAAGTCCAATCGACTCCAAGGGCTGTAGCCCCAGATTTTGCCATCACATCCAATGCAAACCAACAGCCTTTTCCAAAAGCAATCACTGGGATTTCATCTTTTAAAGCATCAATGATCTGCTGAATATAAGGCCATGAAAATTCCTGATAATCGACTGGAGACAGCATGCCTCCCCAGGAGTCAAACACCTGTACTGCATCTACGCCAGCCTCCACTTTTCCTTTGAGGTAAGCAATAGTAGTATCGGTAATTTTTTGAAGCAACTCATGAGCCATTTGGGGTTCTGTAAAGCAAAATTCTTTGGCTTTATCAAAATTTTTAGAGCCCTGTCCCTGCACACAATAGCAAAATATCGTCCAAGGTGAACCTGCAAAACCGATGAGAGGTACCTCATCGTTCAACTCTTTTTTGGTCATTTTAATAGCCTCATACACATAGCCCAATTCTTCATAGACATCTGGAACAATCACCTGGTCTAAAGTTTTTCTATCCCGAATAGGATTGGGCAACCAGGGACCTACTCCAGGTCTCATCTCTACTTCTATGTTCATGGCTTGTGGAACAACCAGAATGTCACTAAACAAGATCGCTGCATCTGTCCCTACCTGATGTATGGGCATAACAGTGATTTCAGTTGCAAGTTCTGGAGTTCTACATCGTGTAAAAAAGTCGTATTTAGCTTTTAGCTTCATAAAATCTGGCAGGTACCTGCCAGCTTGCCTCATCATCCACACCGGTGGTCTTTCTACAGTTTCTCCCTTTAAGGCTTTGAGAAATAAGTCATTTTTAATCATGTATTCTGTATTGAGAATTCAATAATATTTTCAAAATGCAAAATTAGTGAGTTACAGTAATTTTGCAGCATCTTTTGCAAAATAACTGGCAATCATGCTGGCTCCTGCTCTTTTGATAGCGGTTAGCTGCTCCAACATGACGGCGTCGTGATTCAACCATCCTTTTTCTGAAGCTGCTTTGATCATGGCATACTCACCGCTCACCTGATAAACTGCAACAGGCACCTCAACCTCGTTGGCAATATCTCTAACGATATCCAGATAGCATAAACCTGGTTTCACCATTACAATATCAGCACCTTCGTCTATATCGGAAAAAGTTTCTTTCAGAGCTTCAGATCTATTGGCCGGGTCCATTTGATAGGTTTTTTTATCTTTTGGAATGTCTTTGACATCTACTGGAGCAGAGTCCAGTGCATCTCTAAAAGGGCCGTAAAACGCAGAGGCAAATTTGGCAGAATAACTCATAATTCCTATATCGGTAAAATGAGCATCTTCCAGAACGCTTCTTATTTCTAAAATGCGTCCATCCATCATGTCACTAGGGGCAACAAAATCTGCTCCTGCCTGGGCATGGCTGAGTGCCATTTGAGCCAAAAATGAATTGGTTCTGTCATTAACAATTTTCCCCTGATCCACAATACCATCGTGACCATATATAGAATAGGGGTCCAAAGCCACATCGGTCATCACCAACATTTCTGGAACAGCATCTTTTACCGTTTTGATAGCCCTCTGCATCAATCCGTTAGGATTGGTAGCCTCCTCTCCTCTATTATCTTTTAGTTTTTCGTCCACCTTTACGAATAGTAAAACTGACTTTAAGCCTAGTTGCCAAAGCTCCCTGACTTCTTTTGCCAGAAGGTCCAGGCTAAACCTATAATAATTGGGCATAGAGGCAATCTCATCCTTCACGCCCTTGCCTTCAACTACAAACAATGGAACAATAAAGTCTGTTGGACTTAAATGGGTTTCTCTTATCAGTGATCGTATAGATTCATTTTGTCTTAAACGACGGTGTCTTTGCAATGGAAACATACTACTTGAAATTTGGCTTTTTCTTGTTTAAGAACGCTTGGGTTCCTTCTTTAAAATCTTCGGTTCCGAAGGATTTTCCGAAGTTTTTGATTTCCGTTTCAAATCCGTTGATGCCATCTTTGTAGTTATCATTTACGGCTTCAATCGCCACTGAAATGGCCTGCATGGAATTATTCAAAATCTTGTTGGCCAGTTTTTCAGCAAGAGGAATAAGCTCCTCTAAAGTGGTAACGTGATTTACCAAACCGTAATCTTTGGCTGTTTCTGCATCTATCATGCCTGCGGTCATAATCATTTCCATGGCTCTCCCTTTTCCAACCAACTGAGGTAAACGTTGAGTTCCACCGTATCCTGGAATTACTCCCAGGGAAGTCTCCGGCAATCCTAATCTTGCATTATCACTAGCAATTCTGAAATGTGCAGACATGGCCAATTCCAATCCACCACCAAGGGCAAAACCATTAACAGCTGCAATCACTGGCTTAGGGAAGTTAGCGATATAATCAAAAACAGTCTCCTGTCCTTTAGCCGCAAGATCCTTTCCTTGTTCTACGGTATATTCAGAAAATTCTGAAATATCTGCACCAGCAACAAATGCTTTTTCTCCGCTTCCGGTTAGAATTATAACAGACGCCTCTTCGTTGGCTAAAAGACCTTTAAAAGCTTCGTGAAGCTCCTGAATAGTAGCTCTATTCAAGGCATTTAGTTTTTTGGGTCTATCGATATAAACAGTCGCGATGCGATTTTGGATAGTTACTTGTAAATTTTCAAATGTCATGAGTATTGGATTTTGGAAATTTTAGCGTAAATATAGTGCCTTCGTCAGGTTTTGACCTCAGTTTTATATCTCCTTTATAAGTTTCAACAATATTTTTTACCATTCCTAAACCTAATCCCATACCGCTGGATTTGGTGGTAAATCGTGGTTCGAAAATACGCTCCTGTAAATCTATAGGGATTCCAACTCCATTGTCTTGCACCGTGATGACAGCCTTATGATCTTCGGTAGAAATTTTGATGATAATAATAGGATTTTCTAGATGCTCTGTAGCCTGAATCGCATTTTTCACCAGGTTGGTGATGATTCTTATTAACTGACTTCGATCAAATTCAATCTGAATGTTTTGTTGTTCAGAAGTAAATTGAATTTGATTATCATTGAAGATGTCCAAAGCAAGTTTGATAATTTCAACAGCATTTAAATTTTCATTCTGTTGAGCTGGTAATTTTGCGAAGTCCGAAAATGCCCCAGCAATAGCGCTTAAATTGTCAATTTGCTGAATGATGGTTTTAGAAAATTCCTTAACTCTAGTCTTTATATTTGGGTCGTTTGGATCAAATCTTCGTTCGAAGCTTTGCATGCTCAAGCGCATAGGAGTAAGAGGGTTTTTAATTTCGTGAGCTACTTGTCTTGCCATTTGCCTCCAGGCCTCTTCACGCTCGGTTTTAGCGAGCTTTAAAGCGCTTTCTTCCAACTCGTCAATCATATCGTTATAAGCTTTTACTAGAGGTTTAATTTCATAACTTATCTCCTCATAAGATATTTTGGGATTGGATTGATCTAGTCTGGTTTTGGTGATTTTTTTGCTGATGCTCTGCAAAGAACTTGTAATATATTTAGATAAAAAATAAGCTAATACAATTGCAGAAATCAGCATAAATAAATAGACTTGAGACAAAAGCATAAGAAAATCTCTAAGCTCTTTTTGTAAAAATCCATCATCTTCGATGTAAGGTAAATTTAATATCCCAATCGGTTTGAAATAATTATCGAGTATGTAGGTGTAAGAGGACTGGTAATTTTGATTATCTAATTTAAAATTTTCAACGTATTTCTTTTCACTAGAATTCTGAAGCGCCTGTACCTTTTCTGGATTCATTTGAGTTTCCAGAGAATCCATATAAAAGGTCGCAATGGAAGATTTAAGCAAATTTCCCTCAAGATCATAAATATTAATTTCAGTATTATGAATGTCTTGGATCTCGTATATTTTTTCTTTAAAAATGAGAGGTAAACTTTTGGTCTCTACTGGATAAGTTGTGGTCCTGAGGACGTAATTGATATTGGCCCTTATCGCATTCTCCTTTCGGTTAAGTTTTTCTCCATGTAATTCTTTGGCTTCTTCTTTAAATTGAAAAATAGTTACCCCTGCAATCAGTACAGAAGCTCCAACAACCAAAGCAATCATGGAGATAAAAATTCGAGTTCGTAAGGATCGCCTGTAATTGAACATCATGAGGAAGATTTTCGGTTTCTAAGGCGTTTGTACAATTTAATCCCAAGCATCAGTACAATACCAAGACCAATTAAACCTATAAGACCCCAAATCCAGTTGATTGCACTTTTTAAAATGACCAAGAACACAATAGCAAATAATATAAGCGTAGCGCCTTCATTCCAAAAACGCATCCCATTGGAAGTCCACCTAATATCGTCCTTTTGAAACTGCTTAAATATGAAATGATTTTTGATGTGGTAAGCGAATAGTAAAACCACGAAAGCAAGTTTCACATGCATCCACCCTTGCTCCAACCAACCCGGAACGAGAATCAAAAGCCAAATGGCGAAGATGGTTGCCAGAATTGCAGATGGCCACGTGATGATGTACCATAGGCGTTTTGCCATAATTTTGAGCTGTTCACTCAAAATATCGGCATCAGGCTGTGATTTTTGTCTAGCTTCAATGTGATAGATGAAAATTCTTGGAATATAGAATAAACCTGCAAACCAAGTGATTACAAATATGAGATGTAGCGATTTGATGTAGTTATATTCCACTTGAAAATATTGAATTTATTGGATCTATTGAGTCAAATATAAGCATAACAGTAAGATTTATTAATTGAGAAAAAGTTCACGTTAAAAAAGAAAATAGGACAAGGATTCAAAAACTCGGACTTATACTTAATAAATCAACTCAGAATCTAACTCTAAGAAGTTTTCACTTGTGCTTCATCTTCAACAATCAGGGTTGATTTTACTTCTCGTCTAAGGAACAAGCCGGTTATAATAGTGGATATTAAATCTGCTAATGGGAATGAAATCCAAACCCCAAATTCTCCGTAATAATTTGGCAAAATCAAAATCAAAGGAATAAATATAAAACCCTGTCTTGATAAAGTAAGAAGTAACGCAGGTACTGCTTTGCCAATGGCTTGAAAATAAGCACTCCCTATCAATTGAATTGAAATGATTGGAATAGCAGCAAACACCCATCGCATAGCACTGGTTGTATCGTTTACAACTTTTTGATCTTGGGTAAAAACAGAAGCTATTTCTCCAGGGAAGATCATAATAATAGCAAAGACTAAAATGGCCATCACCGAAGCATAAAGAATAGCTTTATTGATACTTTCACGCACACGTGAATATTGATTTGCTCCATAGTTGTAACCAGAAATTGGTAAAAATCCTTGAGTTACTCCTAAAACAGGGAATAAGGCGAACATAAGCATACGCCCAACGATGCCGTAAACAGCAACAGAAGATTCTCCCCCCAATTCAAATAAAATATTATTCAATAGTAAATACGTCACACTTACCACAGCTTGTCTGGAAAGTGTAACAAAACCAAGCGCTCCGATTTCTTTCAGAATCGTAAAATCAATTCCAAAATCTGAAAATCTAATTTTCAATTCAGAATGTTTTGACAAGAAAAACCAGACGATGTATCCTAAACATAAAATGTATGAACCAGTAGATGCCCAGGCAGCGCCATGCATTCCCAAATCCATTATATTAATGAAAATATAATCCATAATAAGATTGCCAACAGAAGGAATAATCATGGCCACCATAGCAAATTTGGGTTTACCCTCAGCGCGTATAACGCTATTGCCCATCATAGCCACCCCAAGCACTGGCACTCCGTACAGGACTATCTTATAATAAATTTTAGCAGGATCGAAAATATCACCTTTCCCCCCAAACGTAGGAATTAAATCATCCACGAATGAAAGTCCGAAAATGACCATAGTGACAGTCACCAGTAAAGTAATAGTAATTTGATTACCGAAAGTTTTGAGCGCTTTCTTGTCATTATTGGCCCCTAAAGCCCGAGAAATAATTGAAGACCCTCCTATTCCAATAGCCATTCCCAGAGCTGCTATGAAGAAAGAAACAGGAAGCACGACATTGATCGCCGCTATGCCAATAGAACCGATCCAATTGCCTACAAAAATTGTGTCCACCAAAATATTGATGGACATAACTAAAATTCCAATAGATGCAGGAACGGCTTGTTTAATAAGCAGCGGACCTATAGCCTTGTTTCCTAATTCTTCAGAGTTAGCTCTAGCCATTTACTATGCGTTAACCTTTTCATTTTGATGCGCCCATTCATCAATCCAGCGACTCATGGTTTTTATCCAATCTTCTCTATCGTTGAGACAAGGAATAAACATAAAATCATCACCGCCAGATTCTTCAAAAATCTCTCGAGCTTCCATATTGATTTCTTCCAAAGTTTCTAAACAATCTGAAACAAAAGCTGGGGATACTACCGCCAACTTTTTAGTGCCTTCTAGACCTAACTTTTCAACAGTTCTGTCTGTGTACGGCTTCAACCAAGGGTCAAATCCTAAACGGGATTGAAAGCTCGTACTGTAGGTTCCCTCTTTTAAGCCTAAAGTTTTCGCCACGCCACGGGTGGTTTCAAAACACTGGTGTCTGTAACAAAATTGATGTGCTTTGGAAGGCGTTTGGCAGCATGACCCATCTACTTTACAATGCGAATTGGTGATATCGCTTTTTCTGATATGACGTTCAGGGACTCCATGATAACTAAACAACAAATGATCATAATCAAACTCATCTAGCTTTTCTCCAATACTTCTTGATAAAACAGTCACATAGTCCGGATGATTGTAAAAAGGAGGTAGTGTGGTAAACGACATTTCAGGGAAATGTTCGCGTCTCAGCTCCTCAGCCAATACAAGAATCGTTTCTGTGGTTGCCATAGCAAACTGAGGATACAAAGGGACTAACAATACCTCATCTACGCCTTTGTCATGAAGCTCCTGGAGGCCAGATTTAATATTTGGTTGACCGTAGCGCATGGCCAACGAGATAGGAACTGTTGTTTGCTTATCAATTCCCTTCTGTAAACGCTTTGATAACACAATAAGTGGAGAACCTTCATCCCACCAAATTTTTGAATAAGCTTCTGCAGATTTTTTGGGTCTTGTATTTAATACAATTCCTTTTACAAGAATTGTTCTGAAAAACTTCGGTAAATCAATAACACGCTCGTCCATCAAAAACTCACCCAAATAGGTTTTTACATCTTTGGGATCTGTTGATTTAGGCGAACCTAGATTAACTAATAATACTCCTTTCATGTTGTGCTTATTTTTATCATTTTTAAATGCTCACACCTACCTGAATGTATTAGTAGGGGGGTAAGTGTCACTTAGTTGATTAAAATTTATTTTAAAGAATCATTTTAATCAAGTCGGTTTAATTACATTTTCAACAAGTTTCAAAATTAAAGCACTTAATTTTAACAATAGCTAATTTTGATAGAATGTTATAATAGGTGTAGAGGAAAGCGTTATTCTATTTCATTCAAAAAAAGAACAACTTCTGAAGTCCCTTCGTAGACTTTTATCAATTTATTATTCTTGTTATATAAAAAAGCAGTTGGAAATGGACCTACATTAAAAGCATCTGCAAATTTGTAATCTTCATCTCTTAAGATCTCAACATTAACGAGGTTTTGAAGTTTGGGAGCGTGTTGTTCGAAAAAAGACCGGGTAAGTTGTTCTGTATTTGCTGAAATTGTATAGATCTGAACGTCTGCTTTTTTGATCTGATTCGATTTAAGATTCAAGACCTTAAAAGTATCTACACAGTGGCCGCAAGTCGGATTGAAATATATAAAATAACTAAAACTGTTTTCTTTGATATTTTCCTTACTAAAGGTTTCACCATTGAGTTCATATAATTCAAAATCTACCAAGCGCTCTGGATGGTTTTGAGCTATATATGACTGAGTAATAAATAAACTAAAGACTAATAAAATGTTCTTCATGATGTTACTATGTATTGTTAATAGGAAATAATTATAATTCCAATTTCAAAATTAGATATATTTAGATCAAACAATTTCAATATTTAGACAAACTTAATGTTTCAAAATAGCATCAAGGTTAAAAAAATAGACAGATAGAAAAGGATTAACAACTTTAAAGGCAACAATACTTATGTTTGTATATGCCAAAATCTCCCGATATATCCTTATTTACCAATTGGTTTGCGTCCAAAGGCTGGGCGCCATTTGAATTTCAAACTGAAACCTGGCACGCCTTTGCAAAAGGAAAACACGGTCTATTGAATGCACCGACGGGTAGCGGAAAAACTTATGCGCTTTGGATTCCCATTTTCCTTGAAATTTTGAAACTCAAGGCTCAACAAAAAAGAAAAGCTTCCACCCTGAAGGCGGTTTGGATCACCCCATTACGAGCGCTTTCTATTGAAATACAACAAGCTGCAGAACAACTTATTGTTGATCTTAATTTGGATCTTAGTGTAGGTATTAGGACTGGAGATACCCCTCAGAAAGAACGGGCAAAGCAAAAGCGCAAAATGCCAGACTTGCTTATTACTACTCCGGAAAGCCTACAGTTACTTCTGGCATCCAAAGATTACCCCAAAACATTTAAGGATTGCCAGGCTATTGTCGTCGATGAGTGGCATGAGTTGTTGGGCACCAAGCGCGGTGTACAAATGGAACTGGCATTATCCCGTTTCAAAACCATCAATCCAAAGTTGAGAGTCTGGGGAATATCAGCCACCATTGGCAATCTGGAACAAGCAAGAGATGTATTGCTGGGCGTAGATCCTAAGATGCTCAAAAATTCCATTTTAATCAAAGCGGATCTTGAGAAAAATATACACGTCCAAAGCATCATTCCTGAAACTATGGATAAATTCCCGTGGCGTGGGCACCTGGGTTTACATCTTCTGGAAGAAGTGGTCCCCATCATCAAAGCCTCAAAAACCACTTTGCTGTTTACCAACACACGGTCACAATGTGAAATCTGGTTTCAGAAGATTTTAGAAAAACATCCTGAATTTGCTGGAGAACTGGCGATGCATCACGGGAGCATCAATAAAGAAACCCGACTTTGGGTGGAGAGTGCTATCCGAAATGAAAGCCTCAAAGCAGTGGTGTGTACTTCCAGCTTGGACCTGGGTGTTGATTTTGCGCCTGTGGAAACTATTATTCAAATTGGCGGACCTAAAGGTGTTGCCCGATTTTTACAACGGGCCGGCAGGAGTGGTCATCAACCTGGTAAAACCAGTGTCATTTATTTTCTTCCCACCCATGCCATTGAATTGATTGAGGCTTCTGCTCTGCAAAAAGCCGTTAAGTCAAAAACGGTGGAAGATCGTTTGCCTTATCTCAACAGTTTTGATGTCTTGGTGCAGTATTTAACGACATTGGCGGTATCTGACGGATTTTACCCTAAAAATATTTTTCCTGAAATCCAATCTACCTTTTGTTTTCAAACCATTACTGAAGAACAGTGGGACTGGGCCTTAAGTTTTATCACTAAAGGTGGAGAAGCACTGCAAACTTATGATGAATACCGCAAAGTGGAAATTGAAGAAGATGGTTTATTTAAAGTCAACCGAAAAGGGATTGCGATGAGGCATCGCTTACAAATTGGAACGATTGTAAGTGATGCGGTCTTGACGGTGAAATACATGACAGGCGGCTTTATCGGATCTATTGAAGAATGGTTTATTTCAAAACTGAAGCCTGGAGATGTATTTACTTTTGCTGGCCGAAATTTGGAATTGGTTCGCATCAAGCAGATGCAAGTGTTGGTGAGAAAATCCAAATCTAAAACCTCCAAAGTTCCCAGCTGGATGGGAGGGAGATTGACGTTGACCTCACAAATGAGTGAACTGCTTCGGGAAGAACTCTACAATCAGGATGCTGAAGATAAAACTCCGGAACTGGTGGCTCTTGAACCGATTTTTGAACGGCAAAATCTGGAATCCATCGTCCCCAGACCTCATCAGTTTTTGATAGAAACCTTTAAGACCTGGGATGGCTATCATCATATATTTTATCCATTTGAGGGACGTTTTGTCCACGAAGCCATGGGAAGTTTACTAGCCTATCGCATCAGTTTGCTGTCACCGATCTCATTTTCGCTGGCCTTCAACGATTATGGGTTTGAATTGCTTTCTGATCAGCCAGTAGATATGCAATCTGTTTTGGATAATGATTTATTTACAGCCGATTATTTGCTGGACGATTTATCCAAAAGTCTTAACGCGACGGAAATGGCCAGACGAAAATTTAGAGACATTGCAGTTATCGCTGGTTTGGTCTTTACTGGCTATCCTAACAAGCTGATCAAAAACAAGCATTTACAATCCAGTTCGCAGCTGATTTTTGATGTATTCAAAGATTTTGATCCTGATAATCCTTTGTACCAACAGGCGTTTACGGAAACGTTTGAACATTCACTGGAACAAGGGCGATTGCAAAAAGCTTTGGAACGCATTGCCACTCAGGATATCGTCTGGAAAACATGTAAAAAACCAACTCCGTTTTCTTTTCCTATCATCACTGACCGATTAAGAGAAAAATTGTCTTCTGAAAAACTGAGTGATCGCATTCAAAAGATGATTAAGAAGTTACAGAAGTCGTGAGTCGTGAGTCGTGAGTCGTGAGTCGTGAGTCGTGAGTCGTGAGTCGTGAGTCGTGAGTCGTGAGTCGTGAGTCGTGAGTCGTGAGTGGTGAGTCGTGAGTCGAAAATTGAAATAACAAATTTGAGATTACAAGTTTTAGATGTGAAATTAGAAATATTTTCCACGCCGACTTCAGTTGAAACTTTACACTTTAGGCGCTGGATGAAGTGAACAGCAACATCTAGGTTAGATATCGTAAAGCATCTATACTAGCAGAGGCAAATTCAGAAAAAACTAAATAATTTCCACTCCTTCCGCTTTCAATTCTTCTTGTTGCTGTTTGAATTTATCCTGATCCAAAGCTTTGGTCGCCTGTTCTATTAACCTGACTTTAAAGCCTTCCTTCAGCGCGTCTTTAATGGTAAAATACACGCAAATATCTCCAGCAAGTCCGCAAACATCAAGGGTTTCACAACCTTTTTCTTTAAGATAGCCAGACAGACCAGTTGATTTTTTGTGATGATTATCGTAAAAAGCACTGTAGCTATCGATTTTAGAATCGGTTCCTTTTCTGAAAATAGCCTCGATGCAATTGGTTCTCATGTTGGGATGGAACTCAGCGCCTTTTGTGCTCTGGACACAGTGCTCTGGCCATAGCGTCTGGTCATAACCATCAATTTCCTTGTTTTCGAAAGGTTTTCGGCCCTCATGATTGGAAGCAAAACTCATGTGATGTTCCGGATGCCAGTCCTGAGTAGCCAAGACGAGATCATACTGAGGTTGAATGAGATTGATGTGAGACACAATCTGGTCGCCGTGTTCTACCGCCAATCTACCACCAGGCATAAAATCGAGTTGCGCGTCTACGATGAGTAAGGTTTTCATGAGTTTTTATTTTTATAATGATTTTTCAATTGATCTCGTTCTTCTAAAAGTCGATCTGAAATTCCAATTTTATAAATATGTGGATTTTCAAAACGTTGAAATTCATCTGAAAATTCTGACAGGCGCTTTCTCGAAAAGGTTTTGATCTCCTCCAGAGATTTTGGCGGATAAGTTCTCTTGCCATTTTTCATCACTGATGAAAGCAATGGCTCTGCTGAGCAGTCTGTAAAGGAAAGTGTTTTGGAAGGTTCGAAAGGATGATTTATATGGTGAACTTCTGTTTCATCTCTTAAGGTCACGGCATCGGCTCCTGCAAGTTCTCCTTTGTAATTTCGAATCCTGTAGACTTGCTTTTTGTGAGGCATCGTAAGTTTGGCGAGATTTTCTGAAAGCTTTATACGAGGTTTCCCATTGGCAAATGCCAGTTTGTAAACACCATCCAGTGCAGCATCGGGATCGCCAATGACTAAGTTGGTTCCTACACCAAAGACATCGATCGGTCCTTTTTGATCTTTCAAGCTCCTAATGACGTATTCATCCAATTGGTTTGAAGCTGCAATTTTAACGTCCTGTAAACCTGCTTCATCCAGAGCTTTTCTACATTTTTTAGCCAGGTAAGATAAGTCACCGCTATCCAGGCGGATGCCTTTCAATTCCTCACCACGAGATTTCATTTCTTTTCCTACAGTAATCGCATTGGGCAAACCACTTTTGAGCGTATCGTAAGTATCGATGAGAAGAATTGTGTTATCAGGATGACTTTGGGCAAAGTCACGAAAAGCTGTTAACTCCTCATCATAACTTTGAACGAAGGAATGTGCCATCGTTCCCGAAATGGGAATATTGAAATCCTTACCGGCGACCACATTGCTGGTAGCTTCAAAACCACCAATAAAGG